>Ga0315275_10007806_pt1 | contig 10372 bp, 8 predicted proteins | sample YL17G03_0_MG_FD_205557 | JGI IMG/M metagenome (GOLD analysis project Ga0315275, IMG submission 205557) | Sediment microbial communities from Yellowstone Lake, YNP, Wyoming, USA - YL17G03_0 | ecosystem: Environmental > Aquatic > Freshwater > Lake > Sediment | place: USA: Wyoming | collected...
CCGGCTTGTGGGGGGGGGTGGGTCCCCCCCCCCCCCCCCCACGACGATGGAGTCTATGCCCAATCTTAAAATGCTCTAGCCATGTAGCGCGGTGGGTCAGGAGACCCACCGCGCAAAGGTCGAAGTGGCGTGCGCTCCTACGCCGCCTGCTTCACGACCGACCGCTGACAAATGAAGGCCCCCGCGACGACCAGGGCGCACGCGACCCACAGGTTCCAGCCGGGCGCAACGCTCAGGTACGCCACGCTGATTGCCGTCGATAGGAGCGGCGTCAGGTAGGAAATGGCCGCCACCAGTACCACGTTGCCCCGCCGCATGGCGGCGTCCCAGAAGGCATACGCCAGGAGCGTCGGCAGGGCCGCCATGTAGATGATCTCGGCGGCGGCGCGGCCGGTCCACGCGGCGGGTTCCGGAAACGCGAGGTGCACCCCCGCCATGGCGAAGCCCGTGGCGAGGACGAACAGGGGCACCGCCCCGCCCTCCATCCGTCCGCCCCAGCGCCGGCTGAGGTTGGAGTAGAGGGCCCACGTCACCGCCGCCACCATGGCCAGGGCGTACGGAAGGGGACTCGCGCGCAGGTTCTCGACGAGCGCCGCCGGCGAATAGTCGCCCAGCCGAAGGGGCGCCATCGCCGCGCCCGCAAGCGCCAGGACGACTCCCACCGGAAAGGCCGCCCGCACCTTCGTATGCAGAATCGGCACCGCCAGCACCAGCGTCAGCCCCGGCCAGAGATAGTTGATGATCCCCACTTCGATCGCCTGCTGGCGGCTCGACGACATCGCGATGGCCAGGTACAGGCTGACCGTGTAGATGACGAACAGCAGTCCGCAGCCCACGAGGTACGGCCGCGGCAGCCGGAACATCCGAACGAACCGGCGCCGCACCAGGGCCTCGTAAAGGCAGCCCAGCACGCCGCCCAAGAGGTAGATGCACGCGCCGGCCCTGATCGCCCCGACCTCTTCGGCCAGCGACCGCGAGAAGGCGATGGTGGTGCTCCACAGGACGATGGCCACGACGCCCATCGCGGTGGCGGCAGGTCGCGAGCCCTGGGAATCCGAGTTCGGCATGTCTGCTTCCCATGTGCCCCGGAATTCTTGCCGACCCGTGCCACAACGGCGCCACGTGACATCGTGCGCGGTGGGTCTCCTGACCCACTGCGCGCCAAGTGCCTGCCCGCGGCGGCGAACGCACGTACGCGGCGGGTCGGGAGACCCGCCGCGCCCGGGTTTGGGCATGACCGCTACAACTTCGCCGCCAGGTCGCACGACTTGCGGGCCATGTCGGACAGCGTGATCTCGTGCAGGCCGTGGATGCCCGTCTGGAGCGTGTCGCGGATCGGGCCGGTCCACTTCCTCGGCATCCGCTTCGCCCCGAGCACCAGGCCCACGATGGAGCCGACGGTGGCGCCGTTACAGTCGGTGTCGAAGGCGCAGGTGACCGCGCGGCAGACGCTCTTCTCGAAGTCGAGGTCGCCCCACAAAAGGGCCGCGGCCACGATGGCGGCGTTCGAGATCGTGTGGCACCAATCGTGGCCGAACGATTCGTCCCAGTCGGTGTGGATCTGGTCGACGGCCTGGTCGAAGGTCCAGCCGTCCTTCTTCCAGCCGATGACCTTCTCGATGTCGGCCGCCAGGCGCGACCTGGCGGGAATCTCGCCGAGGCCCGCCCGGATGATCCTCACGAGGTCGTCGGTGGTCCACGCGGCGGCCAGCATCGCCGCCACCCACATCTCGCCATAAATTCCATTCTTGATATGGCTGATGCACGCGTCGCGCCAGGCCCACTCGGCGGCACGCTCGGGGTTGCCTAGGGCAACCCTGCCCGGGGCGGCGTAGCCGAAGAAGTCGGCACGGATCTGGGCCCCGATCCACTCGCGGTACGGGTTGACGAAGGTGGCGCTCGAGAACTCGCCGTCGACCTTGCCGTCGGGCCCCGGCGGCGGCAGCGCCATCACCAGGTTCCGGTACGCCACCCGCTCGGCCGTGCAGACATGATAGAACGGAATATTGCCGAGCCAGAAGCCCGCGACGTCGGCCGGCGCAAAGTTCGCGCCGTGCCGCGCGAGGATCGCGTAGCCGGTCGCGGTGTAATTCGTGTCGTCGTCCTCGACCATGCACTTGATGCCTTCGATGACCGTGCCGGGGGGCGGCGCGCCCTGGTCCTTGAACCAGTTCTCCTCGGCGGCCACCTTCGGATCGACCTTCATCGACCAGTAATGCGAGAGGGGCCAGCGGCCCTGGACCTTCAGGATTCGTTCCATGGAGCGGCGGCGACGGCCCTCGACGGGTTTGCCGGCCATGCACCCGCAGCAGCGGCCGAGCCACGCCCCGTACATCTTGTCGAAGAACTCGGCCCGGCCGAGGCGCGGGCGACGGATTGCCGGCCGGCCCCCCGGCCGCGCCTTCCGGATGCCCGCGAGGTCGCTGGGTTCGCGGAACTTGTAGCCCTTGCGCATGGGCAGGCGCTGGACCTTCGCAAAGAGCGCCTGGGCCTGCGGCCAGGGCGCCACGTCGTTGTCGAGGTCCAGGGCGGCGAGGCGATTGAAGTCGCGCGCGACGCTCGCGAGGTCCTTACCCTCCTCCTCGGCCTGGCGGCGCTCGATCTCCAGGTCCCCTCGCTTCACCGTCAGCCACGGCTGGGTTGTCCAGGGCTTCGGCATCGTAGTCCTCGCCTTTCGCTCGGGCCTGGGTTTGCCGCCATGCCACAGGCCACAGAAGAACGCGCCCCGACGAGCGGGGCGGCTAAGAGCCTATCTCTCTTTGTCGATGTCTTCGACGGCCGCGCCGGGCGGGACGCGGCACTCGAAGAGCGCCGGCTTCGGCATCTTTTCCAGGCTGACCGCGCCGAGTTGCATGACCACGTCAATTTCTTTGTCGCCGTAGAACCTCGCCCGGTAGACCATGCACACCGGCGTCTGGCCGACGGGCGAGTACTTCATGAGTTCGGCCATCAGCAGGCGCCTGCCGGCCTCGTCGTACAGGTCGACGCGCGCCGGGCGCAGCGTCGTGCGGTCAAACCAGACGCGCCGCGACGGCACTCGGACGGCGCCGACCTGGCGTTCCTCCGAAAGCAGGTAGTGCCGCTCGCCGACCGTGAAGACGGCCTGAGCGTCGGGCTTGAGGTCGATTCGGAAGATGCCGACGGCCGACATCAGGTCCTCGGGTGATATCACGAAGCGGCGCTCGCCCGGCCCGCCGCGCGCGCCTACCCAGACGGTGTTCACCCTGGGCCGGACCCAGAGCCAGTACTTCTCGGCGTTCATGCCGACGGCGAAGACCTCCTGGCCCAGGACCTGGCCGTGCAGGAACAGCCGGTCTGGCTTGATGAGAAAGAGGTGCCCGTCGAGGTCCTGCTGCATGCGATCGGCCTGGGTGTTGCTTGCCGGGAAATTCAGCAGTATGGCGGCCCGCGACCAGATGTGCTGGATGGAGTCGGCCCAGGCGTTGTGCGCTGCAAGGACCTCCTGGGGCGGCAGGACCGCCGCCGGGGCCGGGCCGCGCGTCGGCCCGCAGCCGGCCGCCAGGAGCAAACCAACAAGCAGGATCGCGGCGGCGCTACGCATCGGGGTTGCCTTCGGGCGAGTCGGGGTCGGCGCCCTGGGGAGTATCTCCGGCCGCCCCCGCGGCAGGCTCGGAATTGGCGGCGGGCTGGGTATCGGCTGAGGGCTCGGCGCACTCGGCCGCGGCGGTCGCCGCATCGATCTCGCCCGCCTGCAACTGGTCCCACTTGTCGGGCATGTCGAGGATTTCGCGCAGGCGGTCGGCCACGGAGCGGATCTCGTCATCGGAGATGCTCGGGCACGAGACCTGGTGCCGGCGCTCGGATCCCGTCTCGCGCAAGACCAGGGCCTCGCCGCGGCCGCCAGCGGTCCGGCGAGACTCGACGATCTTGAGGCGCCGCTTCCGCATCAGCACCAGCGCCAGGACGTACCGGAACCGCTGGACCTGCTCGTCGGGCGAATCGGCCAGGTGCTCGAACAGCTGCATCAGCCGCTCGAGATCCACCAGACGCGGGCCGCGCTGGACCGGTTGCTCGGGCTCCGGCACGCGGGCCTTCCAGAAACTGAAGTACGCGCCCTCGCCGGGCTTCCAGCACTGGGGGCAGAAGTCGTGCCGCGCGAGGTGGTCTTCCTGGGCGGTCTCGACCACCGCGGAATAGTACTCGTCGCCGATGGCGAACCCCCGCTCGCACGTGTGGCAATGGTGCGAGGGCGCGCCGATCTTGTACTCGCGATCCAGAGGCATCTGTACCTTCCCATCTGCCGCCACCCGAGACAAGCCGTGCGCGGTGGGCCTCCTGACCCACCGCGCCAGAACGGGTGCGAACGAGGCAGATCACGCACGAGCGCGGCGTGTCAGCAGACCCGCCGCGCGAAGCGGCATTGCCGCCCTACCTATTCAGGGACTTCATGACCACGTCGCGGGTTTCCCTGGCCAGGCGTTCGGCCTGGGCGACGGCATCGTCGGCCCTTTGTCTGACGGCGGCGGCATCGGCGGCGTCGCTGTATCCGCTCAGGTTGACCGCCACGTTGATCCGTGCCGCACGGGCCGCACCGAGCGCCAGTTCCGCCGCCACGCCGACGTCGCTGACGAGGTTCGGGTTGGCGATCTCGGCCAGGCGCCGGCTGATGTCGATGATGCCGACGGCCCCGCCGAGCACGCGCTCCACGAGGCCGAGCGAGGCCTTGGTCACCTTGAGAATGGCCGCCGCGCGGGCCGCCTTCTCGGCGTCGGTGGCCTTGGGCAACTTGTATGCCGCCATGATGCCCTCGTAGGCCGCCATGTCTTCGTGGGCCATGTCGAGGAGGCGCGTGCGCAGGTCGGCCAGGCGCCGGAGGGTGTCCTGGATCTCGGGCTCGACCGCCTTGAACTTCTCTTTGCCCGCAGTGAACCCGGCGGCCATCGAGGCCATGGTCGAGGCAAGGGCAGCAGCCATGGCGGCCACGCTGCCACCGCCGGGCGTCGGCTTCGCCGCCGCCGCATCGTCCAGGTACCGCATCAACGGCTCGCTGCGATAATCCATGGGTTCTCCTTTGTCCCGGTGTCTCCCGCCTCTTCCGCGGCGGGCTCGGATGGTCGACGAGCGAGCAGCATAGACGGATGGGCCGGGCGGGTCAAGTAATACACGGGCTCTGACTTCCGGCACGGCCCGAGAAGGCCGGCCGTGGCACATGAAACGGAGACAGAGCACCCCGCTACTTGCGGACGGCCTCGGCGGCGGCCGGGTCGCTGGTCACGACCACGATTACCGGCGTCTTGAGGTACTCGCGGGCGACGCGCGACACGTCTTCGGGCCGCACCTGTCGCAGGCGGCCGATCTCCTCGCGGGCAAAGCCGTACCCCAGGCCGAGGACCTCGTCGACCGCCGACTCGAAGGCTTGGCCGGCGATCGTCTCGCGGCCGAGTTGCTTCGAGGTGATGACCGTGGCGCGGGCCGGGGCGAGCACCTCTTCGGTGAACACCTCGGTGGTGGCCCGCTTCATGGCCGCCTCGATGATGCCGACGACCTCGGCGGCCTTGGCGGGCTGGCACACCGCCATGGCCGCGAAGTATCCCGGCCGCAGGCCTTCCATCGAGAATGCGTGAACCTCGTACACCAGGCCCTTGCCGCGCAGTTCCTCGTGGAGCCACCCGGCGGGCATCTGGTAGCCCGAGACGATCGTGTCGAGGATGTCCATAGCGAAGCGGTCGCGGACATTATAAATGTCCATCCCTGGATAGGCCACGTACACGATGGCGGCGCCCTTCTCGGACGGCTTGACGTAGGCCTCTCGGGCGGGCACCGCGCGCGGCGACTGGTCGGTCGGGAACGTGAGTTCCTTGTTGGGCGGCAGCCCCTCGACGGCGGCGGCCGCGTGGTGGGCGGCCTTCGCGAGGTCGATGCCGCCGAACACCGCCACCACCAGGTTGTTCCCCGCCACGTACTTCTTGTGCCATGAGGCCAGGTCGTCGCGCGAGAGCGACTTGACGACCTGGGGCGTCCCCTGCACGGGGTACTTGTAGGGCGAGTCTTTGAAGAAGACGCGGTCGAAGAAGAGCGCCGCCTCGCCGTGGGGCGAGTCGGCCATCTGGGCGAGTTCCGCCAGAATGAGTTCGCGCACGCGCTCGACCTCGTCGGGCGGGAACGTCGGCGCCAGCAGGCACTCCGCCGCCAGGTCGAACGTCTTCTCGAAGTCCGGCGCAAGGCACCGGGCCGAGACGTAGAGGGTGTTGCGCCCGGCGGCGGCGGTCATCTCGGCCCCCATGGCGTCGAGGGCCTGGGCGATGTCAGCGGCCTTGTGCTTCGGCGTCCCCTTCAGCATGAGGTTGGCCATGAAGTACGAGATGCCGGCGTTTGTGTCGGACTCGACCGAGAGGCCCCCCCGCATGAACATCTGGATGCTGACGGTGGGTTCGCCCGGCACTGGGCACAACAGGAGCCGGACTCCGTTCGGCAGGATGCGCGAGATGATCTCGGGCCTGGCGGCGCCCGGGGGCGAGGCCGGCGTTTCCGGCTTGGCCGCCGGCGCGGCGGCCGCGGGCTTCGGCATGACCGTGATGACCGTGACCGTCTGGGGCTTGAGGTACGCGGCGGCCACGCGCTGCACGTCCTCGGCGGCGACGCGCTGGATGTTGCGGGTGTATCGGTCCGAGAAGTCGGGATCGCCCAGCAGCAGGGCGTTCGCGCCGAGGTCGTCGGCAATCTCCTCGCTGCCCTGGAGGCCGAAGACGCGCTCCGAAATCTTCTGGCGCTTGGCGCGGGCGAGTTCCTCCTCGGTAGGCTTCTCGCGGATGACCCGCGCGAGGTGCTCCGAGACGGCCTTTCGGGCGGCATCGGTCTTGGCGGGCTCGGACTGCATGACGATGGCGAAGGCGCCGCCGTCGTACCCCGCCGGGGTGAAACTGGCCACGCCGATGGACTCGACCAAACCTCGCCGATCGCGCAGGTCCGCCACGAGGCGCGACGCCCGCCCCTCGCCCAGGATGAACGCGAGGATGTCGAGCGGATAGAGGTCGGGGTGCGTCAATTGCACCGTCGGGAACTCGATGACGGTGCGTATAGCGGCGACGTCCATCTCGGCCTCGGCGTGGCGCGGGGCGACTTGCACCTGGCGCTGCGGCAGGACAGTCGTCTCGGCCGGCAGGCGCGGCCACGAGCCCATCGCCTTGCGGATCGTCTCGTAGACTGCCCCGGCGTCGAAGTCGCCCACCGCCACCGCCACGGCGTTCTCGGGCACCGCCACGCGCCGGTAGTACCGCACGAGGTCCTCGTGCTTCAGTTTCCGCAGGGCGTCGAGGTACCCGATGACCGGGTAACGGGCCGGATGGCTCAGGAAGAAGGTCTCGTCGGCGAGGCGCCAGAGCACGTGGTCCGGACTGGCCTCGGCCCGCTCGAGTTCGCGCTGGACGACCTCGAACTCGCGGTCGAAGGCCTTCTGCTCGATGCGGGAGTTCATGACCCAGTCGGAGATGACGTCGATGAGCCGGCCGACGTGTTCGGCGCTCACCTGGCCGTGATAGCAGACGAACTGCTTGCTGGTGTGGGCGTTGGTCTCAGCGCCGATGGCGGCCAGGGCGTCGCGAATCTGGTCCTCGGTGCGCGTAGGCGTGGCGCCGCCGGCCACAACGTGCTCCAGGAGGTGCGAGATGCCGGAGCCGGCGTACTGGCCCTCGTTCAGGCTGCCCGCCCCCAGGTAGATACGAAACGCCGCCACGCCGCCGATGTGCTTCTCGCGCACGATGATGCGAAGGCCGTTCTCGAGCGTGCCGACGCGTTCGACAACCGGCGCCGCCGCGCCCGCGGCCGCCTCGCCCTTCGGCGCGGGGGCGGCCGCCTTGGCTTCCTCGCCGGAGGGGCGCTTCGGCCACTGCCAGTCGGCCCGCGAGCAGCTGGAGACTGCGGCAGCGGCCAGGACGGCGCCGCCCAGGCCCAGCATCAGAAGAAACCTGCGGTTTCTCATGTGCTACTGCCCTCCCCTGAGCAGGTCCAAGACGACCCGCGTCATGACTTCAACAAAGCGGGCGAGTTCGGCCAGGTCCATGGACTCGCCGGCCCGGTGGTCGGCGTCGTCGGGCCCGCACGAGAAGCCGACGGTCGGGATGCCGCGCAGGATGAGAAACTTGGCGACGGTGGCCCCCGACTCGCCCTTCGTGATCGGCCGCACGCCCGTGACCTCCTCGGTCCGCCGCGCAAGTTCCGCCACGAGCGGATGGTCGCTCGGCACGAGGGTCGGCGGCTGGTGCGAGAGGACTTCGAGTTCCATGCGGACACCCGGCGCGGCGGCCTCGACCTCATGCATGACGCTCCTCAAGTGCGCGACGGCCGCCTCGCCATCGGCGCCCGGCAGGTAGCGGAAATCGAGCAGGGCCTCGCACGTGCCGGGGACCATGTTCGGCACGGAGCCGGCCTGAATCGCCCCGAGGTTGAACGTCGGCGGCGAGAAGAGGTCGCTGGGCGGCGCGGGCGGACGCCATGACCGGATGCGGTTCAGGAAATCGATGACCGGCCAGGCGGCGCTCGAGCCGCGCTCCGGCGTCGAGCCGTGGGCCTGGCGGCCGGTCGCCTTGACCTTGAGGTGCAGCAGGCCTTTCTCGCCGATATCTATGATCCGCATGCCCCAGCCGGCATCGGGGATGATGGCGAGGTCTGCCTCGATGCCGCACTCGGCCAGGAGGTATTTCATGCCGAGTTCGCTGCCGGCCTCCTCGTCGGCGGCGGCGACCAGAATGAGTTCGGCCGGAAGCTCGGCCTCGTGCCCCTTGAGGTAGCGGGCGGCGAGCATCATGGCGGCCATGGGGCCCTTATTGTCCTTTGCCCCGCGGCCGACCAGGCGGCCACCGATCTCGACCGGCTCGAACGGGTCGGTCTCCCACCCGTCGCCGGCGGGCACCGTGTCGAGGTGGCACGCCACGAGGACTCGCGGGCGTCCGCGGCCGACCCGTGCCACGACGTTCGTCCGGCCGGGGGCCTTCTCGTAAGACTTCCAGGGGATGCCGTGGCGGTCACAGAACTCCGTCACGACCTTGGCGGCGCGGAACTCGTCGCCGGGCGGGTTGACGGTGCGCGCCCGGATGAGGTCGACGAGGTATTGCCGCAGGTCGGCCTTCTGGGTTTCGATGAAGGGTCGCAGGTCGGCAAGGTCGGAAGTGGCCATGGGTGGGTTCGCCCCCAAAACACCACCCGCCGCTCCCGCGGCGGGCTCGAACTGCCAGGTGGCATGGCCGCGCAGAGTCGCCTGGCCATGCCACCCGCTAATCCTTCACTTCACGTGTGCCAGAGCACTAATCCTCTTCTTCTCCGCCGCGGGCCTGGTCGACCTCTTCGAGGTACGAGAGGGTCCGCTCGAGTTCGTTCTGAAGGTGCCGCACGCGGAGGAGGCTGCGGACCCGGGTCAGGAGTTCCCAGCGGTTGATCGGTTTCGAGAGGAAGTCGTCGGTCCCGGCGTCGACGGCCCGCTCGATGTCGCCCTCCTCGTTCAGGGCCGTCACCATGCAGATGGGGATGCCCGCCGTGGCCGGATCGCTTTTCAACTTGCGGCATATCTCGAAGCCGGAGACTTTGGGCATCATGATGTCCAGCAGGATGAGGTCGGGCTTGGCGTCGGCCACGCGATCCAGAGTCTCCTGGCCGTCGTAGGCGGTTACGATGCGGCACCCCAGTTCGTCGAGGTAGGCCTGCAGGAGTTCGACGTTCTGCGGCGTGTCGTCGGCGATGAGGATGGTCGAGTTGCGGACTTCCTGGTCGAAGTCGGTCGCCATGCGGTGTCCTCCTCTAAGCCAGCCGAAGGCGCTGAAGCATCATCTGGGTCCGCTTGGGCAGCCCGTCGTCGCCGGCCACGGCCAGCGCCCTCAGGTGGCTTGCCAAGAGGTCCAGGCCGGCCCGGTCGGCCACGTCATACCAGGGCGGCACCAAGCCCAGAATGAGGCCGTAAGCCTCGGAGCGTTCGACGAGTGCGTCGAAAACCCCCTCGCCGCCGAAATCCACGCCCAGGAACAGTTCCGGCCGCTCGAGGCTCAGGCCCACCGCGTAAATGCCCCCCGACGTCGTCGGACCCAGGATGACGTCGTGGATCAGCAGCCGGTCGAACGCTTCAATGATGAAGGCGTCCGGAACCGTCGGGCAGTCGGTCACCATGACGACGGCCCGCTTATAGCCGAGCCGAAACGCGTGTTCGAAGAGGCCGGCCAGGGCCTGGCCCTGACTGGCCCCCTGCTGCTGCACCAGCCGCCAATGCGACGAGGCCAGAAGCCCGACGGTCCGCCGAGCCCCCCGCGGGGCATAGGCCAGGACCCGGCTCTGGACCGAAAGGTGCGCAAACCGCTCGCACAGATCCATGATGAAACTACGGTATAGTTTGGCCGCCGTGGGCGCACCGAGGGCCTCCGCCAGGCCG
>Ga0315275_10007807_pt1 | contig 10371 bp, 10 predicted proteins | sample YL17G03_0_MG_FD_205557 | JGI IMG/M metagenome (GOLD analysis project Ga0315275, IMG submission 205557) | Sediment microbial communities from Yellowstone Lake, YNP, Wyoming, USA - YL17G03_0 | ecosystem: Environmental > Aquatic > Freshwater > Lake > Sediment | place: USA: Wyoming | collected...
CTCATCGAAAATAACGTGATGAATAATCAACACGTCGGCATCGAATTTGAGGGCTATGCGTCTGGCAATGTTATTGGATACAATTATGTTCGCAAGACGTGGCATGAAGGGGGCGCGGCTGTATCCGCGTTTTATACTCATGGCGCATACCCGTTCATGAACCTATACGAAGGAAACGCGACGAGCAAGATATTCCATGATAATTATTGGGGCAACAGCGGATACAACGTCTCGTTCCGCAACAACTATACCGGGAATGATTATGTCTCTGATTGGAACGTCCATGCTATCCAAGTAGAGCAAAATTGCAGATACACGTCGTTCATTGGCAATGTTATTGGCTACGTTGGAATAAAAAGCTCGTCCCCACTCTATTATTTTGAACTTATACCGTCTCTAGACAACGGAGACTTCACGCTCTGGGCGGTTGGGCAAGACTTTCAGGGGGAGGGCGCGGTCGAAGACCCCCTCGTCGCGTCCACTATGATCCGCCATGCGAATTATGACTATATCCGCGAAATGGTAGAGTGGAAGTCGGGACAGGTCCGCGCTTTGCAGAATTCTCTGTATTACGATTCCAAGCCATCCTGGTTCGGCTCTCTTACGTGGCCGCCGATTGGCCCTGATGTCAGCGGATATGTTCAGGACATACCGGCAAAGCGAAGGTGGGACGCCTATGTCGCCTCTGGGAATATCGCGGATCTCTTTTATTGATACTAGCATAACCATTGTCTTGGTTAAAGCGCAATAAAAGAGGCGTGTGCTTCAGTCGTGAACCGAGCAGAAGTTCGCGTCTTTGGAGGACTCGGCCGTGACGCTGAGCCGATGGCCTCAAGTCATCGAGCTCTATGAGCATCGCGTTGGCCATGGAGTTCGTCTTCAAGTAAGCCCGGATGTTCTCCGCGGGATTCAGTTCCGGGGCATAGGCCGGCAGGAACTCCGCCTTCCAACCCTCTTTCCCGCGGATATGATCTGTGTAGGCGGCCTTAGAAAGGAGGCCGATTTTGGCCAAGGTGGAGTCGAAGGGGGGAAGGGAGTTATAATGACGCCCGCCGAGGTGCTTCAGGAACGTAAGCACCGACCGGGCGTTGATATTGGCCTGGGGATGAAGGCGGAAGAACAGTTGGACGCGGTCCCGTCGGGAGAGACGACCAGAGTGGCGATGACGGAAACTTTCTATAAGAATTGGTCCGGTGCCGGAGGAAGGGTGTCTGGCCGCGGGGAGCCCAAGTCCGCCGCACCAGAGGCATTATCAGGAAGCCGCTCTCGTCGATAAAGACCAAAGCGGCGCCTATCCATGCGGCGTTTTTTTTACCCGTGGCCAGTCGGTCTTGACCCAACGTTAGATGGCTTCTTCGTCTCGCTCAACGGCCCGGCGTTGCGGCTTCTGGGGACTCCAACCGAGAGAGTGCAAGACTCGTCCGATATGGTCGACATGATAATGAACGTCAAAGACCTTTCCGATCACCTGAACGACCTGGGGGCAGGTCCACAGGTCCGTCGAAAAGCCCGCCTGACTGGCGCCCTACAACAGGATCGCTTCCAATCTTCTCTTTTCCACCGGCCGAGCCGCGGCGGCCGGCCCGGCAGTGGTTTGGCCCGGATGGCTTCCGGCCCACCCTTCAGGACACTTGCTTTCCATCGCCGGACGCTGCGGCGGTCAACCCCGATCTTCCGTGCGATCTCCACAAGCTGGAGCCCTTGGTCCATGTATTCCAGGGCCCGAAGTCGTCTCGCTTCCAGGAACTCTGAGCTTCCGGATGGTCTCATTGATTCCCTTCGGATCAGAGTATAGGACTTTTCTTATGCAGGTATCGATAGCTGAAGAATGGCCGAGATAATCGTCCGCCAGCCCATCGCCAAGAACGACATTAAGGCGGTTCTTGGCGATGGGGTATCGTCTGACTTCATCCCGCGATTGAAGTTGACGCGGTGGGACGGCGAGGCGTCGTTCGGTGTTGAACACGACCCAGTGGGCATACCAATAGGCCACCGCACATACACGGTTGACAACGAGAAGCATATATTCGACACCCCCCCGGTTAACTTTCGACGAGGGTATTGACAAAGACCTGATCCTGACCGGCAGGCCGGGTCCGTTTTTTGGGCCCTGTCAATACGTCCGGTTATCGGACTTAGGGTGCGATTTCTCAAGATGGCCTTCCATGTAGAACGGCCCGCTGCGCTAAATTCGGGGAATGGCCTTCCAGCGATCTTGGTTGCGCTCTAATCGATAAAGAGCCTCTGGATAAGCTCGCTCGTTAGAAGTCTGTGGATTTCTAAAGTGAAATTACCCATTCCGCTTGTGTGTGCTTTAACCATGGATTCGACGAAGCCGCCTCGCAGATAAGGTCTCTTTCTGGCGATGGGATCCAGCAAGATCTCCTTGACAAATCGGGCCAGCTTATCTCGATACCATATCCGGTAATGATAAAACTTGTGCCTTCCGAGGAAGAGATGCTCAACGTGCAGCTGCCCTAACATGCTATCGATTATCGTTAGCACATGCGGCATTCCATAATCATAGGCATATTCGGCTTTGAAAGTGAATTCTTGGAATGCGTGTTTCATTTTGGCGGATATCCGCCCGGTGTCATCGAACAGTCCACGGTCGGTCATCATCTTGCTTAGCGCTGGATTGCCTTCGGCAATAAGCCTCAGCTGCAGATCGGTCCCCGTTTCGTTGCCAGGCGCCCGATAGGCTAACGCGACAAGCTCATTATCCAGAAAAGGGGATCTAAGGCTGACCTGTGACGACTCCAGGGCTAAGCGTGAGTAATGGTGCCAAGGAACTTGCTTGAAGGCGATTACCGAACGTTTAACGCCGGCGATCTCGTTCTCATAGATGTGTTCCGCTTCCTTGACCTGTTTGGAGAAACGTGCATCCAATATCCTCTCATCCAAACGCCTCGGCTTGAAAGCGATGACATTCCGTAGGATTTCCTGGCCATAGTTACCGGTAAGTCTGACAGGTGCAATGCTCCTGGCAATCTTATTCACATAGAGCTCGGAAGCTCCGCTTACGTCCATTGTCCCGTCCGTCAGGAATATCGTCCGTTTCGCAAGGGCTGGGAAATCATCAATGAAGTCTTCGCCGACCCGGATGACTTGATGGGGCTGCCGGCATGTCTCGGCAACGACGCCGGCTAATCTAACGTCGTAGCTGTCGCGGTATAATCCGCCAAAGGTGTAACACGGCAATGCCCCGGGTGGTAACCGGGCCCAGGCCATGATCATGCGGCTATCCTTGCCGCCCGTTAAAGAGATGGCGATTCTCCCATTCGTGCGAAGATATTGAGGGAGAATTCTTGACCAAGTATGCTTCAATTTCTCATAGTATTCCCTGCTACTCAGAGAATCCTGACATTCCCAAGAAGCTGGACGAAAATAATAAGCCTTAGCAATCCGTTGGTTAGGCGAGATCGTCCAGAGTGAACCACCAGGCATCAACGAAATATCGGAGAAGAGCGTTTTGTTTCGAAGCACGCACCCATAACTGAACGTTTCAGCCAGACAGGCCAAATCCAGTCTCCGTAATTCAGGCAACACCTCAAGAAGGGCCTTGGCTTCTGATGCAAAAAATAGGGCGCCGTCTTTCTCGTGGAAGTAGATTCGATTCAGTCCATAGCGATCATTGAAGAGCAAGAGCCGATTTGTCCGCAAATCTATAATGAGGCCACTCAGCCAACCGTTGATTTTCAAGAAAAACTCGGGCCCGAATTCTTCGTACATATGTACTAGATAGCTAGCGTCGTTCAAATTGAAATCATGTCCCCCTGTTTTGAGGAGCGCAACATCGTCTGCTCTTCGGAAATCCTCGCCCGTGAATATCAGACCAATATCCCTGTTCTCATTCCATATCGGCATGCAATCCGCGAAAGAGCCTTCGAGACATGTCCATCCGATCCATAAGCATAACTGATTATTGGTATAGAGCCCCGAATTGTAGAAGAGTTCGTGCATCATGGATTGAATCATCTGTCGAGCCCGATTCTCGCTCTGCTCTGGTATCCCCAGGCCAATTATTCCAGCTATTCCGGGCATGGCGAACACTCCTCGATTTCTAAAGTTATTGACTACTGTATTATCATCCGCTAAATTCCTGAAACAAAAAAGTTGTAGACAGAAAAGGCCAGGATGAGACTATCGCTATCTTGGCCTCGGGACGCTGGGCCCGGTCATTTTCTTGTGCCATTTTGACCGCATATTGAGCAGCAGCCGTAAGGCCGGCCCAGGAACCATATCCTTTAGGTCTCGATGAAGGCCGAGGGGAAGAGCGATGCGGCCGCGGAGGCTGAGAGAGACGAAATAGCGGGGAATGTCAATCCGTTGGAAACCGTTGTTTCTCTTGAACACAGTCAGGGAATCCTCGCCCTTGTGCCCATAGACGAATCTCCCGTACACCAGCAAGGGAATGCCCTTCGCAGCGCACAATTCGACAGCTTTGGCAAGCAGGGCATTCATAATGGGTTTGTCACGGTACATTTCTTTAGCGATGGTACCGCTTGTCCTTGCTATATGATCACCCAGGACGAGCTTGATGAATCCGATCAGTTCTTCCTCAAAGTAGGCCACTAACCACAGGCTTCGATCCAGTTCAGTAGCCCAGCCTTGAGTTACCCTCTTCAGGTCCCAGCCGTAATATAAGTTGCGCTTGCCCCGGCGCACCGGCGTCTCGTTGAACAGCTCCACCAGCCCGGCAGCCAGCTTGTCGCTGAAGGCTTCTGCGCGCACAAGGACTCCACTCTTATCTGCCTTTCGAATTTTGTTCCTCGCGTTTTGAGGAATCTGCGCTTTGAACCAGTTCTCGTAGGACGATATTTTGAGGACGGCAAGATTATCCCACTGCATCGGGTAAGAGAACTTCGGGATCGTTTCCGGCGGGTGTTGAACGAAAGTCAACAGGTCGACAGGGAGCGCAAGCTGCCGGACCTCGGCGACGAGCGCCTCCGGGTCGGGAATATCATCAATCCATTCATTCCGGAGCTTGAGCACCCGCACAATCCCGCGTTCGATTCGATACTCATTTCCCCTGATATTTACTCCGATGTCATTTTGGCCGTGCCGATCGGTCCCGATAGTGGACATTTCAGAATACAATTAAGTTCTTCATTATTTCGGACATACTGCATAGCACTTTGGCAACATTTTCGCTGAATACGCCCTTGTGTAGTAGCACCGGGCGTATCCGGCTGACGAAAAATGTGTGGTTGGCTTGGTATCTGCAAAGATCCTACTTAAATCCATTTTTGTATAATCCCACCTTCCTCTATGTTATATCGTGGTGCGAACGCATGTCAAGTTGTGATGAACGTCAAGCATTATTCCCGATTGACGACAATTAAAATTTCCGGATTCATGGGCAGACTTTTTAATTGGAATGACGATTTCCGATTGAGCCATATTCATACCACAGCCTCTACGGTCCGCTTTTTCGCGGCCGACATTCGGTAGCTCCCTATGTTGAGTTCCAGGATGACGCTGCGATGGACCAGCCGATCGATGGCGGCTGCGGCCACTTCTGCGCCCGTCATACTTTGGCTGGCCTCGATCGCGAGGCACTCCTGGCTATAATTATCGACTATCGTTAAGGCCCGGAACCGATGACCGTTGAAGAGGACGTCGACGACAAAATCCTTGCTTCAGCAAGCGTTTAGACGCTCGACCGCCGGCCGGGCCATCCGTCGGCTGCCCGTGACATGCCGGCGAGGACGCTTCAGACGCAGGTTGAGCCCCTCCTGGCGATAGATCCGATAGGTCCGCTTGTGATTGACGCGCCTGCCCACGCGCCTAAGCAGGACCTGAACCCGACGATATCCGTACCGAACCCGGGTCTCCGCGATCGCCCGGATCCGCATCCGCAGGGCCCTGTCGTCTTTCCTGTGCGAAAGGTACCGAGGTGACGAACGCCAGATCTCGACAACCTCGCATGCCCGCCGCTCGTTCACCCAGTAGGCCTCCTCCAGATGCTCGAGATGTTCGCGTCTCCGGGCTGGCTTTAGAATTTCTTTTTTGATAGCACATCCTGAAGCATCTGTTTATCGAGGCTCAGATCCGCCACCATGCGCTTGAGCCGGTGGTTTTCCTCCTCGAGCTGCCTCAAGCGACGGAGTTCCGATACTCCCAGTCCTCTGTACTTACGCTTCCAGCAGAAAAACGTCTGCTCCGAGATCCCCAGTTTCCGGTAAACCGCGGCCACCCCCGTGCCAGTCTCCGCCTGTCGCAAAGCAAAGGCGATCTGTTCTTCTGAGTACTTCGACTTCTTCATCGACAAAACCTCCTCCAAGAGATTTTGCCAGAAAACTCACATTATGTCTGGACCATTTTTAAGGGATGAGGTCCACGGCTTATGAAATCCTCGCAGGGAGTCATCGAGCAAGGCCAGAAAACCGGCCACCCCATTGTGCAAATACCGGGGCATATGGCCTCTAATCGGATGGATAATAATTTACCCATCGAGATGTAACACAATAATAGGATTCGATGCGAAGAGTATTGTAACATTTTTTCCACTGTGATTGAATGAAAGAGGAAACCTGTTGACGTTAAGCGGAGAATCACATAACTTATGGAAGGAGAGGGAAGCCAGATGAAAATCCTCATCACCGGGAACATGGGCTTTATCGGACCTGCCGTAGTTAGGCGACTGCGCGCTTCGTATCCTCAATCCACTCTGGTCGGATTGGACATCGGCTATTATGGAAATTGCATCACGAGCAAGGAATCACTCCCCGAGCGCAGGGTCAATATTCAGTATTTTGCGGATATCAGAAAGTTCCCGCACGATGTGTTGGAAGACGTGGATGCGGTCGTCCACCTCGCGGCGATATCCAATGACCCGATCGGGAACATGTTCGAGGACGTTACTCTTGACGTCAACTATCGGGCAAGCATCGAACTCGCCAAGAAGGCCAAGAAAGCAGGAGTCCGGTCATTTGTTTATGCTTCGAGCTGCAGCATATATGGTGCAGCCGCGGATTGCGCAAGAACAGAGCATTCGCCGGTGAATCCCCTAACGGCCTATGCGAAATCCAAGGTGCTTACGGAAAGAGGTCTGGAGCCGCTTGCCTCCGGACAGTTCAAGGTGACGGCCCTGAGGTTCGCTACGGCTTGCGGTTGGACGGACCGGCTAAGACTGGATCTGATCCTCAATGATTTTGTCGCTTGCGCCCTGACCTCGGGGAGGATCACGATATTGAGCGATGGGACCCCGTGGAGGCCGCTTATCAACGCCAAGGACATGGCCCGGGCGATCGATTGGGCGCTTTCCCGTGATCCATCCGCCGCGCAGGACTTTCTGGCCGTGAACACGGGCCGCGATGAGTGGAATTACCAGGTCAAGGACCTTGCCCAAGCCGTGGCAACGGCGATCCCCGGCACTCATGTTTCCGTCAATGAGAATGCTCCGCTGGACAAGCGTTCTTATAAAGCCGACTTCGGACTCTTTAGGAAAATCGCCCCCGATCACCAGCCGGTGGTCGGATTGATGGAGTCCATTCAAGAGCTGAAAACCGGCCTGGAATCCATCGGATTCAAAGACGCGGAGTTCCGCAACTCGAAGTACATGAGACTTAATGTGTTGATGGAACTAAGGGAAAGGGGGCTTCTGGATAGTCAACTGCGCTGGGTAGGCGCGTAATCACGGGAAGCATGAGCACCTGGAAGCCGGGAGGTGAGGTATCAGGGGGGGAAATGACGACGGAAACAGGACCTCCTTGCCGATTTTGTTCGACGCCCTTGCGGCACACGCTTGTCGACCTCGGGATGTCTCCGTTATGTGAAAGCTACTTGAGCGCCGAGCAGTTGAACCGGATGGAACCCTTTTACCCTCTCCATGTGTATGTCTGTAACAACTGCCTCTTGGCTCAGCTTGAGGAATATGTGAGCCCTGAGGAAATTTTTACCGAATACGCCTACTTTTCGTCCTATGCGGATTCATGGCTTCAGCATGCAAAGGCTTACACGGACTTGATGGTCGAGCGTTTCGGATTCGACTCCAATAGCTTTGTGGTCGAACTCGCAAGCAATGATGGCTATCTGCTCCAGTACTTCATCGAGAAAGGTATCCCGGTCCTCGGGATCGAGCCGGCACTCAACGTGGCCAAAGTAGCCGTCGAAAGGGGCATCCCGACACGGATCGAATTCTTCAGAGAGAAGATGGCCAGAGACATGGCCGCCGAAGGAAAGACAGCGGACCTAGTTCTGGGAAACAATGTCTTGGCGCAGGTCTCCGGGCTCAATGATTTCGTCCGCGGGATGAAGGTTCTGCTCAGACCTCTCGGCGTCATCACTCTCGAGTTCCCGCACTTGGTTCGCCTCATAGCAGAAAATCAGTTTGACACCATTTACCACGAACACTTCTCTTACTTTTCTTTCCTTGCCGTGGAGAAGATATTTACCGCCCACGGATTGACCATATTCGATGTCGAAGAACTGTCCACGCACGGCGGGTCTTTAAGAATCTATGCAAAGCATGTGGAGGACATGACAAATCCGATATCCACAAGGGTCAAAGAACTCCGGGTGAGAGAAGAAACGGCCGGATTGACCCGAATGCAGACCTATTTCGCATTCTCGGGGAAGGTCCAGGAAACGAAAAGAAAACTCCTGGAGCTCCTGATAAAGATAAAACGCAAGGGAAGAAGGATCTGCGGTTATGGAGCTCCGGGAAAAGGCAATACCCTCTTGAATTACTGCGGGATCCGCACCGATTTTCTGGACTTCACGGTTGATCGTAATCCCTATAAGCAGGGAAAGTTCACTCCCGGAACACATATTCCGATATTCCCTCCTGATAAGATACGGGAGGAGCGGCCAGACTACGTTCTTATCTTGCCATGGAGCCTCAAGGATGAGATCATCACGCAAATTTCATATATTCGGGATTGGGGCGGAAAGTACATCGTCCCAATTCCTGATGTCCGGGTTCTCCAATGATGGCCATAGCGATACAGAAAAGCCTTGTGGAAGGCGGTGCTAACCTGATATTTCTGGACGGCGAAATCGGCGATTGGATCATCTCCCGGATGAAATGGTCTCTAAGGGGGATGCGCCCTGGGAAGTATGGAAAATAGTGGTGGAAAGGATGTCCGATAAATGATTAACGTGAAACTGTCTCAGAAGAAGAGCGTGCTCAAGGTCCTTTGCCTGGGAGCCCATAGCGATGATATTGAGATCGGTTGCGGCGGCTCAGTGCTGAAGTTGATACAAGAATACAGACGGACCTCTTTTAGCTGGGTCGTATTCAGCTCGAATGAGATACGAAAAAGGGAAGCCGAGAAAAGTGCGGAAGCGTTTTTGGTTGATGCGGAGAGGAATGTTGTTGTCCTCAATAAGTTCCGGGATGGCTTCTTCCCTTACTCAGGTGGAGAGATCAAGGATTATTTTGAAGAGTTAAAACGAGAGTTGGATCCTGACCTGATATTCACCCACCAACGTTTGGATTTGCATCAGGACCATCGTCTGATCTCCGAGCTCACGTGGAATACGTTTCGGGATCATCTTATCCTGGAGTATGAAATTCCGAAATATGACGGGGATCTGGGTGCGCCGAACGTTTTTACCCATCTTGATGAGGCCATCTGCAAGAAGAAGGTCCGATACATCTTAGAACACTTCAAGTCCCAGGCCTCTAATCAGTGGTTTGCTGAAGAGGCCTTTCAGGCGATCATGAGATTGCGAGGCATTGAATCCAACTCCGCTTCTCAATATGCGGAAGCTTTTTATTGCAGAAAACTAGCGCTTGTATGAACCATGGCATGACGAAAGAAACATTCGGCTCGACTCGGAGTCGACGGACCAAGCCATGAAGCGATACCCGAAACACCTTGCGACGCCTCAGGGCACCAGCTCAAATATTTAGAGGTTTTTCGATGCTTTCTACTGCGTTGAAGGAACCTAATTTCGCAACACGTCCTTGAAAATAATGCTATACTGTTGATCCAAGACCCTGCGATACTCTTCACTTTTGTCTTTGATGTAGGTCTTGAGTGCCTCTCCGTTCTTCTCGACTTCAGTGAACCGCTCGATCAGCCGGTCCACATCCAAGCCATCAATAGCCAAACAGTATTCAGCCAAACCCAACTCTGCCATCAGCGAATCAAACTTATCATCGTGTGAAAGCACGATCACTGGCTTGTTGAGCATCAAAGCTAAAATAATATTGTGAAATCGGGGTGAGATTACTATGTCAATTTTTTCAAGCTGTGCCAACAAGTCCGATAGGGATAAGATCCCTTCGTTGATAATCCGACCCTCGCAATCGATAAGTCCACGCTTTTCGAGCAACTCTATCACATCTTGCCTCACGCGGCTGTCGTATTTAATATCACCAATGAGCATCCGTACGGGATAGTGATGATCATGCAACCA
>Ga0315275_10007808_pt1 | contig 10371 bp, 9 predicted proteins | sample YL17G03_0_MG_FD_205557 | JGI IMG/M metagenome (GOLD analysis project Ga0315275, IMG submission 205557) | Sediment microbial communities from Yellowstone Lake, YNP, Wyoming, USA - YL17G03_0 | ecosystem: Environmental > Aquatic > Freshwater > Lake > Sediment | place: USA: Wyoming | collected...
CCTCGAGAATGAGCGGGTGATCGTCGACCACGAGAACCTGCATGCTTTCCTCCTCGGGATTGTTGTTGGCAACTGCGGTGCCCGGTGTCGCATCCGCGACGACGGCGCCGCAAGTGACGAAACGTAATCCCGATGGAGCGGCGATGCTACCTGCCAGAAGGCACAGTGCGCGGCGCACGACCGCGCCGGAGCCGCGTTCGCAGCACTGCGCATCATCCATTTCGTACGCTACAGGGCGCTGTCACGCGGCGCGCGGGTGGCGTGGCAGCCCGCGCGGCCGGTGCGGCGCTCAGGGGGCGCGCGAACGACGCGGCGAAACGCGTCAGCCGTTGCGCGTGTTTCCCTCGCGCTGCTGCTCGAGCAGCTCGCGGCGCAGCGCGCGCAACCGCGTCTCCACCACCGACGCCTGGTAGAAGTCGCCGTCGCCCGCCTTGATGGCGAGCTCGAGCTGGACCACGGCGCCGCGAAGGTCGCCCTGCCATGCATAGAGCTCGGCCTGATGCCGGTGCTGCTGCATCCGGTTGCCGAGCTCGGCGTAGGCTTTCGCCGCGGTGCGATGGAGCCGTGCGTCCGTGGGGAAGCGGATGAGTTCGCGTTCGATGAACGCGACCGCGTCGCGCGTGCGCTTGGCGGCGAGCAGTGCGTCGGGGTAGTCGTAGATGAGCTGCATCTTGTTCGGGTAACGGGCGAGCGCGGCTTCGAATCGCGCGACGGCCTGGTCGATGTCGCCGGCCTCGAGATAGACGTGCGCCGCCATCGCGTCGATCATCGGGTCGGGCGGCGCAAACTTCTCGAGCGTGGCGAGTTCCGCCTTCGCCCGCTTGAAATCGGCCGCGCGCAGCAGCGAGGCCACCAGGCCGTAGTGCGCCGCGACTTCGTTGTTGTACTTGCGTTCGGCGATCGCGTTGTCGAATCCGGCGACGGCCTCTTTCGCGGTCCCCTGGTAGCTGCGGAGGAGCGCGCGGACCAGGTGGAAATCGAGGGAGTCGGCGACCTGCCGGTAAGCCTTGCCTTGGGCCCGCGATTGCGCCTCGGCGATCCGCTGGTAGGTGATCGGGTGCGTGCGCAGGTACGACGGCGCGTTGCCATCCGAGAAACGGCCCGCGCGCTGGAGCCGCTCCATCAGCGTCGCCATCGAATTGACGTCGAAACCGGCGACGGCGAGCCGCTGGAATCCGACACGGTCGGCTTCGTATTCGTGATCGCGCGTGAAATTCAGCTGGCTCTGGATCGCCAGCGCCTGGGCGCCGGAGATCGCCGCCGAGGCGGTCTGGCCGCCGTTCGAACCGCCCGAGCGGGCGGCGGCGATGGCGACGGCGAGCGCCGCCAGCTGCAGCAGCATTGAGCCCTTCTGCGCCGACATCATCCGCGTGAGGTGACGCTGCGTGACGTGCGAGATTTCGTGCGCCAGCACGGACGCGAGCTCGGATTCGTTCTGCGCGAGCAGAATGAGGCCGGTGTTGACGCCGATGTAGCCTCCGGGCAGCGCGAAGGCGTTGATCGAGGAGTCGGGTACCGCGAAGAATTCGAAGTCCTGCCCGGCCTCGGGCAGGGCCGCGACCAGCCGATGGCCGAGGTTGTTGAGATAGTCGTTGACCTCGGGGTCGTCCATGTAGCCGCCGGAGGCGCGGATCTGCCGGATCACCGATTCGCCCAGCTTGCGCTCCTGCGCGGGCGTGAGGGTGGACTGCGATTCGTCGCCGAGATCCGGCAGCGACTGCGCGTGCACGGCGCCGATCGCCGTCAGCGTGGGCGCCACCGGCTGCAGGCACAGGGCGACGGCCACGAGGGCGACGACTGCGCGCCGGGGTCCACGGTGCGCGCTCGTGGCAGCCGGGGGAGAAGGGCGTGGGCGGGGAGCTTGGGTGAACATCGGGGGGTACGCGGTCGACACGGGTGCCAGTGCTAAGATGCCCGCCGTTGCCCGAAGTTCAAGACTGGGAGGCGCGTCGTGGCAGGCACGGGAGGCTCACGCAAGAAAGCCGGGATGTCGACCCGCAGCGTTGCCATGCGGGAACCTGCGCAATCCGGGGGGTCGCGAAGCGCCCATTTTACCCATTTCGACGCCGCCGGTCAGGCGCACATGGTCGACGTCGGCGGCAAGGATGTAACCAGGCGTGTCGCGATCGCCGGCGGTCGCATCGTGATGCAGCACCCCACGTTGGCCCTGATCGGTGCCGGCAGCGCGAAGAAGGGCGACGTCCTCGGCGTCGCGCGCATCGCGGCGATCCAGGCCGCCAAGCGCACCGCGGAGCTGATCCCGCTCTGCCACCCGCTCGCCCTCACGCGCGTGGCCGTGGAATTCACCGCGGATGTCGCGGGCAGCGCCATCGCGATCGAGGTGACCGCCGAAACGACGGGCCAGACGGGTGTCGAGATGGAAGCCCTGACCGCTGCGATGATCGGATTGCTGACGATCTACGACATGTGCAAGGCGGCCGATCGCGGCATGCGGATCGAGGGCGTGCGCCTCATCGAGAAATCCGGCGGCAAGTCGGGGCATTTCAAAGCCGATTTGTAGCCGGGCGTTGAGCGTAGCGCAACCCGGGTAATTAGGGTCTGACCCCAATTTTCAATTTGACCCCAATTTCCAAATTCCCGGGTTTCGCTGCGCAGGGGCGCCTGGCAACGCCCCGCGTCCATGGTCATGTGGTCCGGTGGTTGGACCACTTGACCAGGTGCCCCATTCGAGGGTACGATGGGCCTCCAACGCTCCGCCGCCGATTCCCGCTCGGCCGCACGACGCATGCCGGCGGAGAATCCGGCTCGAGGAGGACCCGGTGCCACTGCAAACCGTCGAGCCCCGACGCCTGTACCGCCAGATTGCCGAGCAGATCGCCGGCCTCATCGCGGCCGGGGAATTCGCGCGCGGCGCGCGGCTGCCTGCCGAGCGCGAGCTCGCTGCGCTGCTGGGCGTGTCGCGTACGTCAGTGCGCGAGGCCATCATCTCACTCGAAATCGCCGGTCTCGTCGAAGTGCGTGTCGGCACCGGAATTTTCGTGACCGCGGGGCCGGCGGGCCCGGGATCGGGCGGCGACAAGGGTCCCGGACCCTTCGAACTGCTCAACGCGCGCAAGCTGATCGAAGGCGAAATCGCCGCACTGGCTGCCGCGAACGCCCGGGAAGGTGACTTGGTCGCGCTCCGGCAAGCGGTGGCGCGCATGACCGCGCACGTCGACGATTTCGCGATCCGCGAGGAAACCGACCGCGACTTTCACCTCGGCATCGCCAGGGCGACCGGCAACAGCTCGCTCCAGCTGGTCGTCGAAGGCCTGTGGAACCAGCGGGCCGAGCTGTGGGGTCGGATTCAGCAGCATTTCCACACCGAAGCGCTCGCGCGGCAGACGCTGCGCGACCATGCGTCCATACTGGCGGCGGTCGCGGCGGGCGATTCCGACGGGGCGCGAGCGGCGATGCATCGCCATCTCGGCCGTGTGGCGCGCGAATTCCAGCGCGGCGTGACCGAAAATCGGCCCGCCAGGGATGTGTCCGGGGCCGCGCCGGTGCGCAAGAGTCGCGCGCGGGCACCGGCGCGGACATGACGTGCGATGATGGCGCAGTGGCAGGGTAAGCGGCTCCACGCGGGGGCTGTCAACGAACGTCGTTTGAATCAAACAGGAGGAATGTCATGAAATCGTATTGGCAACGTGCCGGGATCGGATTGATCGCGGCCAGCATCGCGGCGGGCGCCGCGGCGAAGGAATTGCGGTCGTCGGACGTGCATCCGGAAGACTATCCGACGGTCATGGCGGTCAAGTACATGAGCGACGTCATCGCGAAGAAAACCAACGGCAAGTACACGATCAAGGTCTACACCAACAGCGTGCTCGGCGGCGAGAAGGACACGATCGAGCAGACCAAGATCGGGGCGCTCGACTTCGTCCGGATCAACGTGGCGCCGATGAACAACGTCTGCCCGGAGACGATGGTGCCGACGATGCCGTTCCTGTTCAAGTCGAAGGACCACATGCGCAAGGTCCTCGACGGGGCGATCGGCGACGAGATCCTCAAGGCGTGCGAGAAGCAGGGCTTCGTCGGCCTCGCGTTCTACGATTCGGGCTCGCGGTCGCTGTACACGACGAAAAAGCCGATCAAGACGGTCGCCGACACCAAGGGCATGAAGATCCGCGTGCAGCAGTCCGACCTCTGGGTCGCGCTGCTGCAGGCGATGGGCGCGAATGCGACGCCGATGCCGTACGGCGAGGTCTACACGGCGCTGAAGACCGGCGTCGTCGACGGGGCGGAGAACAACTGGCCGTCCTACGACACCTCCCGGCACTTCGAGGTGGCCCCGTACTACTCGATCACCGAGCACTCGATGGCGCCCGAAATGCTGCTGATGTCGAAGAAGGTCTACGACACGCTGACGCCCGACGAGCAGAAGATCTTTCGCGATGCGGCGAAGGAATCCGTCCCCTACATGCGCAAGTTGTGGGACGAGAAGGAGACCAAGTCGCGGGCCCTGGTCGAGGCCGGCGGCGCGAAGATCAACGAGGTCGACAAGAAGTCCTTCCAGGATGCGATGAAGCCCGTTTACGACAAGTTCATCACCGATCCGAAGCTGAAGGAAATGGTGACGAAGATCCAGGCAACGCCGTAGGCCCCCGCGCGGCGCCGGGGTCGCCGGCGCCGCGTTTGCCTGCAACATCCGCTGCCGCGGCAGGTTCCGCGCCCCGTTGCCCCGTCAACTCATGCACGCACTGATCTCCCCGCTGTCCCGCTGCAACGCGGCCCTGGGCCGGGTTGCGCTGTGGATCGGCGGCGTCGGCCTCATCGTGATGACCGCCATCACCGGATGGCAGGTGTTCGGCCGCTACGTGCTCAACGATTCGCCGCAGTGGGTCGAGCGGACCACGCTGCTGCTGGTGCTGTACTTCACTTTCCTGGCGGGCGCCGTCGGCGTGCGCGAGCAAAGCCACCTCGGCATCTCGTTCATTACCGAAGCGCTGCCCGCCGGGCTGCGCAAGGCGATCGCCGTCATCGTCTACGCGATCGTCGCCGGGTTCGGCGGCGTGCTGGCGTGGTACGGGGTGGAACTCTCGATGGAGACGTGGGACGTCGCCACGCCGATCATCCGCATTCCGGAGGGGGTCACGTATTTCGCGATCCCGCTGGGCGGCGCCATGATCGCGCTGTTCGGCGTCGAACTGACGCTGCGGGCCTGGTTCGACGAAGGGCTCGAGTGATGGAGCTCTGGATCCTGTTCGGCACGTTCTTCGTCTTCATCGCCTTCGGCGTCCCGATCGCGTTCGCGCTCGGCATTTCGGCGGCAGCGACGATGCTCTACGACGCGCTGCCGCTGATGCTGGTGGTGCAGCGGATCGCGTCGGGCATCACCGTCTTTTCCCTGCTCGCGATCCCGTTCTTCATCTTCGCGGGGGAGCTGATGCTGTTCGGCGGCATCGCCGAGCGGCTGGTTCGCTTCGCCGGCACGCTCGTCGGGCACATCCGCGGCGGCCTCGGACTCGTCAACGTGCTGGCGAGCATGCTGTTCGGCGGCATTTCCGGATCGGCAGTCGCGGACACGTCGGCGCTGGGCGCGATCCTGATCCCGCTGATGAAGAAGAAGGGCTACGACACCGACTACGCCGTCAACGTGACGATCACTGCGTCGACGACGGGCATCCTGATTCCGCCGTCGCACAACATGATCATCTACTCGCTCGCGGCGGGCGGCGGCGTGTCGATCACGGCCCTGTTCATGGCCGGCATCGTGCCCGGGATCCTGACCGGCCTCTGCCTGATGGTCGCGGCGTACCTCGTTGCGGTCAGGCGCGGGTATCCGCGGGACGCGTTTCCGGGCTGGCGCGGGGTCGGCATGAGCTTTCTCGGGGCGTTCCCGGGACTGTTCGCGACGGTCATCATCATCGGCGGCACGCTGTCCGGAATCTTCACCGTCACCGAATCCGCGGCCGTCGGCGCGATCTACGCGCTGCTGGTCACGGTGTTCGTCTACCGCAGCATGTCGGGCAAGGATTTCTGGACGGCGACGATCAACGCCACCAAGACGACCGCGATGGTGATGCTGCTGATCGGCACGGCGAGCGCCTTCGGCTACCTGCTCGCGCTGCACCAGGTGCCGGCCAAGACCATCGCGCTGATGCACGGCATCTCCAGCAACCCGCTGGTGATTCTGCTGATCATCAACGTGATCCTGCTGATCCTCGGCTGCATCATGGACATGGCCGGGCTGATCCTGATCTGCACGCCGATCTTCCTGCCGGTGGTGACGTCGATCGGCATGGATCCGGTGCAGTTCGGAATGCTGATGATGCTGAATCTCGGCACCGGGCTGTGCACGCCGCCGGTCGGCACGTGTCTGTTCGTCGGCTGTTCCATCGGCAAGATCAGGATCGAGGAAACGGTGAAGACGATCTGGCCCTTCTACCTCGCGATGTTCGTCGCGCTCATGTTCGTCACCTACGTCCCGGCCGTGTCGATGACCGTGCCGAACTGGCTGCTGAAATGAGACGCCTCGCGCCAGATACCGCCGCCAGGCCATGCCTCTGCTGCTGAGCGGCGAGTCGCTGCGTTCGCTCCCGGCCGCGGTTGCCGTGCCGCGCTACGATTTCGCGTCGCTGCCGGTCGGGATCGTGCACATCGGCATCGGCGCGTTTCATCGCGCCCACCAGGCCGCCTACACCGACGACGCGATCGCCATGGCGGACGGTCCCTGGGGGATCTGCGGGGTCAGCCTGCGCTCGCCCGACGTCCGCGACCGGATGGGCCCGCAGGACTGCCTGTACACGGTGGTCGAGAAAAGCCCGGCAGGGATCGCCTACCGCGTGATCGGCAGCGTGCGCGAGGTGCTCTTCCGCGGCGACGACCTCGAGGTCATCCTGGCGCGGGTTGCCGCCGCCGGCACCCGCATCCTTTCGCTGACGGTCACCGAAAAGGGCTACGGTCACGACCCGGCGACCGGCGAGCCGAATCTGGGCCACCCCGACATCGCGCACGACTTCGCCTTCCCCGACGATCCGGTGTCGGCGGTGGGTCTGATCCTGCTCGCGCTGGCCCGGCGCCGGGCGGCGGGCGGCGGGGCGCTGACGATCCTCTGCTGCGACAATCTTCCCCACAACGGCCGCCTGGTCGAAAAACTGGTGCTGGCGTTTGCGCGCGAACGCGACGCCGCGCTGGCCGCGTGGATCGCAACCAACGTGACCTTCCCGTCGACGATGGTCGACCGCATCGTCCCCGCCACCACCGCCGACGATCTCTCGGAGGTCCGGCTCGCGCTGGGGGTCCTCGATTCGGCGCCGGTGGTGTGCGAGCCGTTTCGCCAGTGGGTGATCGAAGGGCGGTTCGCCGCGGGGCACCCGGCGTGGGAACGGGCGGGCGCGCAATTCGTCGCCGACGTGACGCCATTCGAGGCGATGAAACTGCGGCTGCTCAACGCGAGCCACTCGATGCTGGCCTACCTCGGCTTTCTCGCCGGCCACGAAACCATCTGGCAGGTTGCCGGGCAGCCCGATTTCGTCGCCCTGATGCGCGGCCTGATGGAGGAAGTCACGCCGACGCTGGCGCTGCCCGCAGGCATCGATGTCGAAGCCTACAAGGCGGCGCTCGTCGAGCGCTTCGCCAATCCGGCGCTGCCCCACCGCACGCAGCAGATCGCGATGGACGGGTCGCAGAAGCTGCCGCAGCGCCTGCTCGCGGCCATCGTCGACAACCTGGCCGCAGGGCGGCCGATCGCGCATGGCGCGCTGGCGGTGGCCGCCTGGATGCGCTACGTATCCGGCGTCGACGAATTCGGACGCGCGATCGCGGTCGCGGACCCGCTCGCCGCCGAGTTTGCGCGGATCGGCGCCGCGCACCGTGGCGATCCCGCGGCGCTCGCGCGCGGGCTGCTCGGCCTCGCCACGATCTTCGGCACCGATCTGCCGCGCGACCCGCGCTTCGTCGACCCCGTCACGGCATGGCTCGCCGCGCTGTTCGCCGAGGGCGCGAGCCGCACCGTCGCCCGGGCCGTGCGGCGCGCCTGAACGCAGCCCGCGCAAGGACTGGCCGTGATTCCCCTCGCCCTGCACCCGGATCGCCTGTTTCCCGCGGATCCCGCGACCCGCGCCCTCGCGCGCCGGCTGTACGCGACGGTGAAGGACCTGCCGATCGTCAGTCCGCACGGCCACACCGACCCGCAGTGGTTCGCCGACAACGAACCGTTCGGCAACGCGTCGGCGCTGTTCATCACCCCGGACCATTACGTGTTCCGGATGCTCTACAGCCAGGGCGTTCGGCTCGAGGACCTCGGCATCGCGCGCGCCGACGGCGGCGCGGTCGAAACCGATGCCCGCGCGATCTGGCGGACGTTCGCCGCGCACTTCCACCTGTTTCGCGGGACGCCCACCCGGGCCTGGCTCGATCACGCGTTCCACGAAGGATTCGGCATTCGCGAGCGGCTGACCCCGCAATCCGCCGACCGGCTGTTCGACCACATCAACGCCTGCCTCGCCAGACCCGAATTCCGTCCGCGCGCGCTGTTCGAGCGCTTCAACATCGAGGTGCTCGCCACCACCGAATCGCCGCTCGACCCGCTCGTCCATCACGCGAAGATCCGCGCGTCGGGATGGAAGGGACGCGTCGTCACCGCCTACCGGCCCGATCCGGTGGTCGATCCCGAGTTCGACGGCTTCCGCGCCAATGTCGCGAAGCTGGGCGAACTGACCGGCGAGAACACCACGACCTGGGCCGGCTACCTCGCCGCGCACCGCCATCGCCGGGCCTTCTTCATGACCATGGGCGCGACGTCGACCGACCATGGCCACCCGACGGCGCGGACCTGCGATCTCACCGCGCAGGACTGCCAGCGGCTGCTCGACCGCGCGCTCGCGGGGACCGCGTCGCCCGAGGATGCGGAACAGTTCCGCGGCCAGATGCTGACCGAGATGGCGCGCATGAGCCTCGACGACGGCCTGGTGATGCAGATCCACCCGGGATCATTCCGCAACCACAACCCGCTCGTCTACCGCAACTTCGGGCGGGACAAGGGCGCCGACATCCCGACGCGCACCGACTACGTGCGCGCGCTGAAGCCGCTGCTCGATCGCTACGGCAACGAGCCGGGCCTGACCGTCATCCTGTTCACGCTCGACGAGACCAGCTATTCGCGCGAGCTCGCGCCGCTGGCCGGGCACTATCCGATCCTGAAGCTCGGCCCCGCCTGGTGGTTCTTCGACAGCCCCGAGGGGATGCAGCGCTACCGCGAGCAGGTGAGCGAAACCGCCGGCTTCCGCAACACGGTCGGCTTCAACGACGACACACGGGCGTTCCTGTCGATCCCGGCGCGCCACGACGTCGCGCGGCGGATGGACTGCCGCTTTCTCGCCACGCTCGTGGTCGAGCACAGGATCGACGAGGACGAGGCGTTCGAGCTGGCGCCCGAACTCGCGTACGGGCTCGCCAAGCGGGCGTACCGGCTCTGAGGCGGGGTCGCCGCGGGGGCCGTCGCGCACCGGCGCAGCGGAACGAAGTCACGAGGAGATGCGGATGATCGCGTTGCGCAAGGCGCAGGACCGCGGCCACGCCAACCACGGCTGGCTCGACTCTTACCACAGCTTTTCGTTCGCGGATTACCACGATCCCGCGCACATGGGCTTTGGCCCCCTGCGCGTGATCAACGAGGACCGCGTGCAGCCCGGCATGGGCTTCGGCACGCACGGCCACCGCGACATGGAGATCATCAGCTACGTCCTCGAAGGACAGCTCGAGCACAAGGACAGCATGGGGACCGGCTCGATCATCGCGCCGGGCGACGTCCAGCGGATGAGCGCCGGCCGCGGCGTGCTGCACAGCGAGTTCAATCCCTCGCCCGCCGACCCCGTGCATTTCCTGCAGATCTGGATCGAGCCGACGATCACCGGCATCGAGCCGGGCTACGAGCAGACGCGCTTCGCCGCGCAGGACAAGCGCGGGCGCCTGCGCCTGATCGCCTCGCCCGACGGCGCGGAGGCGTCGGTGACGATCCACCAGGACGCGCGGGTGTACGCCGCGTTGCTGGACGGCGGCGAGCGCATCGTCCACCTTCCGGCGCCGGGCCGGCGCGTCTATGTCCACGTTGCCCGCGGGGTGGTCAACGTCAACGGCGTCGTCCTCGCGGCGGGCGACGCGGCCCGCGTCACGGACGAGACCACCGTCACGTTCGACCGCGCCGAGGCGGCCGAAATTCTCCTGTTCGACCTGCCCTGACCCATGACGACCGCAATGAACGCAACGAAGGGCTGCGCACGCCTTGCCGGACCCACCCGGCCTAACTCCCCTGCGGCTCTGGCCCGGTATTGCCTTGGTCTCGCGCTGTTCGCCGCCGTGATCGGCGTGGCGGCGGCCGCGGAGACCAAACCGCCGGACGCGACGCTCACCCTCGCGAACCGGGACGTC
>Ga0315275_10007809_pt1 | contig 10371 bp, 9 predicted proteins | sample YL17G03_0_MG_FD_205557 | JGI IMG/M metagenome (GOLD analysis project Ga0315275, IMG submission 205557) | Sediment microbial communities from Yellowstone Lake, YNP, Wyoming, USA - YL17G03_0 | ecosystem: Environmental > Aquatic > Freshwater > Lake > Sediment | place: USA: Wyoming | collected...
GCCTTTCGGCTTTGAGCTTCGTAGAGACTGGGCGCCTGAAGCAAACTATAGCGCCCGCATAGCTCAATTGGCAGAGCAGGACACTCTTAATGTCAAGGTTCCAAGTTCGATTCTTGGTGCGGGCACCAATTTTGCCGAAGGCAAAATTGATCCTGAAAACGCGACTAATAGGAGCGTTTGAAGGACCTTATATCAACAATAACGCGGCGGTAATTCAGTGGTAGAATGCGACCTTGCCAAGGTCGATGTCGAGGGTTCGAACCCCTTCCGCCGCTCCATTCTACTTCGCCTGTATGAGCTGACTCGAGGGGCTTCGTAGGAATGTCTCTACGAAGCGCCTCTGGGCTTACTCGAGTCGCGAAGTAGGACCATTTTATGAGGTAGTCCCACGGACGCTTCTGTTCGTTGCGTCCTTTGGGACGAGTTTTGCACCATACAAGGCACAGACAAAATCCGAAGGGAGTACGCACATGAAGATCATGGAATTCCTGAGCAAGAAGGCCGTCACCGCCAGCCTTAAAGCGACCGATAAAGAGGGAGTGATAAGAGAGCTTGTCGATCTTCTGTCGAAAGCGGAAGATATCAAGAACAAGGAAGAGCTTATCAAGGCCCTCCTCACCAGGGAATCGCTGGGTTCGACGGGCATAGGCCAGGGCATAGGCATACCGCACGCGAAGACCCAGAGCGTGAAGAGCCTCGTCGCGGCGTTCGGCCTGTCCCAGAAGGGGGTCAACTTCGACTCGCTCGACGGAGAACCCGTGTACATATTCTTCCTTCTGATAGCGCCGGAAGAATCAGCCGGCCCTCACCTGAAGGCGCTCGCCAGGATCTCCAGGATGCTCAAAGACAAGTATTTCAGAGAGCTCCTGAAGAAGTCCAAGGACGAGAAAGAGATACTGCGCATAATCCAGGAAGAAGACGCTAAGAAGTATTAATATACCATCCGTAGCCTCGGGGCCCCGGCGAAATCCGCCTGGCCCGGCGGCAGCTTCTTTTTTTATTTAAAGGACATTATTTTGAACCCCGCACCTTCTGTGTGGCATCGACAGTTGTCCTAAGGGCAAAGAATGCAAGGTGGGAGTGGATCGATTATGGACATAATGAAGACCCCGGAAAAAGAGGAAGGTGCGGGGTGAAGATATTGAAGGCCTTCAAGTGGCTCTATCCCGGCATGTGGGTGAAACGGTGGATAACCCTGTCCGTGTTCGGGATCATCATGATATCGATGGGGTTCGTGATGGTCATCCTGGAGCAGACCTCGAAGAGCAGGCTCTTTGCCAGCATGATAATATTTGTGGGCATCGTGAGCGTGATAGCCGGCATAAAAAGGATAATACGGTCGTTCGTCACGGTATTCCCGCAGGGCAATGACCAGCTCGTCGACAGGCTGTACCAGAAGAGGGTGCTGGAACGGGGGCCGAAGATAGTGGTGGTCGGCGGCGGCACGGGGCTCTCCACGATGCTGCACGGCCTCAAAGAATATACGTCGAACATCACCGCGATCGTTACGGTGGCGGATGACGGCGGCTCGTCCGGGAGGCTCAGGAAAGACTTCGATATGCTGCCGCCGGGCGACATACGCAACTGCCTCGTCGCGCTTGCCGACGCCGAGCCGCTGATGGGAAAGCTCTTTCAGTTCAGGTTTGAAGGAGACGGCGGGCTGGGCGGGCACAGCTTCGGCAACCTTTTCATCGCGGCGATGACGAAGGTTGCCGGCGACTTCGATACCGCGATCAAGGAGTCGAGCAAGGTCCTCGCGATCCGCGGCAGCGTCGTGCCGTCGACGCTGTCGAAGGCGGTGCTGGTAGCGCGGCACGCGGACGGTTCGGAGACGGTCGGCGAGAGCAACATACCGAAGTCGGCCAGCCCGATCGGGAAAGTGTACCTGAGGCCGGGCGACTGCAAGCCGACCGAGGAGGCGATCGAGGCGGTCAGGAAGGCCGATGCGATCGTGCTCGGTCCGGGCAGCCTGTACACGAGCATAATGCCGAACCTGCTGGTCGGCACTATCCATAAGGAGATCGTCGCTTCGAAGGCCATAAAGGTATACGTGTGCAACGTGATGACCCAGAAGGGCGAGACGGACGGCTACAAGGCGAGCGACCACCTGAGGGCGATCATCGATCACACGGCGCCGGGGATAGTCAACTATTGCATCGTCAATACCGCGAAGATCCCGGCAGAGATGCTCAAGAGGTACCGCTCGGAAGGCTCGTATCCGGTCATCGCCGATTCAGAGAACCTGAGGAAGCTGAAGACGAAACCGGTCGAGGCACATATAATCAGCACGAAGGATTATGTGAGACATGACGCGGTGCGGCTGTCGAAGATCATCGTCGACCTCGTCGCGAGCCTTAGAAAAGCGAAAAATTGATATGACGATCGAAAAGACCGTAACGATCAAGAACAAGCAGGGGCTTCACGCGAGACCCGCGGCGCTCTTTGTCCAGATAGCGAACAAATTCAACAGCGATATCACGATCATGAAGGGCAGGACCAAGGTGAACGGCAAGTCGATCATGGGCATCATGATGCTCGAAGCGGGAATAGGCTCCAAGATCACGATCGCCGCCAACGGCGACGACGCGCAGCAGGCGGTAAGCGAGCTGGAGGCGCTCCTCCTGAGCGATAACATAGACGATCTGGTATTGTAAGAGGGCACGATGACAGTAAAAAAGAAAGAGACGGTACTGAAGGGCATTCCGGCGGCGCCCGGCGTAGTGACCGGCAAGGCGTTCCTCTACGGCAGGGAGCAGTATACTATCTCGCGGCGCAATATCAGGGAGGACCAGATACAGAACGAGATCAAGCGCTTCAAGGAGGCGCTGCTCCAGACCAAGAACGAGATAGTCGACATAAAGAAACGTATCTCCGAAGAGCTGGGGGTCGAACACGGCCAGATATTCAGCGCCCACCTCCTGGTCATCGATGACACGATGCTGACAGAGGAGGTCGTGGCGAAGCTGAAGAAGGAGAAGCTCGCGGTAGAGTATATATTCCAGGACGTCCTGCGCCGCTATATCAAGGTCTTCTCCGAGATGGACGACGAATACCTGAAGGAGCGCATCAGTGATATCAACGATGTCGGCAGGAGGATCCTGAAGAACCTGATCGGCGCGAAGGAAGATATCCTGTCGAACCTCAAGGAGAAGGTCATCGTCATCGCGTATGACCTTTCGCCCTCAGACACCGCGACGATGCACAAGAAGAACGTGAAGGGTTTTGCCACCGACATAGGCGGCAGGACCTCCCATACCGCGATCATGGCGAAGTCGCTCGAGATACCCGCGGTCGTCGGGCTCGAGGTGCTGACGAAGAAGGTCGAGACCGGCGACACGGTCATCATAGACGGCAACCACGGCATCGTCATCATCAGCCCCTCCCCGCGTACGCTGAAAAGGTATGAAGAGGAGCGGGAGAAGTTCATAGCTTTCGAGAAGCACCTGCTGGAGCAGAAGGGCCTGCCCTGTGTGACGCTGGACGGCAGAAAGATCGAGCTCGCGTCGAATATCGAGGTGCCGGAGGACGTCCCCTCGGTGCTCGCGCACGGCGCGGAAGGCATCGGGCTGTACCGTACTGAATATTTTTTCATGAACCGGAAAGACCTGCCGACCGAAGAAGAGCAGTTCAGGGCGTACTCGTCGGTCGCGAAGAAGATCAAGCCCCATGCCGTGATCGTACGGACGCTCGACATCGGCGGCGATAAGTTCCTGTCCCAACTTGACGTTCCGCAGCAGATGAACCCGTTCCTCGGCTGGCGCGCGATACGGTTCTGTCTGGCGCGGCCCGATATTTTCAAGGCGCAGATGAGGGCGATCCTCAGGGCGTCCGCCCATGGCAAGATAAGGATGATGTATCCGATGATATCGGGGCTGGCCGAACTGCAGCAGGCGAACGCTCTTCTGGAGGACGCGAAGAAGGAGCTGAAGAAGGAAGGCCTGCCCTTTGACGAGAACATGGAGGTGGGGGCGATGATAGAAGTGCCCTCGGCAGCCGTGACCAGCGACATACTTGCCAGGGAAGCCGACTTCTTCTCTATAGGGACGAATGACCTCATACAGTATTCGCTTGCCGTCGACAGGGTCAACGAGAAGATCGCGTACCTGTACGAACCGGCGCATCCGGCAGTGCTGCGCCTGATCAAGAGCGTCATAGAGAACGGCCACAAGGCCGGCATCTGGGTCGGGATGTGCGGCGAGATGGCGGGCGACATATCGATGACGGCGATCCTGCTCGGGCTCGGCCTGGACGAATTCAGCACTTCGCCGATAGCGGCGCCGGAGATAAAGCGCATCATACGGGCATTGACGATGACACAGGCCAGGGCGATAGCCGAGGAGGCTATGACGCTGTTGACCGGCAAAGATGTCCAGGCATTTGCCAGTCGGAAGCTGAAAGAGATAGTGCCGGATATGGCGGACGAAATAGAATGAGCCTGGACGATCCTCGGCGGATAAATAAATACGACCGTTCCGGGATGCTGGCGCTGATCGGCTCTTTCCCGCAGCAGTGCCGCGAAGCCCGCGAGATCGGGCGCCTGGCGGTCCTGCCGCGTTCTTGCAGGCGCCGTTACCAGAATATCGTATGTACGGGGCTCGGCGGGTCCGCGATAGGCGCCGATATAGCCCGGTCGTACATAGCCGATGACGCCGCGACGCCGCTTTTCGTCAACAGGAATTATACATTACCCCGCTTCGTGGGCCCGAACACACTCGTCATAACCTCCAGCTATTCCGGCAATACCGAAGAGACCCTGAGCGCCTATGCCGATGCCAGGGCAAAAGGCGCCAGGATCGTGGCGATCACGTCGGGCGGCGCCCTGAAAAAGCGCGCCGACGCGGATGGTTTCCCGGTGGTCGTGATCCCCGGCGGCCTTCCGCCGCGATGCGCGCTCGGTTATTCGTTCTTTCCGCTCCTGGCCATCCTCGGGAAGGCGGGCGTCATAAAAGACCGGACGGCGGACATCGACGAGGCGATAAAGGTCATGGTGCGCCTCAGGGACGGTACAATAGGCCCGCTCGTTACCGGTAAGAGGAACCTCGCCAAGGCCGTCGCCCGGCAGCTCTACGGAAAATATCCGGTCATCTACGGCGGCCAGGACCACATCGACGCGGTCGTGACGAGGTGGAGAGGACAGCTCGCGGAGAACGCCAAGACGCTCGGATCGAGCCACGTCTTCCCGGAGATGAACCACAACGAGATCGTCGGCTGGGATAACCCGAAAACGTTGTTGAAGGATTTCGCGGTCGTCATCCTGAGGGATGCGGGCGACCACCCGCGGATCGCACGGCGGATAGATGTCACGAAGGCGATCCTGAAGAAGAGCGCCGCCGGCATCGTTGAGGTGCGTTCATCCGGCAGGGGGCTCCTCGCGAGGATCTTCTCGCTTGTATATACGGGAGATTTTGTGAGTTACTATCTTGCGATATTGAACAGGCGCGACCCTACTCCCGTCGAGAGGATCGCGTATTTAAAGGAGCAGCTGGGCAAGGCGTGAAAATAATAATTTTAGCGGCCGGTTACGCCGTCAGGCTGCAGCCCCTTACCCTTAATACCCCGAAACCCCTGCTGACGATCGGCGGCAGGACGATCGTGGACAGGATCATCGATAAGATCGACTCTCTCGGCGGACGGGACCGCATCTTTATCGTATCGAACGCGAAATTTTCCACCAGATTCAGCGGTTGGGCAAAGGCGTCAGCGGCGAAAGACAGGATAACTGTCATAGATGACGGCACTACGAACAACGAGAACAGGCTCGGCGCTATCAGGGACCTTGACCTTGTAATCGAAGGAAACGCCATAGACGACGATGTGCTTGTGGTGGCAGGCGATAATCTTTTCGAATTTGACCTGAAGAAATTCCTTGATTTCGCGCATGCCAGGAAAGACGGCGTATCGATCGCGGCGTACGACATCGGCGACCTGGCTCTCGCGAAGAATTTCGGCGTCGTGAAGGTCGATGACGCCGGCACGGTGGTCGATTTCGAGGAAAAGCCGTCGGCGCCGAAGTCTACGCTGGTCTCCACCGGCATCTACTATTTTCCGAAAAATAAGCTTTCATTTATAAAAGAGTATGTTAAAATGCAGGATAAATTGGACGCCCCCGGCTATTATATAGGATGGCTGGTGAAAAATGACAGGGTGTACGGATTCAGGTTTCTTGAGGACTGGTACGATATAGGCAGTATCGACTCTTACAGGAAAGCTGACGAAGAATATACGAAAAAGGAGAGATAGGATATGGCAAAGCACAAACATCTGTTCACGTCGGAAAGCGTGACCGAAGGGCATCCCGATAAGGTCTGCGACCAGGTCTCCGACGCGGTGCTCGATAACGTACTGAGCCAGGACGAGCGGGGGCGCGTGGCGTGCGAGACGTACGTGACGATGGGCCTCCTTATTATAGGCGGGGAGATCACGACGACGGCGTTCGTCGATATCCACAAGATGTGCCGCGACCTTTTGAAAGAGATAGGCTACAACCATCCGAAATACGGCTTTGATTACCATACCTGCGCCGTGCTGAACGCCATCCATACCCAGTCGCCCGATATAGCGATGGGCGTCGACAGGGGCGGCGCCGGGGACCAGGGCATGATGATGGGATATGCGTGCAGGGAGACGCCGGAACTGATGCCGCTGCCGATCATGCTTTCCCACCAGCTGGCCCGCAAGCTCGCCGAGGTGAGGAAGAAGGACATATTGAAGTACCTCGGGCCCGATGGCAAGTCGCAGGTCACGGTCGAGTACCATGACGGCAAGCCCGCCCGCGTGACATCGGTCGTGCTCGCTTCCCAGCACACGGCGGACGTCGTCGACAAGAAGACCGATCTCCTCTCCGATGACGCCCGCAAGGAGATCATCGAGAAGGTCGCAAAACCGGTCCTTAAGAACTGGATCGACAAGGACACCAAATTCTACATTAACCAGACCGGCAAGTTCGTCGTGGGCGGTCCGCAGTCCGACACGGGCATGACCGGCCGCAAGATCATCGTCGACACGTACGGCGGCGCGGTCCCGCACGGCGGCGGCGCCTTTTCCGGCAAGGATCCCACAAAGGTCGACCGCTCGGCGGCATACATGGGCAGGTACATCGCGAAGAACCTGGTCGCCTCCGGCATAGCCGACAGGCTCATGATACAGGTCGCGTACGTCATCGGTAAGGCAGAGCCGCTCTCCGTCATGGTCGATACCTACGGCACCGGAAGGGTGAGCGACGAGAAGATCGTCCAGATCATCACCGACCATTTCGAGCTCACCCCCCACGGCATTATCGCCGAGCTCGACCTGCGCAATTCCGACGGCACGCGTTTCACGAAGACAGCGGCCTACGGCCATTTCGGCAGGGAAGAGGCGGGGTTCACCTGGGAGAAGACCGACAGGGCGAAGGATCTTAAGAAGTACGTAAAATAGCGTGAAGTGTGAAGCGTGAAGCGTATAGGAGAAGAGGTTCAAGATGAAATATGATGTCAAAGATATAAAGCTCGCCGGAAAGGGCAGGCTCCGCATCGAGTGGGCACACGAGTACATGAGCGTGCTCACCCTTATCAGGAAGCGTTTTTCCAAAGAGAAACCGCTCAAAGGCCTGAAGGTCGCCTGCTGTCTGCATGTCACCACAGAGACGGCGAATCTTGCCGTGACGCTCAAGGCGGGCGGCGCCGCCGTCTCGATCTGCGCGTCCAATCCTTTGAGCACGCAGGACGACGTTGCCGCTTCTTTGGTCAAAGACCACGGGATCCCGACATTTGCTATTAAGGGAGAGGATAATAAGACGTATTACAGGCACATCGTCGAAGCCGTTGCATGCGGTCCGAACGTCACGATGGACGACGGCGCTGACGTCGTGTCGATGATCCATAAGGAAAGGCGCGATCTGGTCGAGAATATCCTCGGCGGCACGGAAGAGACGACGACGGGGGTGATCAGGCTGCGCAGCCTCGAGAGGCAGGGGCTTCTTCTGTATCCGATCATAGCGGTCAACGATGCCGACACGAAGCACCTCTTCGATAACCGCTACGGGACGGGGCAGTCGACGGTCGACGGCATCATCCGGGCGACGAACGTGCTCCTTGCGGGTTCACATTTCGTGGTCTGCGGGTACGGCTGGTGCGGCAGGGGCGTGGCGATGCGGGCCAGGGGCATGGGCGCGAACGTCATCATAGTCGAGGTCGATCCCACGAAGGCGCTCGAAGCGGTGATGGACGGCTTTAACGTGATGCCGCTTAAAGCGGCCTGCAGGAAGGCCGATGTCTTCGTGACGGTGACGGGCGATATCAATGTCATACGCAAAGAGCACTTCGAGGCGATGAAGGACGGCGCGATCGTCTGCAACTCCGGCCATTTCAACGTCGAGATCGACATACCGTCGCTGGCGAAGATGGCGAAGAAGAAACGCCGGATCAGGGAGTTCGTCGACGAGTACACGCTGCGCGACGGCCGGCGCATAAACCTCCTCGGCGAGGGCAGGCTCATTAACCTCGCGGCCGCGGAGGGCCATCCGGCCAGCGTCATGGATATGAGTTTCGCCAACCAGGCGCTGTGCTGCGAATACATCGCCACGTCCCACAAGACGCTGGCGAAGAAGGTCTATAAGGTGCCGGAGTTGATAGACAAGAACATAGCGAAGCTGAAACTCGAATCTCTCGGCGTCAGGATAGATACGCTGACCGAAGAGCAGAAGAAATATCTCGAGAGCTGGGAAGAGGGAACGTAGCGCATTTTACATCTTAACGAAGGAGCCGCTAAAAAATGGCAAGGATCGATATTGACACACTCGCGCTTGAACTGATCTTCAATGACAATGCGGAGCAGAAGAAAGAACTGGCCGCCAGGATAAAGGACATGGCCTATAAGAAGGGTATATTCCCGGCAAGCATTAATGGCTTCTACATGGCGCGCGGCAGGGGAGAGACCGCCACCGATTTCACGGTGCCGGCGATAAACCTGCGGGTGCTTACCTACGATCTCGCCAGGGCGATATTCAGGACCGCGAGCAAGATACATGCCGGGTGCTTTATTTTTGAGATAGCGAAGTCGGAGATGGGCTATACGAACCAGCCTCCGGTCGAATATACCGCGGTCATCCTCGCGGCGGCCATCAGGGAAAACTGGGCGGGCCCGGTCTTCATACAGGGAGACCACTTCCAGATAAACCATAAGAATTTCGCGCAGGACCCCGAGAAGGAGCTCGACGGCATAAAGACGCTGATCCTCCAGGCGATCGAGGCCGGGTTCTATAATATCGATATCGACTCGTCCACGGTCGTCGACCTTTCGAAGAAGAGTATTAAAAAACAGCAGAAGGCAAATTACGAATCATGCGCGAAACTGACGAACTTCATCCGCCAGCACCAGCCGCGCGGCATAGAGGTCTCGGTCGGCGGCGAGATCGGCGAGGTCGGCACGAAGAACTCCACGGTCGAGGACCTCGAGGCGTTCATGAGCGGCTATAACGACAAGCTGCGCAAGGGCCGCGTCGGCATCAGCAAGATATCGATACAAACGGGCACCTCACACGGCGGCGTTGTGCTGCCGGACGGCTCGATAGCGACGGTGAAGCTCGATTTTGACACGCTGAAAGCGCTCTCGAAAGAGGCGCGCGAGAAATACGGCATGGCGGGCGCGGTGCAGCACGGCGCGTCGACGCTTCCGTCCGACGCGTTCGGAAAGTTCCCGGAGGTCGGGACGGCGGAAGTGCACCTGGCGACCGAGTTCCAGAACATGGTCTACGAAAGCCCGGCCTTCCCGAAGGACCTTAAGGCGCGCATCTACGAGTGGCTTAAAATCAATGCCGCAAGCGAGCGGAAGGACGGCCAGACCGAAGAGCAGTTCTTCTACAGCGCCCGAAAAAAAGCGCTCGGGACGTTCAAGAAGGATATCATGGGGCTGCCGCAGGCGACGCGGGACGCCATCACGAAGGATATAGAAGCGAGGTTCGAGTTCCTCTTTGCAAAGCTTAACGTGAAGAACACGAAAGACGCGGTGCTGAAATACACCACGTTGAAGCGCGTCATCCACAGGAAGCCGAAGGCGCATGGCGAAGTCGATATGAGCGGAGAAGGAGCGGATTAAGGCAGTTGTTAGTTGTCAGGCGCTAGTTGTTAGTCAAAAGGGCGGGTTCGTAATGGACCCGCCCTTTATATTATTTGGTAGAGATGATCAGGCGCGTTTGTTAATAAGATAGATACCCCATGAGGCGAAGACGAAGTTCCCCAGCCACGCAGCGACTATCGGAGGCAGGAAGCCGGCCTTGCCGAACGCGAGCGCGATCGCTATGAAGGCGTAGTAGAGGAGGCCTATCGCGATGCTCATGCCTATTCCTATCAGGACGCCGCCGCGCGTCGTGATCATCGCGAACGGCGCGCCTAT
>Ga0315275_10007812_pt1 | contig 10370 bp, 12 predicted proteins | sample YL17G03_0_MG_FD_205557 | JGI IMG/M metagenome (GOLD analysis project Ga0315275, IMG submission 205557) | Sediment microbial communities from Yellowstone Lake, YNP, Wyoming, USA - YL17G03_0 | ecosystem: Environmental > Aquatic > Freshwater > Lake > Sediment | place: USA: Wyoming | collected...
AAACTGGAGGAATTTGTATGCGCATAAAGATCTGCGGGATCACAAGCGTGGATGACGCACTCTCTGCCCAGAGCGCGGGTGCGGATGCTATCGGCGTGGTCATGTACAGCCATTCGAAACGTTCGGTGTCAAAAAAGAGGGCAGAAGAGATCTTTGCCGCGCTGGACCCCTTCACAGCAACCGTCGCCGTGAGCCACACAACCGATCCGCGGGAGCTTGCAGACATGCTGACACTCCACCCGACGGCAGTCCAGATCTCGCACCCGTTCCCTGTCCCAGAAAAAACGGGGGTAAAGGTGCTGCGGGTGGCGTCAAAAGGCCAGCCTCTCCCGGAGGACTGTGATGCGATCGTCATTGATGAAAGCCGGGGCGAAGGGAAGAGGTTCGACCTCGCTTTTGCCCGCGATATGGTGCGAAGGTCGCGGGTGCCGGTCATCCTTGCCGGCGGGCTTACACCGGAGAACGTTTTTGAAGCCGCTTCCCGCGTGCGCCCCTATGCCGTGGACGTGGCGTCGGGTGTCGAAGCTTCTCCCGGCGTGAAAGACACCGGAAAGTTGCAGGCGTTCGTTGTGGCCTGCCGAGGGGTGTGACGTGGGGGCAAAAGGACGGTTCGGGACATACGGCGGGCAGTATGTACCGGAGACGCTGATGAGCGCATTACTCGAACTGGAGGAGGCATACTCCGGGATCCGAACCAACCCCGGGTTCACCCGAGAGCTCGATGCGTACCAGAGAGACTATGCAGGACGCCCGACGCCGCTGACCTTCTGTGAAAACGCCTCCCGCGAGCTCGGGTGCCGGCTCTACCTGAAACGCGAGGACCTCGTGCACGGCGGGTCACACAAGCTGAACAACACGCTGGGCCAGGCGCTGCTGGCACGGCAGATGGGCAGGAAGCGCCTGATCGCCGAGACCGGCGCCGGCCAGCACGGTGTCGCGACCGCTATCGCGGGGGCGGTGCTCGGGCTGCCGGTCGAGGTGTACATGGGCGAGACCGACACGCAGCGGCAGGCACTCAATGTCTTCCGCATGGAACTGATGGGTGCGAGAGTGATCCCCGTGAAATCCGGCACGCGGACGCTCAAGGACGCCATCAACGAGGCGCTCCGTGACTGGGTGGCAAACGTGCGGAACACACACTACCTCATCGGCTCGGTGGTCGGGCCGCACCCGTACCCGCAGATGGTGCGGGATTTCCAGTCAGTCATCGGGAGAGAGACGCGGGAGCAGGTGCAAAAAAAGGAGGGCAGGCTGCCTGACGCCATCGTCGCCTGCGTCGGCGGCGGCTCGAACGCGATCGGCATCTTTTACCCGTTCCTCTCCGATGATGTCAGGCTCATCGGCGTTGAGGCAGCCGGCAAAGGGATCGAAACCGGGGAGCATTCCGCTTCCCTCTGCGCAGGTGAGGCGGGGGTGCTCCACGGTGCCCTCTCCTACCTCCTGCAGGATTGCTACGGGCAGGTGCTCCCAACCCACAGCATTGCCGCTGGCCTCGACTACCCGGGTGTCGGGCCCGAGCACGCGATGCTGAAAGACGCATCCCGTGTCGAGTACGACGCGGTCGTGGATCGCGACGTTCTGGAGGCATTCAGGTTCCTTTCCCGATTGGAAGGGATCATCCCGGCGCTCGAATCTGCGCACGCGGTCGCGTATGTCATGAAGAACGCAGACCGGTTCGGGAGGGGTGACGTTGTGGTGATCAACCTCTCCGGCCGGGGTGACAAGGACGTGGCGGAAGTGGCAAAGGTGCAGGGGTGCGCCTGATGGGGCGGATCGCAGGGGTTTTTACCAACCGGTCCTCACCCGCCCTCATCGGTTTTACCGTCGCAGGGGATCCGGACCTCAGGACAAGCATGCGGATCGCACGGGCTCTCATTCATGCCGGCACCGATATCCTCGAACTCGGTGTGCCGTTCTCGGACCCGGTGGCTGACGGGCCCACCATCCAGCGGGCGGGCGACCGGGCGCTGGCGGCGGGCACAACGCCGGACACGGTCTTTGCGATCGTGCGCGATGTGAGGGCACACAGCGATGTCCCCATCGTCCTGCTCACCTATTACAACACCGTGTTCCGGCGGGGGATCGAACGGTTCTACCGTGATGCCCGCGCCGCCGGCGTCGACGGGATCCTGATCGCCGATATGCCCGTGGAAGAATCCGGTGAGGTGCTGGAGGCGGCAGAAAAAAACGCCATTGACCAGATCCTCCTCGTCGCCCAGACCACCAGCGATGAGCGGTTACGCACGATCGCGGAAAACGCCGGCGGATTTTTGTACCTTGTGTCAGTGCTCGGCGTTACCGGCGCCCGGGCCGGTGTGCCGCAGGCTGCCTTTGACCTCGTCCGGCGTGTCAAGGCTGTTACCGATCTCCCGGTCGCGCTGGGCTTTGGGATCTCGACACCTGAACAGGTGGAATCCTGCGCAGCACACGGGGCAGACGGGGTGATTGTCGGGAGTGCGATCGTGGACATTATCGAAAGGACGATCCGCAATCCTGATGCGATGGAGGACGAGCTGGCCGGCTTCATCGCACGGTTGAAACGGGCAGCCGGCAGTTCCCGTCCGCGTTGACAGCCCCTTTTTCCAGCCCTTCTTTTTTACGCACAGACTTCCCACCATAACATGATGCGACTATGATGTCCAGAAACAGTGTTGTTATCATGCTGGTTGTCTGCCTGTTCGCCGGTGTCCTTGTTGCCGGGTGTACGCAGAAGCCGGCGCCGCTCCAGGTACAGACACCCGCCCCTTCACCCCTCACTACGGCTTCTCCTGCCGGCGCGGGCATCGCAAACCCGGCGTCCGTCAACTGCGGCAACCTGAGTGGCACCACCGTGATCATGAAGAACCCGGATGGCAGCGAGTACGGGATGTGCAGGTTCAAAAACGGGACGTCCTGCGAAGAATGGGCACTCTTCCGCGGCGAAGGCTGCAAGGCGGGCGTGAAGTAAGGCCCTTCTTCCCCTGTAGTTTATTATTGAGATACTCATGACAGGCAGAACGAAAGTACTCTTCGTGTGTACCGCAAATGCCGCCCGGTCCCAGATGGCGGAGGGCTACCTGCGGGCACGGTATGGCGGGCGGTACGAGGTATTTTCGGCCGGTACCAAAAAAGCGCACGTGAGCACCCGTGCGATCACCGCCATGAAAGAGATCGGGATCGATATCTCGCACCACCACTCAAAGACACTGGACGAAGTCGCAGGTATGTCGTTTGACATTGCCGTGACCCTGTGTGACCGTGCCCATGGGATCTGTCCGGTCATCCCCAATGCAACACGGACCATCCACCGGGGATTTGACGACCCGCACCTGATCCCCGGGACCGACGAGGACATGCTCAACGGGTACCGCCGCGTCCGGGACGAGATTGCATCCTGGATTGACAAAACGTTCGGATAAAAATCCTGAAAAAATCCCTACGTCTCTTCGCTCTGCCGTGCCGGGCAGAAGTTGCAGATGGAATGCGGGACTTCTTTTTCCTTGTCCCGGATCAGGCAGTAATAGTCCCTGCCGCGTTTTTCGACCGTGAATCCCCCGGGGAACGGCATGCCGACCGGGTGGCCCGGCTCATTCAGCACGAACATGGTGAACGCCGAGATCAGGTAATAAAAGAGCCGGTTTCTCGGCTGGCGTAAGTGCGGGTTGCGCTCGTTTACGTCGTCCCATGCAAAACATCCCGATGGCACCATGTCGCAGAACGCAGTAAATGTCGCCCGGTCGTTCACGGGATCTGACAAATAAGCAAACTCTCCGCCGCGATGCATCGCGATGAGCCGGTGGTGGGCGCCGAAGAGCTGCTCAAGGAAATGGGGGCGGATCTTCTCCCTATAGGGCGAGGGGAGCCTGTCGATCTCATTGTTCAGCCGCCCCCCGATCACCTGCAGCTCAAAGAGCGAGTAGGTCAGGACTTCATGGGCGACGAGCGTGCCGAGCTCCCCCCGGCTCCGTGCATTCCGCAGCCGGTCGGCAATCGACCGGATTGTCGATGCGTCTTCTGAAAACTCCTCCATGAGCCCTGCTGCTGCAGGCTGCGTTGCCATACCCACTCCCCGTTCTGTACATAGCTGGCGTACCGGATATGACATAGTTTATGATGATGATCAAACGGGTTCCTGACCCATGGCGGGGTTCCGGGTTCAGGCGCAGTCTTGCAAGCTCCAAAAAAAACCAGATCCGCCCCGCAATTTTCCCTGCGATCCCTGTATAAACAATAAGGTTCATGGGTTCCCATCACGTTCATTGAGATGAGGGGCGCAGGGGGAGCATGAACCGCAGAAAAAAACAGAGGGATGTTTTTGCCGAATCGCTCGCACTCCATGAAAAGTTCCATGGGAAGATCGAGGTACACTCAAAGGTCCCCTTAACGACCCGACGGGACCTGTCCCTTGCCTACACCCCCGGGGTCGGTGCGGTATGCATGGCGATCGACGGGGACAAAAACCTTGCCTACCGGTACACGCTGAAGGCGAACACGATTGCGATTGTGACAGACGGCTCCCGGGTCCTGTCGCTGGGAAATATCGGGGGATATGCCGCGATCCCGGTGATGGAGGGAAAAGCCCTGCTCTTCAAGAAACTTGCCGACATCGATGCGTTCCCGCTCTGCTTTGAGAGTTACCACACCGAGTTTGCCGACGAGATCAAAAACATTGCGCCGGTCTTTGGGGGGATCGCGCTTGAGGACATCGCGGCGCCGAAGTGCTTCGAGCTGGAGGAGGCCCTGCAGGGGATCGGCATCCCGGTCATGCATGACGACCAGCACGGGACTGCCATTGTTGTGCTTGCCGCGCTCCTGAACGCCTGCAAGGTGACAGGGAAGCGGTTCAAAGATTTAAATGTCGTCGTCAGCGGCGCAGGTGCCGCCGGGTTTGCAATCACCCGCATGCTCGCCGGGATCGGGTACACCCCTGACCTGTTCCCCAGCGTAAACGACATCATTGTCTGCGACTCGCAGGGGATCATCAACCGGCACCGGGAGGGGCTGTACGGCAACAAATACAAGTTCATCATGGCCGAGGAGACGAACAAGGCAGGGCGGACGGGCACCCTCGCCGATGCGATGGTGGGGGCAGATGTCTGCATCGGTGTCTCGGTGCCGGATATCATTACGCCACAGATGGTGCGGTCGATGAACCAGGACCCGATCATCTTTGCCCTTGCAAACCCGTCGCCCGAGATCCATCCCCACGATGCACTGCTCGCGGGTGCGGCAGTTGTCGGGACGGGGAGGGGCGAGTTCCCCAACCAGATCAACTATGCACTCGCATTCCCCGGTATCTTCCGGGGGGCGCTCGATGTCTGTGCCACAAGGATCTCGGATGAGATGAAGGTGGCGGCAGCCTACGCTCTCGCCGGGTATGTCAAACGGCCCCGCAAAGACCGGATCCTGCCCAGGGTGCTCAACCGCGATGTCGTCAGGACCGTCGCGTCTGCCGTGCGTGAAGCGGCGATCAAAAGCGGGTGTGCCCGGACGGTCTGAAAAAAAAGAGTCCGGTTCAATCCCCTCCGTTTTTTTAGGATTTCACCCGCTCTTTGTTCATCATCCATCCCGTTCAGCGACGAGAGGGAACCACCGTCTGCGACAAAACCTGGGGCTTTGCACACCGGTGAAATCCAAAAAACCCTGACAGGGCTATACCGGTCGGCTTTTTTTTTGACCAGACAACCGGGAACAGGATTTCGTAATCAGCAATACCGGGCATCAGGGTGATCAAAAAAGGGAGCGGATCAGATGGTGCCCGGTCCCAGCTCTGGCTTTTGAATGAAGGCATTCCTGACAAGGTCGCCCGGGTAGGGTGCCGGTACCGTCCCGGTTTTTGCATACGTGTACAATGCGATGACAAAGATCCCGTTAATCGCCGATGATACGATGGCAAGGACCGCGATCAGTACGATGAAAAGGGCAACGGCGACCGCCATTGCTGCAAGGTTTCGTGTGAAAATTGTGGCCAGCACAACGAGGAAACCGACAACCCCAACCGCAGCAAAGACAAGCCCGATCGAGATGCTGCCGGCGATGCTCTCGCCCCAGGTCTTTTTGAAGAGCCCGAGGGATTCCTTCATGGCTGCAAGCACGCCCTTGTCTTCAAAGATCATCACCGGGACGACAAACAGGGTGACAAGGCTCCAGACCCCGCCTGCAATCCCCGCAGCGATCTGGCCGAGCAGGCCGCTGCGTTCCTGGATCATGTGCAGGATCAGCCCCACGGTGGCTGCGATGAACGCCCATGCAAGGATCGGGACGATGTGCCGTGCGGCAATCGCAAGCCCCTCGCCAACGGTCATGGCCCGTCCTTCAAGCCGGGCATGAACGCAGGAGATCAGGGCGGTGTTAAAGAAGATGACCACGAAATAACTGACGAGGTAGAAGAGGAAGAGGAGCACGACGGACCCGAAGCTGGTAGTGGCCATGTGCGCTGCCTGCCCGGTGAGTACCAGCGGGAGGATGAACGAGATGATAACCAGCAGCGTGACGATGCCGGAGAGGACGGGGAATACGAGGAGCTTTTTGTCCTGCATGAGGATGCCCCAGCTCGCCCTGACCAGCTCAAAGCTGCGCGCAATACGCTCAAACATAGCGATGAGTTGTCCGTAAAAGCCGATGAATGTTTCCCGGGTTGGTACGATCACGCGATACTGTCCCAGAAGCCGGTGAGCGCGTTCCAGATATGCTTCTTCAGGCGCAGGATTCTCTTGTTCTGCGGTCCCCCAAGGGAAGTGGCATTCAACTCCCCCTGCTCATAGAGCGAACGGTTCATCTCGATCTGGACCCACGGTACACCTTTGTGCCAGAAGTGGGCGTTTGCGATGAAGCCCCCGGAGAACGGGTTGTTGACGGCAACCTCGCGCCCGAGTGAAAATTCGTCCCGGAATGCTTCCGCGAGCGCCCCGATCCATGCTGCCGGGCACGTAGCGATGCTCCCTTTCCTTGTACGGCCGTGCCGGTCGCCGTTGTTGCCAAGGCAGATGAGGGGGCGGGGTTTCCCGGCATCGCTCTGCCCGCAGGACCCCACCGGGAGCATGGAGTGGCAGTCGAACGCAATCTTCACCGGGTGCCCATCGATCAGCTCGTCTATCCGCTGGTGGTACGGGAAATAATATGTCACCAGGAGCCGGTGGGCGAGCGCCATGTCCGGGAACTGGCCCTCGCGGTAGACATCCTTCCCGTCGATCGTCCGCACCTTGATGATGCCGTCGGGGTCTTTTCCCGGAAGCGGGAGCGGGGGGCGGTTCAGGTCAACGACCATGCGGGAGATGGGCGTATCGATGTACGCCACGACATCGCCTGAGAAATTGAAGATATCCCGTGTTGCGGGGTCACAGTAATAGAGGAGGTCCTGCGCTGAAAGGAGAACCCGCCCGCGGACCTCTTCTGGAACCTCCACCCCGCCATGGGGGACCGAGACCAGGAACGGATAGCGCCTTTTTCCTGCCATTCTCCCGTATTGATGATGGGGCGGGGGATTGTGTTAAGATTGTGGTGACCGGGACCAGAATTCGGGTATCCAGGGATATTTTTTTTAAATTGTGGTAAGCAGGCATGGCAGGCCGGGCGTGGTGGTACCCGGAACGGGGACACCATCGTAAAACCTGATACATGTCAAAAATAGTGTCTGGTTATTTTTTCTTTTTCATTGCATTGATTAGGGCCGGGAGTGTTGGCAGAGGATGAATGCCGGATAATTTACTGCATGTCCGGTATCTGCTTTTGGCCGAGCAGCCACTGAAGATCGCCGGACGGGCGGTCTTTGAATGAATAATTCCTTATTTTCGCCAGGCCACCTTTTGTCAGGACGATGGACGCGTTATCATTGCCGGAAATGATTCTGCTCACGAGCATTGAGAGCGAAGGTTCGTGCCCGATGATCAGAACCGTTGCCTCTTTTCCGTACTGTGACGCATGGTAGCATACCGTCCCGGGATCGCCACCGGGCGCGAGTTCGTCCCAGATGGTGAGCTGGTCTTCCTGGCCAAGCGACCGCGCAATAATCTCTGCAGTCTCGAATGCCCGTTTCAGTGGGCTTGTGGCAATAACATCGAACCTGAATTTTTTTGATTTCATCCAGCGAGCCACTTTTTTTATCTCGTCCTTCCCATCACCCGTGAGCGCCCGTGCTGCGTCATCCGTCCCGGCTGATGACTCCGCCGCTTTTCCATGCCGGAGAATGAAGAGATCCATAAGCAAGAGAACTCGCTCATGGGATATGAGGATTGTTATCGCTTGGATATCACCTGGTTCTTCCCGCAGCCGAATCACCTGTCCGGGTGCAGGTGCTGCATGCGGGATATTGGCTGGCGGTCAGGTATTGACGGCTCCCATCAAAAGGAACGGCATGGGGAACCAGGGCAGGAACAGGGGTTGGTCAGGATGCCCCTTTCTGCCGGATCAGGTCGTCGACCTGCACGGACGGGTGCCGGTACCGCCCCCGGTTTTCTGTTTTCCTGCCAGCCTGGATCGCCTGCACCGGGCAGAGGTGGATGCATGCCATGCACTGCTCGCAGCGGTGCGACCAGACGGGCCTGCCAGCGGAGAGGGCAATGTTCTGTACCGGGCAGACCTCCACACAGGTCCCGCAGGACGTGCACCGCTCATCCACAGAAAACTTCCGGTCGCTTGACGGTGCGCCGGCGGCAAACCGGGGGTACATCAGGCGGTGGAAGAGGGCGGCAAAGGGGGAGTACGGGAGTTTTGTCACGATCCCCGCATCGATGGTGAGGGCGATCGCTGCGACCTCCCGGTCAGATCCGGCAAGGATCATCTCCCTCTTTTCGAAAGCCGGAGGGGCATACATCAGCACGTAGTTGCCCGGCATCCTCACCGCGAACCCGGCATCGAGCCCGCGTGCCGACCGCGTGCGCAGGATGGCGTCAAGCTGGCGCAGTGCCGACGAACTCCCGGACCCGCCCATGGTGAGGACGGCAAATGTGTAGCCGGCGCGTGAGAGGTCAAGGCGCCCGGCAAACCGTGCGACAAGCGCGGGGATGCCAAGGAAGTAGACCGGGCAGACGATACCAACCCGGTCAGCATCCGGGACGATCTCCTTGTCGGTCACAGCAAGCGATGCGACGGGGACGAGCGTGCAGTCGCCGAGACGGGCGCAGAGCCCCCGCGCCGCCGCGAGGGAATTGCCGGTGCCGGTAAAATAATAGAGAATGGTCTTCATGAAAGGTGCCTCGTGCATGAGAGCATGTTCCTCTCAGGATGGTGGAAGTCCCGGACGAAAAAAGGTGCTCTTTAAAAGAGGGGGGAATGCCATTGTTGTGCCGACCGCGTGACGGTGCACCGGCAATCCCGGCTGGCGCCACCTGTCACGCAAGCCAGCGGGTCACGTCATCCGGTGGCGGCCGGACCGACGGCGGCAGGGGCGTCCGTGCATACCCGACTGCACACCCCATAAGTTCATAGTCACCGGCATGGATGCCAAGGAGGTCACAGAACTTCCTGTTATCCGACATCTCGCCGGTCACTGACACAATCTGGAACCCGAGCCCGAGCGCGGTTGCTTTCAGCCACATGTTCTCGAGGCAGTGGGCAAGCGACTGCTTCTCCACTGCGGGGAACCCCCGCCGCTCGGCAACGACAAGGTAGTATGGGGCGGTCCCGACACCCGGGACGACACCGGAGGACAGGATCATGTCCAGCCGTTGTGCGAATGTCCCCGCACCCGATTTCAGCGCCGGATCCTTTTCCATCGCCATCCTGAGCGAGTCTGTCATGTCAGAGACAGCATCCATGACGAGCGGGGCTGCCGCACCAAGGCTCTTTGAACCCCTCCTGAACACAAAGAACTGCCGGAAGTACTTCGTGCCCGACCCGCCCACGGCCGCGGCGGCGAACGGGGCAAGGAGCCCGGCGTGGATGATTGCGCGGATCTGGTCTTCTGGCGGTACCTCGGCGCGGAACTGCCGGTACGAGCGCCGGGCAGCAACGATCTCATCAAGGATCTGGTTCTTTTCGACTGCGGTAATCGTGCACATGATCTCAACCGGAAGGAATTATGCCGGGGACGGCACATCAAGGTTGCCCATGCGGCAGCACCGCGGTTCCGCCGGCACCCAACAACCCGTGCGGGACAATTTCCAAAAACATAAAACTCCTGCAATCCTTATGTACAGGGCGGAGGGGAGTGCGCGTTCCATGGAAAATCGGTACGCAGAGGTCTGCAAAAAGTCGATAGAGCAGCCTGAACAGTTCTCTGGTTGCACCATTCCCGCCCAATCGTTCAGGACCCGGTATTCCCCACGGACACAACACGGTACAACCTGATTGCCAGCAGTTCCCACCACAGGAGAAAGATGCCGACCAGCACCCGCTGGAAGAGCCCGGCCATCTCCGGCAGGGCAGGCATGAACGGCACGAAGAGGAGAACT
>Ga0315275_10007814_pt1 | contig 10369 bp, 9 predicted proteins | sample YL17G03_0_MG_FD_205557 | JGI IMG/M metagenome (GOLD analysis project Ga0315275, IMG submission 205557) | Sediment microbial communities from Yellowstone Lake, YNP, Wyoming, USA - YL17G03_0 | ecosystem: Environmental > Aquatic > Freshwater > Lake > Sediment | place: USA: Wyoming | collected...
ACATCGTGCACCGATTCGGAGCGGCGCGGGAAGCCGCCCAGGCCGCCCAGCTGGCGCAGCGTGCCGAAGCGGGCCAGGCGCCCCGTGAGGAGCTTGTGGGCATAGGCCTGGTGGCCGGTGTCCCAGACGATCCGATCGGTCGGGCTAGAGAGCACCCGGTGCAGGGCCACGGTGAGTTCCACGACACCCAGCGAACTGCCCAGGTGACCGCCGGTCACCGCGACGGTGTCGATGATGCACTCGCGGATCTCCGTGCAGAGCGCGCGCGCCTCCGCGTGGCTGATGTCCTTGAGGTCCTCCGGCCCGCGGAGGTCGCGGAGGCTGATCATGGCCTAGAGGTCATCGCCATCATCCGGGCGCAGGTCCACGAGCCGCGGCGCGGCGGCGCTGCCATCGACGAGCCGCTGGACGCGAGCCTCGGCCGAATCAAGGAGCCGGGCGCAGTGCTCATGCAGCGCGGCGCCGCGCTCGTACAGGGCGATGGAGCCCTCGAGCGGCAGTCCGCCCTCCTCGAGTCGTGCGACCACGCTGCGCAGCTCCTCGAGCGCCTCGTCGAAGAGGAGCGTGCTCACGTCGTCACCGGGGATCGCCGTCCCGGTGGCCGGCGGTCCAGCCTGCGCTGCGGGCCCCGTCATGTCTGTCACCTGCCGGAGTCTCGCACGCCTGCCACCGACACGTCCAACGCCCCGCGTGCCAGGCGCAGCTCGAGACGGTCGCCCACCGCCTGGGCGGAGGCGTCCACCACGACGCGTCCCTCCGGCGTGCGCACGATGGCGTAGCCGCGCTCGAGCGTGGCGAACGGATCGAGGGCCGCCAGCCCGGCGGCACTGCGCGTGAGGGCGGCCCGCGCCAGGGCCGTGCGGGCGCCCACCAGCGCCGGCAGCCGGTCGGCCGAGCGGGCCAGCAACGCGCCGTCGGAGGCGAGTCGGGAGCGCAGGGCACGGGTGCCCCGGTCGAGGAGCAGGCCGATGCGCTCGCGTTCGGCGGCCAGGTAGGCGGCCGGACGGAACTGCTCCAGGCTGCGCCGCTCGGTCTCCAGGCTGGCGCGCGTGCTCGCCACTCGACGGCTGGCGGAGGTGGCCAGGGCGGACTGCAGCGAGCGGAGATGCTGGCGCTGCTCTGCGCGGTCCGGCACGACCAGCTCGGCAGCGACCGACGGGGTGGCAGCCCGGACATCAGCGGCGAACTCCGCCAGCGTCACGTCCGTCTCGTGTCCCACACCGACCACGACCGGCCGGGGATGCGCGGCGATGGCGCGCACGACGGACTCCTCGTTGAAGGCCCACAGGTCCTCGAGCGAGCCGCCGCCGCGGGCGACGATGACGACGTCCACGGCGAGGCCCGTGGCCGGGTCGGTCCAGCGGCCGAGGCGGTGCAGCGCCCGGACGATGGACGCCTCAGCCCCTGGGCCCTGCACCTGGCAGGCGCTCACGATGATGCGGGCCAGGGGCCAGCGTCGCCCGATGACCCGGTGCATGTCGTGAAGGACCGCGCCCGACAGCGAGGTGACGATGCCGATGCTGCGCGGCCAGCGAGGCAGGGGCCGCTTGCGCGTGGCGTCGAAGAGGCCTTCCGCGGTGAGGCGCGCCTTGAGCGCCTCGAAGCGCAGGGCAAGGTCACCCACGCCGGCCGGCTGGAGGCTCTCCACGTAGAGCTGGTAGGCACCCTGCGGCTCGAAGACATCCAGCCGACCATTGGCGATGACGCGGAGGCCGGTGCGTGGCTCCAGGGGCAGGGCCAGGCGGTCGTCTCGGAAGATCATGCAGCGCAGCTGGGCGCGCTCGTCCTTCAGGGTGAAGTAGCAGTGCCCAGCCGAGCTGACCGTGACCTGTCCGACCTCGCCCTCGACCCAGACCCTGGCCAGCCGGGGCGCCCCGCGGATGGTGTCGCGGATGAGGCGGGTGAGGTCGCCCACGGAGAGCACGCGCGGCCCGGCGCCGGCGGGCGCGAGCGGCTCGTCGACGGACGGAGGCTGGGGCTCGTCCCACAGTCCGGGCATGGCGTTCGGGGCGCCTCCGTGGCGGGCGAAGAAGGGCGGGCCGTCCTGGCGGTCCAGCGGCCGCCTAGACGCGGGTGAGGTACTCCCCGGTGCGCGTGTCCACCTTGATGACGTCACCCTCGTTCACGAAGATGGGCACCTGGACCACGAGGCCGGATCCCACGGTGGCGGGCTTCTTGGCGCCCGACTGCGTGTCACCGGCGAAGCCCGGCTCCGTCTCCATCACCCGCAGGTCCACCGAGGTGGGCAGCTCGACACCGATCGTCTCGCCCTGGTAGCTGGTGCGATCGAGGCTCATGCCCTCCACGAGATAGTTCCTGACGTCGCCCAGCTGCTCCGCGGTGAGGTGGAACTGCTCGTAGGTCTCGCTCTCCATGAAGTGGTAGTCCGGGCCGTCCTGGTAGAGGAACTGCACGGGCCGCTTCTCGAGGATCGCGCGGGGCCACTTCTCGCCGGCCTGGAAGGAGCGCTCCACCGTCTGGCCGCGCTTGACGTTGCGCAGCTTGATGCGCACCTGCGCCGAGCCACGGCCCATCTTGATGTGGTGGTAGTCGAGGATCTGCCAGAGCTCGCCGTCGAGCTCGATGGCGATGCCCTTGCGCAGGTCTCCGGTCGAGATCATGAGGGTCGCGTGTCTCCGTTGGGCTGGGCTGGTCGCAGGCGTCTGCGTCCGCGACCCCCGATTCTAGCGGAGCGAGCGCTACACCCCGACGACCGTGACCTCGCGCGGGAAGGCGGTCAGCAGCTCCACGCTGCCGGTGGCGTCGTCGATGGCCACGAGGTCCTCGATGCGGACGCCCGTGACGCCGTCGAGGTAGACGCCCGGCTCGACGGAGAAGACGGTCGGCGAGGGCAACGGCTCCTCCGCGGCCGAGCGGCCCACGGAGGGCAGCTCGTGGGTGGCCAGGCCGATGCCATGGCCGGTGCCGTGCCCGAAGCGGGACCCCTGGCCCGCCGCCTCGATGACGTCGCGGGCGGCGGCGTCCAGCTGCCGGTTGGTGATGCTGAGCCCGACGGGGATCGCCTCGCGCAGCAGCTCGATGGCCGCCTGCTGGGCCCGCGCGACGAGCTCGTAGATGGCCAGGTCGCCGGCGGTCGGCTGGCCCACGAAGAGCGTGCGCGTCATGTCGGAGCGGTAGCCGTCGACCCTGGCGCCGAAGTCGAAGAGGAGCACCTCACCCCTTTGCACGGTCCGCTCGCCGGGCGAGCCGTGGGGCAGCGCGGCCCGCGGGCCGGACAGGCAGGCCACGTCGAAGGCGAGGCCCTCGGCACCGCCGGTCCGCATGCGCCACTCCAGGGCCAGGGCCAGCTCGTGCTCGCTGACGCCGACGCGGATGTCCGCCAGCGTCTCGGCGAGCGCCGCATCAGCCACGGCGCAGGCGGCGCGGATGCGCTCGGTCTCTGCAGGCTCCTTGACCCGGCGCTGCTCCTCGATGAGCCCCTCGACGGGCACCAGCTCCACGTCCGGTGCCGCCTCGACCAGGCGCAGCCACTCGGCGTGGCTGAGGAAGCCGGCCTCGACGGCCACGCGCCGCACGCCGCCATCCGCGGCGCCGCTGATCGGCCGCAGGCCCCCGAGCAGCTCCGGCCAGGCGTCCACGAAGGAGCCGACCAGGTCCGCAACGCGGCTGGCAGGGCACTCCTCGTGCGCCTGAAGGCGGTACCGCGAATCAGCCACCACGACCGATTCGTCCGCCGAGACCAGGAAGCGACCCGACGCCCCGCAGACCTTCTCCTCGCCATCACCCAGGACGAAGCCGGCCAGGTAGCGGGAATTCTCCGGGCGCAGACCGAGATAGGCGTCCAGTCCATCAGCGGCCAGCCGCTCACGCAGTCGCTCCAGGCGGAGTGGTCGAGCCTCCAGGTCCGCGGCACGCCAGCGTTCACGAGCGGCGGCGGTCGGTGCCGCCACGGCATTCGCCGTCACGCCGCCGTCAGGAAGGCCCGCACTGGGCGATGTTGCGGCTGTGCTGCGCGGCGGTCTTGGCGAAGGTATGCGTGTCGGAACCGGGGCAGGCGTAGAAGAAGAGGAAGTCCTTGCGCGTGTCAGGATCGAGGGCCGCCTCGATCGAGGCTCGGGTGGGGGTCGCGATGGGCCAGTCCGGGAGTCCCGGCTGCTGGTAGGTCTGGTGCGACTGCAGCTCCGGGCTGACGGTCACCGTCGCCAGGTCGGCCACGCCCAGGGTGTCCCAGAAGAGGAAGTTGGGCCACTTGCCCATGGCCAGGTCGTCGAGGGCCATGCTGTCCGTGGCGTAGACGACGGTCGGATCGGCCTGCATGAGTCCCCCCGTGGCCCCATTCAGCTTGGGATCCAGCCGGTTCCAGTAGACGCCTGCCACCTTGGCGCGGTCGCTGTCGACCTTCACCTCGCGCTCCACGAGACTGGCCACCGTCAGGGCGTCGTAGAAGTCGATGCCTTTCTTGCGCGCCTGTGCCACCAGGTCGCCTGAGTCCTCTTCCCACTCCTGCAGCAGCAGGTGCAGGAACTCGTCGGCATTGATGTCGATGGGCACGGGGTAGAGGCCCCCGGCCAGGAAGCCCTCCAGGCTGTTGCCCTCCGAGACCTGGCGCAGGAAGGGGAACTCGTCGAAGAGCTCCGGCTTGGGGTTGGTGGCCAGGTCCAGGAACTCCTTGGGATCGAGCGAGAGCTCCGTCTCCTCCGTCTGCGCTTGCAGGTACGCGGCGATCTGCTCGATGCGCAGGCCTGGGCGGAGGGCCAGGTTGACGACCGGCGTGGGCGCGTCGGGGTCCGCGGCCAGCCGGCCGACGACGTCGTGAGGGCTCATGCCCGTGTTCATCGTGTAGGTGCCGGCCTCGATGAGCTGGTCCACGCGGTCGGACATGATGAGGTACCGGAAGGCCATGGTGTCCGTCAGCAACCCGGCGTCGACGAGGTTCTCCTGGATCTGGTCCACGGTCTGACCCGCGTCGATCACGAACTTGACCTCGTTCTGCTCGCTGCTGGCAGGCGCGTTCACGCGGTCGCCCAGCTCAGCGCGTAGGAGGTCCGCGACGATGGGCATGTGGAGGATGCCGGGGTTCTGTTCGAAGAGGCCGGTGATCGCCGGGCCGATGACCGGCCTGGCCACGACCCAGCCGCCAATGACCAGCCCGATGAGCAGGATCACGACGAACAGCAGGCCCTTCCAGGCGCCCGAATTGGCATCGCGCTGGCGTGCCCGGCGAAGCTCCCAGCCCTCCACGATACCGACACCCTGACCGCTCCGCGGCTTCGGCATCTGCGGGCCGCTCACCGGCCGGCCTCCGTGCCGGCGGCAGCACGAGCGTCCAGCTCGCCCTGGACGATGGAGGCCGCGGCCTCGCGGTCGACCCGTGCCCGCCAGGCGCGGCGGGCCGCAGGTGAGGGCGGACCACCCGAGCGGCCACGCGGGGGCCGTCCCATGCGGTCCTGCGCTGACTGGCTCGTGAGGCGCTCATCCCTGAAGGTCAGCGGGACGGTCAGGCGAGGGTGCACGGCAGCCACCCACTCACGCGTGCGACGCGACTGCTCGCTCTCCGTGCCGTCCAGGTGAAGGGGCAGGCCCACCACCACGGCCTCGACGCGGCGCTCCGCGCAGAGGCGGCTGATGGCAGCAGCGTCCTGCCGGGGCGTGCTCCGCCGGAGGGTCAGAAGCGGCAGCACTCCGCCGCTGGTGGTGTCCCCGCAGGCGATGCCGATGCGGCGCTCGCCGAGGTCGATGCCCAGCAGCACGCTCACGGGCACCCCGGGACGTGCAGGGGCCGGTCGACGACGTCGTTCATGGTCAGGTGTGGCTCACTCCGATGCGGATGGCTCCAGGACATCCAGCCTGATGCGGTTACGGTCGCTGGGCAGGTCGCCCAGGAAGTCGGGCCAGACGCTCACGGTCGTCGCCCCGAGGTCCTCAAGTATGGCCCGAGCCTCGGAAACCGGCAGGCCAGCGATCGCGGCCAGCACGGCCTCCTTGTCGATGACCTGGTAGGCGATGGCGCTGGCCGTCCCGTCGAAACTGATGCCGCCGTCCCCGGCGACGCCGTCGCCCGTCTCCACCGAGAGCTGGCCGGGCAGGACGGCCATGCCCTCGGGCAGCTCGGCGAGCACGATGGAGCGCGCCAGTGCATCCACCGACCGCTCGTCGACGGCGAGCACGTGCGCGGCAAGGTCGCCGGCCAGGGTGAACTCCGCGGCCCGGCTGCCCACCAGCTCGTCGGCCGGGGGCTGATGCTCCACGGTCCCCGGCTCCGCGGTCCCGGTGAAGACGGTCAGGTCGTCCGGCAGGCGCTCCGGGTCGCGCAGGCGCGCCGCCAGCTCGCCCATGAGGCCATTCTGCAGATCGGCCAGGGCCGACTCGTAGTCCGCCTGCGTGACGACGAGCGTCTCCTCGTAGCGGCCGCCGCTGGTGTCTTCGGGATTGCTGACCGTGATGCCCTGCACCTCGAGAGAAGGCACCAGGCTGATCGACCCGGCGGGCACGTTGCCCCCGTCGCCGGGCGCCACGGCCTCCACGGGGACCGTCACCTGGCTCGGCCCGCCGCCCGCGGAGACGCGGGGCATGACCACCGGCTCGGTGGTCTGGAACTCCACCCCCGACGGGGTGAGGACCCGGGTGCCGGCCAGGATCCGCTGCTCGAAGGGCTGGTCCGGCGAGGTCAGGACGACGCTGCCCGTGGCGCGTGCCTCCACGACCTCGCGTCCGGTGGCCGGGTAGACCTGCTCGGCCGAGAGCGGGATGGCCACGTCGACGGCGGGCAAGCGGCCGGTCTCCGGGTCGGGTTCGATGACGGTGGTGAGCGCGGTGATCGTGAGCGGCAGTGGCCCGATGGTGGCGGTCCGCGGGGTGAGCGTCACCTGGGCGGTGGGCAGCGTCTGCAGCGACGCCACCACGCCGATCACGGCGACCGTGACCACGGCGCCCACGGCGGCCACCACCCGCCGGTTGACACGGCGCGCGGCGGGCACGCTGACCGCCGTCGCCTCGGCGCTGGTCTCCTCCTCTGCGCCGGCTTCCGCGGAGCCCGGCTCCGTGGGTTCCGGGGCCATGTCGCCGCGCTCCAGCGCAGCCTCCGCCTCCGCGGCCGTGGGCAGACCCAGCACGCCCGCCGAGGCCGCCATGGCGCGCACCTGGACGTCCGGGCTGGCGATGGCCAGGGAGAGCCCGCGCGCCGCGGCCTCGCGGTTCAGCAGCTTGAAGTTGATGCGACCGGTGGCGATGCGCGATCCGGTCGGGACGACGAAGACGACCTGCTCATCGGTGGCGTTGCGCAGCCGCGCCACGGCATCGGTGATCTCGTCGTCATTGTCCAGGTACCAGACGGCCATCAGGGGCAGTCTGCCCTAGTCCGCGCCCTTCGTCAGCGGACGTTCGCTGGCACGCCGTGGGCAGCGCATCGGCTGGTCCTCAGGATCTGATCCCGAGATACAGGCAGAGAAAGACGATCAGGAACCAGATCGCGCGAGCCGCGAGCATCTCGAATCGGGGCGCATGGCTGAGATCGCGGGGCCGGGTCATGGATGGCATCTCCGCTTGACAGCCCACTCGGGGACGTCGGCAGGCTGAGGCTCAGCGCGATCGTCCATCGGCGTCGGCAGGTGCCGCCATCAAGCGAATGTCAGCGGCGAGGCAGCCATCCGTCGTCGACTCGGTGCGGTGGAGGCCGGTTGAGTGTGTTCTGGTGGCGTGCCCTAGACGCGCATCCCGCGCAGCACGCGGCCGAGGGCCGCATCGAGCGGCTCCTGCGGCAGCGACGCCTCCAGGGCCTGGAAGGCCAGCGCCATGGGCGTCACATCCTGCTGGTCGACGAGCAGGCCGGTCGCGTCGCTGACCTCGCTCACCGAGCTCGGCGCCATCATCGAGACCAGCGGTCGGCGTGCGAACGGCAGGTTGACCGCGAAGCCGGGCGCTTCCAGGGCGGCGCGGATCTCCGGCAGCGCGGCGCCGCCGCCGCAGAGCTCGATACGGCCGGGCAGCAAGCCTTCCTTGCCGAACTCCTCCAGCACCAGCTCGATGCCGGCCGCCCAGACGGCCACGTCCTCGCCGACGATCTCGGCCACCTCGTCCGCGTCGCGGACCTCCTTGCCGAGGGCGTGGTCGATCTTGATGCGCTCGGCTTCTTCGAAGCTGGTGTCAAGCCGGTCGGCCAGCGACTTGGTGAAGGCGCGCCCCCCGAGGGCGAACATGCGCGTGCCCTCCACGCTGCCGCTGCGCACCAGGGCCACGTCCGTGGTGCCGCCGCCGACGTCGATGAAGAGGGCGCCGGACTGCCCCACCTGCTCCCCGGAGACGGAGCGCGCCACCGCGTAGGGCTCGGCCACGACCTTGATGAGCTGCAGTCCGAGCTGCTCCACGACCGACTCCAGCGCGCCCAGGTGCACGAGCGGCGCATAGGCGTTGAAGACCGAGACGCGCAGGTGACGGCCCTGGAACCCCACCGGGTTGGTGACCACGTAGCCGTCCACGGCAGCGCCGGCCACGGAGGCATGCACGAGGCGCACGTCCACGTTGGGCAAGCCCGTTTCCCAGGTGATGGTGCGCTGCGCCTCCGCTGAGGCATCGGCCTCCACCTCCTCGAGCAGCTTCTCCAGCTCCGAGTGGGTGACGGCGCTGTCCGGCCTCTTGCGCTCGACGCTGCGCGTGGTCGTGAAGCCCTTGACGAGCTCGCCGGCGATGCCGACCACGACCTTGGGCGCGGTCCGGCCGGCCATGCCCTCGGCGGCGTCGAGGGCCTCGCGGCAGTTGACCACCACGGCGGAGATGTCCGCCACCGTGCCCGACTGCATGTGCGAGAGACCCTGGCGCGTGCGACCCACGCCGGTGACGACGGCACCGCCGTCGGGACCCGTCTCGAAGACGAGGGCCTTGGCGTACTCGGTCCCGATGTCGAGGGCCAGCAGGGCGTTGCTGGCGCTGACCGACGGGACGCGTCGCACCAGTCTCTGGAACAGGCTCACGCCGGGTCCCCCGCCCTAGCGCACGAGGCGTTCACGCAGCTTCTGCAATGCTCCCTGCAGGGCTGCTGACTCGGGCAACCGGCCCTGGGCCATCTCGGGGCGTCCGCCGCCCTTGCCACCACTCTCGGTCACGGCTTCCCGCACCAGGTCGGCGGCGCTGACACCCTCGGCCACGAGGTCGTCGCTGACGGTGACGAAGAGCTGCGGCTGCTCGTCATCCTCCAGGGCGGCGGCGATGACGCCGCTGCCCAACGTGCTGCGGACCTCCTTGGCCCAGGCCTTCAGGTCGTCCATGGAGCGAAAGCCGCCCGTGTAGGCGACGAGGGCGCCCTTCTGCAGGAGCTCGGCGGCCCTCGCTGCGGCCTGAGCCGTCGGGACCAGGCCGGCGCTCCCCTGGCGCGAGGTCCTGCCTCGCTCCTTCAGCTCCTCGATGCGGGTCGTGAGCTGCTCCGGGGTCTGGGCGCCGGCGGCGGCCACGGCGACCTCCAGCAGCCGGAAGCGCTCCTCGGTGAGAGCCTCGGCAGCCTCGCCGGTGACGGCCTCGATGCGTCGCATACCCGAGCCGATGGAACGCTCGCCGGTGATGATGAAGCCGCCGATCTGGCCGGTGGCGCGGCAGTGCGTGCCGCCGCAGAGCTCGTGGCTGTAGCCCTCGACACGGACGGTGCGCACGGTCTCCCCGTACTTCTCGTCGAAGAAGGCGTCCGCGCCGGCCGCGACGGCCTCCGCCATGCCCATCGACGAGGGCGTCACGGTGCGGTCCTCGCGGATGACGCGGCGCACCTCGTGCTCGATGCGGTGGCGCTCCTCCGGGGTCAGGCCGCGGTCGAAGGGATAGTCGAAGCGCAGGTAGTCCGGCGTCACGAGCGAGCCGGCCTGGCGGGCCGCCTCGCCGAGCGTGTTGCGCAGCGCCCGATGCAGGACGTGCGTGCCGGTGTGGTTGCGCATCGTGCGGGCGCGGCGGTCCGGGTCGACCTCGGCGGCCAGCTCCTGGCCCAGTGCGACACGGCCGTGCAGCTTGCCGTGGTGGACGATGAGGCCGGCCACCGGTCGCTGCGTATCCTCGACCGTGAAGACGACCTCGCCCGTGGCATCCCGGAGGATGCCGCGATCGCCGATCTGTCCGCCGCCCTCGGCATAGAAGGGCGTCTGGTCGAGCACGAGCAGGGCGTCGGCTGCCGTCTCCGTGCGCAGCTCGACCTCCCCGCGGGCCTCCAGCTCCTGGTACTCGGTGCCGTCACGGACGACCGCCACCACGCGGCCACGAGCCTCCGTGCCCTCGTAGCCCAGGAACGTGCTGTCGCCGACGCGGCGTGCGATGCCGCTGAAGAGGGCCACCAGCTCGGCCTGCCGGACGAGGTCCTGCCTGGTGCCCGAGCGGCTGCGCTCCCGCTGGCGTCGCAGGGCGGCCTCGAAGCCGTCACGGTCAACGCGCACGCCGT
>Ga0315275_10007815_pt1 | contig 10369 bp, 8 predicted proteins | sample YL17G03_0_MG_FD_205557 | JGI IMG/M metagenome (GOLD analysis project Ga0315275, IMG submission 205557) | Sediment microbial communities from Yellowstone Lake, YNP, Wyoming, USA - YL17G03_0 | ecosystem: Environmental > Aquatic > Freshwater > Lake > Sediment | place: USA: Wyoming | collected...
CGTCAGCCCTGTGATGCTGTCGGTTGCGTCGATCTTCGGCACAAGTATTCGAAAAACGGTGGTCGTGTCCTGCTTGTGTTCCGCCACAATGATTTCGGGGACCCAGGGGGCAGCGGTTGTGTCGGGATCCATATCGCCAACTGCAACGATGCGCCTCCGCTCGAAGGTCTCCACAGGGCCGGCGTTGAGGAAGGGGAGCTTTGCAGTCCCGCCCGCAACATAATAGGGCACGAGAGACGAGTTGAACTTCAGCACTGCCACCTCACCCGGGCCGGCCACCACGAGTTCATCGCCGTCTTTCCTGAACGGATTGAGGTCTGCGGCCACGGCGTCAGACTCCGAACCATTTCCCCAGGACCACCCTGCGGGGGATACTCCCGGGAGAGCGAACCCAAACTGTGGATACCCGGAACCCCAGTAGGTCACAAAGTTGAAGACCTGCCGGCCACTGTTCCCGCTCATCAGGGTGAGAGAGATCACCGCATCGTCGTGCCCCACATTCCGGAAATCGCCCATTGTGATCTTCAGGCGTTTCCATGTGGCCCACTGTGCAGGTGTCCCGGGTACGCCCTGGGAACCGAAGAAATTGAGCATTTTGGTGGCCGGATTGTAATTGTAACGTTCGACAATCATACGCCGGTACGTGCCGTCATCCTCATAGTACACAAACATAACCTCATCACGGCCGTCGCCGTCCAAATCTCCTGCAGCCAGATCATATGGAGAGCCGATGTAATTTTGATCTTCAAACAGGATATTGAAAGTCTGCCCTGTGGAGTCGAATTGCAGTGCATACATCCGGAGTTCGCCTGAATAGGCGTTCTTTGCGCATACCAGGACCTCCAAAGGTGGAACCCCGTCCAGGTTCGCTGAAACCAGCCGCACCGGACCGGTGCTCCCCCAGGAATTCAGTGTCGAAAACACCTTGGGATTCCATTCCCAGTTGTAAGAAGGCTTTGATCGCGTGGCACCGCTCCATTCCAGTTGCAGATTCCCGCTCGCGTCTGTCCAGGAGTTGAGGATTTCATCTTTCATATCTCCGTCAAAGTCCCCGGCGATGCAATCCGACGACATCTCCGATCCCATATTGAACATGCTGGTCACTTCCACCCCGAACGGTGTCCCCTCCTTGACGAGCTTGTCGGACCCGAAATCGAGGATTCTCGGGAATCGGACTGCGCTCGAAGGACCGGTGATGCTGTCTGTGACGGAAACAATTTCCACGGAGTTCGCGAGAAAGGGATAGCCCCCGTACGGATCGACAAGGGGATCATGTTTGGTTGTGTCCTGAGCCATTGCGGTAAATGAAGACAAGAAAACCAGTGAGAGTCGCATGAGCGTCTTCAAGACGGCCTCCTGTGGTTGGTAGGCGTGGTTGCGGAACCGGTTCTGGGGTGATGTCGGAGGGAATTGCGGGGAGGCGATACAGAGGAGAAGTTCCTCCCGTCTTTGCGTCAACCCGAAAAGCTCAGGTTCCTTATGATGGGTAAATGTAATATATCAACGGCTCGAACATTGTCAATGGAAATCAATTTGGACGTCGAATACAGGCCGGGGAAAGCGATCCGGGCGGTCAAACTCTTGCTTCGCCTGAAAACAGCAAAGCGGGCACCCATCAGTGATCAGATGCCCACTTGAACGTCGACCAGTCTTGTCAAGCTACTTACTATTAGGATCATCTTGTTGGTCTGCATGAAATTGCCCGCTTGAAGGCGGCAGAGGTACACCCCGCTCACTAGACCCGACGCGTCAAATTTCACTTCGTAGCTTCCCGGCGCTTTCTTCTCGTTCACCAGCAGAGCCACTTCGCGGCCGAGGAGGTCGTAGACCGAGAGGTTGTCGTCGTAGCGGAGCATATCGGGATCGCTGCATGCAAGAGAAAGCAGATCAGGGGAATTCACGGGCGACGATCACCACCAGCAGGGAAAGGCCGCACACAACCAGCAGGGGGGTCAGAGTTCTGAGCATGGAGAACAGCGCACCAAGTGGCTCCTGACCGGCAGGGATAGATCGGTCATAGGACTCCTTCAACAGGGGCCAGACAATGAATGCAAGAAACGTCCCGCCCAGCAGATCAAGCACGAGATGCTGTTTGATGAGGACCGTGGAAGCGATAATCAGCAGGGCGTAGAGAAGGATTCCATGTTCGGCAATTTTGCGCAAACCCTGTCCGCGACTGGCAAAGGCGACAATCCATGCGATAGCGACATGCAGGCTCGGGAAGTTCTGTGCCCCCGGCTTGAAGTCATTGGCATAGATGAATTCGAGAAGCCTGGCGGAAAGTGACGACCCAAGAATCGGTCGCTCGAATGCGACGGGATATGCAAGGTGACCGATGAATGCGACGAGCGTGCAGAGGAGGATCGCCAGCAGGGCCAGGTTGAACCTGTGCCAGTTTGAGGTTATGACGAGCAGGACAAACGGGAAAATGTAGCAGGAGACGTAGACCCAGACGAATTGCGGTACGACTGGAATCTGCCGGTCAATCCAGATTGTTGGATCAGAGGTGGGCAGGATCGTCGCGTAGAAGCCTTCAAGAATGAAGACCGCCACCCAGGCTACGTAGAACAGAAGCCCGATCCTGACGTAGCGTTGTCTCACGGAGGCCGGCATCACGTGAGCTTCCGGGAGTACGTGCGGAACCGCTTGTATACCTTTCCTCCGATAGCCTCCATTTCTGCGCGCACCTTCGTGTTCGTTTCCAATTCGTGATGGCTGTCAAGATAGGTGAATCCCGCCTGTTGTGCCGACGCAATGATGCTGAATCCCATCAACACGTCGACCCCTCGTCCCCGGTATTCTTCCGCGATCCCCCCGAGGTACAGGTCGAGCTTCCTGGAGTGCCGCCGCGCCGAGAGAATCCTTATCAGTCCCAGAGGAGTCAACCGCCCGCGTGACGCTCGAATGCCGTCGGCCATATTGGGCATGCCGATGAGAAATCCGACTAGTGTGTCGCTCGAGGTTATGACAACCTTGATGAAGCGGGGATCTACGATTGGGAGGTATCGGTTGGCCAGATTGTCCATTTCCACATCATCGAGGGGAGAATACCCGTAGATCTTCGCAAAGCACTGGTTCATAAGCTGGAACATGGGGCGAATGTACGGGCGGAGCTCCTTCTTGGTCCTGAATTCCTTGAGCGCAATGTCCTTTCTCCGCATGACCCGCTCATGCGCTCTCTGGTAGAACTCGGAGATTGCAGTTGCCAGCGGCACCTGGTAGACAACATAATCCACTTCCTTGGCGAAGCCGAGATCTTCCAAAAACCCGTTCACAAAAGGGAAGTTGTAGTATGTGGCCAGATTGGGGGGATGCTCGAAACCCTCGAAGAGAAACCCTTCGGGATCCTCTTCGGTGAATCCCATGGGACCGACCAACTTTTCCATGCCTCTCTCACGAGCCCACGTTTCGACATGGCGCAACAGAGCCGCCGTGACTTCTTTCCTCTCGATTGTCTCAAGGTACCCGAAGCGGGCATGTTTCAGCGACCAGGCGGAATTGTATCTATGGTTGATGATCCCTGCGACGCGACCGACGATTTCTTCCCCGTCGAAAGCAAGAGCGAGGATGCTATCGCAATATCGATGGGCGAGATTGCGCCGCGGGTCAAACGTTCTTCGGTCATCGGCGTAGAAGGGAGGGACCCACCCCCGATGGGACGCAGGGATCTTGCCGGGAAGAGAGATGAACCTCCGAAGGTCGCGCCGCGTCTGGACATGCCGGACTTCGAGAGACATACTGTGGCCTCATGCGGTGTAACGCTTGCCTGCATTCCTTCACGATCTGGGGACCATCTGCACCGGGCCCCCGAATCGGGTGTAGTTGTCCAGCTGGCAGGCCGGGACGATGCGGTCGTTCCATACCGTTCCATTCGGACAGCCGTCGCAATTGTCCTGTTCACCGTTTGGAAGGATGTCGATCGGCTGGAGGAGGCTGATGGTCTGGACGGAGACGCCTTCGAATATCCGGGCCGGGTGCCGCAGGATGGCGCGGAAGTAGTTCTTTGCTGCCGCGCGGATTTCCCGGTCGAACGCCCCGAACAGCAGAAGGAGTCTTCCCTGGCGGCTGAGACTCGGTTTCGCGTAGGCCAGGTAGCGGCCCGTCATGAGGTGATAGAAATTCTGCATGATCTCCATGGTGACAGGACCGAGGTTGCCGTACGATTGACTGGCGCTGCCGATGCGGCACGCGATCCCCCATTTCAGGGAGTTGGGGATCGCCGTACCTCCCACGTAGGCGGCGAAGGCAAAATCCGGAAGTGCCTTCTTCGCCTCGCGGTAGAGGTCGAGGGTGGTAAGGTTGTCGTAGTGCTGCGAGGAATAGAATCCCATTTGTGAAAGCTCGATGCGCTTGCCGACGGCGTAGCTGTCAAACGGCAGACTCGAATCCAGCATCCGTGTGGCAATCAGGGTCATGACGCTCACGTGGCGGATGTTTCTGGTGGTCCATTGAATGATGTCCGGTACGTACTGCAGCGTGTCGGGGAACACCGTTGTGTTGTACCCGCACACCATTCCTCCTTCGGACCGAACCATGTCTGCAAAGTGCTGCCGCAGTTCGTTCAGTTCCCTTTCGTCTTTTCCTTTCCAGCCCGGCCGTGCCTGATGGGCGTCGACGTGAAAGGTGATTCCGGTGGCGCCGTTTCTGTGGAGTTCATGCAGGAAGGGTGATTCAAGTCCTACCCCATTGGTGACCAGCTGTGCCTTCACCCCCCTGTTCTTCACCATTCTGACGACATCAACGATGTTGGGGTGGGTGAGGGGCTCGCCGCCCGCGATCAGGACCGCATCGCAGCGGCGGATGCGAAGGAGTATGTCGAGCTCCTGGCGGATGCGGTCGATGGATTTCTGGCTATTGGGGTCGTTGATGGCGAAACACGCATCGCAGGTGATGTTACATTTGCGTGTGGGTTCAAGCCACGACATCGCGTTGTCGCTTGTTTTCCACGGCATACGGAAGAGCCGTCTGACGTCGACGACCTCCTCGTTCAGTATCTGAGGAGATCCGCGTGGTTCCATCGTTCCTCTCCCTGGGGATGTGAGCGTACGCAGCGAACCAGGTGCCTTGACGGGACGAACAATCAGCCATTCGCGGGTAAGATAGGGGAGAGGAGTGCCAGAGTCAAACGCGGATTTGGGGAGTGGGGAAAGCCAGGCGATGTCAGCCCTTCTACCGATTGACTATAGTCAGTGGACCATCGACTATAGTCAATCGGTCGGGGGCCTTCGCGGGTTGCCGTGCGTTGTTGAGTGCAAACCTCAAACGAGCGTTCGACGGCTATTCGAGTATCTGGAAGACTTCTCTCCTGCCGGTGAGGTACATCTCCGTGTATTTCGACATCTCTTCTGCTACCTTGGGGTCCATCTTCGGGTCGGGCTTTCCCGACTTGTACTCTTCCATCTGCCTTTCGAACTCCGCGAGAGTCTCCACCTGCATCTCGATAACGACCGTATTGTAATCCCCGACCAGATCGGTCATGACCCGGGTGTTTGGATCTGCCGGAAATCCCCGCTTGAACAGCTTCGCAAGCTTTGACGCCTGTCCGGGTTTGGCGATGAACACTTCACGAATCACGAGCATGGCACTATCTCCTCATTTAGTGATTGAAATTCTCCCCTCGTCGTCTTATCCTAAACCCGGAAATCCCCAAAAAAGATCCCGGCTCGGCACTCAAAGCGACAACGTAGAAAATAGAGGGAGACCCCACGCAGAAAGAAGTATTGGTCGGATGTCGAACGAAAACGGGCGGTCATATGTTGTCGATATACTGGTCGGGACGACGACAACAGTCTTCACCGCCAATCCGGAGGAATATTTATGACAGCAAACATAAGGGCGGCAATGGAAGAAAACCTCGACCCGCGTGATTGGGAGGAGATTCGTGCGCTGGGCAGGCAAATGGTGGACGACATGATCGAGTATCTCCGAACCGTCAGAGAACGCCCGGTATGGCGACCGATCCCCCGGGATCTCCCCGCGGAATTTCAGCAACCACTTCCTCGCACCCCCCGGCCGTTGGGGGAGGTGTATGCGGCGTTCAAGGAGAGGGTGCTGCCGTACCCGACGGGAAACATCCACCCCCGATTCTGGGGTTGGGTTATGGGTAACGGCACGGTGACCGGGATGCTTGCGGAGATGCTCGCCGCCGGCTTCAACCCGAATCAGGGGGGCGGAGCCCAGGCGGGGAATCTGGTGGAAATACAGGTGATCTCGTGGTGCAAGGAGATGTTCGGGTTTCCTCCTTCCGCCAGCGGCCTGCTGGTGAGCGGGGGATCGATGGCTAACCTTGTGGGACTGACCGTGGCCCGGAACAGTCGAGCGGGATACGACGTGCGGGAGGAGGGAGTCGGGGGAGCGCCCCGGCCTCTCCGCGTCTATGCGTCCACCGAAGTGCACAGTTGCGTCCACAAGTCGGTGGAGCTTCTCGGCCTCGGCCGCAAGGCGCTGCGGCTCGTGGATGTCCGATCGGACTTGACCATCGACACGAATTCCTTGAGACGTGCAATCCGCGAAGATCGGGCGCGGGGATTGCATCCGTTCTGTGTTGTCGGTTGCGCTGGCACGGTGAATACCGGCGCGACGGATCCGCTGGACGCACTTGCCGATATCTGCAAGGAGGAAGACCTCTGGTTCCACGTTGACGGGGCGTTCGGTGCTCTTGCGGCGTTGTCTCCTGCATTGCGTCACATCGTGAAGGGGATGGAGCGCGCCGACTCGCTGGCGTTCGACATGCACAAGTGGATGTATCTGCCCTATGAGGTCGGTTGCACGCTCGTGCGCGATGCCGACGCCCACCGTCAGGCGTTCGCCCTAACACCGCATTATCTCGAACACACAACGCGCGGAATCGGTGGCGGTGAGATGTGGTTCAGCGACTATGGGGTGCAGCTGAGCCGGGGCTTCAAGGCACTGAAAGTGTGGATGTCCATCCAGGAGCACGGCATCGAGAAGTTCGGGCGCCTCATTCTCCAGAACGTCGAACAGGCCCGATATCTGGAGCGACTTGTCAGCTCTACCCCTGGGCTCGAGCTGGTCGCAGGTGTACCACTGAACATCGTTTGTTTCCGGTACGTGGGATCGCTCACCGACGCTGCTGCCATTGATTCGCTCAACAAAGAGTTGCTGCTCCGCCTCCACGAAGGGGGCGTCGCGGCACCATCATATACTGTGATCGACGGGAAGTACGCCTTACGCGTATGCATCACCAATCATCGTAGCGTGACGGAAGACTTTGAGCTCCTCGTGCGCGAGGTTGTAAGGCTGGGTGCTGCTCTCGAAAAATGATCGGAGTAGGTGGTGTTGGTCTGCCGCGGCAGGGAAGGTGCGAAGCAGCTAGACGCTATTCGTGACCAGCCCCTGCCGAGAAGCTCACGTCCGTCAGCTAGTGGGAGTAGACGTTGCGTGAGAGGGCGATTGAACCAATGTACTCTGAGCGCCCTTGTAGCGATGCATCACCGCAAAGAATCCCACGCCCATGATGACGAACTGAACGACCATCCAGAGGACTATCATGGCCTCCGGATCTGGCGGCGGGGGAACAACGCTGGCGAAGATCCAGACAGTCACCATCAGAACGACGGGCCATGCGCGGCCGCGCGTTTCGACCGCGAGAAATGTCAGTGCCCAGAGGGCCGGAGTGCCTACATATACATTGGGTGCGTCTGCGCTTCGCAGGGATCCGAGTGTGAGCAGGCCAAGCCAGACTAGAGGCTGCAATGTCGATTCACAATTACGCCGCGCCGCAGTATAGGTCACCCCAAGAAGCACCACCGTGTAGAGCCATGTCAGCCCGACGGCAAGCTGCGCAGACATCCCTGGGATCCCGAGCCGTTGGAGCTTGAATGGTACAGACCAAAGGCTGGCGTTCGTCGCCAATGTGAGATCATTAGCCAGGTTGAACGAAAACGCCTCGCCCGAAACAAGCCGCGGGACGTGATAGGTGATGAACGCGTGGTACGGTGCCGGTCCCAGAATGATCAGGCCTGCCAGAAGATAGATCCCTGCGAAGGCAAGCGTCCAGAAGATGGGACGGCCGCGCCGTTGGAAGGCGAGGTACACCAGCAGGAGTCCCGGAAATATCTTTGTAACAACCGCCGCCCCCAGAAGGGCGCCGCCAGTTCGATTCCATCCTTGATCGAAGGCCAACATTCCTGCGACGGCCAGCATGATGGCAGCCAGGTGGAACTGGCCGAACTGGAAATTGAACAGGAAGGGAAAGGATGCCAGAAGTCCGGGGATCAGAAGGCCTGCAACCATCCCGCGGGAGCCGCCTGTGAAACGTGCCAATGCAAGCGCAAGGGCGCAGAAGAGCGGGACCTGGAGCATGAACCATCCTGTCCGGATGACGAGGAAGTCGTTTGTCAATGCCAGGGCTGCGCGCGGCAGGAGCAGGAAAGGGGGTGGGTATTCGAATGCATCACGAAGAAACGGATCAATGTTCTTCACATGAGAGGGTTGTACAGGCGCGTGGGTCGATCTGGCGGAATCGAAGGAAGGGTAGTGTTCTTCCGCGTACACGTTTGGATCATTCCTGCGCGACAAATCTGCAGCGTGCACATAAGCTGAAATGCACATATGGGACACACCGAATTCGACGGGCGGGTATGCTGAGCCCCAGCGTAAGGCAGGATCGGCCATGAAGAATGAAAGTCTGGTAATCTGGATCAGGGCAACGACAGTCAGAGCGAAGCTTAGAGAACCGACCACAGGGCGCCGGTGGAACGCGCCGTCAAGTTGTGTGGGGAGCTCTCTTGCGATCGCCGGCAAAGGTCCCTGGCCGCGTCTCGCCCATTCGATGAGCACTCCCATAAAGACAACAGCTCCTATGAGTCCATAGAAGGGCGAACTCGTCGTGTCGCCGCCGGTGTTCCTCGCAAGAATTGCGACGCTGCCCATAGCGAGCACAATGAGGCAGATCGCAACAGAAGCGGCCGCGAGCAACAGCCGTTCCCAGCCGGGATTCCTGGGTTCTACCATGGACGGGACTCCTTCTTGAGGAGAACGGGAAGTGTGGGCCTCCCCCGGGCGTTGTCTGGCTTCAGTGCCGCTGTGCGTTTGAGGTGGGCGTCCTCGACTCTGTAGACAATGCCCATCCCTCCGCCGCCTTGCTTCTCGAGGATCTTGCATAGGGAGACAGTCTGGCCGATCATATGGAACCCACGCGGATGTGTAGGATTCCTGCCGCAAAAGATCCAACGGGACGGCAGAAAGATAGGCGGGAAGAGAGACAATATCAATTGATAATCGACGATGCACGATCCACAGTTGACGAAGGGGGGCTCAGCAAACCCTCATTATCCTGGCATCCGTTCTTCATCGCCCATTGTTGGAAACATTGAAAAATCGGTTGACATTACCGAATATTCAAGGTATCTTTTTCCCATGATCAGCCGGAAAAGAGAACGAGCGACCATTGCCGGACTGCTTACCCGCTATCCGGTCGTGGGCGTCGTCGGTGCGAGACAGGTTGGAAAGACGACGATGGCGCGAGACTTGCGTCGGGGGATACGCTCTGCCACCACCTTTTTTGACCTTGAAGATCCTGAGGACCTTTCTAGACTCTCTGATCCGATGCTTGCCCTCAAGGACCTGAGAGGCGTTGTCGTTATCGACGAAATTCAGCGCAAGCCTGAGCTCTTCAACATTCTCCGCGTGCTCGCTGACAGGAAGCCCTTGCGGGCGCGATTTCTGATACTCGGGAGTGCATCGCCGGATCTGATCCGGCAGGGGTCGGAGTCGCTCGCAGGGCGCGTACACTACCACGAATTGCGGGGTTTCTCACTTGACGAAGTCGGCGCAGGTCAGGCAGATCAGTTGTGGCTGCGGGGCGGCTTTCCAAGATCGTACCTTGCTTCATCCAATGCCGCGAGCACGGAATGGAGGCGGGGGTTCATCAGCACCTTTCTGGAGCGGGACCTGCCACAATTGGGGGTGAATATCCGTTCTACAACGCTGCGGCGCTTCTGGATGATGCTGGCCCACTACCACGGACAGGTATGGAATTCTTCGGAGCTTGCTCGTTCTTTTGGCGTTGCCGATACCACGGTACGCAACTACCTGGACCTCCTCACCAACGCCCTCGTGGTTCGACAGATCCCCGCCTGGCACGAGAACATAGGAAAGCGCCAGGTGAGAGCTCCCAAGGTGTACCTTGCAGATAGCGGGATACTTCACGCGCTGCTGAATATCCAGTCGAAAGCGGATCTGGAGGGTCATCCCAAAGTTGGCGCATCGTGGGAGGGTTTTGTTCTCGGGCAGGTGGTTCGCCAATTGAGCGCCAGGCCGGAGGACTGCTATTTCTGGGCGACGCATGCCGGAGCTGAGCTGGATCTCATGGTTGTCAGGGGGAGAAGGCGGATCGGGGTGGAGG
>Ga0315275_10007816_pt1 | contig 10369 bp, 8 predicted proteins | sample YL17G03_0_MG_FD_205557 | JGI IMG/M metagenome (GOLD analysis project Ga0315275, IMG submission 205557) | Sediment microbial communities from Yellowstone Lake, YNP, Wyoming, USA - YL17G03_0 | ecosystem: Environmental > Aquatic > Freshwater > Lake > Sediment | place: USA: Wyoming | collected...
GCCCGTATCATCGGACGGGAGCCAGAGATCGTGGATATCCCCTGGGACGTTTTAGCGTCCTCGGGCCTGGGCACCGGGTTCTCCCCGCTGTCCACGCGCCGGCCGTTCGTCCTCGTCACCGACAAGGCGCGCCGCGACCTGGACTTCTCCGCGACGCCGTTTCCGGTTTGGCTGGAAAAGACCATCCGCTGGTTCCGGGAGGATTACCGGGGAGCGCCGCCCGACAACTACCTCCGCCGGAATCTCGAGACCGAGCTTGCCGGCCGCTACCGGGCCGCCGTCGCGCCGCTCAGAGTGAAAACTTGAAATTTACCGCCGATTGGATTATTAGATTAATCGGAAGGCCGGAAGCGCCTGACGTCAATGCCAAACTCAGAGTCTGGGGGCCTAATGGAAAAAATCACCGAAATCTTCGTCATCCTGGAAAACCGTCCATCCACCCTGGGTGAGCTCTGCTCTCACCTCGCCGAAAACGACATCAACGTCGAGGCCATCGGCGTCTTCCAGGACACGGCCAAGCTCTACGTCAAGAACGTGACCAAGGCCGTCAAGCTGCTCAGCAAGCTGAACTACACGACCGAGCTCCGGGACGTCCTGAAAATCGACCTGGAGAACAGGCCGGGCGCTCTGGCCGAGGTCACGACCAAGCTGGGAAACAAGGGCATCAACATCGAATATTGTTACGGCACGCTCAGCCGCAAGGGAGGCGCTACCTCCGTCATCCTGGATGTCTCGGACATCGACAAGGCGGCCGCCGTCCTGGGCGGATAGTGTCCCGTCTCGAAAACCTCTTCCCCAAGTCCTCTTCATAGACGGGACACTTCCATGGGGGAGTCAAGCTCCCCCCTCGGCGCTTTGTTACTCTCAGCTGACCCCCTGAGGGGAACGACGCCGTCCCCCTCAAACTCCCCCGCGTTGGAGCGTCTTCCTAGCCTGGCTTATTCATAAAAACGCCTTCTTTTGGCCAGATCCTAATTTAATAGGCGTATTTTACCCTTCGGGCGAGCCAATCCGGCCCCATCTGCTTCGTTCTCGTAGTTCGCAGTACCGGAGAGTACAGCTTCACCCCTCGGGCCTCGCATCTGGGACCGCCTCGACTCGTGAATAATCCAGGCTAGATCATTTAAAAAGCCAAGTTATTTGTGAGATGCACCTCTTGCGAGCCCCGGCCGGCCCGTTCAGACCCTGTCTTTTTTCTGACGCAGCGTCCTCTGGAGCGTGTCGAGGAGCTGTCCGTAGTTGACCGGCTTGGCGATAAAGTTATCGATCCGGGCCGTCCTGGGGTCAACCTTGTCCAGCACCGGCTGGGGCGCGAGGATGAAAAGGGACGTGCTGAGAAGGGACTTTTCCCTGCCCACGGCCTTGACGGCCGCGTGGCCGTCGGCGTGGGAAGTGGCGAAGTCGAGGAGAATGACGTCGGGAGGAGATTCGAGAGCCAAACTGATGCCCTGCCCGGCCGTTGAGGCGTACACGACTTCGTATCCGGACTGCTTGAGTTTCGCCTCCAGCCCGCTGACCTGATTGAGGTCCTGGTCGATGATGAGAATGCGCCCCTCCCTTTTTTCCGGCTCCTCGGTTTCCATGATGGCGCTCTTGACCATCTCCAGGAGCATCTCGGGGTTATAGGGTTTGGTGAGGTAGTATTTGGCGCCTTTCTCGAGGGCCAGGATCTCGTCCGCCTGGCTGTTCCGCGCCGTCATGTAGATCACCGGGATCGACCAGGTCAGCGTGGATTTCTTGAGCATGTCGCAGACCATGTGACCGTCCAGCCCGGGCATCATGACGTCCAGGATGATGATGTCGGGTTTATCCCGGCGGGCGGCCTGGATCCCCTTGATGCCGTCTTCGGCCGTCAGGACTTCATAGCCCGCGATCTGGAGCCGGGCCTGGAGCAGCCGGACGAAATCCGGCTCGTCGTCGATAACCAGGATGCGTTTCTTGGCCATGGCCTTGCCTCATCCCCCCACGACGGATTCGATGATATAGAGGAGGTCCTCGGGTTCGACGGGCTTGGAGATGAAGCCCTGGACCCCGAGCTCCCGGACCTTTTCCTCGAGCATCTTGACCGACAGCAGGCCGGACATGATGAAAACCGGAATGCCCTGTGTCTCCGGGGCCTTGCGCAGGTTGGCGACCACGTCCTCGCCCGAGCCGGCGGGGAGGATGAGATTGAGCAGCATGAGGTCGGGTTTCTTTAGGAAGGCCTGCCGCAGCCCCCGGGTGCCGTCGATGGCCAGGCTGATCTCGTAGCCCCGCTCGCTCAGGTGGCCGGTCACGGCGCGAACGAACGACGCGTCGTCATCGACGATGAGGATGTGGCACGGCGCGCGTCCCGGAGTTGCCGGCGCCTGGACCGGAAGCGGGGCTTCCCGAGGGCGCTTCTTGGGAACGGGGAGACCGCCCAGGGCGCCCTTGATCAGATCCTCGATGTCCTGCTTCTCCGCCGGGCGCGCTTTCGTTTCCTTCTTGAATTCGTTTTCGATCTCGTTCAGCTTTTGGGAAAAGTCCCGGGCCGCGGCCGGCGGCGACTTGGCCGGTTTCTTCGGGACGGCGGGGCCTGCGAATTTTTCGATCGTCTTGAAGAGGTCGCGCGGGTCGTAGGGCTTGCGGACGTAGGCGGCCATGCCTTCCTGGAGGCAGGTCTTGATGAAGTCGGGCGATCCCACCGCCGAGATCCCGACCACGGGCGTGGCGCGCGTCGCCTCGTTCTGTTTGAGCTTGATGGTGGCATCCAGCCCGTGCATGTCGGGCAGGATCATGTCCATCAGGATGAGGGCGGGCTTTTCCCGGGCGGCGAGCTCGATGCCCTCCCGCGCTTTGCCCACCGAGATCACCTGGTAGCCGCGGGCCTCCAGCCTGAGCCGGATCAGCCTGTTCTGGTCGGGCTCGTCTTCGATGACCAGGATCTTGGACATGGACCTTATCGCTCTTCCGTAAGCCACTTGCCCAGCTCCACGGCCTCTTCGGGGTAGGCGAGGACCCGGGTCTCGAGCCGGGTTCGCCCTTTGAGAAACTCGTCCGCCGCGAGGCACGGGTCCAGGCTTTCCAGCATTCGCGCCAGGACGAACGGCGCGTCTTTCTTTCTGGTTTCGGGGAGTATCAGGTAAAGCGTTCCTGCGTCGCGCATGACCGTGTCCCCCCGCCGCCGCAGGGACTTCTTGAGAGCATCCGACATCCCGCGCATGGCCGCCGATGTCCGCTCGGCGGATTCGGCTTCGAGGACCGCGAATTCGGGCACGCTGAAGACGATCACGGAGAAGAACCCATGCGCCTCGGCGGCATCACGGATCATATCCGAGATCCGGCCCTGCAGCCTCTCCTGAAAACCCGGCTGGGGCAGACTTAAGGTGACCGTTGTCCCCCGGCCGAGGTCGCTCTCGACGCGGATGTCTCCCCGGTGGAGTTCCACCAGCCCCTTGACGATGGACAGGCCGAGGCCCGTTCCCTTCTCGCCCGGGCCGTCCTTCCTCCCGAACTGGGTGAACTTATCGAAAACCTGGGGAAGCTCGTGAGGGGAAATCCCCACTCCGGTATCCCGCACACAGCACTCCACCGCAGATCCCCGGTCCTCGACCGAGATATCGACCGACCCGCGACCTGTGAACTTGACGGCGTTGTCGATGAGGTTCATCAGGATCTGGCTGACTTTGTCCTCATCCGCGTAGGCCGTGACCGTTTCGCCGGGCAGCCTGACGTTGAGGCCGATCCCCTTATCCCGGGCCTTGGTCTCGAAGGAGGCAGCGGTCAGCCGGACCAGGCCGCCCAGGTCGAAATCCTCCCTGTGGACTTTGACTTTTCCGGATTCGATCTTGGAGACGTCGAGCAGGCTGTTGATGATGCGGGCCAGCCGTTCAACATTGTTCTTGGCGATCCCCAGGATCTCCGCCTGCTGGTCGTTGATCTGGCCCGGGACCTGTTCGAGCACCAGGCTGATCGCCTCTTTGGTGATGGAGAGGGGAGTGCGCAGCTCGTGGGACACCGTGTTGATCAGGTCGTCCTTCAGCTTCTCGAGCCGGATGTGCCGCTCGATCTCGAGCTTCAGCTCCTCGAAGCTCCTCTCCGGGGTTTCTTCCTGCCGGGGACGCGGCTTGGCCGGCAGGCCGATCTTCAATTTCACGGCGAAATTCTCCCTCTATCCTTATTTAGTCGAAGAATCCTCTCGAGATTGTAACCGAGAAAAGCCCGCGAGGCAACCCGGCGGTCTCTCAAATAAACAGCGCGACATCGGACTGCTGGGCCTGCTCGATGAAAAAGGCCACGCCCACGCAGGACGAGACGTCGCCGATCAGCGCGTCCCTTGGAATTTCCATGACCTCCATGCTCGTCTGGCAGCCGTAGAACTTGACGCCCAGGTCGATGGCCGTCTGCCTCAGCTCGCCGACCGAGGGAACGCGCTTGGCCCCCATCATTTTCTTGAACATCCAGCGGCCCAGACCGCCGAATTTCATCCGGCTGGGCCCGGCCCTCTCGATGTCGCCGCCGTACATCAGGCCGAGCAGGCGCCCGAACAGGCCCCGGCCCGTGCTCACCCGCCTTTTCAGGGCGCGAAGCCCCCAAAAGGTGAAGAACATCACCACCTCCATACCGGAAGCGGCGGCGCCCGTGGCGATCGAGAAGGCCGCGAACAGCTTGTCCATGTCGCCGCTGAAAACGATCATCGAGAGCTTCTTGCGTTTGTCTTCGGACATTTTGCCACCTCCCGTAACACTCGGGCCGGAATCGGCCCCGATTTTATCGAATCTATCGGAATGATAAAATCAGTAGTCTTTTCCCGTCATCCCGCCTCACGGCTGCGGATATAGCAGCGCGTTGAGCAGGAACTTGTAGGTCCCATGGCTCTGAGCGCGGTTCTGGCACGGGATGCCGATCAGGATGACCCGGCCCTTTTTGTGCCGGGTGTCGACGACCGCTGCCTTGCGCGCGATGACGTCCTCACCCAGGAGCCAGCCGCTGAGCAGCACATCGGCTTCCGGGTAGGAAGCGACCACCCGCCGGTCCCAGTCGGCCGGCGGGATCCTCGTGTTCAGCGCGGGGCTGTCGGAGAAAACGGCCGCCGCCTTTTCCGGCATGCCGTAGCCGATGGGCGAGCGGTTGTCCACATCGATCCTGAGGATCGAGGTCGGGCAGAAGAACCTGGTCCGTTCCTCCTTCTCCAGGACGTCCCGGGCCGGGGCGCTCAGGTCCTCCATGCCGAGCTCGCAGGCGCCGTTCAGGGTGACCACGATGCCGCCCGCCTCGACGAAGGCGGTGAGCGCCTCCACTCCCTCCTTTTCGATGCCGCCCTCATATTCCGGAGGGTAGTTCGCCGTGAAGAACCGGGCGTGTTCGGAGGAGGGGCTGGGTTTCCCCGTCTTGATGACGTCCGCGCTCTCGTCGGCAAAGACGATGACGTCGTAGTTCGCCCGGAGGTCGGCCTTCTTCTCCTTTTTGTCTTTGGCCGGCTTAAAGGCATCGTTGTGCAAGGTCGCATAAGGGACGCCCAGGTTGTCGAAGACATACCGGGTCCAGCCCTCGTCCATGCTGCCCCGCCAGCTCTGATAGAGCCCGATGCGGGGCGGGCGGATCGCCGCGCTGGGGACCGTCGAGGCATCAGGCAGAGCCACAGGCTTGACCGGCCATCTCTTCAGGATATCCGGGAGCGCTTTGCGGACTTCGGGCGAATTCCTGACGATGAAGCTCCCGGCGGCGGCCTCGAAACCCGCGCCCCGGATCTCTTCCTTGGAGCGGCGGACCTCGGCTTTTTCCTTGAGCAGTGCAAACACGGCGCCATACGCGGCATTGCTCCGGCAATCGAGGACGAAGTCCGCGGCGTCGAGAGCGGGTTGAGCCGGCGCGGCAGCGGTGGGCGCCGCGAGCTTGTCCAGCGCGGCTTCGAAGGGCGCGGCCGCCTCGTCGCAGGCCACGCCCATCTGAAGCGGGAGGGTCCAGCCGGCATTGTCATAAGGCGGCGTGGGGGGGCCTCCCGGATACTGTCTCAAGTCGGGGTACTTCTGGCGCTCGAAAAGCGCCCAGGCGTATGGCTTGTACGGTTGCCCGAGCCGCACGACGAAGGAACCGGCGGGGTAAACCTTCCCGCCGGCGATGAACTGCTCTTTTGCCTGGTGGACTTCGACTCCGCCCAGCATCAGGATCCTGATCATCTCGAGCGCCGTGGGATAGTCATGCTGAACCGAAGGGACAATATATGCGAAGGGCTGGTTTCTCTCCGTTTTCTCGATGGAGTTCCTGTACATCTGGTAGGAGTTGAACAGGAAATCCTCTTTGTTGAGATAAGCCGTTTTAACCAGGCTGAGCGAAAGCGTCAGCTCGTAATCGACGAGGTCCCGGAGCCGCCACCAGCCGCCCGGCCAGGGGTCGATGAACTCCATGCGCTTTTCATAATAGGGCTGGGGAATCTCGTTGGGCTCGATGTGGACTGGCGTCGCCACCCGGACCGAGGCCATCTCGCTCAGCAGGCCGACGACGTTGTGGAGCCAGGAGGTGTCGTCGCAGGCGCCGATCCACCAGCCTGTGTAGCTCCGTCCCTGCACCACGCCCCTGGAACCGTTTTTCTGGAGGTCGTAGGCCATGTTGGCGCCGCAGAGGCTGATGCTTCTCCAGAGGAGGGGCTGCACGGCCGGGACGGGCGGGTCCATGAACGGCGGCACGAAGAGCCGGGCCCCGGTCGAGCCCATCTGATGCTCGTCGAGGTGGATCTGCGGCAGCCAGTCCTGGTAGAGGACCCGGCTGACGGCCCTCGTCTCCGGCAGGTTGAACATGAACCAGTCGCGGTTGTTGTCATGCCCGGCGTAGTGGTGGTAGAGCCAGGGCATGGGGCCGCCTTCAAACGGCGTGCCCAGGTATTTCTTATACCAGTCGACGACCATCTGCTCGCCGTCGGGGTTCGTGGTGGGCACGATGAGGACGATGACGTCTTCGAGGACCCGGGCCGCGTCGAACGGCGTGTCGCCGGTCACGAGCTTATAGGCGAGCTCCATCGACATCTGGGCCGCGGCGATCTCGCTGGCGTGGATGTTGCAGGTGATGAGGAGGACGGCCTTGCCCTCCCTGGCCAGCCGCCGCGCTTCCTCGGGTCCGAGGGAGCCCGCGTCCCGGAGCCGGCGGGCGATGTTCTTGTACGCGTCGAGCCGGGACATGTTCCCCTCGGACGAGATCGCCGCCATGATCATGGGCTTCTTCAGGGTCGACTCCCCGATGGTGAAGAGCTGCAGCCTGGGGGATTCCTGGTCGAGCTTCTGAAAATAGGCCGTGATCTGGGCATAATCGGCAAGCTGGCGGTCAGCCCCGACCTTGAACCCGAGAAACTTTTCGGGCGTCGTCTGGGCCGAGGTCAGGAGCGGGATAGCGGCCGCTATCGCTGCGCAAGCGCAAAACTTCAGGAAAACGGATTTCTTCATCGACGCGGACTCCTTTCGAACGGATCTTCATTTTTTATCTATCACCGCGCCGGGGGAGTGTCAAGAAAAAGGAGGGAAACCGAGCCACCCCTCGGGCGATGGACTTCGCCTGAACGGTTTCCGTGGAGAGAGGGGTTGCCGGAAGACTAGTCGCGGGACCCGCGCATCACGAGCATGCGGACGAGCTGTATGGCCGCCATCGCCGTCGAGGCCACGTAGGTGAGGGCCGCCGCCGAAAGGACGCGGCGGGCGCCGTCGAGCTCCTGGCCTCGCAGGTAGCCGCGCTCGCCCAGGAGGGCGACGGCCCGCCTGGAGGCGTTGAACTCCACGGGAAGTGTCAGGACGCTGAAAACGACCGCCCCGGAAAAAAGGAGAATGCCGATGTCCATCAGGATGTTCGGGCCCCTGGAGCTGAAAAAAAACCCGGCGATGAAAATGGGGAAGGCCAGCGTCGAGCCGATGTTGGCCACGGGATAAATGCCGTTCCGGAGGGCGAGAGGAGCGTAGCCCGTCTGGTGCTGGAGCGCGTGCCCCGCCTCGTGGGCGGCGATGCCCAGCGCGGCGATGCTGCTGCTATCGTGGACTCCGGCAGACAGGCGCAGCACCTTTTTCCTGGGGTCGTAGTGGTCGCTGAGCTGGCCCTTAGTCTGTTCGATCTGGACATGGGACGCGCCCCCGATATTCAGGATCTCCCGGGCCATCTGCGATCCGGAGATTCCCGACGAGGCCCCGACACGGCTGAACTTGGCATAAGTGCTTCTCACCCGGGCCTGGGCATAGAAAGCTAGGAGAAGGCAGGGGATGAGCAGGAAGAATGTGGAGTCACCGAAAAACATATTCTTTTTCCTCCCTGCCTATCATAACGGTTGGGCCTGATTTCTGTCAACATCCTGACGGGGGGGCCGACTTAACTTTTGCTCTGCCCTTTGGCTGGAGTATAATAAATGGTCAGGCGAGCGACCAGGAGGACCGAGTATGGATAGAGCATTGTCCGGACGGCGTCAGGCCGAGATGCGGATATTTCCGATGGCCCTCTTGGCCGGGTTCCTGGCCCTCGTCGCTCCGCTCCCGGCCGGCGCGCAAACCGCCCAGGACAGGGAGAACCGGGCTGCGTCCTATATCATGCAGGCCGATGACCTGTACTCCAGGGGCAGCTACGACAAGGCCGCCGAGGTCTATCGTCAGGCCGCGCTCACGAGCGTCAGCCGGCTGAACCTTTCCCGGGCCTACATGGGGCTTTCCCTCTGCTATTTTTACATCAACGACACGGCGAACGCCAAGGTCAACATCCTCAAAGTCCTGGAGATAGACCCCCAGAAGGAGGTGTCGAGCCTCTTTCATCCCCAGACCTATGTCGACCTTTTTGAGGAAGTGAAAAAGGAAAACGCGGGACGGCTCGGCCGGTGGCAGCCGCCTCCCGCCGGCGAAGAGCCGCGGGCCGTCGAAGCGCCGGCGAAACGCGGGCAGGTCCCCAATGTCACGGCCGTCGCCGGGGCACATACCATCGGGCCCCGGGGCGGCCACTGGGAGATCGGGTTTCACTATTCCTCCTGGGGCCTCGACCTGGCCAAGAGCATGTTTGAAGAAACCCTGCTCGACTCGACCTCCGAAGAGATCCGGCAGAATGTGACCAACCAGCTCAATTCCGCCTCTTCCGTACACCTGATTCCCTCGACCGACAGCCATGATCTGGCCTTCGACTCCCAGGGAAAGAACTACGGCGCCGAGATCCGCTACTATCCCCGGGGACGGCGGGGCTCGATGAGCGTCGGGTTCTCCATCGAGCAAACCAATATCAAACTGCTGATGAAGGGTCCGGTCACGCAGAACTACAGCGACGGCTCGTCGGCCACCGTCGAGGGCGATGCCGTAGTCGAAACCAATCCCGTCACGACCCAACTCAGCTTCCGCTGGGATTTCGTCCCCTCATCCCGGGTCACGCCGTATTTTGTCTTCGGCCTCGGGCTCGGGCCGCTGAACGGGGACGCCCGGTATACGTACGCGGGCACCTACATCCGCGGGAGCCAGCAGGCCGCGGTCACCGGCGAGTGGCTCAAGACGTTCGACCAGCTCAGAGAAGACGAGGATATCTCCCTCGACCTTCTGCTCATGGTCCACGCCGCCTTCGGGCTCAAGGCCGAAGTCGTCCGGGGCGTCATCCTCCAGGCGGAGGCCGGGTTCTGGGACGGTCTGATCCTCCGGGTGGGCCTGGCCTTCAGGCTCTGATTCGCGCTATAATACCCTCGACCGTGCTAGACGGGGAGCTAGCGGTGCCCTGTAACCCACAACCCGCTCCAGTGGGGTCGAAAGCCGCGTCGAGGCCGGGCTCTCTCTGGCCAGTGTCCGGGCAGGTGACGTTGAGGGCCGGGGCCCTGCGCAAGGAGCCTCCCGCAAACCCCGCCAGGACCGGAAGGTAGCAACGGTAGCGGGACGGGCTTCTGTGTGACAGTCAGCCTTGCCTGAGTTGAATGTCCGGACAACGCAGGGGAAGAACGGTCGGAGCCGGCGGCACGGTCGTCCCTCTCTTTACGGTCGATCAGCCGGGAAGTCCCAGATCCTGAAGCAGTTTACGGACCTCTCTCTTGCCCTTGGCGTCGAGCGGAAGCAGGGGAGAACGCGGCCGTCCCCCGAAATATCCCAGGATGTCCAGGGCGTGCTTGATCGCCGGGATGCCCATCGTCTGCGTGAGGGCCCTATTGAGGGGAACGAGGCTGAGCTGCAGGTCCCTCGCCTCCTTCAGCCGGTTGTCGAGGAAAAGCCTGTAGAGCCGGACGCAGAGGTCCGGAACAGCGGCCGCCAGGGCGAGTATCCCGCCCGCGGCCCCCATCGTCAGCCCGGGCAGGAAAACGCTCCCGGCGCCGATCAGGAACTGGAATCCCGGAGAAGCCGCGGGCAGCGTTTCGGCCAGGTTGGACAGGGCGCCTGAGCTGTCCTTGATGCCGATGATGTTAGGGTGCCGGGAGAGCTCGGCG
>Ga0315275_10007818_pt1 | contig 10368 bp, 9 predicted proteins | sample YL17G03_0_MG_FD_205557 | JGI IMG/M metagenome (GOLD analysis project Ga0315275, IMG submission 205557) | Sediment microbial communities from Yellowstone Lake, YNP, Wyoming, USA - YL17G03_0 | ecosystem: Environmental > Aquatic > Freshwater > Lake > Sediment | place: USA: Wyoming | collected...
GCCATTGGGTCGGGAGGGCCTTATGCGCTGGCGGCAGCGCGTGCCCTCATCAGGCATTCTGCTTTAACTGCCACAGAGATCGCAAGAGAGGCTATGAAGATTGCATCGGGAATATGCATTTACACGAATAACAACATTACCGTTGAAGAGCTCGATATGCATCAAGCAACAGACGACGGGGTCAACAAGAAATGAGGGATAATGATTTATATGACGTCTAAACAATTGACACCAAGAGAAATTGTGGAGAGACTGGATAAGTATATCATTGGTCAGGGTGACGCTAAAAAGGCGGTTGCTATTGCCTTGCGCAACCGTTGGAGGCGTCAGAATGTTTCAGAAGAACTGAGTGAAGAAATATCGCCTAAAAACATCATTATGATCGGGCCGACCGGTGTAGGGAAGACAGAAATTGCCCGGAGACTGGCGAAACTGGATAATTCTCCTTTTATAAAGGTAGAAGCGTCAAAGTTTACAGAGGTCGGATATGTGGGAAGAGATGTAGAATCCATGGTGCGTGACCTTGTTGAACTTGCAGTAAACATGGTGAAGTCGGAGGAGCAGGAAAACGTAAAGCCAAAAGCGGCTGAAATCGCAGAGGAAAGAATTCTCGATATTTTGCTTCCGCCTAAACCTGCTGAGAGAAAGGTGGAAGATCTTGTTTCGGATAGACATATAGAAATGCATGAAGTGGAGCAGTTCCCGCAAGCTGATACCACCCGTGAAAAAATGCGGAGACTTCTCCATGAAGGGAAGCTGGATAATCGACATGTGGATTTGGAAATACAGGAATCCCGCAGCGGACCTATGATAGAGGTATTTACGTCTTCCGGCATAGAGGATATGGGATTAAATATCAAAGAGATGTTTGGAAATATTTTTCCTCAAAAGAAAAAAAAGGCGCGGGTAAAGATTCCCGAAGCACTGGAAATATTGGAAAATGAGGAAGCCCAAAGGTTGATTGATATGGATAAGGTTACGAAGGCAGCCATAGGAAGGGTGGAACAATCAGGAATTATATTTCTGGATGAAATAGATAAAATTGTGGGAAGTGATTCAACACATGGTCCGGATGTTTCCAGGGAGGGTGTACAAAGGGATCTCCTGCCCATTGTGGAAGGTTCTACGGTCAATACACGCTACGGCATGGTGAAAACTGATCACATACTCTTTATTTCCGCAGGTGCATTTTCTGCCTCGAAGCCCTCTGATTTAATTCCGGAGCTTCAAGGGCGCTTTCCTATCAGGGTCGAGCTCGATTCACTTGGGAAAGATGAATTTATCAGGATCCTCACAGAACCCCATAATGCTCTCCTTAAACAGTATATAGAGATGATGGCGACAGAAGGAGTGACACTGTTATTCAAAGATGATGCAATTGCCGAGATAGCGGAAGTGGCCGCAGTTGTGAATGAAAGAACGGAGAACATCGGCGCCAGAAGGCTCTATACAATTATGGAAACGCTTTTAGATGAGATTTCCTTCAATGCCCCCGATATGGCCGGGAAGGAAGTGGTAATTGACGGGAGTTACGTAAAGGAAAAGCTGGAGAACATTGTCGAGGATGAAGACCTGAGCAGGTATATCCTTTAGCTATTATTAAAATACATAATGCAGGTTCATCTTCGAAAAGTATCTATCTGCTTCAGGATTCAAGGGATCGGGAGGTCGAGGATACCAGGATGCTAGAGTAAAAAAGAAAAAACTTCTCCCGTAATCACTTTACCCCTTGAACCCTCATGCCATCGGCTTATACCGATGGAATTTCACTATGGAGTCGTTATGGATAATGTAGAAAAATCCATTGAACGGGCCGAAATTCTTCTGGAGGCGCTTCCCTATATACGCAGGTTTTATAACAAGACCATTGTCATCAAATATGGCGGACACGCCATGGTTGATGAAGAGCTGAAGAATCAATTCGCCAGGGATGTGGTTATGATGAAGTATATAGGCATTCATCCTGTGGTGGTCCATGGGGGCGGCCCTCAGATTGGTAGTTTTTTGAAGAAACTGGGTAAAGACTCCAAGTTTGTGCAGGGCATGCGGGTCACTGACGAAGAAACCATGGATATTGTTGAAATGGTTCTTGTAGGCAAGGTAAACAAGGAAATTGTAGGCCTTATTAATCAGCACGGCGGCAAGGCAGTGGGTTTGAGCGGAAAGGACGGAAACCTGATTCGGGCAGAAAAATATTATTTAAGTGAAGAAAGGGCAAAGGACACGCCACCGGAAATTATCGATATCGGCCTGGTGGGAAAGGTTACAAGTATTCATGCGGAATTGATTGTATCCCTCGCGAATGACGGCTTTATTCCTGTGATTGCTCCTACGGGTTTGGGGGATAATGGTGAAACGTATAATATCAACGCTGATATTGTTGCCGGCGAGGTGGCGGCCGCCCTCAAGGCGGAGAAATTGATTCTCCTGACGGATGTGGAGGGTGTTATTGACGCAAAAGGGCAGTTGATCAATACCATGAGCGACAGAGAAGTTGTGAATATGATTCAGGCGGGAGTAATCAAAGGAGGCATGTATCCTAAGGTAAAATGTTGTCTCAAAGCCCTCAATGGCGGGGTAAGAAAAGCCCATATTGTCGATGGGCGTTTGAAGCATGCCATACTTCTCGAAATTTTCACCGATATGGGGATAGGGACGGAAATAGTATTGTAGGAATTATTTCTAAACAGGGTTCGAGGGATCAAGGGGTCGAGGATTCAAGTGAAATGAATGCTAAGAAGCTGCAACACTTGAACCCTCGAATCCTTGAATCCTATTCTCAGTTAGATGGGAGAAGAAGTAAATATGACAGCTGATGAATTAATGGCGCTTTCGGATAAATATATTATGGCAACGTACAAACGCTTTCCCATAGTGCTGGTAAAGGGTGCGGGCGCCAGAGTGTGGGATAGCAATGGGAAGGAGTACCTTGATTTTGTTGCCGGGATTGCCGTGTGTAGCCTTGGTCATTCCCATCCGAAAGTAGCCGCGGCGATACAAAGGCAGGTGGAAATTCTTACCCATGTTTCCAATCTCTACTATATAGAACCTCAGATTAATGTCGCACGGATTCTGGTGGAAAATTCCTTTGCCGACAGGGTATTTTTTTGTAATAGCGGCGCGGAGGCGAATGAGGCAGCGATAAAACTTGCCCGCAAGTATGCGCATGAAAACATGAAAGGCGAAAGATATGAACTGATTACCATGAAAGACTCATTTCATGGGCGCACCCTGGCGACAGTAACCGCGACGGGACAGACGAAATTTCAAGTTGGCTTTTCCCCGCTGCCGGAGGGATTCAAGTATGCGCCGTTCAATGATATACCGGCCCTCGAAGAGGCTATCACCGAGCATACATGCGGAATCATGCTCGAGCCGATTCAGGGAGAAGGGGGGGTAATAATTCCCGATGATGAGTATCTCAGTAAGGTTAGAAAAATCTGCGATGACCGGGGACTTCTGATGATTCTCGACGAGGTTCAGGTAGCAATGGGCAGAACGGGAACCCTCTTTGCGTATGAGCAGTATAATGTGAGACCTGATATAGTCACACTTGCAAAAGCTGTGGGCAATGGTTTCCCCGTTGGGGTAATGATGGCAACAGAGAACGCCGCATCTGCCTTTCAACCCGGTAACCATGCTTCAACGTTTGGTGGGAACCCCCTTGCCATGGCTGCAAGTCTGGCTACAATAGATACCATCATGAACGAGGGAGTTCTGGATAATGTTAAAAGAGTGGGTTCCTATTTCATGAAAAGACTTCATGCATTGAAAAAGAAGTGTCCTCTCATTCAAGATATAAGAGGGAGAGGATTGATTATCGGAGTTGAGCTGACTATTGAAGGAGCGAATATCGTGAAAGAGTGCATGGATAGAGGTGTCTTGATCAATTGCACCGGAGGTAATGTTCTTCGCTTTGTTCCACCACTGATTATCTCAGAGGAGGATGTGGATGTTGCCGTTGACGTTCTGGGAGAGGTGCTGGTGGCACTATGAATAAGGATTTCCTCAGTGTGTATGATCTCACTTCCACCGATTTTGAGATCATATTCGAAAAGGCTCAAAAACTCAAAAAGATGCTCAGGGATGGTATACCCTATACACCCCTTGCCGGGAAGACTCTCGGGATGATATTTGATAAATCATCTACGAGGACACGGATTTCTTTTGAGGTTGGTATCTACCAACTGGGGGGGACCGCGCTCTTTTTGAGTAGTCGGGATACTCAGCTCGGCAGAGGCGAAAATATTTCCGATACCGCAAGGGTAATGTCCAGGTATCTCGACGCCGTCGTGATCAGAACCTATTCCCAGGTGTTTGTGGAAGAGTTTGCAAAGTATGCGGCTATTCCTGTCATCAATGGTTTGACAGATCGGGAGCATCCCTGCCAGATATTGAGTGATCTTTTCACTATTATGGAGAAGAAGGGAAGCTGCGAAGCAATTAAAATCGCCTATATCGGAGATGGCAATAATGTCGCGAATTCCTGGATTGATGCGGCAGCCCGTATTCCTTTTCAACTCAGTCTCGCCTGTCCGGAGAACTACGAGCCGGATGCGGAGATACTGGGAAGGGGGATGAAAGAGGCGAGACAGGGAATATCTCTGCATCGCGATCCCCTTGAAGCGGTAGTAAAAGCCGATGTTATTTATACGGACGTCTGGACCAGTATGGGGCAGGAGGCGGAAAAGGATGAAAGAACAAAAGCATTTCAGGCGTATCAAATTAACAGTTCCTTGCTTGCCCGTGCGCGCGACAATGCCATCGTCATGCACTGTCTCCCCGCTCACCGTGGTGAGGAGATAACGGATGAGGTGATTGATGGTCCTCACTCTGTGGTGATCGATCAGGCGGAAAACCGTCTGCATGTGCAAAAAGCGATTATGGAAACATTAATGCAGTAGGAGGAAGGATTCTTGGCTAAAAAGGTAAAAAAAGTAGTGCTCGCCTATTCAGGGGGATTGGATACATCTGTTATTTTGAGATGGTTGATCGAGACTTACAAATGCGAAGTGATCGCCTTTGTTGCCGATATCGGCCAGAAGGATGAACTTGACGGGCTGCAGGACAAAGCTCTCAATACAGGCGCCAGCAAGGTCTATATTGATAATATGCAGGAAGAATTTGTACGGGATTTTGTGTTTCCGGCATTACGGGCCAATGCCATCTATGAAGGTTCCTATCTTATGGGTACTTCTCTGGCAAGGCCGCTCATAGCCAAGAGGCAGATTGAGATTGCCGTGGCGGAAGGTGCTGACTCCGTATCCCATGGCGCTACCGGCAAGGGAAACGACCAGGTGCGCTTTGAATTGACATACAATGCTCTGAATCCTGATATCAATATCATTTCCGCATGGAGAGATCCGAAATGGAGTTTCGATTCGCGAGGCTCAATGATCGATTATGCGCAGAAACACCGCATTCCGGTTACATCCACGAAGGAAAAGCCTTACAGCAGCGACAGGAACCTGCTGCATATTTCCCACGAGGGTGGAATCCTTGAGGATCCCTGGAGGGAACCGAAAGAGGATATGTTCGTCCTTACAGTCTCTCCTGAAGCCGCGCCTGATACTGTCACATATGTGGAGATAGATTTCGAGAAAGGCAATCCTGTTGCGATCAACGGGGTAAAGATGAGTCCTGCAAAGCTTCTCCACAGTATGAATGAAATGGCCGGTGCCAAAGGGATCGGCAGAGTGGATATGGTGGAAAACCGTTTTGTGGGTATGAAATCGAGAGGTGTGTATGAAACACCCGGCGGCACGGTGCTCTGGGCTGCCCATCGTGCGGTGGAATCAATCACGATGGACCGCGAGGTAATGTTACTGAGGGATTCGATTATTCCTAAGTATGCGCAACTTGTCTACAGCGGTTTCTGGTATTCCCCGGAGATGAAAGTACTGCAAAAATTTATTGATGAAACACAGGAAAATGTTACAGGCACCGCGCGTGTAAAATTATACAAAGGGAATTGTGTTATCGTCGGTCGAAAATCGCCCTTTTCACTCTACAGCGAGGAATTTGTGACCTTTGAGAAGGACAAGGTGTTCGATCAGAAAGAAGCCACTGGGTTTATTAAATTAAATGCGCTGCGGATGAAAATACAGGCATTGAAAAAAAGGGAAAGAGCATAGGGACGGGGAATGTCAACGAGGCAAAAGAAGCTGTGGGGCGGGCGGTTTCGCACACCGACACATAAAATGGTTGAGGCGTTCACTGCGTCTATAGGGTTTGACAGGCGCCTCTATCGATACGATATTGAGGGCAGCATTGCCCATGCGAAGATGCTCGCGAAGCAGGGAATTATCAACAAAAAAGATGAGAAGGCTATTATACGCACCCTTAGGGACATCCTTAAGGATATCGAAAAGGGAAAATTTGTCTTTCACCATGAGGACGAAGACATCCACATGGCCATTGAAAAAGCCCTGATAGCGAGAGCGCCCGAAGCGGGCGGCAAACTCCATGCAGGGAGAAGCCGTAACGATCAGGTATCCCTTGACCTCAGGATGTATCTCCGAGAGGAAATCGAGGAGACCCTCAATTTAGTGGCCGCCCTGAAATTACAATACATCGCAATGGCAAAGACTGAGATAGGAACCATAATGCCCGGTTACACGCACCTGCAGAAAGCGCAACCGGTGCTTCTCTCTCATTATTTCCTCGCGTACTGGGAAATGTTGGATCGGGATGAAGAGCGATTGCGGGAATGCTCCAAGAGGGTAAATGTCATGCCCCTCGGATCGGCCGCTCTTGCGGGGACAGGTCTGCCTATTGACAGGGCGTATACGGCCCGTGAGCTGAAGTTTCCTGAAGTGTCCCGCAACAGCATGGATGCCGTATCAGACCGGGACTATGTGACTGAATTCATTTTTGTCGCTTCGCTCATCATGATGCACTTGAGCCGTTTCTGTGAAGATGTGATCCTCTGGTCGACGGCTGAATTCGATTTTCTGGAAATATCGGACGCATTTACCACGGGAAGCAGCATCATGCCGCAGAAAAAAAATCCTGACGTGGCTGAATTGGTCAGGGGGAAAACTGGACGCGTGTACGGCAATCTCGTAGCTTTGCTGACGTTGATGAAGGGGCTGCCCATGACGTACAACAGGGATCTCCAGGAAGATAAAGAACCTCTCTTCGATACGGTTGATTCATTAAAAGGATGCCTGGCGATCATTACAGAGATGATTAAACATCTCACATTCAAGAGAGAGAGAATGCAAGAGGAAGCTTCCGGGGGCTTTTCCGCAGCGACGGATGTCGCTGAGTATCTTGTGATGAAAGGTGTTCCGTTTCGCGAATCTCATGGTATAGTAGGTCGTCTTGTTGCGCATTGCTTAGAGAAGAATAAGGAAATATCGGATCTGACGATAAAAGAATTTCAACGGTTCCATGAGGCATTTGAGAAGGATATCGTTGAACGCATTTCCGTAAAAAATGTCGTGGATGCGAGAAAATCAATAGGCGGGACATCCGAAAAAATGGTATTAACACGGATCAGAGAGATTGAAGGCAGAAAAAAATGATGAACGCCGGTCGATTGTTACCTGTCCTTTTGTGTTGTCTGTTTCTCTTATGGAGCGTTCAGGGATGTGGGAAGAAGGGAGATCCGCGGCCATCGAATGTAATGCCGCCTGGTGCAATTTCCGACCTCAGGGCGACTCTTATCGAATCGGGAGTGTATCTTCGCTGGAGCATACCGGATGCGAAGAGCGGCATCCAGAACTTCAAAATTCAGAGAAATGAGCAGGACAAGGAAAGGTCTTCCTGTGTTGACTGTCCGCGCGAGTTTGTTATGATTGCCGATGTTTCCGTCAATGATCCGCTGCTGAAAAAAGAAGAGGGGAATGGTGTCGGCTATCTCGATCTGCAGGTCAAGGCGGGTTATTATTATGCGTATCAGATTATCGCCTGTGATATGCGGCGACATTGCAGTGAGGCATCAAATATCGAGGAAATAAAAATCAGCGCGAAAGTACCCCAAGGAAGAGAAGGAGTGAAGAATACGCCTCAATGAATTATTTTCACTATAAAGACAATGAACTCTGGTGTGAAGAAGTTCCCGTGAGAGACATTGCCAGGGAAGTGGGGACGCCGTGTTATCTTTACAGTCACAGAACATTGCAGCATCACTTCCGTGTGTTTGATGGTGCGTTTTCTGAAGTACCCCACATTATCTGCTTTGCCGTGAAATCCAATTCAAATATTGCCGTCCTTCGGACTTTCATCGATGAGGGCGGGGGAGTAGATATTGTTTCCGGGGGTGAACTGTATCGCGCGCTACATGCGGGAGTAGACAGTGGTAAGGTCGTGTATTCCGGGGTGGGAAAGAAAGTCGATGAAATTGAATATGCCCTCGCGTCGGAGATTTTGATGTTTAACGTTGAGTCTCCGCAGGAACTCCAGCTTATCAATGAGTGCGCAAAAAAGTTGGGCAAGAAGGCGGGCATTGCTCTCAGGGTCAATCCGGATGTGGATCCGGAAACCCATCCGTACATATCAACGGGGCTTAAAAAAAATAAATTCGGCATTGACATTAAGAAATCTCTTGAAGAGTACCGCCAGGCAAAAGCGCTCACGCATTTGGACATCAAAGGCGTCAGCTGTCATATTGGATCTCAGGTGACGAAAATTTCCCCGTTCATCGATGCCCTCAAGCGCCTGAAAAAACTCATCCGTCTTCTTTGGGAGGAAGGCATCGAAATCCGGTATCTCGATCTGGGAGGAGGCCTTGGCATTACCTACGACCAGGAAGAGGCTCCCCATCCTTCGGAGTATGCCAGGACAATCATTGATGCGTCCAAAGACCTCAAATGTACTTTCATTTTTGAACCGGGAAGGGTTATTGTCGGCAATGCGGGAATATTAGTGACGGAGGTGCTTTATACCAAAAGCAATGAAGAAAAGAACTTCGTTATTGTTGATGCGGGCATGAATGATTTGATGCGTCCGAGTCTTTATGATTCGTATCATCAAATACAGCCGGTGATTCGGAAAGAGAGGGGTGAGATTGTTGCCGATGTGGTTGGTCCGATTTGTGAATCCGGAGACTACCTGGCAAAAGGGAGAAAGATTTTTGAGTTTGAAAGAGGAGAATTAATGGCGGTGATGAGTGCCGGCGCATATGGTTTTTCGATGTCTTCCAATTATAATTCAAGAGGAAGGGCGCCGGAAATCCTGGTTAAGAATGATAGATTTTTTGTTGTCAGGAAAAGAGAGGTGTATGCCGATTTAATCAGGGGTGAGGAAATTCCGGATTTATAGGCAGAAACTTCCCCCCGGTCGGAGGTCTTCAATCACATCATTCAGGAAGAAGAAAAAGATAAAGGAGCAGTTATGTTTAGTGGAGCAATCGTTGCGATAGTCACCCCTTTAAAAAATGGCAAGGTCGATGAGGAAGCTCTCAGAAAACTGATCGAGTTTCAGATTGCGAACGGAACTGACGGCATAGTACCGTGCGGCACCACCGGCGAATCCTCGACACTGTCTCATGAAGAGCATGACAGAGTGATTGAAATTGCCATAGATGCTGTAAAAAAACGGGTACCCGTCATTGCCGGGACCGGTTCCAACAGCACCGATGAAGCCCTTCGACTCACGAAGCACGCCTATGAGGCGGGCGCCGATGGGGCCTTAATGGTCTGTCCCTATTATAACAGACCCACCCAGGAAGGGCTGTATCAGCATTTCAAAATCATTGCGGAGACTGTCCCCATTCCGATCGTCCCGTACAATATTCCCGGAAGAACAGGGATTAATCTGTTGCCGGAGACAGTGGCAAAACTTGCGAAAATCAGCAATATTGTGGGGATCAAAGAAGCGTCTGGCTCTCTCAAGCAAATGCACGACATAATCGCCCTCTGCGGTACAGAATTCTCTGTGCTCTCCGGAGATGATTTTTTTACTCTGCCGCTCTTGATGTTAGGCGGCAAAGGGGTCATTTCCGTGATTTCTAATATCGCACCTGCCGACATGGCGGCCATGATTGATGCGTTTGCAGCGGGTGACATGACGAGGGCGAAACAGTTGCATTACAAAATGGTGCCTTTAATCGATATGCTGTTTATTGAAACAAACCCGGTTCCGGTCAAGGCCGCCCTGTCGATGATGGGGAAAATTTCTTATGAAGTGAGGCTCCCCATGTATAAAATGACGGACGGCAATTATGAAAAACTCAAAAGCGCCATGAAGAATTATGGGCTGATATCATAAGGGGTAAAGGATTTCAGGGTTCGAGAGGAGTGTCGAATATATTTTCCCCTGATCGCTTCACCCCTTGAATCCTTGAACCCTGAGCCATCGGCTTTCGCCGATGGTAGGTAACTTAAACAGAGGAGATTTTTTATGATCAAGGCCATTGTAACG
>Ga0315275_10007819_pt1 | contig 10368 bp, 9 predicted proteins | sample YL17G03_0_MG_FD_205557 | JGI IMG/M metagenome (GOLD analysis project Ga0315275, IMG submission 205557) | Sediment microbial communities from Yellowstone Lake, YNP, Wyoming, USA - YL17G03_0 | ecosystem: Environmental > Aquatic > Freshwater > Lake > Sediment | place: USA: Wyoming | collected...
AACCATATGCCAACTAAGATTTTCTTCCCCAATGGCAAAGTTGCTTTCGAGAGCAGCGGGTCTCACCGATCGAAACCTATTGGCCAGGAAAGAGGGATGGTGCCTCCGGAATTTCCCCGAATGGCTGCTCGGCGGAAATCAAAATCACCTCCTGCAATCGCCACTCGGCGGGAAACTACCGGAACCGAGGGATGTTCCTTACCGACCATCGTAAACGATCCTCCCTCCCACGACGGTCATTTTCACTCGGCAATTCGGGATTTCGTCCGGGGATAGTTGCAGTGGGTCCTTGTCGAGAACCACCAGGTCAGCTACCTTGCCTTCCTTCAGGTTGCCCCGTTCATTTTCCTCAAAGGAAAAATAGGAGGCCTCCCGGGTGTATAGCGCAATCGCCTGCTCTACCGTGATACACTCGGCGACTCCGAGATCCTGGCCGCTGGGAGTCCGGCGGCAGATGGCGTCGCGCACGCCGATTAACGGATTGTGCTCAGCCACCGGACAGTCTGAGGAAAGGGCCAGTTTGATGCCCCTTCGCAAAAGGGTGGCGAAGGGGTAGAGCTCCTGAGATCGGGCGTGCCCATAAGCTTCGATGAATCCATCTCCGAGGAGGGAGAAACAATGAGCCTGGCTGGCGATGTAGAGGCCCAACTCCTCTACCTTGCCGATCTGAGCGCGGATCAGATTTCCGGCATGGACGATCTGGTGGCGCAAGGGATTCCCTTTGGCAATTACCCTCGCGAAGGCCTTCAGCACCATCTCCAGAGCGCGATCTCCCTGAGCATGGACCGACACCTAGTGGCCGACCTGATCAAATTTCTCGATCTCCCGGTTAATCCCCTTTTGATCATCATTGAGGATTCCCTTTCCGATGCCCGGAGGATGGGCATAGGGTTTGCTCACGGCGGCAGTTCGGCTGCTCATGCCCCCGTCCAGGAAAACCTTGATAGCTCCAATCTTCACCCATTCCGTACCGAATCCCCTGCCAATCCCCGCAGCCATGAGGGGATTGGCCCAATGATTGAGATGAAAGCATGAAGGCGGAAAGGAAAATGGCCTGCCTCGGCCGCCTCCTGGTAAGTGTGGTGGGTCAGGCATCCACAAAGGGGTCACGACCCCGACTATCCCCAGCCGGTGAAAAAGGGCTGCGCAACGGGATATCGCTTTCGCCCTACCTCTTTGATCGGATTCGGCCATCATCCTGGAATAAATCGACGGGCTGTTGAAGAACAGTGGACCCATGAAGGCAGACTCACTCAGAATGCCATTAGGCTCGCCCTGGGCGGCCCGGCAGATTTTGCCGCCTGGAGGGTTGGGGGCTTTCCGTAAATATCCGAGCTCCTTCAGTACCAAGCTATTGACTACCGCCCCGTGAACCGAAACATGGACTAGGCAGAGGGGATGTTTTGCCGTCTCCCGGTCCAAATCCTCCCGAGTCAGGTCCTTCTTGTCGTCGAGCAAATAAGGGGCATAACCCCAACCCATAATCCACTTTCCCGGAGGAGTCCTTTGGGCCTGGGCTCTTAGAGCCTCTATGACATCTTGCCCCCGTCCGCAGCCGTCCGCCGGCCGGCAGTCTGCCTGATCCGTTAGCAAGGCATAAAGACAGATAACGATTATGTGCATCGATAAAGCCAGGCAGCAAGGTTTGCCCTTTGAGATCGATGATCTTCGTCTCCGGCCCGGCCAATTTTTCGATCTCTTCCGTCTTGCCCACCTTGTAAATGCGGCCGAACTGCACGGCCAGACCCTCAGCCCGGGGTGCCGTTTGCTCCTTGGTTAAGACATTGCCGTTCTTGAAGATTGTCTCCACGATTCTTACCTTTTCTAAAGAAGCAGTTAAACTATTCGCCTTACCCCCCATTGGATGATACGAGATGGAGTCCGGTTACCTGTCCCTGTATCACGTTCTTAGCGGTTTTAACCGTCGGGGTCAAGAAATAAGTATGGGGTCGCCGGGAATGTCTGGAATTGGCCCTCAGGTGGCCCCGGAATTGCCCTCGTATGGATATGATGATAGAGAGTAATCAAGAAATACATTTTGGACAATTAGGTGAACCTGGTATTTTTTGCCGGGAGAGGCTCCATTTTTCTGGTCCCTTATAACTCCTGTAGATCGTCCCGCAATATGTTCTCCAACCTCCCTATTCCCGTCTTCACCTCTTCTTGAGTGCTTCGTTAAAGGCTGGGCGGGAGAACGCGGGACGGGATGCCAGAAGGAATAACTTTACTGGAGTGACCCGTGGCTTATCCTTCTTACGCTATAGGAAAATCGACTTTCCAGGTTTTTCCCCACGGGTCACACTTTCAATTCCTCTGAGGTCAGGTAAAATCAAGTTGACAAGAATAACCGATCGGAGTAGATAGCAAACCAAGAGGAGACGACCTGGAGAATCAACTTTTTTCGCAAAGCTTCGGTCTCATGTCGGCTGCAGCTTTTCTGCTTCCTCATCGGCAGCGGGGGCAAAATGGCAGACACCGGATAGATCTGTCATCGGGGCATCACGGTGCCTTTTTTGGGTTGCATGCGAGTGTGGGAGGGAACCCATTGACTTAAACTCTTAGATGTCCCAACAAGTCGCACATACGTGACCGAAAAGAGGATGGTTTTCTTAAGGGAAAAGGCGGCATTCCTCCAGGCATACACTACGATGATCGAGAGACGATTAAGAATGGTCGTTTGAAAGAGCGGAAATCGGATGAAGGGAGGTGATAGCCCTTTCTACGTGAAGGACAGGCTTGGCTGATCGCTCAGCGGTGACGAATTTTTCTAATCCTGAAAAAGAAGAGGAAATGAATCGGAGGTGGTTTCGATGTTTTCCTGGCACAAAAAGGGGTCTGCCGGGCTTTTGATTGCCACTATTGCTCTGATAGCCCTGGCTTTGGGGGGGGTATGTTTTGCCCAAGATACCATAAAAATCGGGCTGGTCGGACCATATAGTGGAAACTTCAGCTATTTGGGAGCGTGCATGGAACAGGGAGCAAGAATGGCCATCGATCCCTTCAACGAGAAGGGAGGAATTCTTGGAAAGAAGATCGAAATGGTCATCGAAGATAACCAGTCTAACGCTGGCACCACGACCCAAAAGATGATGAAGGTGATCGAAAGGGACAAGGTGAATTTCGTCATCGTGGGAGGAGGTACCTCCTGCGCCATCTCTGCTTTTGAGATCGCAAAGAGGGAAAAAGTCCTCACCTTCAGCGGCGATGCGAACGATAATTCGCTCAATGGAGAGAAGGCCAACCGATATACCTTCCGTATCCCCGAGCCAAACTATGAGATCGTCAAGGCCATCGCTCCTTCGATCCTGGAAAAGTACGGAAAGAGGTGGTATTTTCACACCGCGGACTATAAGTGGGGATGGGATATCGCTAATACCTTTAGGGCATTCTTGAAAGAAAAGGGCGGAACGGTGGTGGGCGAGGATCTCATTCCCATGGAGGCCAGAGATTTTAGTACTTACATCATCAATGTCAAAAATGCGAAACCGGATGTGTTAGTGGTTTTGATGGGGGGGATGTCAGGGGTGGCGGCCCAAACCCAGTATCACGAATTTGGGCTGGACAAAAGCATAAAAAGAGTCCATCCCCTGTTCGATCATGACTTGTGGTTGACCATCGGTCATGACATAGCTAAAGAAAATGGCATCGGTCTGGTGGAGTGGGATATCAACATCGGAGCCCCTGGATGCAAGGAATTTTATAAGGAACACAAGAGAAAATATCCGATGACCTTTGTCCCCATTCCCATGATGGATACCTATCACAGCTACATTGCGGTTCGGGAAACCCTCAGGGTCATGGCGGAATCGAAAACCACAAATACGCAAGAGGTCATTAAACGCCTGGAGGGACGAGTCATTCCGGACTCCCTGACTCACAGTCCAGCGATGATCAGAGCAGAAGACCATCAGTATTTGAGGGATGCGTATATCTTCGAATTCAAGAATCCCAATGAAGTCAAATTCAACGGAGATTGGGTCAAGCCGTTCAAGAGAGTACCATGGAAGGAACTCTACAGACCCCCTTCCATCCATCTCAACCAGGAACCCTTCTAATTGTGGTCGGCATGATTGGCGGGTCCCAATGATCAGCGACCAGCACACAGGAGGCTAAGTGCGCCCTTCCGCAAATACGGTGACGTATGCAAAGTGGATGGGGCACACGCCGAGTGGGTGGCCGGGGGGCGCACGCCGCCCCCCGGCGGGGTTCAGCGGAATCACACGACGAAGAGGAGCGTGATGGAGCGCCAGAGGGGCGTAAGCCCCTGTGAAAGTGCTCCGTTTCCGGAAAAGAATGTGTCGCAGCATTTACGAAACGGAGCACTAAGGCAATCAGCCCCATGTCTCCTGTGCCTTTTGAGAAGAAAGCGAGGGGTGGATGCTTAGCCACTTTTTGAACCACCTGTTCAATGGGATGGTGCTGGGTTTGCTGCTCACCGTGATCGCCCTGGGGTTTAGCCTCGTTCTGGGTGTTATGGAGGTCGTTAATTTCGCCCATGGAGTTCTCTTTGCGGTAGGGGCCTACCTTGCTTTTACGCTGGTAAAGTTGGTGGGTTTCTGGTGGGCATTATTGATCAGCCCCATCCTCGTGGCAATCTTGGGGATGATCCTGGAATCAGGTCTGATCAAGAGGATCTATAGCTTGAATGCTTTATATGGTCTCTTGCTAACTTTCAGTATTGCTATGGGCCTTGAGGGCCTAATCAAGCTGATCTGGGGTCCTATGGGCTACTCGATTCCGGCCCCTCCGTTTGCAGCCGGGTTCATTGATCTTGGTTTCATGGTCTACTCGAAGTACCGACTCATGCAAGGAGTTCTCGCCCTTCTTCTGATCCTGGCTCTATGGCTTTTTCTGGAAAAAACGACCTATGGGGCCGTAATCAAAGCGGGAACGATCAGTACCGAAATGGTGATGGCCCTGGGTAAGAACCTTCCCCGACTGCGGACCTTCGTTTTCGGAATGGGCTCATTTTTGGCAGGCATCGCAGGGGTTCTCACGGCACCGATGTGGGGAATAAGGCCAGGAATCGGTACCGAGGCCATGATGCCGGCCCTCGTGGTTGTGGTAGTGGGCGGAATGGGAAGTTTGTATGGAAGTATTATCGCCGGACAAATGGTGGGCATCGTCACCGGTCTCACAGTTATGTTTTATCCGAGACTATCGGATCTGATGATGTATGTGCTGATGCTGGTCGTATTCTTGGCGAGACCCAGGGGACTCATGGGAACTAAGAGCATTTTGGAGGAATGAGATGAATTCATTCGGCAGTCGGATCTTAAGACTGGGAGGTCATCCGATTACGTTGACGCTTTTCCTGTTCGCCATCCTTCCCCTGGCTCTGCCCCTGATTGGGGGACATATCAGTCTGGCTACGGAGATACTGATCATGTCCATTTTTGGTCTGGCCTTCAACCTCTTGCTCGGATATACGGGGCTGACCTCCTTTGGGCATGCAGCCTACTTGGGACTGGGAGCTTATGGGTTCGCCCTGTGCGAACTGTACCTTACGAAACGGGTGTGGTTTGTTCCCATCTTATCCGGGATTCTGCTGGCAGGAATCATCGCCTTCCTGGTGGGGTTCGTGATTTCAAAAAAACGGGGCATCTATTACTCCTTGCTCACCCTGGCCATCGGACAACTCTTTTATTTTATCGCCTTCAGGTGGAATGAGGTCACCGGTGGGGAGACGGGATTGACGGGTCTCGTTAGACCTTCTTTCCGGATTCCAGGACTCTTTTTGCTCGACCTATCCAACGCCACCCTCTTCTACTACTTTGTTCTCCTGACTCTGTTGGTTACGATGGCTATCCTGCGCAGAATCGTAAATTCTCCTTTTGGAGCTGTGCTGCAAATTATCAAACAAAATGAAACCCGGGCCAGATACCTGGGATACAACACCTTTTGGTACAAATGTGCCTGCTTTACGATCTCAGGGCTCTTCTCGGGACTCGCGGGCGTCCTCTATGCAATGTTCACTTACTGCGCGTTTGCAGACTACCTGTACTGGGTAAATTCAGGAGACGTAGTGATGATGACCCTAATTGGCGGAGGGCTGACCAGCTTTTTCGGGCCCTTGGCGGGCGCTGCAATTTTCATCGTAGCCAAGAATTTTTTTAGCAGTGTCACGCAGCATTGGCAGATCTTCATGGGAATCATCTTCGTGATTTTCATACTGGCCTTCCCAGAAGGATTTTTTGGTATTTTAAGGAAGCAGAAGCTTTTCCGGCCCAAGACAACCAGTGGATGAAGTTCTTGGGCAAAGGATCGGTAGGAAAGGAGAATCATCTCGTGGAACTTATTGCAATTGAGAATATGGCGAAAAGCTTCGGCGGATTGAGAGCTGTCGACGGCGTGACGGTCGAACTAAAAGAGAGGGAACTCGTATCGGTAATAGGTCCCAATGGCGCGGGGAAGACCACATTGTTTAACCTGATCACGGGCTTCATCAAACCGGACCGGGGCAAGGTCTTTTTCAAGGGCGAAGATATCACCCACCTCCCGGTACAGAAGATGGTGAGAAAAGGCATTGCGAGATCCTTTCAACTTTTGAACGTTTTTAGTGAGCTCACCGTCTTCGAAAACATTCGCATGGGAATTCAAGCCCACATGGGATTCGGCTTTCAATTTCTCACCTCCCTGGATAGTCTGACGGAGGTTCGCGAAAAGGTTCCTGCAATCGTGGAAAGTGTGGGTTTACATGACAAAGAGAATGTAAGAGCGAAGGACCTATCCTACGGGGATAATAAAATACTGGATGTAGCCATTGCCCTGACGTCGAATCCGGAGGTAATCCTGCTGGATGAGCCCACCAGCGGACTCGCCATGCGGGAGACGGGAAGAATGCTCGACCTCATCGGCAAGCTGTCGGAGCGCTTGACGATCTTGCTGGTAGAACATGACATGAATGTGGTGTTTGCGCTGTCCAAGCGAATCATCGTCATGGACCAGGGGAAAATCATCGCTGAGGGCCTACCCGATGACATCAGGAAGGATGAAAGGGTTCAGGAAGCTTACTTCGGGGGAGAATGGTCATGTTGAGATTAGATGGGATTAACTCTTTTTATGGGGAAGCTCACATCTTATTTGACATGAGCTTTGAGGTAAGAGAGGGAGAATTTGCTTGTATCTTGGGAAGGAACGGGGTGGGTAAGACAACAACCTTGCGAACGATCATGGGGCTGACGCCGGCACGGTCCGGCCGCGTAACATTCAACGGGGAGGACATAACGCACCTTCCCCCTTACGCCATTGCCAACAGAGGTATTGGATGGGTGCCGGAAAACAGGATCATCTTCACCAACCTCACGGTGGAGAGAAACCTCATTGTCGGACAGAAGATGGGAACCCGAAAAGCTTGGGACCTGGGCCTGGTCTATAAACACTTCCCCCAACTGGAGAAGTTCAGATTCCGTAGTGCGGAAAACCTCAGCGGGGGAGAGCAGCAAATGCTCGCGATAGCAAGGACCTTAATGGGTAATCCGGATTTGGTCCTCCTCGATGAGCCGTCCCAAGGGCTTGCTCCCAAAATCATTCAGGAAATATTCAGGATCCTGGAGCAGTTACGGAATGCGGGGGTTACCATTTTGCTGGTGGAGCAGAAAGCCTCCATGGCCTTGTCCGTCTCCGAGACCTGTTATGTAATGGAGAAGGGAAAGATCATCTTCCGGGGGGCTTCCAAGGAACTGCGGGACAACAAGGAAGTAAGCAAAGAGTTTCTGGGGCTCTAAGGATCCGAGGCTCTCACCTCACGGTTTGGCGGCTCCCCCGATCTCCATTCGCCATCCAGGTTGATCGAGGCTGAACCACTTGGCCACCTCCAGGAAGAACCGCAACCGAGCCTTTTGAAGGTGGAGCGCATGCCCTGCCCCGGGCACAATGATGAATTGTTTATCCGAGTTGGGCAGATCATCAAAATAGCCGGGAAGTTCAGGTTGAGTGATCGGGGTTATATTGTCCAAGGCCCCCATGATGACCATGGTGGGCACAGGGATTTGCCGGGGGTCGACGATGGGCATCCTTGCGCGCAAATCCATCAGGACGCCGTTTGGGGACCTGGGATCCCATTTCACCGCTTCTTTGGCAAAGGCCTCTGCCACCCCGGGATCCGTAGCATCCGGCTCGAAGAGAGTTTTCAAGCCCTTCTCGGTGTTGGTTCGAAACTCCGTGGTCGGGGGCTTCTCCTTCAGATTGCGCCAGACCGCAGGGGCGAAGAGGACCAGGCGCTTCACCTTATGGGGACGCTGGATGGTGAAGAGCCCCATGGTCACCGTCCCCCAAGACCATCCCAGCAGATGGACCTGGTTCACCCCTCTAAGGCTCCGGATGTAATCCACCGCTGCATTGATGTCATGGGCCGCCACCTGCGTGGTCACGCAAAGCCCGCACTCATGATGATCGGATCGTCCATAATTCTGGCAATCGACGCTGAAGACATCGAACCCTCGCTCTGCCAGGTAGTCCATCAGGGAATAGGTGAGATCCGTTTGCCCGGGAAGCTGGAGGTCAAAGTCCACCCGCCCTGAAATCGAGGCCCCATGGGCTAACAGGACGACCTTCCCGGTAGCCGCAAATCGTTTGGGGTCCGCTTCCTTCAGGCGCTTCTCCCACACGTAGATCTTGAGCGGCTTCCCATCGGCGGCAGAGATACTTGCCACCCAGTGATCCTCACCGATGATCTTCTCTTCCGCACCCGCCGCAATCACGTGAACGGAGACGCATGCAGCGAGGAGCGATAGAACCAACGCTACAATCCACGCTGAGGGCGGCTTTCTCATGGCATGTCTCTCCCATTAGGCCCAGGGATCTATGAAATCAGCACTTCGTGCTAAAGTTCTCGAACAGAAGACTACGATCACCAGACGGCCATGATCGGCTTGCCCCGTGGCTTCTCCCTCTCCAACGCCAGACCCCACCTCGATTTCAGGATCCAACAAAGAGTACCGTCAATGACTGGCCAGATAGTCCACCGCCAGGTGCGACATCGCGCGGATGCCGATCATTAAGGCCTTCTCATCCACGTATAAGTTGGGGGAGTGGAGGGGCACCACCTTGCCCCCCTCCGGGGTAATCCCGAGGAAGAAATAGAGCCCAGGTATCTTTTCCTGAAAGTAAGAAAAGTCCTCGCTCCCTGTCTGCGGACGCATCAGGAGCGTCTTGCCCTGGCCCACGACCCGCTCCAGGGTGGGGATCATCTTCGCGGTAAGGTCCGGGTTGTTGAAGGTGACGGGGGCCAAGCGATCGATGGTTACCTCGGCCTTTGCCCCGGCGCTCTCTGCGATCATCTGGGTCGTCATGCGGATCCGTTCGTGGATCTCATTCTGTATCTTGGAATCGAGAGCTCGAATGCTCCCGGCCATTTCCACCTTATCGGGAATGATGTTGAAACGCACCCCCCCTTGAATGCTTCCGATGGAGATCACTGCTGCAGTCGCGGTGAGATCGGTTTGGCGGCTGACGATCGTTTGCAGGCCCAGGATGACCTGAGCAGCGACTACTATCGGATCTATTCCCATCCAGGGATAAGCTCCGTGGGTCTGCTTGCCTTGAATGGTGATCTTCAACAAATCGGAGCTTGCCAGGAATCCACCAGGGCGATACCCGATCATTCCCAGGGGGATTGCAGACTGGACATGGAGGCCGAAAATGGCATCGGCTTTCGGGGATTCCAGGGCCCCCTCCCGAATCATCGCCGCCGCCCCCTCGCCCCGCTCTTCGGCCGGCTGAAAGAGGAAGATCACGGTGCCGGGGATCTCCTCCCTCATCTGGGAGAGCACTTCGGCGACAGCCATCAAAATCGCGGTATGGGCATCGTGGCCGCAGGCGTGCATCACGCCCACCTCTTTGCCCTCCAGCTGCGCTTTCACCTTCGAGGCGAAGGGTACGTCCACCGCCTCGGTTACGGGCAAGGCATCCATATCCGCGCGCAGCGCTACGACGGGCGTATCCTTTTTCCCCCGCAGGATTCCCACGACGCCCGTCTTGGCCACACCGGTCTTGACTTTGAGGCCGAGGGCTTGCAGGTGCTCTGCTACCAACTTACCCGTGCGGACCTCCTGCCAGGAGAGCTCCGGGTACTGGTGGATATCCCGTCTCCAGGCCACGCATTTTGGCTCTGCCTGCGAAGAGAGCTGATCGATCTGGGTCCAGAGAGCATCGTCCTTTGAGCCCTGGCCTGTGAGGAGAGCGTCCTTCTGGTCAAATTCCCCGGCTTGGGCCGATAGGCTGGTCGTCGCAATCAACATCGACCCCGCAAGGAAGGTCAAGAGGGCAGCCATGCGAAGGTTTGATTTCCTTTTCATTTCCCCACTCCTTTCGTCGTATCTCTTCCTGCCAAATCTATCCCCTGAGGATAATTTATTCCAACAAGCC
>Ga0315275_10007820_pt1 | contig 10368 bp, 15 predicted proteins | sample YL17G03_0_MG_FD_205557 | JGI IMG/M metagenome (GOLD analysis project Ga0315275, IMG submission 205557) | Sediment microbial communities from Yellowstone Lake, YNP, Wyoming, USA - YL17G03_0 | ecosystem: Environmental > Aquatic > Freshwater > Lake > Sediment | place: USA: Wyoming | collected...
CCAGCTTTCAGCATTACAATAAACATTCCATTTGAATCCTGAAGTGTTTGTCGCCGGAAACCTTATCGGGTTTAAAGTATTATTATTTGTTCCGTTAATTCCTGTAACACTAACTATCTTATTCCATGCACTATTATTATAGGTGTAACCCGAACTGCCTGCATCAAAGGAAGCATAAAGACTGCAACTAACAGAGTTAGTGGTTGCGTTTGTAACATTGAATTTGAAAGTGATTGGAGTGCTTGTTATCCATGAAGAACTTGATGGACTAACTAATGACACAATTACTGCTCCAAGAACTAAAGGCAAGAGAATAATGCTCAAGATTATCGGAATTATTATTTTTCTCATTATTTTTCTCCTAAAAGTTTATTGGAGTTGTTGTGGTATCAGCGGTTACCGAAAGAGTGACTTTTACTCCGGCAGCCGTAAGCGTCGCGCTAGTTCCTCCTTTAACTCTTCCAGTCATATAAACATAAATGATATCTCCAGAAACCCAAGTTTTACCAGCATCAGTTATATTAATAGCGGCCCTCTTGCTGCTATCAAGAGTTAATTCTACGGTTTCTTCTTTAGTGATATTCTTAACATAGACTTTTTCTCCTTCAACTCCAGTAGCGGCTCCCACTTGAATAATTATTGGTGCGGTCGGCATTCTTATTTCCACCTCACTTTAAAATTAGTGTTCGCTGTAGGGAACTTGAATTTGATGCTGTGAATTCCTGTTGCGAAACTTTCCGTCCAGCTGGCTGAACTGCTTACTAATGCAGCTGTTATTGGTTCAGCAAAGATATGATCATTAATAGAAAGAACTTGAAATGCTTGGTCTGCCCTGGCACAAACATTATAACCTACCTGGCCATAACCGGCAATGTTTCCCGCGTTTCGAACTGCGGAACTGGGATATTTAATTGCTGCAGTATCAGCTGAACTTTCCGTATCAGAATGAAATATTGTTTCAACTTCCTGTCCCGCCGTTATAACAACGAATTCCCTATTATCTCCTGGTCCTGTGCTGAATGGGTGGCTCATTTCTTTTTAACCTTTTTTGTTTTCTCTGCTTTCTCGATTTTCTTAACTTTCTTCTTTTCAGGTAGAATTTCATCTGTTAAATTTTGAAGAATAGAAATGACTGCTCCTGGTTGACCAATGACGACGCCGTAGAAATCTTGTTCATCTTTACTGAGTTGAGGAATTCCGTTAATGAAGGGAACATCAAGCATTTCTCTGTTATGAATCAGAAGTCTCCTTCCCAATTCTTTAGGAAGATTTTCTCCTTTCTTAATTCCTTCAATGTCTTCTTTCGCCTTCAAAATTACTTCACCCTTAAACTTTTCCGAATATTACCAGTGATACTGGAACATCGGTGCTGTCAGTGCCGACAATCTCAAGAGTAACATATCCGCTGCCGAAATTAGCGTCATCAACGCTGATTATTTCATTAGTGAATTCTGCATTAGCAAAATTGAAAGTCGCTATTGCAGCATAAATCTTGCTGAATCTTCGGCTAAGATAAGTTTCTCCATCGCTGACTTCGAGTTTCACAACTTCCATTCCGAAAGGTTGTGTTTCCATTCTCTCAATAATTGTAGCTTCAACCACGTTTTTCACTCTCCGAATAAAATTATGCTTACAGGAATATCAGTTGTAGCTGTCCCCTTAAACTCTACAGTTACATAACCATCAGAAAAATGAGCGTCATCAAGACTCACTCTTTCAGCATTAGCAACAGGAGTTCCGAGATCTCCGCTGGCCATATTAATTGTGGCTACCGCAGCTATAATTCTTCCGAATTTATGAGAATGATAAATTTCTCCATCACTAGCTTCAAGAATAGCAACTTCCATCGTCGGTTCGGTAGTCTCGACATATTCTGTTACTGTAACTAATGCCATGATTATCTTCCTCTTATTTTTAATTTATAAATAATAACTAAAAAAATAATTTAAAAAAATTTGTTTTTAGCTGGTGGCAAATCCGTAATACCACACATTGTTTGCTGGAGCGTCGCTGTAAAGGTTGAAGTAGATTTTGATAAATCCGCCTCTCCAATCAGAATCGCTTGCAGCTTCCGTGTATGATGCCGGAACTTTGATTGCTACTTTAGTGTGAGACCTGTCAATGAGGAATGCGTCATCAGCATTCACATTAGGATCTCTCACAATCGGCACATTATCAATGCTGAAACTCGGCACTCCGACTGCAATGTTATTCAAAGGAGGTTCTCCTTTCAATAATCCTGTCATCTCGTTTCTCAAGAAATCATATTGAGTTCCGCTAGTAATAATTACCAGGTCTGCTTCTTGAGCGTTGCTTGCTGCCAGGCTACTTGCATCAAATCCGCATGCTAATCTCACCATAGCCCTTATATCACTAACTTTTATGTGAGCTGAACTCTTGTTAGTCTTTGTTGATTTAAGGGTTGTGTAAGTTGCGATGTTTCTGCCATAAAGAGTTCCTGTTGCTCCGAGAATTAATCCTTCAAATCCGAGACTTGCAGCTTCACTTGTTCCGTCACCGGTTCCGATGATTGCTTTGTTAAGAACAACCGCAAGATCCTTTGTGGCGGCGCTGATCTCTTTTGAATAAATATCTCCTATTCCGCCAGGTGCTTCACTCAGAGCTAGTTCCGGCCCTGTCACTCTGACTAATACATAGTAGTAGCAGAATGGCTGCAGGAATTTATCTCTTTTAGCATATCCTGTGTAAAGAGTTGAGAAATCTGTTCCCTCAGCTCTTCCTGCTGCTGTTGCGTTAGCTGCTGTTTCTGCACGGAATCTTATTGCTGAATAAGAACTCCAATCTTCTTTCTGCAATAAATTCCATGTTACTGTCGCATCATTAAGATGCCTCTGGATTATTGGAGAGTAGATGTCGTTCAGTTCAACTGGGCTTTGGTAATAAGTTCCATAAGTCCATGAAGAATCAGCTTTGTTGGTGTCTGTCTCAAGTCCGTCTCCCTTCATCTCCAATTCTTTCATCTCGAGAGAATTGCTTAATTTTGAAGTTCCATCAGTCAGGCACTTGAACTCTTGATGTTTCATCTCATCAACAATGCTTGGTTTTCCATTAACCAGGATTCCGTTAAGCATTTTCATTTCTCGCATTTTATTTACGAGAACTGATGCTTCCTTATACATCAAAGACAAGTTTCCCGTCTTTAATGAATCATTGAAAGATTTCAACTCCTTAACTTCCACTTTCTTGTCAGTCCCGGTGTTTAATGCTGGAATAACCTTAGGCATTAACTTAACGAGCTCTTCCTTGATCTCTTTCTTAAGAAGTTCTTTCTTCTCAAGATCTTTCTTTGCATCTTTGAAAGCTAAGAACTCTTTCATCTCCTCTTCTGAGAATTTTGGAGCTTCAACTTTCACTTCTTTAACTTCGACTTTTTCAGTCTTAACTTCTTCTTTTTTCTCTTCCATGTCTCCATCCTCCTTGGAATTTGATATCTCTTTTTTCTCTTCCTTCTCTTCCTCCTCTTCCCCGTTCGCGAGAACAACAACCATTTGCTCTTTAATCTCTTTCCAACCCATCTTCTTAATCTGAGCTTGAGGGTTAGCGATAGTTCTCGCCTGAGCATAAGCATAACCATAGAAATCAAGATCCTTTATATGACGATATTTATCTCCATTAAGATTAACAACATCATAATCCGTAGTCTCATATTCGATACTGTAACCGGGAAGAACTTTATGTTGAACATCATAAATTATTTTCTCATAGTCCGGATGAGTTTTAAGAACTTCAGTATTAACCCAAGCTCCCCAATGACCGTCTTCAGTTCTTCTTTTCTCAGCAGGTCCCTGAGTTATTCCTGCAGGCGGAAGACTTGCATCTCCCTGTTTCATCCAATCATGCCTGTAAGAAGCTAAAGGAGCATAAAGTTTTCCCAGATCCTCATTATTATTCATCACATAAACAATCTTATCAATCACACTTTCATCGAGAATATCCCCGACGGTTCCAAGATCTGATTTTGAAGCGTTATCAGGATGAGTTGTTGCAATAAAACCGCTTGTGACAAAGGCGCCGGATTCTTCCTTGAATTGAAGATTAGAACTAAATTTGTTCTCGAGTTCTTTTCCATGAACCCAAGAATCACCTTTTTTATGCCATCCCGCCTTTTCAGCAGCAGCCCAAGCGGCTGCACTAGCTTTACCTTTATCTCCATCATAAGTTTTCAGGGCTGACTGAAAAACTTTCTCAAGAAGAGTATTCAACGCTTCTGGTCCTCCAGATACTTGTGGCATGATGCGTATATTGAGATAAGTATTTTATAAATAATAACTAAAATTTTTTGCTTCCGTTAAATCCAGGTTTTGAGGGTGATCTTTCAAAAACGGAAGCAAAAAGAACTCAGTAAAAACTGACTAAGATGGGTTTTGCTCTTGTTTCTTTATATCATTCTTCTTTTGAGTGGCTGCGCCAGGCATGACTTTATCATTAGGTTTCTGGGCACTCGTTCCTACTCCACTTCCAGAAACAGGAATTTCAATTTCTTTCTTAATATCTCCTTCAGTCCGATAATCGCTAGGAATCTCAAACATTTCAAGATAGAAATCATCATTAACAGGGAACTCATGCTTCATAAAGAATTCTGCAACGCCAACATTCTGCATCCTGGTCTGAGCAATCCTTACATCATCCTGACGAAAACCTCTCTTAAAAACTATATCAACCCCGAAGAAAGGCTCCCATAATTGAGTATTCCAAAGATTCTCAATATAATCCTGAGCCTCATCAATAGCTCTCCAATAAGAAGCATCTTCAACATCAGAAGTTCCAGCTCCTCCCTTAATCTTTATTCCGAGAATAGTCTGCAGAGTAGATAAAGGCATATTAAAAGCTAGAGCGAGAACGCCAGTATAATATATTGCGAGATCCTGGAAAGCCATCTCGCTATTGAACTCATTAAGCTTTGTTGCATTGAACTTTGTGTTAGGTCCCGTTGTCCCAAAATAATTACCGTGCTTACGAGTTCTTACTTGGCTGAACATTTCTTTCATAATAGCTACGTTAGGATCATTAGGACTTGCTCCTTCAAAAACAAATAGCCAATCAAAAGTTCCTCCATATTGAAAGAAATTCCCGTGATAATCCTTAATCAAACCTAATGTTCTGATTATCGGACTTGAAGCAGTCATTGGAGTAAATCCGTGAGCTTTACCATCAAGATCCATGAACTTTGCATGAATAATGTTCTCCGGCTTAAAACTGATATCTTTAGTCATCATTCCTCTGGCCTTCTGAACGAACTCAGTAATAGAGAATTGATCCGTTCTTATTTCCATCATGCTTGCAGGAATATGTTTTATAGAAGATAATCTTGAGAAATCTTCATCAAGCAATTCTTTAATCTCAATATCATTGAACTCAACATTGAACTTCGAGATAAGCTCTTTAACCTGCTCTGGTTCAATCTTACCGAGCCAAGTATAACTATCCCCCAGAGCAATCCAATCAATCCCTGAAGCTTTCAATCTTGATTTAAGTTGTTGCTTATAAGCAAAATTAGTTGCTGCATCAATACTTTTTTTTGATTTGCGCTTATCCTTTGTCTGAACAGGAACAAAATGATATTGAGTGAATATATCTGTTATGAGCCTGTTAATTATACCTATAGCTTCAGGAGTCTTTCTTATCCAATAAAGCTGAAGAGACTTATCCCTCATCCACACATCAGTATCAGTTCCGAAAGAAGGCATCGTCTCATTAAGAACTGGCATTGCACCTGCTTCTCTAACTTTCACAAGACTTTTAGTTTCGAACATATTTTACTCCTCTTTAGGAACTTCAGGATGTTTATCCTCAAATTCCTTTATCATCGCCGTAAGTTTGATGATGAACTTATCTAATTTCTCAACTTGAGCATTCATCCTCTCAAGATCAACCTTTAAATGCTTTTTACTTCTCGGTCCGAAAGGTTTCCAATCCCCGCCCACATTCATGCAAATATTATCATTCTTGATGTATGGCCCGGCGTATTCTGGACTATTCCAGTCCGCAGCAAGAATTTCTTTAATATCATCTCTTTCTGCTTCGAGATGCATCTTCGAAAATCTTTTTTCCTCTAATAATGCTTGTCTGTTGCGATAATCTTCAATCTCTTGTTTTATCTCATCCATTTTTTTCTCTTCAGGAGTTTCTGATTTTCCCAAGTCTTTGTTTTCTTCAGCAATAATATCCTTTGCGGAAATCTCTGCTTGCTTCATCATCTCATCTTTTTTTTCTTGACTAATCTTTTTCAAAATCATTCACCCCTCTTCTTTATAGTCTTAATAATTTCTTTGAAAGTTAAACCTGCCAAAGCAAAGTATCCTATGAAATACCATGGAAGATTTCTGAATGGAAGAATTAGGATCCACAGAACAAATCCTGTGATGAAAAAAGTTAATGATGAATGAAATATATCGAATCTTGTGCGCTTCCAGAACTGAGAAAGATATTCTCCATCACTCTTACCCCAATATATATGCAGGTGTGTTTCAAAGACGCGCAGGATTTTTTTTACAATTTTCATCTTTTTCTTACCAAACAAAGCTTTTTTAAGCAATTCTTTTTATAAATAATGATTTTTATTTCCGAAGACAAAATTCTCCTCCGCACTTAAAATTATAAGGAGGCTCAGGTTTATCACCATCATAAAAGAGAGGAAAGTATTCATCACAATCAACACAAGGAATCCAAAGGCTTTTCTTACCTCCAGACTGCCAGGGAGAAGCATCTTGAGACTTCTGAGCCTCAACAAAAGACAAACTAACCCCTCCAGCATTCTTAACAAGAGCATAACAAAGCATAGCCAAAGCATCACACTCATCATCATGACCGCCAACAGGATGAAAAACTTTCATTCTAGCATCACTCGTATATTCATACTCCATAAGCTCCAACTGATTAATAAGCTCGAGCTCATCAGGAATCCTTAATCTCTTCTGTTCCAAAAGAATATTAAGATTAGAATAAATCTCTGGCTTACTCTTCCAACTGAAAGCGAACTTAATAACTCCGGGAACACCATCAGCGATCAAGATATCCGCTGGAGGTTCACCGCTCGTAGTATCAAGAATGATTCCTCGCCAATTATCTTTAAACAAATGATACAAACCTTTAATCTCTCCAAGAACAATATCATAATTAGTCCCTAGAGGTTTGCTTATTCTTCTGAAAACCCTGACAATCTGCTCATTAACAGGAGCTGAAGGATTCTCAACAAAACCAAGATAGATCACGCTGTTATCATTTACTTTTCCGAAATCAACTCCGGCCATTAAAGATGCATCAGCAGGAAGAGCTCCAACTCCCGCCTTATCACTTTTAGCATTCTCTATATCTTTAGGATTAAAATAATTATTTGTTCCTGCAGTAAATTTTGCTTCATACTGCCTGGCGAATTCTAAGCTAGTCATTCCTCTCTTTATGCGACTAATATCATCAGCAGTAAGTTTAGGATGAAACTTCCAATCAAAATGATAAACTTCCCAATCAGGATTATTATATGCTTCCCAGAAAAAACCTGCTTTCGGACCGGGAGTTGAAAGAAGACAAATATCTCCTTTAGTCCAAGTAGTTGTTGGCTGAATAACTTCTTTGAAAACATAATCTCCATCTTCCCAATAAGCAGCTTCATCACACAAGACTTTGCTAGCTGTGTAACCAAGAGCTGCATCAGTTGCGGGAACAACAATAATCCTGCTTTCAGTCTTCCTATTAGGATTAGTAATTATTATTTCGAATTGATTTTCTTTCTTCCCAGGCAATAATTCTTTCCAAGTCGTGAACCTACTTGTTTTAAGAAAAGTTTTCATTCGATAAACAACTTCCTTTGCCTGAGGTTTTGTTCTGCTAACAACCAAGATAGTATATTGATTATGAAAAAAAGCTTTGTGCAAAGCATCAATAGATACAACAGTAGTTTTTCCAATCTGTCGGCAACAACAAAGAAGCTTTCGAGGATTATTGCTATTTAAGAATTTGTCCTGCCAGGCAGTAACCCTGAACCTCTGGCCTTCACCATCTTGAAAAAAGAAATAAGCAAACAGACTAGGATCTAATTTAAGATATCCTAGAGCTGCACCCTTCTCCATGAGAACATCAAAGGATTCGAACTTAGCCTTCAAACGAAGTTCTTCCTCTGGAGAAATAGAATTAATAATCATTTCTTATCCTTTAATTTTTGAGCTTCCTCAATAATATCTTTATCTTCCAATACTTTCGCTTGAGCCTCAACAATATTACTGAACTCTTCCCACTTAACATTAATATCATTACTGACCTTAACGCCTTCCTCCTGGCGCCTCATACCTTCCAATGTTTTTGTGAGAACTTTCTCAATCCTGACATAATTCTGAACATCAGAATCATAACCTGAGAGTTGAGATTCTCTCCAGACTTTATCAGCCAAGGCAGTCATCTTAACAACCCTATCAACCTGCAAAGCTTTCATCTTGTTACCTGCAACAGCATAAAGAGTTTTCATCCAATTAGCCCTTAAAGAACAGATGCCGTTAGCATGCTCATCACGAATCTTAAAACCGCTCTCAGTAATACTGAAATCAAGCCCGTGAGGACAGAGACTAGTTCCATGCCAATCACAAGTCTTACAGCCGAACATCTGAACAACCAGGCCATCAGAATGAACTCCTGTTCCGGTTTCAAGCCTGTTCAGTCTTCTCTTCACATTCGCTGGATCGTGATTCATCGTGCTGCCCGACATCTTGTTCCTCCTTCACTTCAAGCATCATAATCTTGCCGATAAGTTCCTTATCAACTATGACATGAGCTCCAGTCCCGAATCTCGTAACTTTCTTTTCCAATTTCTTTCACCCTTTATAATTCTTTATCTTAACTATTCCCAGCTGCTCCTTCAAAGGATAATAGCCGAGGCAAGTCTTATTGTAACCTTTGCAATCCTCACATTCTTTCATTGGCTTCACTTGAGCATACTCTACATTAACGCATTGCTCCAAATTAAGGCTTTTCGTATCTGACATCATATTTCACCCTTTATTTAAAACTTTCGGCATATATATAAATAATGAGTTCATATATATACTGTAACAGCGAAAAGCATATATATACGGAATCTCATTAATAAATTTGTTGCGGCATACGACACCTCTTTTTTTGCAACAAAAAAAAAGAAGTCCTGGGAAGAGGGCCGCAACTCGGGGCTTGAACCTCCTCGATCATAAACTCTTCCCGGGATTTAAAAAATAAAACGGGTGATTAATGTTGGAAGATGATATAGCTAAGACAGCAAGTTTTATTACGGGAACACCAATCGAAGATTGTCAGAAAGTCTATGATAAGCTGCGGCCTTTACTCAGACTAGCAGATAAACATTACCAAGAGTTAAGCGCCGAACTAAACCATATATATGGAATTGATCTTGCAGACAGATACGTAGGAATGATACAATACCACCAAGAACTCCTAATGAGACACGGAGACAACACAGTAACAGACATAATATTAAGAATTCTCAAAAACCTATCACAAAAGTCAGAAATTGAAAAGATGATAAGAAAATTCCAGGAATAAAAAAAAATGACATCCTCTAACGCATTGAAATGCGTAGTTTCCGACTACGATAAAGGAAGTCCACAACAGAAAATAGGAGACTTCACTCAATCTAAACTTTCAGGGTGGTCACAGTGAAAGTCCTTGTTGCTTGTGAAGAAAGCCAACGTGTCTGTATTGAATTAAGAAAACTTGGACACGATGCATATAGTTGCGATATATTGCCTTGCAGTGGTGGACATCCAGAATGGCACATACAAGATGATGTTTTGAAACATCTTAATGATGGATGGGATTTAATGATTGCACATCCACCATGCACTCATCTTTGTGTAAGTGGTGCAAGACATTTTAAACAGAAAATAGCAGATGGAAGGCAACAAGAAGGTATAGATTTTTTTATGAAGTTAATTAATGCTTCAATAGAAAAGATATGTGTAGAAAATCCAATCTGCATAATGTCATCTAAATATCAGAAACCAACTCAAATTATTCATCCCTGGCAATTTGGACACGAAGCAGAAAAGACAACTTGCTTATGGCTTAAAGGATTACCTAACTTAATCCCAACACAAATCGTAGGTAAAGGTAAAATTATAACTTACAAAAGTGGAAAGAAGATGTCAGAATGGTATGCTAATATCCCTGCAAAACAAAGAGCATTAGTAAGAAGCAAGACTTTTCCAGGAATTGCTAAAGCTATGGGTAATCAATGGGGAAAGATAGAAAAAACAGCACAGGAGATAACGGGATGAAAGATAAATTTATACTTGATGCTTGTTGTGGAAGTAGAATGTTTTGGTTTGATAAACAACAACCAAATACTATTTTTTGTGATATTAGAGA
>Ga0315275_10007822_pt1 | contig 10365 bp, 8 predicted proteins | sample YL17G03_0_MG_FD_205557 | JGI IMG/M metagenome (GOLD analysis project Ga0315275, IMG submission 205557) | Sediment microbial communities from Yellowstone Lake, YNP, Wyoming, USA - YL17G03_0 | ecosystem: Environmental > Aquatic > Freshwater > Lake > Sediment | place: USA: Wyoming | collected...
GATCCTACACCCTCAGCCCTTGATAATTAATGAGAATATGGAAGAAGCAGTTGTCAGTTATCAAAATGTATATTCTTCTGGCAGAGGGCTACCAAAATCAGCATTGTACATTCCGCTCATGATGGGCAATTCCTTGCACGGTGCAATTGTATTGAAGAATATGTTAAAGGAATACGCTTTCAATGAATCTGATGTACGCTTGTTGAAAACTCTTGCCAATGCAATGAGTGTAGCCCTTGAAAATGCACGCTTGTGGGAGCAGGAGGAGCTGTACCGAAAAGCGCTGGAACGCGAGTTTGAGATTGGGAGAGAGATTCAAGCGGGCTTTTTACCGGATACCTTGCCCCAGCCTCAGGGTTGGGAGATCGCAGCATCGCTCAAATCAGCCCGAGAGGTTACGGGTGATTTTTATGATGTATTTGAATTGCCGGACGGACAGGTAGGATTGGTCATTGCCGATGTATGTGATAAAGGTCTGGGTGCGGCATTATTCATGACTTTATTCCGGAGTTTAATTCGCGCCGTATCGAATATTGATTTCTTTACCAATGCAGAGTATGCAGGAAGAATTTCTTCCGGAATGCGGTTACAGAATGCCATGTCCCTCACTAACAATTACATTGCTGAAACACATGGCAATACCAGCATGTTTGCCACCATCTTTTTTGGGATACTTGACACGCACACAGGTGTATTAACCTTTGTCAATGGCGGACATATGCCGCCCATGGTGATCAATAAGCAAGGGATAAAGGTAACCCTAAAACGTACCGGTCCCGCGGTCGGCGCAGCGGTTGGCGCTGACTATGCCATCAGCGAAGTGGTGATTGAACAAGGTGATACATTCTTTGCACATACCGACGGTTTGACAGATACGATCAACCCCGCCGGTGAATACTTCAGCGAAAAGGAATTGATTCCGTTATTAGTCGGTGAGCAAACATTATCCACACTGCTCGCGCAAATTCAGGATCAAATTAAGGATTATTCCACAGGTGCAACCCAAATTGACGATATCACCATGCTGGCAGTTAGACGGAAAGAATAATGAGTTTGCGTAATCCAAACCGCTATTAGCTGATCCTGTTGATTAAGTATCAAGCCTTCGGTTGACGCGGATTGTTGCAGGCGAATGTAGCCCTGGCTTCACTCCCATAATCATAGTAATCCAAGTATGTAAGTTAAATGGTCTACCGCAATCACAAAGGTAAACTCGGCTAGAAAGTTGGAAAAATGTGGAGGCAGACCTGTAATAAGCCTGCCTCTCTATTTTTACCCAACCGAAAGTTACCCAATAAAATTTTCGTTTGACCTAGCATCACAACTTTAGTTTGTTGTTGATATTGAGAGACAGGCTGCCCATCCGGAGCCTGTCTATTTATTTTAAACAAACCCAAACGACCAATCAGAAGGGAATGAAGGATGAATAAACAACAACGCATTAGGTGCAAGCGAAAGCCTATTGGTTAATCCAAATCCTTATTCAAATATATCGGCTATAAAGTAAATCCTTCAGTGAATACGGATCCATTTTGGTCAGTCATGGTGATGAGGCATGCCGTTTGTTGGACAGAATCTGATCCACATTTGCTTCAGTGATCTTATCCATGATGACGAAAGCGAGACGAACAATTTTCCAATCAATCTGATTTAATAAACACCTATGGTTTGGTGCATCCTGAGCGCACACACGAGGGGGAAGCATTCATTCTTAAGGGGACAGGCTGCTCAAACGTTACCTGTCCCTATGATCATTCGTTAAATAAACAAATCTTGCCCGCATCTCCCAACCCTGATAGAATTCCTACTATGAAGATCCGCTCGATCACTTGTTTTCTTCACCCATCATATCCGCTGAATGAACATAAATTGAAAAGAGCAGGAGAATTCCTGCAGATTGCACAACCCGCATTCGTTGAGGTTGGATATGAAGTACAGTCTGCCCGTCTGGCGATCGTTCCATTCGCCTACTTATTACCGGATCTGAAACCGGATGCCCTAGTAAACCTTGCTCAGCAGCTTGAAGCCGCAGCTTTGGATCTTGGTTACGCCTATGTATCACTGGGACCAGCCCTCCCCGAGCAGCCTGAGAGCTATGGATTGATCCCTGAGGCGCTGGCGGCTACACAGAACGCCTTTTGCTCTGGAATGATGACCACCGCAGATGGTAAAGTATCGCTTCCAGCCATCCGCCAGTGTGCCGAAGTCATCCAGCGTGCCAGCAGTATCTCACCGGATGGTTTCGCCAACCTGCGCTTCGCGGCCCTGGCGAACGTACCCGCGGGTTCGCCATTCTTCCCGGCTGCATATCATCAAGGGGAGGAGCCATCCTTTGCCCTGGCTACAGAAGCGGCTGACCTGGCAGTAACTGCGTTCAGTCAAGCTTCCAATCTGGAAGAGGCGCGCGGCAACCTGGTCAGCTCGATGGAGGCGCATGCCCGCGCCATTACAAGCGTCGCACGCGAGATCGAAAGACGATCACAGTTCAAGTTTGGCGGGATTGATTTTTCACTGGCGCCTTTCCCGTCTGAAGCGCTCTCCATTGGTACCGCCATGGAGCGGTTAGGTGTTCCCGCCATCGGGAACCATGGCTCTCTAGCCGCGGCTGCCATCCTGGCAGATACCATGGACCAGGCTGATTTTCTACGCGCTGGATTCAGCGGTTTGATGCTGCCCGTGCTCGAAGATGCGATACTCGCCAGGCGTGCAGCTGAGGGCTGCCTGGGAGTGATGGACTTACTACTCTACTCCGCAGTCTGCGGTACCGGGTTGGATACCATTCCACTACCCGGGGATACCAGCGTTGAGCAGTTATCCGCCGTTTTGCTGGACCTGGCAAGTCTGTCCTCACGATTAGCCAAGCCCCTTACTGCCCGTCTCATGCCCATCCCCGGTAAAAAGGTGGGTGACCCAACCGGATTCGATTTTGCCTACTTTGCTAACAGCCGGGTGTTGCCACTCCATGCAGTCCCACTGGATAGATTCCTATCCGGAAATGAGTCATTTGAGTTACATCGGAGACCATCACGATGAATTCACGCACCTCGAGCACACTGTGGCTGCGTTGGGTGGCAGCTAATGGTCTGGGAGAGATGTTTGGCTTGGGGCTGACCTTTGCAGTGGGGGTTGTGGTGATCTCCAGCCTGGGAAACCAGCAAAGTGTTTCGGTAATCTTAATGACATTCGTGGTGGCGGTTGCCAGCGGAGCCATCGAGGCTACATTTGTTGGATTAGCCCAATGGTGGGCGATGCATCCCTGGTTCCCCGTGATCGGCCGGGCTGCCTGGTGGTTTGCCACCCTAGTCGGAGCACTCATGGCTTATGTGATGGGCTACCTGCCTTCCACCCTGATGAGCCTGGGAGAGCAAGCCTCCCAAACTCAAACACCCGGGGCTGAACCTGACCAGTGGCTGGTCTTGCTGCTGGCTGCCTTGCTGGGTGCAGTAGGGGGAGCAGTGCTCTCCTTCGCCCAGTGGCTCACCATGCGTCATAAAATTCAGGGTTCTTCCATTTGGATTCCTGCCAATATGCTCGCCTGGATGGTGGGCATGCCGATCATCTTCTGGGGCATCGATGTCGTCCAGAAGATGAATGGATTGTTTTGGTTGATCCTGATGATGGCGGGTGTTTTAATGCTGACTGGGTCAGTTGTAGGAGCGATCCACGGGTTTTTCCTGACTCGGCTGGTGAAAACAGAAGTGGCATGATCGAAAAATGCCGCACATCCACGGCGTGCGGCATTGTCATTGCTAAACCGGGGACATTTAGCCTTGACCTTCGACTCGCCAGTAGATCCCCTTCTCACGTTGGAGCAGCCCATTATCCACCATATATCTGCGCAGAGCAGCCGTATCTTCGTGGAACCGCCTGAGGATCTGGTTGACTTGATTCTCCGGATACCGTACCCCGGTTTCGAAATTCTTGACCAGATAGCTCAAGACGACCATCAGCTTCTTGTGCTGGGTGGGAATGGCCTTTAGGGTTCCATCCCGTGAGATATAAGCACGTAAAGTCTTGACCTCAAATTCGTCGCCTTCGAATTCAGGCGCAGGTGGGTGAGACTGTGCCAGTACCCGTCGGGTGAGCTTCTCGAGAGCCTGGCTGTCCAAACGATATGCATTTCCTTCCTTATGTGCCAGTCCGGCGGCTACGAGCACCTCCAGATGGTGAGCTACTTCCGCTGGTTTCATCTCCAGGCGTTCAGCAACCTGGTTTACCGAGAGGGCTTCGACCCCAAGCAGCCCCGCGATTTTCAAGCGCTCAGCATCCGCCAGGGATTTCATGAAATTCAATAATTCATCCTGATCTGTTGGTAGTGTGTCCATTTCGAACATCCTTTATGATGACATTTGGTCATCTATTCTCCAGTATTCTCCTTCAGCACGCTTCATAAGCTTGTAAATGATCATCTCGCGCCGCAGGGTGGCGGTATCATCGTGGAAGCGGGCGAGGATCTCATTGACTTCCTTCTCCGAATAATGAGCCTTGAGTTGAAAATCTTTGAGGATGTGCCGGAGAATCACTTCGCGTTTCTTGCGCTGAGCCGGGATTACTTTCAGCCTGCCATCTGGCAAAAGGATATTCCGCAGCACCATCCGGTCATATGCTTCCAGGTCTACTTCAGCCGCCATACTGGGCAGCTTGTCTTGCGCAAGCAGATGATTGGCGATTTGCTCCAAGACACCTGATTCAAGCTGGTAAAGGTTGTAATAGCTCTCGGCACGCGCGCTGACCAGTCCAGCTTCGGATAATATTTTTATGTGATGGGATACAGTGGGCGGGCGCAAGTTGAGCATGGCTGCCAGCTGTTCCCCAGAATATGGATGCTGGGAGAGCAAGCCAACGATCTTCAACCGATTGGCATCCGCCAAAGCCTTGAAGAAGGTTAGCAGCTGTTCATCTTGTGGGACGGTGAGATTGGTCATCATAAATCCATGTGGTTGCAACTTCCTTTATTGCTATCGCTCTAACTAATTAGACAATCATTGAATTAATTATACATATCTAATATCATTTGTCAAGGGCTGGAATGGCTGGAATGGCTGGAATGGATGATCATTACCTAAGCACATCATACTCCTAACCGGTCAATCGGATTTAGTTAGAGGAGGGCTGGTATAATCTAATCGAGACTGTACGGCTGTTCAACCTGTGAGAGAAGGCGATGTCCTCGATTGATGAGATAAAATCCCGCATCGATATCGTAGACCTGGTGTCAGAGTCTGTGCAGCTGAAGCATTCTGGCAAGAACTTCACTGGATTCTGCCCCTTTCACCCCAACACGCGCACGCCTTCTTTCGTTGTGTTCCCTACGACAGGTACGTGGCGCTGTTTTGGGCAATGTAATGAGGGTGGGGACATCTTTAGCTTTACGATGAAGAAACAGGGATGGGATTTTCCTGAGACGCTTAAATATTTGGCGGAGAAGGCGGGCGTCCAACTTAAACTGCAAACGCCCGAGGAAGTAATCGCCGAAGAAGAGCATGCCCAATTACGCTCAATGCTCGAGGAAGCTGCCAACTATTACCACCATCAATTACGGAATACAATTGAAGGTCAAAAAGCGCTTGAGTATTTAAAAGAGCGTGGCTTGAGTGATGAGATCATCGAAACCTTTGGCTTGGGATACGCTCCCAATGCCAGGGAGGCGATCATCCAATACTTCAAAGGCAAGGGACGCTCCGAGATCCAGCTGCGGGAAGCAGGATTGGTTTCGGAACGTGAAGATGGATCGATTTACGATAAGTTCAGGCACCGTGTAATTTTTCCAATTCGGGATGGGCGCGGGCGTCTGGCAGGCTTCGGAGGGCGCATCCTGGATCCAAATGACCTCCCCAAATTTCTAAATTCTCCCCAGACGCCTGTGTTCGATAAAAGCGCCTTGCTATATGGCCTTGAGCGTGCCCGAACCCCCATCCGGGCAATGGATCAGGTGGTCATCGTCGAAGGCTATCTGGATGTGATCGCCCTGCACCAGGCAGGTTTTACCAATACCGTTTCACCCATGGGCACTGCTCTCACCGAACAACAGATGCGTTTGCTTAAGCGCCTCACCCAACGCTTTGTCCTTGCACTCGACCCGGATACAGCTGGTGACAAGGCCACCTTACGCGGATTGCAGATTGCCCGCCAGACGATGGATCGTGAAACCGAGCCGGTGTTCGATGCACGCGGCCTGATGGCGCATGAGTCGCGCTTACAGGCGGATATCCGCGTAACCAGCCTGCCTGAGGGTATGGACCCGGATGATGTGGTCAAGCGCGACCCAGCTGAATGGCAGCGCATCCTGGAGAATGCAAAACCGGTGGTCATCCATGTAATGGAAACCCTGGCAGTGGGCAGGGATGTGGATGACCCCAAAACCAAATCTGAGATTGCAGGTCAGGTGCTGCCCTTGATCAATGAAGTTCCTGACCCCATTGAGCGCGAAGCTTATCGGCAGCGATTGGCGCGCCTGATCAAGGTCGATGAGCGCCTGCTGGTGGGAGGAGAAGGCACCAGCCGCCCCACACGCCGGCGGCAAAGGTCTACTCCACCGGCTACGAAGGCGTCAACCCCGGATTTTATCATTCAAGCGGGGAATGCCTTACTAGAAGCTCACTGCCTTGGCATCCTCGTCCGCCGTCCTGAGCTGGTATTCCACGTTGACCGCGCTTTGCATGAATCACACCTGACACGCTTGTCCCGCCTGGACTTCGAGCGTGCCGAGTATCAAGCCATCTTCGAGCTGGTGGAGGAATCATTGGCCCAGGATCGATCTGAACCTATGAATTTTGTATTAAATGGCTTGTCTCTCCCCTTGATGGAGATCGTGGATAACCTTTTGGAACGAACGGACAAATTGGATCCCAAAGAGGAGCGTGTGCTCGAAGATATGATGCGGGCTTTACTGGAAATCCGCCGGCGCCAGATGTCTGAGGTGATCAACCAACTACGCTATCAAATGGACGAAGCTGCCAAGGCAGGAGACCTGCGCACCAAGGAATATGAAGAAGGCATAACAAAATGCACCCGTTCGTTAAGAAATCTTCACCAGGCGCAGGAAAAATTTATTACCGCCAGGTTGTCATCGGGCAAATATTAATTGTTGATCTTAAAATAAAGCTCGAGCGAAATCAACAAGGTCATGCAAAAGGAAGTTCTACCCACCACCCGGCAAACCTATCATCAGGCTGCGCAGGTACTCGGCAAAGCATTTGAGGACGAGCCAGTGTCTGTGGCAGTCTATCACAGTTTCTCGCCAGAGAGGCGAGTACAGGCCTTGACGGTTGATTTTTCAGCTGAATTATCGGTGTGCATCCGCAAAGGGTATCCAATCCAGATAAATGAAGATGGCAAGATTGTCGCGTCTGCGGTGATATATCCCCCAGGCGCGTATCCACTCCCGACCATTGACGAATGGCTAATTGTGCTCAAGTCCATTATTGGGAATGGATTGTATGACATCCGTGGTTGGTTAAAATGGCTTAATGAAATCGATAAGCACCACCCGGTCGAAGCACACTACTACCTGGAATACCTGGGTGTGGAACCAGGGTATCAGGGGAAGGGTTTTGGATCAGCTATTCTAAAACACTTGATCGACAAAGCAGACGAGTTAGGGGTTGGCTGTTATTTGGAAAATGCGAATCCGAGGAATATCACCTTCTACCAGCGATCTGGTTTTCGAATAATCAGGGAGCTGGAAATCATCGGCATTCCCACCTGGTTTATGTGGAGACCGCCAGGTAATTTGTGATTCCCTGGATAGTTCCATCATTGTTATTGTAGCCGCCATCGTTGATGGCAGCCTAGGCCGCAACGACCGGGATCAACGATCCCGGCTACAATAGGCATCAGATTAATGCCCGCGAGCATTGTGAGCGGTTTAAATAGAATTGGCTAAAATCAGCAGTCGAAGCTAAATGAAAGCCACTAGCAGCTCTCCACGATTCGCCAAAAATGATAATTTCGAGGATAATTGAGGTATGGCTCGAAAACGAAAGACCCCCAAGGAAGAAACCTCGCCGGATGAGAACATTCCCGATGAGGATGAGAACATTTCAACCACCCAACCCCTGGATGATGTGGATAACCTGATGTCTGAGATAGACGCGGATGTGGTCATCGATGAGCCAGACGAGATGATCCTGGCACAAGAGGCGGAGGGCTTAAGCAGGATGCCGGAAGATGAACCTCTCGAGCTGCTCAGCCCGACCCTCGAATCCGAGCTGGGTGAAGACCCGGTCCGGCTCTATCTAAGGGAAATTGGGGAAATCGAGCTTCTCAGCGTCGATCATGAATTCTGGCTGGCAACCCGCATTGAGGCTGCTCGTCGGGTGAATGTGCTAAATCGTGATCATCCACTTGCACGCCGCGGTCGCCAATATTCAACCAGCATCTATCGTGCCCTATTCGATGAGCTGGCGATTGGTTGGACACGTCTGATTGAGGATACCCGACGCTTGGGTTATGATTCCCCGGATTTGTCGCTGATCAATGCGGATGCTCGCATGCTTAGACAAACTTGGGCAAGCGAAAATCCCTCCTACCTGCGCAATTACCTAGACAATGGACGCTGGGGGGTTGATCATCTGTGGGACCAAGTGGCGAGGAATGGTCTGACCGTTTACATTGGGTTATATCTCTTACCTGAAGAGACAGCGAATGGTGTGGATAGTTTTTACCTCCAACGGCATAAAAATCCTTCGCAGATCTCATTTTCTGACTATCAGACAGATGAAGAGATCTTGAGCCAGGTGTCGAATATTGTCCAACTGCCGAATGGAGAGAACCTGGAAGAGGATCAGGAAAATGTGCATCTACCCGATGAAGAGAGCTTGAGATTAGAGCTTGAGAATGTGGAATATCGCGCCCAAGAATCAAGGCAAATCTTGATCCGCTCAAACCTACGCCTGGTGGTAAGCGTCGCCAAACGGTACCTCGGGCGGGGAAGCTCATTCCTCGATCTGATTCAGGAAGGCAATCTTGGCTTGCTCAGGGCCGTCTCGAAGTTTGACCCTTCACGTGGTTATAAATTCAGCACTTACGCCACCTGGTGGATCCGGCAGTCGATCAGCCGTTCGATCGCAGATCAGGCACGCACGATCCGCATACCTGTCCACATTTTTGAAACGTTCAACCGTTTGATGCAGATCCAACGCCATCTCACCCAGACCCTGGGTCGTACGCCCACCCCCGAAGAATTAGCTTTGGAGGCAGACTTTGTGGACAGCAAGGACAAACAGCTAATTCAGCGCGTTAAGGGAGAAGCTGGTTCATTACCCCATGAAGTATACATGCGCTGGATGCAAGCTGCTTCCAAGGTGGTACAAGTGTTGCGAGCAGCAGAAGAACCCGTTTCATTAGAAAGCCCGGTCGGTAGTGAAGATAACAGCATGCTGGGTGATTTCATCGAAGATGAAGAAGCCCAGGAACCCATGGATGCCGCTGCACGTGAAATGCTGCGCGAACAGGTAAAAAATGCCCTGGCGGTGCTATCACCACGTGAAAGAGAGGTCTTGGAGATGCGTTTTGGTTTGTTGGATGGCAAAGACCACACGCTTGAGGAAGTAGGTCAGGCATTCAACGTTACACGCGAACGCATCCGCCAAATTGAGGCAAAAGCATTACGCAAGCTGCGCCATCCCACGCGCAGCCGACACTTGCGTGATTATTTAATCTAAGCAAGTTTGGATTTCAGTAAAATCACAAAAATTTCGCTCTGATTGGCTTATGCCAAACCATCCATAGAGTGGTTATTTGAGGGTTGAATAATCCAATAGGGTTCACTCCTGAAATATGATGTCTTAGTTCTTGTAACGCATTTTTTTAACGCAAATTGACACCCAACATTGCATGTGATAAACTTCACGCGGTTTTACTCTGGTGTAACCTTGCCATGATGGGTCATACTGCCTATAATTCAGAGGAATTGCCCATTACAACGAGTACTTACGGAGAAAGTTATAACCTGCCTGTTACATGGCACTAAATATATTTGACTGCTGAGGCAAAATGCTGGCTCCATATATTCCAATTGCTGTCATTGTCATCCTATCTATCGTCTTCGGGTTTTTTATTGTAGGCCTCGGTCACCTGTTTGGTCCCAGGCGCAAGACGGCGCGCAAATTAATGCCATACGAATCTGGTATGAACCCGATCGGTCCTGGCACACGCCGCATCCCGGTACGTTTCTACCTTGTGGCTGTGCTCTTCATTTTATTCGATATCGAAATCATCTTCATCATCCCATGGGCAGTCATCCTCAAACAATTTGTCCAGGCAAAGGCAGGTTTATTTGCGCTCATTGAAATGATTGTCTTTATCGTCATTTTACTAGTAGGTCTTGTCTATGCATGGAAGAAGGGAGCATTGGAGTGGGAA
>Ga0315275_10007823_pt1 | contig 10365 bp, 6 predicted proteins | sample YL17G03_0_MG_FD_205557 | JGI IMG/M metagenome (GOLD analysis project Ga0315275, IMG submission 205557) | Sediment microbial communities from Yellowstone Lake, YNP, Wyoming, USA - YL17G03_0 | ecosystem: Environmental > Aquatic > Freshwater > Lake > Sediment | place: USA: Wyoming | collected...
TGTGGTGGGCCAGAGATAACTGATGTGTGGTCGCCGGGAAATGTCTCAACCATGTACGGCCGGTGTAGCTATGCCACCGGCCCCGGGGACACTCTGTCATTGGAGGGTTGCGAAAATGTGCAGACCACTCGTGTATTTGATCTGGGTTCTTGGGCTTCTGGGGTCGACCGGCGCTTGGGCGGCCACGCCCTTCAGTCTGCTGGTCGTCGATGACGGGCACGTGTGCAACGACTCACAGTATGGGCCGAACGCCGTCTACAATACGTCGGCCATACACATACGCAACATCGATACGCCGAGGCGCCGGGTGGGCTTTCTCAAGTTCGACGTCTCCTCGATTCGGGGGCCCGGACGCGTCGTCTCCAACGTGAGCATCAGCGTGTACGGGTACGGCGCAGGCGACGTGAACGTGTACGGGGTCATCGAAAGCCAGGACCACACGGTGGCGGATTTTCAGGCTCTTACCTGGAATACCGCGCCGGGAGTCAAGAATAACCCAGTTCCGGCTCTCAGCGCCCCCGTTGAGCTTGACATGGCCGATCTGGTGGGCCCGCTGTTGAGCTTTCGGACGCCGGCGGTGGACGTCAGGGCGTCAAGCCCGGCCAGTCAGGCTCTTGCGGATTTCATCAACGAGGATACCGACGGCGTCATCGTGCTGCTGTTGTCCGCCCCGGTGGGCCAAAGCTCCATGATTCGTGAAGTGGACTGAAATAGTGGCCAGGGGGGAGCGAAGCTGGAGGGCGAGGTTGGGGGAGCGCCGGTGCAGGCTCGCGACCCGAATCCCGCGGACAAGGCGACCGATGTCTGGCGCGATGCGGTCCTGAGCTGGAGGCCGGGGACCACTGCCGCAGCGCGCGACGTGTATGTAGGGACTTCACTCGAAGACGTTACGGCTGCGGCTGCCGGCAATGCGCCGGGCGTGCTGGTCAGCCTGGGGCAGGATGCGAACACGTACGATCCGCCGGGCCACCTCGAATTTGGCAAGACATACTACTGGCGGGTCGATGAAATCAATGCGCCGCCCGATTCCACCGTGTTCAAAGGCGCGGTCTGGAGTTTCACAGTGGAGCCGTTCGCTCGCCCGGTCGCGAATATCACCGCCACGGCCTCAAGCTCCGATGTGACGGGAGGGCCGGAGAACACGATCAATGGCTCCGGACTGGACGGAAACGGCCTGCACTCGACAGTGGACAAGGCCATGTGGCTCAGCGCCAAGGGCGGCACGCAGCCGACCTGGATTCAGTACCAGTTCGACCGGGTCTATAAGCTTCACGAGATGTGGGTCTGGAACTACAACATGAGCGTCGAGTCCTTCCTCGGCATCGGATTCAAGACCGTCACAGTAGAGTACTCGGCCAACGGCACGGACTGGACGGTGCTGGGCGAAGTTGAGTTTACCCGGGGCGCGTCAGCCGAAGGCTACGCACATAATACCACCGTAGATTTCCGCGGCGTGGCGGCCCAGTACGTCAGGCTCACCCCGAAGAGCAACTGGGGCGGACTCGCAAATCAGTATGGCTTGAGCGAAGTGAAGTTCCTCTACATTCCAGCCCACGCCACCGAGCCCCAGCCGGCGTCCGGCAAGACCGGCGTGAGTCCGGATGTCGTCCTGGGTTGGCGGGGAGGGTGCGAGGCCGCTTTGCACGAGGTGTACTTCAGCGCCGACCAGCAGGCCGTAGTGAATGGTACGGCCCTGGTGGATACGGTGGGCCAAGCCGGCTACGATCCGGCCCCGCTCAACCTTGAGCTGGGAAAGACCTACTACTGGAAGATCGTCGAGGTCAACCAGGCGGCGACGCCCGGTGCATGGGAAAGCGGCGTCTGGAGCTTCTCCACGCTGGAGTATTTCGCCATCGATGACTTCGAGAGCTACACGAACGACTCGCCGAACCGGGTCTTCCAGGCGTGGATCGATGGCTGGGGCTTCTCGGAGGACGTATTCTTCCCGAGCGGCAATCCTGGCAACGGCACGGGCTCCCTGGTCGGCTACAATCCCGAGGCCGGCACGATCATGGAGACCACCATTATCCACGGCGGCAAGCAGGCCATGCCCGTGGAGTACAACAACGTGAACCAGCCGTACTATTCGCAGGTTGAGCGGACCTGGGAGACACCGCAGAACTGGACGATCAACGGCGCCGACACGCTCCAGGTGTGGTTCCGGTGAAACCCGATCCGCTTCGTCCAAAGCTCGCCGACGAGTATCAACATGGGTGCCGGCGGGGCGGACATCTACAACGCCGCCGATCAATTCACATTCGCCTATAAATCGCTCAGCGGCGACGGCTCGATCATCGTCCGGGTGGACAGCCTCGAGAATACCGATCCGTGGGCCAAGGCCGGCGTGATGATTCGCGAGAGCCTGTTGCCGGATGCGCGATTTGCCGGCGCGTACGCGACGCCCGGCAGCGGCGTGCGGTACCAGGCCAGGCTGCTCAACGCCGGCTCGGGGACGAGCGACACGAGCGTGGCCACGCCGGAGCAGATTGCCTTGCGGGCCCCCGTCTGGGTGAAGATGGAACGAATCGGCAGCACGTTCAACGCCTTCTATTCAACGGACGGGGTCAAGTGGACGGCGATGTCGTGGAACCCGCAGACGATCAACATGGTGGGAACCGTCTATATCGGCTTGGTGGTGACCAGCCACAACGTCAACGTCGCGACCACCGCCGTGTTCTCGAATGCCTCGACCGGCGGCGGTGCGAGCGGGACATGGCAGTTCGCCGAGATCGGGATCGACCATAGGCTGAACGATCGCGATGCCCTCTATATCGCCCTGAAGGACGGCGCCGGTCGGACCGCCGTCGTCACTAATTCGGACGCAGATGCCGTGTTGCGGAACACCTGGCAGGCGTGGAATATCCCGCTGGCCGATTTCCGCAACGGCGGCGTGAATACCGCCGGGATCAAGACGATGTATGTCGGCGTTGGCGACCGCAAGAAACCTTCGGCAAGCGGGACCGGGACGCTCTTCATCGACGATGTTGGATTCGGCCGTTCCACAACCGTGGCTCCATAGAGCCATAGCCGCCCGACTCAGATCACTGGCCGGGCGTGGCCGCGGGTATTGTCGCGACGGCGTCTCTGAGCCGGCCGAGACCTTGCAGGAGAGTCTGCCTCGGACAGCCGAAGTTCAGCCGCACGCAGCCCGGCCCCCCAAAGTCCGCGCCGTCGGACATCGCGACGCCGAAACCCTCAAAATGGCGGGCGGCGTTTCGCATGTTCAGACCTGTCGCGTCAATCCAGGCCAGGTACGTTGCCTGGACATCGTCCATGGACAGTCCGGGGATCTCGCCGATGAACTTACGCACGATGTCCCTGTTGCCGCGCAGATAGTCGATCAGTGCCAGTCGCCACGGCTCGCAGTCGCGATAGGCGGCCAGGCATGCGGCGTAGCCCAATGCGTTGACGCCCGGGACGATCCCCTCGCGTGCCTCGTTGAACCGCGCCCGGAGTTCCTTGTTTTCGATGACGGCAAAGGCGCAGTTGAGCCCCGGAATGTTGAAGGTCTTGCTCGGGGCCATCAGCGTGATGGTGCGGGCGGAGATTTTGGGATCGAGCGTGGCGGCCGGTGTGTGCGGGCCGCCGTCGAGGACCAGATCGCAGTGGACCTCGTCGGAACACAGGACGATGTCGTGTGCGACGCAGATCTCGGCGACGCGCCGGATCTCCTCGGCCTCATATCGCCGGCCGACCGGGTTGTGCGGATTGCACAGAAGCAGGATCCCAGACCGCGGAGAAATCTCCTCCTCAAACCTTTCAAGGTCAAATGTGTAGAGATTCCCTTCGCGGCGCAGCGGGATGGTCCGCAGACGTTTCCTCGACAGCGGCGGGGCGGACAAGAACGGCGGGTACACGGGGGTGAAGGTCAACACGTCGTCCCCATCGTTGCCAAAAGCCCGGCACACGATGTTCAGCGCCGGCACCACGCCCGGCAGCCACACGATCCACGATGGCTCGATCTTCCACCGATACTTCTGCTCCATTCGCTCGACGACGACCTGCACAAGCTCCCGCGGCGGCAGCGCATAACCGAAGACCCCGTGTTCCACGCGCCCATGCAGCGCCTCCAGAATGGGCTGCGGCGCCCGGAAATCCATGTCGGCCACCCACATCGGGATCACGTCCCGCCCCCTGTACCGGTCCCACTTGAGGCTGTCCGTGTTCCGCCGGTCGATCACCGCGTCAAAATCAAAAGTCATGCCCGTCTCAATATGAAGCCTCGATCTGCTGTTTGCCTTTGACCGTGCCGGGCAGGACGACCCATTCCTTCTTGGCGTCGAACCGCTCGTAGGGCTGTCCGTTGACGGTCACGCTCCTGATCTGCCGCTCCTTGGGGTGCCTGATACGGACGAAGATGTTCTTCGGGCTGTTACGCGTCGGGGGATCGACGACGGCCTTGATCTTGTCTCCGCTCGCATCGGTTTCGAGGTCAAAGGACAGCACGCCGAAATGCGACGGGGCCCGCTCGATACCCACCTTGTTGCCAGTGGAGAGCCAGTATCGCGGGATTGCCTGGCCCAGGTACAGGTCCTGGCCCATCTGGTCGTTGACGAACATCAGGCGCAGCCAGTACGTGGACTGGGCCTCGTCGGAGGTCTTGAACTGATCGCCTGCGGGGTAGCCCAGCTCCGGCAGCGAGTGCTCGTTGCACATCCGGATCTCCGGGTAGAACGCGGAGGCGAAGCCGTTGAAGTAGGCCCGCAGGAAGTGCTTGACCTCGTCGCGCCACAGGTAGGGCAGGGGCCCGTCGAGCAGGTTGGCCTGCATGGAGAACCCGCCCCGCGAGAACCAGAAGCGGTCGAAGGAGGGGATCGCGTAGCCGTACCGCTCGGAGATGTAGAGATTGTCTTCGTAGTCTTCGAGAATCCACTTGGTCTCGATGGCCTGCGGGTCAAGCACTTGGTACGCCGGCAGGAACAGGGAGCCTTCGAGCGTCTCGCGAAGCCAGCCGTGCGTCCGGCCGCGCTGGTACGGCTGCGAGGGAATCTTGGGCACATACGTCCCGTCCCGCAGCCGCACGACCGGAGACAGGATACGCGACTCTGTGATGGCCCGCATGAAGTCGTCGTAATAGGCCTTCGCCTCCTTCTGGAGCCGCTGGCCGTCCGCGTGGCCGGAATCGGCCAGTGCATCGGCTAACGACCGGAAGCCCCATACGGTGGCGCTGTTCGTCGCCAGCCAGGGCCAGAAGTCCGTGACGTCCTCCAGCGAGCCGCTGGGCAGCCAGCCATAGTCGAGCGCCTTCGTGCCGTTCGGCAGGGTCCGCATCGTGGCCTTGCGCTCGCTGACGACCCATTCACATGCCTTCACGAGTCCCGGCCCGGCTCGCTCCATCCATTGCCGGTCGTGGGTCATCCACCAGTGCTCGGCCATGTTCCACATGACGTAGCCGTGGCTCTTGTTGTAGCCGCCGGTCTCGTGCCCGCCGGCCCCGTAGAACTCGCCGTCGCTGTTGGTGAAGTTGCCGGGCATCGCCACCGAGCCCTGATAATGGAGGAAGGCATCGAGATTCTGCCGGGTCTGCTCGTGCAGACCGCGCCGGTCGAGATCGCTGATCATCATCACGGATTCACTCGGGTACACGCCGTAATGGAATGTTCCCACGTGGGCGTGCAGCCGGTCGGAATCCAGCTCCTTGAAGCAGTTGACCAGCAGGTGCCGCACGTGCGCCTTGTAGAAGTCGTTGATCCAGGGCTCGGGCGTGTGAATCTGCGTGGTCTTGGCGGTCAGCGTCCGCCAGAATTCGCAGACGCGTCCGGCGTCCGCATCGAAGTCCCGCGTCTGCAGGGCTTGGATCTCCTGCGGCGAGGTCAGCGTGATTGATGGGATACAAAAGTACAGGGTCTTGGAGGCACCCGGCGCCAGGTCCGCCGACCATAGAGCCGCATTGCCGTCGGCGGTGAACGTCCCCTCATTGGGGTTCTTGACCAGGAACCGCAGGCGGGAGCCTTCGCTGCTTTGCGCCATCGCCTGGCCTTGTTCCAAGACGAGCTTGTCCTCGCCTTGTGAGCCCGACGTGAGGCGCAGCTTTGCTGTGCCGGCCTTCGTATCCGACGCGTTGACCATCCTCACGCGGACCAGCAGGACGGTCGGATCGTCCAGTGCGATGTTGTTGAGATCGGCGTCTAATGAATCGAGGGCGCTCGCCTGCTCATAATAGATCGGCCCATCCTGCCACCACGTGTACAGAAGCGGCAGATAGCCCTCTTCGAGTCTCCGGCCGCCCCGCAGCGTGCCGTCGGGGAAGCCCAGCGAAATCCACAGTTGGTCGCCTTTCCAACCCTTGCGTTTGCTGTCGCGTTCGCTCGGCTGCACCTCGAACCATCGGCCGACGGAGGTGACCTCGATCTCCCCGTTGGGACGCTGTCGCATGGTATTGCGATCTCCCGGCAAGCCGTGCACGAAGAACAGCGGGTGCTTCAGCGGCATGTCGCCCCACGCCTGCGACAGCGTCTGCTCGGTCTCGTCCTTCACCCGCTCATACACGCTCTTGCCCGTGAAATTGGTTCGAAGCGCCTGGCGGTATTCCTCCAGAGTGATCGTGTCCCCGGCATTCGTGACGAGCGCGCCCAAGTCATCCACGAGTATGCGATCTCCCCTCGCAACCTCATCGGCGGCGAACGAGAACGGGCGACGGTTCGATCTGACCGTGACAATCGTCCGGTCGTACCGTGCATCCATCGGGTCATTGGCCACGAGCAACTCCACTTGGAGGGTACCTGCCGCTCCGGCAGGAAGCTTCCAAGTCCCGTCCTCGAAAGGTCCAGTTGGCGCCGAGACCGCGTTCAGCAATCGGCCATTGTAGATTTCGAGCCGGATCGTCTCGACGCCAGTCGGTTTCATTGCAGGCGTAACAGGTTCGCCGAACTGGATGCGCACTGTCAACGGACGGTACGACGATTCCGTGAAGACTTGCATCTTGCTCTGTGCCGGCAGCGGCTGCTTGGCATTGAGCCGCACCCACAGGGTCTTACGGTAGCTGACACCTGCCCCTTTGACGTCCTTGATCTCCTCGCTCGTGATCGGCAGGATCGTGAAGGTCCAGCGGTTGCTATCCACCTTCAGCGATGTTCTTGCCGTGATCCACTTGCCGTTGGTCCAGTCGTCCATGGCGTCCCAGCCGACGCCGCCGGCCCCTCGCTCCACGAGCACCGGGTCGGCCTGGCCATCCCAGGTCCGGTGCCAGTACTGCAGGTTGACCGCACACGGATCGGGCAACGTCTGACCGCTTGTAAATTCCACGACGACTTGCCTGACTTTTCGCGGCTCGGCCCAGCGGGCCTGCGGCTGCGGACTGGCCGAGCCGTCCTGCGGCACAGGCACGCCAAACGGGGCGATGTCACAATCCCTGACGAGCGTCTCTTGTCCGCCAGTCCCGCCTGCCAGCAATCCCCCGCAGACGAACATGATGACCAATGCGGTGATGATCTCCATCCTCTTCATGTTGATGATCCTCCCGAGAACTCCATAGGTGGACATGGCATCCTGCCTGTTGACGCATTCGTGCGCTCAACGATGGTGAGATGATAAGCGACAGCCGGTTGAGACGCAATATCTTGCGTCTCTACAAGGCCCGTCATGGGTGGCACGGGCAAACTCGTTTGCCCGTGGATCGCCGGGCGGTCAACGCGGCACAATGAGCACCGTCAAACGAGTTTGGCGGTGCCACCCGGCAAGAGTCGAATGGGCGAATCAATACCTGCCGTGCTGTTCCGCGAATTCCGCGAGCCTCTTGAGTCTCTCGGGCTTGACGTGGGGGGCGACGCTGCAGGCGGAGGACAGGACATAGCCGCTGCCGGGCTTGCCGATCCTGATTCTATCTATGACGGCCCGTTCGAAGGTCGCGTCATCGGCGTGCAGCATCTCGTTGACGGCGTCGAGATTGCCCTTGAAGAAGAATCTCCGGCCGTAGTCGGCTTTTGCCCGGGCCAGGTCCACCGTCCCCAGCGGCGGAGGGTCCAGGGTGTCGATCCCGTCCACCGAGGTCGCGGCCATCAGGTCGAGCCGGTCGCCGATGGCCCCGCAGGTGTGCACGTAGGACTTGATGCCGTGGTTGCGGATGGCCCGGAAGATCTCATCCTCATAGGGGGCGACGAATTCCTTGTACATCGGGCGGCTGATGAATCCCGCGCCGGCGAAGGCGGAGCTTACGAGGATCGCATCCGGCCTGCAGCCGGCGTACAGGTGCACTTGGGCCAGCACCATCCGTGTGAACATCGCCAGGGCCTTATGGCACGTCTGCGGCGCATCGACCAGGGCCATGAGGGCCTGCTCGTAGCCAAAGAGCTCCATCAGGTGCGTGAAGGGCGAGAACACCTCCACGTGCACCGAGACCCCTGGGGCCAACTGTTGCACCTTCTCCAGCGTACTCGTGAACCACTTCGGATAGGCAGTCGCGTCGCAGAGATCCGCATCCGGCCTGATCCCCCATAGTTCCAGCATGTGCCAGGTGTTCCACACATAGCCCGGGAGCCTCTGGATCGCAGGATCGTCGGTATCCACCGTGCGGTAATCGGCGCGGGCAAGTCGCGCCCCGCCCGGCCCGAGCGCCTGCGGATTGTCGTCCGGCGGGACTACTGTCTCCAAACCTGATTTCCAGCGGATATGCTCCCGGTCGCCGATCTTCCGACGCGACTCGATCTCGCTCCGCCATTCCGGGGGCCTCCCGGGGAGGTTCACGAGGATGCCGTCGAACCCGTACCGTCGCTGCAACTCCACCAACGCGGCGGCGAACGTATCCATGTCGAACCAGATATCCGACGGCTTGGCCCCGTAGTGGAGGAAGTAGTGGCCCAGTGCCAACTGGCACATCACCGGGACGCGATCCGGCTCCCGGTGACCCATCGCCGCCGACATCCGCTCTTTCGAATTCATGCGGGCATTATACCCATCCTGACTCCATTGTGCGTGGTTTGTCATGTCGAGCGGAGCGAAGCGCAGTCGAGACATCTGGCAACGAGTATGGCGCACCTTTCGTTCGCGGCCAGACCCCTCGACTGCGCTCGGGGTGACAAGGAGAGGGGCACGATTTCAGCGGCATGGACGTGATAGCCGATTTACTATTTTCCATTTACGACTTATTATCTATAGGGCTGTCGGGCTGCCGCCCCAGACCAGCCCTGGGCAAATGGTAAATCGTAAATGGTAATTCGTAAATCCAAAGTTCAGTGCGAACTGTGTCCGAAGGACTGCGTCATCGCTCCCGGTCAGAGCGGCGAGTGCCGGGTCCGCGTCAACGTGGATGGCGTGCTGCGCTGCGTGGTATACGGCTACCCCTGCTCGGTGAATATCGACCCGGTCGAGAAAAAGCCGCTGTTCCATTTCATGCCCGGCACCCCAATCTTCTCCCTCGCCACCGTCGGCTGCAACCTGCACTGCAAGAACTGCCAGAACTGGGAAATCTCGCAGGCCAATCCCGAGGAGAGCCAGGCGTTTGCGTGTCCGCCGGAGCAGGTCGTGGCGCTCGCCGGGCAGTCCAAGTGCCCGTCTATCGCGTACACTTACACCGAGCCGGTCGCGTACTACGAGTACACGTACGATACGGCCAAGCTCGCGCGAAAGGCGGGCGTTCGAAACGTGCTCGTGACCGCCGCTTATATCAACGAGGCCCCGTGGCGAAAGCTCCTGGAGTACACCGACGCCGCCAACATCAACCTCAAGTCGATCTCGGATGCGTTCTACCGGGACGTGTGCTCCGCGACGCTCAAGCCGATCCAGACAGCCTTAGTCGTCGCCAAGTCGATGGGCGTACTGGTGGAGGTGACCAACCTCGTGATCCCGACGCTGAACGACAAGCCGGAGGAGATTCGGGAGCTGGCCCGATGGGTGAAGGCGAATATGGGGGCCGAGACGCCGCTGCACTTCCTGGGCTTTTTCCCGATGTACAAGATGCAGCACCTGCCGCCGACCTCGGCGCAGACCCTGGAGATGGCCCGCGACCTGGCGATTGGCGAGGGCATGAAGTACGTCTATATCGGCAACCAGCGGAGTGAGAGAGGTCAGAACACCTATTGCCCGGGCTGCAACAGGTTGCTGATCGAACGGGTCGGCAATACAGTCCTCCAGAACCGTCTGAAGGACGGCCGCTGCCCGGACTGCACGCACGAGATCTACGGAGTCTGGAAATGACGCGAAGAGGGTTCATCGCAAGACTGGTCGCTGGTTGTGGGTTGTTTGTTGCTGGTCGGCGGTCGCCGGCTTGCAGCGATGTAGGGTGGGCTCTGCCCACCGATTCTCATACGCACAGGCAAAAGATAGTGGGCACAGCCCACCCTACGAGACTTGGCGGATACCCCGGCAAGGTGGTGCCGATGGCGGATATTCACACAGAGGCAAAGTGGAGCGGCTGATATGTGTCGATGG
>Ga0315275_10007825_pt1 | contig 10364 bp, 7 predicted proteins | sample YL17G03_0_MG_FD_205557 | JGI IMG/M metagenome (GOLD analysis project Ga0315275, IMG submission 205557) | Sediment microbial communities from Yellowstone Lake, YNP, Wyoming, USA - YL17G03_0 | ecosystem: Environmental > Aquatic > Freshwater > Lake > Sediment | place: USA: Wyoming | collected...
CCGGACGTGGCCGTGCTCGACATCACGATGCCGGGGGGCGTCGGCCTCGAGGCGGCGCGGCAGATCCGCGCACGGGCCCCCGAAGTGCGCATCCTGATCCTCTCGATGCACCTGCAGCCCGAGTACCTGATGGAAAGCGTGCGGGCCGGCGCCCACGGGTACCTCGTGAAGGACGCCGCGGCGAGCGAGTTGGTCCTCGCGGTGCGCGCCGTCTGCGGCGGCGACACCTACTACAGCGCCGCGGTCTCGGCGCAGATGTCCGACCTGCTGCGCCGTAAACTCGAGGGCGAGGAGGTCACGAACGCCCTCGAAAGGCTCAGCCCGCGCGAGCGTGAGGTCCTCTTGCACATCTCCGAGGGTGCCAGCAACAAGGAGATCGCCAGCGCCCTGGGCATCAGCGTGCGCACCATCGAGACGCACCGCGACAGCCTGATGAAGAAGCTGGGCATCCATTCCGTGGCGGGATTGACGCGGTTCGCGCTGCGGTGCGGGTTGGTGAGCGACGAGGAATAGGGGCGGCGCACCGGCGCACCAGGGCACCGGGGCACCAGGGCACCAGGGCACCGGCGCACCGTTGGACAGGCGGCAACGGCTGAGACCGGGGCCGCTTTTCACATCTTCCGGGAACCGGTGTTATAGAAGAGTGATGACCGCACGCCGCGCGACGGACTCCGACGCAGTCTCGCTCCTGCTGGCGAAGCACGGGTTGGAGCTAGCGCGCCACCTGCGCCGCCTGGTGCGCGACGACGACGTCGCGGCCGACCTGCTCCAGGACACCTTCCTGCGAGCGCACCGCGCGCTGTCCCGGCTGCGGCCGGGCTCGAACGAGCGGGCCTGGCTGTACCGCGTCGCGACGAACGCGGCGCTGAACCACCTCCGGACGAGGGCGCGCGAGACCGCGGCCCTGGAGCACCACGCGCGGGAGTCCCGGACCCTACCGGCCTGGATCGCCGACGACGGCCCCGGCGGCGCGCACGCGGAACCGGACGAGCGGCACACGGCCGTGTGGGCGCGCGTCGCCGAGCTGCCGGACCGCCAGCGCATCGCCCTGACGCTGCGGGTGTCGGATGCGTGGGACTACGCCGAGATCGCACACCGGATGGGCGGCACGGCCGCCGGGGCGCGCGCCAATGTCCACCAAGCGCTGAAGACGTTGCGGAAGGAGTTCCGATGACCCCGAGCGACACAGCCGAGGACCGCGCGGTCCGGCAGTTGGTGCATCGCGCCTTCAAACGTCTGACCGGGCGGAGCGGCGAACCGGTGCTTTACGCGCTGATGGGCGACACCCCTGTGGGCCTTCTCGGACTCGCGGCCGGGCCGGCCGGTCTGCGGTGCCTGGAATTCATCGGCGGAGAGGACCCGTTCGTGGAGCGGTTGCTCGCGCTCTTCCCTGACCAGCCCGTCGAGCGCTCGAACACCCTCGACAAGGTGCGTTACGAGCTGGAGCGCTATTTCGCGGGCCGCCGGTTCACCTTCGATACGCGGGTGGATCTCTCTGGGCTCACGCCGTTTCAGCGGCGAGTTCTCGGGGAGACGGCGAAGGTCCCGGCGGGGCGCTACACGACGTACAGCCAACTCGCCGCCAAGGCCGGCCGGCCGCGCGCCGCGCGCGCCGCGGGCAACGCGCTGCACGACAATCCCGTGGCCATCATCGTGCCCTGCCACCGCGTCCTGCGCGGCGATGGGACGCTCGGCGGCTACGCTGGGGGGCTCGACGCGAAGGCGTGGCTTCTGCGGCACGAGGGGGCGCTGCTGTAGCGGACCAGCGAACAGTCGGACGAGCGGACGGAGGCGCTCTTGTCCGCGTGTTCGCTTGTCCGCTCGTCCGCTATACCAAGTCCGGCAGCTCCGCCACGCTCCCGATGACTCGGTCAGGTACGATACCGCTGGCCGTGTGGACGTCCGCGCGGTACTTCCCGGTCCGGACCAGCCACGCCTGGAGGCCGGCGCCGTGCGCCCCCTCGATGTCGCCCCAAAGGTCGTCGCCGACCATCACGACCCCTTCGGCCGAGGCCACGCCATCCGACCGCAGGGACTCGACGGCCGCCCTGAAGAACGACGCGCTGGGCTTGCCCGCGACCGTCGCCGTCTTGCCGGCCGCGTACTCGAGGGCGGCGACGAAGGGCCCGGCGTCGAGCGCCAGCGCCTCACCCTTCTGCCAGTAGCGGTCGCACTGCAAGGCGACCAGTTCCGCGCCGTCCATCAGGTGGCGGAACGCGCTGTTCATGGTGGAGAAGTTCCATTCGTCGCCGAGGTCGCCGACGAGCACCGTCTCCGGGCTCCCGCTCGCGAGATCGAAGTCCGCCAGGTCCTCGAGCGTCGCCTCCGCCACGTACGGCGCCACCCGCTTCACCCCGCGTCCCCGCAGAAGCGTCACGGCGGCCATCACCGCGGTGATGATCTCGTCGGGCCGGACGTCGAATCCGTATTCGGCCAGGCGCTCCGCGAGGAGTCGCCGGGACCGGCGGGTGGTGTTGGTCACGCAGCGGAACGGCACCCCGCGCCGCCGCAGGGCGGCCAGCGCTTCCACCGTGCCGGGGATTGCCCCGGTTTCGCCGTAGAGCGTGCCGTCGAGGTCGAGGAGGAAGGCGCGCACGCTTGACACGTTGGGGCAACTCCCCTCTAGTTGTGGGCCGATGGACCAGCCACCGAAACTCAAGATCTACCCGCCGGGGCTCTATGTCGAGATTGACGGGGACGCCCTCTTCCTCGGCCGCGACTGTCACCTCGCGGCGTTGATTCCCGCGCTCCTCAACAAGGTGGTCAGCAACCGCCACTGCGTCGTCCGGCGCGAGGGCACGCGCTGGTTCCTCGAGGACCTGGGGAGCACCAACGGGACGTGGATCCACAGCCAGCGGCTGGGGGGCAAGACGCTACTCCACACAGGCGACGAGTTCCGGCTCGGGAAGCAGGGCCCCCTCATCACGTGCGACGCCGGTTTCGGCGGCACCGGTCCCGATCGGACGACGCCGGAGGGCGAACTCCCGCGCGCCGCGCAGGCCGAGACGCTCGTGGAGGAACCGCGTGCTCGGGCCGGTCATCCCGCAAAGGCACCACAGCGCGCCGCAGCGCCGGCTCCCCCTGCCCGCTCCCCCGATGGCCGGGACGGCAGCGCCGTGCTTCCCTTCCGCGTCGGGCGGATGCCCTCGGTGCGCCTGATACACCAGCGCGCGGGCGAGCAGTTCACCGCCTCGGGGTACACCATCGCCATCGGGCGCGACGCCGGGGCGGCGCAGATCGTCATCAGGGCCGACGATGAGCGCCACGTCTCCGGCCGGCACGTCGAGATCCAGTTCCGAACGGACCACACGGTCGTCGTCCGCGACTTGGACAGCCGCAACGGTACGTGGCTCAACGACAAGCCCCTCAAGGGCGACGCGCCGCTCAAGGTGGGGGACCGGTTGCTGCTGGGGAACGCGCCGACGGTGCTGACCGTCGCGGCGCTCGAGACTTAGGGCGACGGAGAAGTTCGGCTAGCGACCGAGGCGGACCCCCACCTCGACCATCAATCCGCGGAACTGCTCGTACCGCTCGCCCGCCAGGCCTTGGGCCCCAATGTCGAACCGCTCGAAGCGATAGGCGAGCCGAGCCTGGAGCACGCTCCGCGGCGGGCTGAAGGTCAGGCCCACGGTTGTCTCCAGAGCCATCTTGAGACTGGGTCCACCGCTCACGGAGGAGGCGGGGAGGACCGCGAGGTCGGCGAGGCCGCGCAAGCCGGGAATCCCCAGGCCCGGCTCGAACCGGAGGCAACCGCCGATGAGACGCCACGCTGTGATGCCGGCGTCGGCGTCGAAGCGCCGTGCCTCCACCTGCGCACCCACTGTCACAGCTGGAGCGAAGGCGATCCCCACCGTCAGGGCGGTGGCCCGCACCTTGACGTCGGGGTTCGAGGAGCTGCCGTCCCCCTTCAGTGTCCCCATCAGGCCGCTCAGGCCGATGCGCAGCTTGCCGAGACGCACGGTGCCAGATCCGCCGATCCACATCCCCGTCTGCTGGACAAGGGAGTTCTGCAGGAACACCCGGCGCTGGACGTTGAAGCCGCCGCCCGTGAGGGAGAGCCGCTGGGCGCTGGCGGCCCCTGGGACGAGAAGCGCGACGACGACCAGCACGAGGGAAGCGGACGCGCGTCTCACCGGTTGGGACTCCCCTCGCGGACGAGCCGGATGGGCGGCTGCCGCCGCGCCAGTTCGTTGGCCCTATTGGCCGCTCGCACTCTCTCCTCGTATTGGCTGCGCAGTGAGTCGTTGTGCCGCGTGTTCGCGGCCGAGTACTCGGCACGACGGCCGTTCAGGAACCCGACGAGCCCGGCTACCGTGACCGATCCAGCCACGACGTACACGGTCCCGTCGCCAGAAAGGCCCTTGTTGACCTCCGCACGGCCCAACGCCGTCGGGATGAGGGCCGTGGCCACACCGAGGCCGGCGCCGGCGAGCAGTGTCACCATGGAGCGTTGCCGCACCTGCAGCGTCTCGGGGAGGAGCGCCGACTCCGCGAGCGGTCGTGGCGGCTGCTGCGTGACGGGCGGCAGCGCCGTCAGGCGCATCCTCCACTGGACAGGCGTGGCAAGGGTGCCCGCGTCGTCGATTCCCGTCACGTCGAACACATAGACGTTGTCTGGAAGGGGGCGGCCATCCGGACCACGGGGAAGCCACAGGATGGGCCGCGACACCCCTGCCGGAAGGGTGTCGCTCCGCCACAGGACGGACACGTCTCCGGCCGTTCTCACGGTCACGACGGTGCGCGCCGGGCGAGTCGGGAGGGGCGTGACGGTCAAGCGCTCCTGGGGTCCCGACAGCGTGGTGTCGCGCGACACCTGATAATCGAGCAGGAGTGGCGCCGCCGGCGCGACTGCGCCGCGGGCCGCTCCCTGAACCACGACCCGCGCCTCCTGGAACACGATCTCGGCCTCAGAGTCCAGATCCCGCAGGATTGCCAGGCTGTCGACCGGCAGACGCGGACTGGCGCGGAGCGACTGCTCGAACATCATTCGCGCCCCGTTGCGGTTCTGCTCGGCCAGGCGCACCACCGCCAGCAGCGCATACGCCCACGAGCGCTCGTTGGGGCTCGCGCCCGACGTCACGTCGAGAACGGACTGCAGTAGTTGGGCCGCCGAATCGGCGTTCAGGTTGACGATATGCTGCCGTGCCGCCGCCAGCTGCCGCTGCACGGGAACCTGGGCCTCCGCCGGCCTGACTGCGCAGGCAATACCCCCCACGACGCTCAGAACGACCAGCCCGCGCAGTCGCATCACGAACGCCTCAGGGTGGTCCGCCCGCAGTTCTTGTGCTCGCCGGCCGCCACCACACAGGACGTCTCCTGCGACCATGTGGCTCCGGTCGTGGAGTCAGTCACCAGGAAGCGTATCGTCACGGTCCCTGCCGGCACCACGAAATCGCGCACCGGATTCCTCTGTTGCGCCTGTCCGTTGATGATGATCGTCGCGCTCGCGGGCGAACTAGCCACGGTGACGAAGCCAGTGGCCGCCACAGACGGCGCCACGGGCACGGGGGTCGGCTGAGGCTGCGCCACCGCCGGCTGGGGCTGCACGGCGGGCGCTCCGGCCGACGGCTGCATCGTAACCGACACCGTCGTCCGCTGGCCGGCCACCGGCGTGACGGAACTGGTCCACGTCTCGAAGCCAGTCCTTGCGACGCTGACGGTGTGCCGGCGCCCCGCCTCCGCCTGGAACCGCGGGCCGCTCACCCGGCGTCCGTCCAGGCTGAACGTCGCCCCGGCGGGTGCTCCGCGGAGTTCGAGCCGCGCCATCCGCGACACTCCCGTCGCCGCCGGCGCGGGCGCGGTGTCTCCACGCACGGCGACGCTCTCGACGTTCGCCGAGGACGGCGGAATCGCGGCAGGCTCCGTCGGCGTCTGTGCTCCCACCGCCGGCCCCGTCACGGACGGCCCGGTGGTCTTCGGCTCCCACGGCCGCAGCACCAGCGCCCCCGCGATACCCGCCACCACCACGAGCCCACCGAGGGTCCCGAAGACCAGACCCTTCCGCTCCCGCCAGGTGCCACGCGCCGTGCGCAGCGCCCCCGGCACCGGGCTCACCAGCGCGGTCTTGGACATCCGCGCCGGGGCCGGTTTCCGCGGCGGGGCGAGCTGGACGTCGATCCCCTGCGCGGCGTCCTTCAGCGCCTTCGCGAACTCCGTCGTCGTCGCGAACCGGTCCTCTGCATCCTTGGCGAGCCCCTTCTCCACGACAGCGACGACCTTCTCGGGAAGTTCCGGACGCAGCACACCGAGCGGCGGCACCGGGTCGGCGACGTGCTTGTGCACGATCTCCACCGCGGAGTCGCCCGTGAACGGCACGTGCCCGCCCAGCATCTGGTACGCCATCACCGCCAGTGAGTACTGGTCGGCCGCGGGGCCGACCTTCTTCCCCTTGCACTGCTCCGGGCTCATGTAGTACGGCGTGCCGATGATCGAACCCGACGCCGTCAGGGTATTGGCGTCCAGCGCCTTGGCGATGCCGAAGTCGGTGACCGTGCACCAGCCCTTCCTGTCCACGAGGACGTTGGCGGGCTTCACGTCCCGGTGCACCACCTGGTTCTGGTGGGCGTAGTCGAGCGCGCCCGCCACCTGCGAGACGATGTCCACCGTGCGCTCGACCGGGAGTTGGCCCTCGCGCTCGAGGATGTCGTTGAGGGCCTCGCCGTCGAGGTACTTCATCACGTACCAGAAGAGCGTGCCGCTCGTCGAGACGCGGAAGACGGGGATGATGTTCGGGTGGTCGAGCTTGGCGGCGGTCTGCGCCTCGCGCTTGAAGCGCTCGATCATCGACCCGCCACCGCCGTACGTCAGCTCCGGCGGCAGAACCTTCACCGCGACCTTGCGGTTGAGGTGCGCGTCGCGGCCGAGGTAGACGACCGCCATCCCGCCGCGGCCGAGTTCCTTCTCGAGGACGAAGTCCGTGCCCAGTTCGGCCTGCAGTTTGCTGAAGAGCTGGGGGTCGCCCTCCATCGCCAGTGTGGCGCCGCTGTGCCGGTGCGACTCCCCCGAGACGTCCGTCCCGCACGTCGAGCAGAAGCGGGCGTTGTCCGGAACCGGGGTGGCGCACTTGTAGCATTGCATACGCTACGGACTCACCGTGACGGTGGTGCTGGCCGCGGCGCCGCCCGGCGCCGTGGCCGTGATGGCCACCGTGCCCGCCGCCACCGCGGTGACGAGACCGGAGGCGTCGACGGTGGCCACCGCCGGATTGCTGCTGGTCCAGGTGAACGTCACTCCCGTCACGGTGACGCTCGCCGCCGTCGCCGTGGCGGTGAGCTGCCGCGTCGTCCCGAGACCGGTCAGCGTCGGGGTCGTCGGGCTCACCGCCACCGTGGCGCCCCGCACGCCGCGGAGGATCACGCCGCTGTTGAGGCTGTAGTTGTACCCGACTGCGTAGACGTCGGAGGTCGCGGTGCCCCAGAGGCCCATCAGCGCACGGTCCGTCACCGTGCTGAACGCGCTCCACGTGGTGCCGTTCCACGTGGCGATCTGGCCCGAGTACGCCGAGATCGCGTACAGCTCCGACGGGGCGTTGCCCCAGACCGTCTGGGTGGAGCCGCTGCTGTTGGTCATCTGGCTCCACGTGGACCCGTCGAAGCGTTGGACACCCCACTGCGCGAGGTAGACATCGGTGGCGGCGGTGCCCCAGACGCCGTACGCCCAGGTGCCCAGCGATGACCAGGTCGCCCCGTCGTAGTGGACGGCTTGACTGCCGCTGGCCACGTAGACGTCGTTGCGCGACGACCCCCAGAGGCCGTACAGGGTGTTCAACGCCCCGGAGGGGACCGCGCTCCACCCCGTCCCGTCGTAGTGGATGAGCGTCCCGTTTTCGCCGCTGGCGTACACGTCGCGGGGGGAAGTGCCCCACACCGCGTACAGGTAGACGGCGGTGCCGCTGCTCATCGTCGTCCAGTTCGTCCCGTCGAAGTGCAGGATGGTCCCGCCGCCCCCCACGGCGAACACGTCGCTGCCCGACGTGCCCCAGACCCCGCGCAGGTCCTGATAGACCGAGGTGCTCGTCTTGCTCCACGTCGAGCCATTGAACCGCCAGACGGCGCCGCTCGAGCCCACCGCGAAGACGTTCGACGGCGACGCGCCCCAGACGCCGAAGAAGTGCTCATAGGCCCCGGAGGCCCCCGTCACCATCGGCGCCCACAGGTTCACGCGCGCCGAGGAGGACGCCGTCACGGTGATGAGCGCGCTGCCGGACAGCGAGCCGCTCGTCGCCACGATGGGCGCCTGCCCGGTGCCCGCGGCGGTCACGACGCCCGTGGACGCGTTCACCGTCGCGACCGCCGCGTTCAGGCTGCTCCACGTGACGGTCGGGCTCGCCACCACGTTCCCGGAGGCGTCGCGCACCTGGACCGCCATCGTCCCCGTGGCGCCGACCCCGCTCAACGTGGCGCCCGCCGGCGTGACGGTCACCTGGTTCGCGACCTGCGTGACCGTCACCGTCACGGTGTCCGCCAGCCCGCCGAGTGCCCGGGCGATGATGTCGGAGCTGCCGAGGCTGACGGCCGTCACCACCCCGCTGGCGCTCACGGCCGCAGCCGCGGGATTGCTGCTCGTGTAGCTGAACACCGCGCCAGTCATGACGGTGCTCGCGGCGTCGCGCGCGGTGGCCGTCACCTGCAGCTGGTTCCCCTGCGACGTGACCGCCCAACTTCCTGCCGTGAGCGTGACGCTGGCGTTCCGCACACCCCGCAGGATGGTGCCCGCGCCACCCACGGCGAAGACCGGGCCGGTCCGCGTGCCCCAGACGCGCGACACATAGTACGGCGTGCCGAAGCTCGTCCAGTTGCTCCCGTTGTAGACGCCCAGGGACGTGCTGCCCGCCGTGAAGATCTCCGTCGACGCCGTGCCCCAGACACCCTGGGCCGCCTGGGGGTTGCCCGCCATCTGACTCCACGTGGAGCCGTCGTAGTGGTAGACCACATTCCACGCCGCGGCATACACATCGGTCGGCGACGTGCCCCAGACACCGTAGAAGTAGTAACCCGAGCCGCCCGACATCGACGACCAGCCCGTCCCGTCGTAATGGAGGAGGGCGCCGTTGGTCCCGACGGCGAAGACGTCGGAGCGTGACGTGCCCCAGATCCCCTGGAGCGCGGCGGTCGTCCCGCTGTTCATCGTGCTCCACGTCTGGCCGTCGTAGTGCAGGATGACGCCGCCGTCGCCGACCGCGAAGACGTCCGACCCGGACGAGCCCCACACGTTGTATAGGTACTGGCTCGTCGGGCTCGTCGTCGCGCTCCAGCTCGTGCCGGCGTAGTGGAAGATCGAGCCGCTGCTGCCGACCGCGAAGACGTCCGTGGAGGATGCGCCCCAGAGGCCGTACAGATACCGGCCCGTGCCGCCGGACATCGCACTCCAGGTGGAACCGTCGTAGTGGAGCATCCCCTGGTAGCCCGTGGTCGCGAAGACGTCCGACGCCGAAGTGCCCCACACCGCCAGCACGTCACTCGTCGTGCCGCTCGCGTCCGGCGCCCAGAGGTTCACGGGGCTGGTGCCCGCGGCAGCCACGGTGAGGAGCGCGGAGCTGGTGACGGCGCTACTCGTCGCCGTGATCGTCGCCTGGCCCGCCGAGACCGCCGTCGCTACCCCCGTCGCCGCGTTCACGGTCGCGACGCTCGGATTGAGGCTCGCCCACGTCACCGTCGGGCTCGACACGATGTTACCGAACCCGTCCCGCACCTGGGCGGTGAACGTCTGCGTGGTTCCCACGCCGGCGACCGCGGCGCCAGCCGGCGTCACGGTCACCGTGTTGGCAACCAGCGACACCTCCACCGGCAGACTACCCGAGGCACCGCCGGCCGCCGTGGCGGTGATCGTCGCCGAGCCCACGGACACCGCCGTCACGATCCCGGACGCATTCACCGTCGCGACGGCGGTGTTGCTGCTGGTCCACGTGAACGACACGCCGCTCAGCGCCGCACTCGCGCCGTCGAGCGCCGTCGCCGAGAGCTGCTGGTGGACGCCCTGCGCCGAGATCGACCACCCGCTGGCGGCCGACACGGTCACCGTCCCACCGCGGACGCCCCGCACTAGTCCGGTGGTTCCGCTGCCGACCGCCAGGATGTCCGCGCTCCCGATGCCCCAGACCCCGTAGAAGAACGGCAGGCTCCCGTTGCTCCCCGTGCTCCACGTTGTCCCGTCGTAGCGGGCGAAGAGGCCAGCGGCGCCGACGGCAATGACGTCCGAAGCGGACGTGCCCCAGACCCCGTACAGGTAGTTCGAAACCGTGACGCCGACGTCCGACCACGTCGTGCCGTTCCAGTGGTAGACCCCGCCGCCGACGGCGTACACGTCCGTGGACGAGGTGCCCCAGACGGCCTGCGGGTACCACCAGGTCTGCGCCCCGGTCATCA
>Ga0315275_10007826_pt1 | contig 10364 bp, 5 predicted proteins | sample YL17G03_0_MG_FD_205557 | JGI IMG/M metagenome (GOLD analysis project Ga0315275, IMG submission 205557) | Sediment microbial communities from Yellowstone Lake, YNP, Wyoming, USA - YL17G03_0 | ecosystem: Environmental > Aquatic > Freshwater > Lake > Sediment | place: USA: Wyoming | collected...
CCGTTCTCTTGCAGGATTGCAGGACCGTCAGTATGCGATCTTAGGACAATTTGCTCGTCCGAAGGCGTTCCGAAATGGCTGCCTGGAAGATAGCCGATCAACTGATAGGTTTCCGTAGGTTCCACTTGTGCCTGAAGCTTCAGTGTCGCTCTCTTTCCCGCTTTTGCATCCTGGATCACCTTTGCTCCTGCTTCGCGATCCACATACACGTTCGGAACGTTATAAAGGGTCGGCACCGGAAAACTGTAGAGCCCGGCCAGCCGGTCATAGCCCATGTTGAACACCACCACCCCACCTGCAGCCTGGCTCTCCTTCAGTACACGGGTCACCATCGCTGTTTGGCGCAGTTGCCACCAGACATCAGAGGCCACAGACTCGCTGGAAGGGATCGGGGTGAAAAGTGGTGGGAAATCTTCACTTGATCGGTATTCATAGTCGTTGAGGGTAAACCACTTCTTGTAGTCCTCATCGAATGGTGGTGACGGGTGTGGGGCGGCACGGAACACCACGATCTTGCCTTTCAGGGATTCCGCTGGGGTCGAACGCGTGTACAGGACAAGCTCCGCGGTAACTCCGTTCGGAGAGGTTACTCCGCTGTATGCTCCGTAGTGGGCCACGCGGACGGGCTGGCCGTCACAAGCCACGGTCCAGCTGGAGCTGTCAGGCCAGTCTGACGTATGCCATCGGTCATAGGTCCAGGTGTTGCGAGTGAGATTGATGACCCCATACTGCCTGAGCTTTTCCTCTACAAACCCCATGTAGGAGCGCCATGAGGTGTTGCCCGAGTATGTGGGGCCACCCCCGTCTTTGTAGACATGCCACTCCTGGGCTTCTTCAGGGGTGATCATGAAAGCGGGATTGATCGTGGTCAGATACTTGCTGCCCGAAATCTGGGCAGTCGATGCCGCAGTTGCAAGGGCCGCCATTCCCACCGTCCAGAGGACGATGGCGACCGCACGGGAGTGGTTTCGTGACCTCTTCACAATAGCACCTCCTTGTTCAAATGGTTTTCCCACATCCCGATCCCCTCTTCACCTCGAAAAGTTGGGGGTTCATTGGGAGCGATGGTTTAGAGGATAGGGAGCCTGACAAAGATATCGTGGAGCGATGGCTTCACAATTTCAAAACACCGGATCGTCCTAGGGACGACACCAGAAGAGCCACCCCTCACGTAAAGACATTGGCGCTCTGCCAGCTGCCTTTTCGTCCAGATAGCTTGTGTTTGGTGAGCAATTTGACAGGCAAGACGTTTTGCCAAGTACTGTACACCTCGCAAACCATCAACCTTTCTCTTCAACCCCGCGCCCGTCAGTTTGCGCGCTTGTTAGGCCGCATCATATTCATGCCCATCGTCAGAGTTTGCTGTCCTAGACACGCGTAACTAATTGAAGATCAGTTTCCACGCGTGTGGAACAACGTTCTTCACAATGTTCTGCTTGAGCCGGTTCTGTTTGAGCACACACTTCAGGGGTTTAAATTTTATCTCCATCAGACAGGAATTGCAGGAGACACAGTCTGCCTTGTCGCTTCCTTTACCTTCGAGCCAGCGTTTGGGCAAATCAGGCTCACTGTTAAGAGGGCGGCTCATTGCGAAGAAATCCACTTTCCCCCTGCTCATGATCTCTTCCATTGTTTCGATGTTCCTGTGACCTCCAACAACGATCACCGGAATATCGAGGGCGAGTTTTTCGGCATATCGCACGAAGTAGGATTGCTTGTCCGGGCTTTGGATGCGTGTTCGGGCTTCGGGGATGGGTAGCGGGAAGAAGCCAAGTTCCTTTTCACTCCGAACCAGACAGTCCCACATACCACCACTTACCTCAATCGCGTCGAACCCCAGAGCGGAGACCTGCTTGGCCACTTCAGGGAAGGTCTCGATGTCAATCCCTCCTTCCATATGATCTGTGCAATTCATTTTGATCAGAATCGGGAAACGACCGACACTCTCCCTTGCCTTGGTGATGATCTCTCTCAAAATGGTTGCACGCTTCTCAATCGATCCCCCATATCGATCTTGACGTCGGTTGGTATATGGGGAGAGAAAAGAACTCAATAGGTACCCATGAGCCGCATGAAGCTGTGCTCCGTCGTAGCCGGCTTTCTTGACCCCAACTATCGCTTCAACATAGGAATCGACGATGCTCTCGATTTCTTCTGCTGTCAGCTCTCTGGCCCGTTTCTTCAATATTGGGGATGGAACATCGGAGGGCCCAACACACTCGGCCACGGTGTTGTCGTGCAGAACTTGTCTTCCAGCATAACTAAGTTGCGCCACAATCTTACAGTCAGTCCCCGACGCATGAACCACGTCTGCTATCTGGGCGATCTCGGCGATATGACAATCATCGTAGATGCATATCTGTCTATCGTTCGCTTTTCCTTCACGCCTGACTGCCATGTGACCGGTGATGATCGTCCCGATACCACCGTCTGCAAGATTCCTGTAGAGGTTCAGAATCTCAGATGTAACTCTGCCATCCTCCGTCATCCCACACTCGTAGGTAGCAGAGCGGATTAGGCGATTCTTTGCCACCAAATGGGCGATTCTTCCTTCGGAAAACACCTTGTATTCATCCCTTCTCATATTGACTCCTTCCTTTGACCAGCTCGTGTTCGTCTGCCAATGATAGGTTTGTTTTTTTCCTGCTCAGGTACTGGCTACCGATCGTAGGGTAAATGCTTCTGGCGCCGGTGGAAACAAAAAAACCTCCATCTTCACATTCGTGAATCCGGAGGTTCATCACAATTCCTCGCTTCTTGAAGCCTTCCCCGGCTTCGTTATGCATCGATGTTACGGGGATTCCGGGTGAGTGTCAAGCTACCGAGTATACCTTAAACCCGAGATAGGAGCGGTGTTTTTTGAATTTTGGGAACGTTGGCTGCGATCTGCGCGTCAAAGAGAGCAACGACGGCCTCTTTCGTTGCTGCTGAAAGAGACCATCAGTCCACGACAGCCATGTTTTTTCACCTATTGGGTGAACGTATTTCCTCTGGAGGCCATCTATGCGATTGAAGCTTGAACACACCGACGAACGACTCACGAGTCACACAGGATTGATTCTGATCAACCCGTTCAAAGAAGGATCGGCATCACTGAGAACTCGAAAAGAGTCTGCCGGACAGGTGAGTCCCCCCCGCGGCGGCATCAAGCGCCCGCACGTGAAATATTGAAGCCTCATTGACACGTGCGGCTACAACCTGCTCAGGTTGTGCGATCCAACCAGGAGCGCTTCATGCCGCCTCTCCCAAAAACGTTTCCTGTGCAATAACGCCTCACTCAGTCGCTCACCCCGCTTCGTTCCGCCTTCTAGTCATTCATAATGTTGGCTTCTACATGGTCACTCCGCTCCGTTCGCTCCTTCGCGTCGGCGTAATTGCCACTTGTTCTGAACAACGGCGGCTGTCACAGTTTTTATCTCAGCTGGTTGACACTAAGCATAGCAGGCGCGATGTTTTTGAGAAATGAGTCGAGGAAGGAAACGCGGGATCCGGCTCGGTGATCGCAGACGTGCGGAACTTAGTAGCGGGGGAGTATGAACCTGCAACCGTTCATGAAAAGAAAATGCCGATCAACATTGGTCGATCGGCATTCCTGGAGTAGCGGGGGCCGCCTACTCACGGCAGTTGCAACCTTTGAAAAATCGTTCGAATTGCCCCTTTGAGAGAAACTCCTCTTTCTGATTAGGAATCGCTGAAAGACCTGCGGCTTTTCCAATCATGTCCAATCGCACATTGGCGAAAAACTCAGCGGAGTAGGATCGTCTTTTTCGTCTCCACGAACTCTCCCGCCTGCAGGCGATAGAAGTCAATGCCGCTGGGGGCGGTTGCAGCCAGCGGCTTCTACGACATCCACGTCAAACCTCCAGGTCATCTCCTCACAAATACAAAATCTCCTCCCTCATCACCGGCCTCATTGATCACGCCGTGAAGTGGAGTCTGACCGTTGGGACTGTTGTTGATGACCGGATCTTTTAGTTCCAGGTACAGTCTCTGAGCGTACAGGTATTTTTCTCTGTTTTCTTTCAATCTCTTAATCAGAAACTCAACAAAGACACTTCTGTCTGGAACGTTTTTCATCGCCCCGCTTGTGATGGCGGTCTTGCTGGGTAGTTCATACGTCTTTTGAACTGCCATGCCGGCGCGTGGGAAGGGATCTCTTGTCTTGAAGATGGCGCCGCTAAAACAGGCATCGGCGAGCAGGAGCGTATGCTTCGACTTGATTCCCCGAATATAGTCTCGCACCGTACTGTTTGGCAACCATTCGGATGGTTCGGAGGCGCTTGCATTGCTTGGCAGCCAGTACCCTTGCCGAAGTCCTTCATCCCAAATGCCATGGCCCGCATAAAAGATCACCAAGTTATCATTCAACGTCAGCTTCGTTCTCAAATCGATGAGGACTTTTATGATCGCCTTCCTGTCCGGGTCTTTGAGGATGATGACATCGCCTTTATCGAACGTGTAGTCTTCCGTTAACACTTGAGCAACTTTTTCCGCATCCTGGATTGGATAGTCCAAGGAATTGACACCCCGATCCTGGTAGTTCTGGACTGCAATAATAAGCGCAAAGAACTTCCCCGCGATGAAAGATCCTTCCCGAACAACGGTGAATCTAAGTTCACTTTTGTTGTTGAACCGGTCGATTGCCCGAATTTCAATCTCATTTTCTCCGATTGCCAGTAGTGCAGTATATGCGAATTCGGCTCCGGTTGACGAGGGTGTAAGCTGCGCCTCTTGTTCATTGACAAGCACCTGGGCAACCCCACTGGAGTCTCCTGCAATGCCCTTCAGGACGATTGAGGAAGCGCTTGTGGATACTGTCAGACCTTGCGCCGTCGTTTTTATCCCCCGTTGTGCCAGGACCGCAGGCTCCAGAAGTTCAATTGTCGGGCCGGCTGTGTCATGTCCCTTGTTGGCACCGGGGAACAAGGATCCTGTGTCGCTCTGCGCTTTCGATGTCTGGGCAGGTGAACTTTCAGGAACGGACAACACAAGCAAGATCGCACAGGACAACATGGTTAGAGTCTTCATAAGAACTCCAGAAAATACGCTTTTCGCATCAGTTTCCCCCGGGCCTGACAGGTTTTGGGAACACATCAGGAGGAGCAGTGCCGTTTTGTGCACCCATGCCGAGAACAACTGCAGCCACACCGACAACGACAGCCGCACCTCCCCCGATATACCAGAGAATGTTGGTTCTCGAAGAAATCATCTCCGCTTCAACCACGAAATAAAAGTCGGCCCCTGCAAATCCTCCCACAGAGTCTTTTTGTATCTCCCACACTATTCGTCGCTTGGTCCCCACGAAGGGTCCCTCCCCCACATCGCCAGTCAATGAACGAGGCGCATATTCGAAGGATGGATCCTGCTTCCTCTTCAAAAGGAGCTTCACCTTGTAACTATTTTCCGATGGTCCTTGGAGATCATAGAAAACCTTGATCACCAGGCCCGACGATTCAAACCGAACATTTCCCACGATGACTTCATCTCCTGCACGTGCGGAGGAAATGGGCATCGTTTCCAGCAGAAGAATCGCGACTAACAACAAGCTGAGTCGTCGGAGTCTCTTCGTGAGTGCCTGCACAGTGATCCCCCTCATTTCATCAAGATCATTTTCCTCGTCTGATCGAACGCTTCAGTTCTAAGACGATAGTAGTACACGCCACTCGGCAGCGCCGAACCGTCCCACCGCACGGTATGCGCACCTGGCTGGCGCATTTCACTTACGAGCGTGGCAACCTCTCTGCCAAGGACGTCAAATATCTTCAGAGAGACAAAGCCACTAGCCAATAGCTGAAAGCTAATCGCCGTAGTAGGGTTAAACGGATTCGGAAAGTTCTGTCTGAGTGTTGTCTCCGTCGGAAGGATCTCCGCTGCCCGCCTGAGGACGAGATCCCTACTCCCGACGACGACCGACATTTCACAACGATCGCCCGTCGAGGTGCGCACATAAATGGAGTCCTTCCGGAGATCAATCGATTGTTGACACTCTCTATCGATCAGAATGACCTCATAGAGGCGTGGAATACTCCCGACTCCGCTGAATGTGAGTGTCGTGCGCGTTTGCTGTTCTGTCTTGACAACAAAATCCCATTGCTCAAGATCGATGATCGGCGATCGTATGTCAGTGGCAAACTTCGTGAACTCAGGGTCCCATTGAGGCCGCTCAAACGAAATGTCGGGGAGAGAACCAATCGCCCTCGGCTTATGAACATCAAGGTCATCAAGCCCCTTCGAGGCTGTTGCCGATACGCCGAATTTCATGCACCCGTCAATAGATTCGCCGGCTGCAAGCTGGACGCTCACTCTCCATCCCTTCGCATCCAGTGTTGGGGCATCGACGAGATTGGCATAGATGGCTTGATACGGCACTTTCAATGTTGCAAGCGTCGTAGCAGGGGATCCATTGAAATAATAGTAGCCCGCGTACGGGTCCAGATTTGTCGATGACACAAAGGATCCATTGAACGAATAGATGGGAGTTGCCGCAATATTATTGGCCGCCTGAACCCGCGACCATGGGATAGGTAGTGTAAACGGATTGGTAATGAGATTCCAACCGGGATGCAGTGGCACTTCCGCTTCATAGGCTGCATTGAGCGGGGCGGCCGACACTGTGCGGTCGATGGTCACGGTGCTTCTCGAAAGAATCCAGAAAGCCCTGCCCGCCGAGAACTGAAACGTCGCTCCTCCGTCATATTGCACCATGTAATCGCTCGAATTGCCGTTGTCCCAGTACGCTTCCCAGTCATCAGCGTGAGTTCCAGCGACGATCGAACCGACACTCAGATTGCTTACCCCCGGCAGGCCGAGAATCCGATAATCAGCCAGCGCGTAGTCAGCCCGTTTTGCCTTCGCAGGAAAGTTGACTGTCGTAGTTGCGGTTATAGTTGTCGGAGCAGCTGGAAGAGTCGTGAAACTTGCTGCAGCCGAGAACGGGCCAGTCCCGCCGCCATTCGATGCGCTGACTTTCCAGTAATAGATCGTATTGAACGGAAGCGGACCGATTTGTCTCGATGTCAACGCGAGTGTCGAATCCTCAAGAAGAAGCGGCGGCAAAAAGCCTGAATTTGTCGAGACCAGTAGATGATACCTTGTCGCTCCAGCCAGCGCTTGCCAGCTTAGAGTCGGGGTGATCAATTGATTCGTGGAACCGGCGAGAGGCGTCGAAAGTAAGACTGCGCCAGGCGGCGCAACAAGCGTGGTAAAACTTGCGATCGAGCCTTCCTGAGATCCAGCGCTATTCTGTGCGACGAATCGGAAGTAGTATTGAGTATTCGAAGTCAAATTGGTGAGCGATGCGGTAACCGTCTGATCCGTGAGACCGGAGCCGATGGATTGAGCCGAGGTTGAATTGAATGTCGCCAGGTTGGCCGTGGTTCCCCATTTGAAGTACGCCGTCGTGCTTGCTCCATTGGGGTTGACACTACCGCTGAGTGTAGCTGAACTTACTGTGACCAAACTTGCGATTGATGTCGTCGCTGTCGGCAACTTGGAGCTCGTTGAAAAACTAAGGATCGCACCCTTTCGTGTTCCGGCGCTGTTCTGGCTTACGAGCCGAAAATAATACATCGTACTGGGACTGAGGACCGTCAAATCTTCTGATATCACGACCTCAACGACTCCGGATCCAATCGATCGCGCCGGCGTTGTCGTGACTGTCGCGAGGGTGCTGCTGGTTCCCCATTCGAAGTATGCTGTCGTCGTCAATCCGCTGGGATTCACCCTACCGGTGAGAGTGGCAGAGGTGGCGCCAACTGCTGTCGCCGGCTGCGTCAAGATTGCCAGCGTTGATTGGACGCTCTTGAAAACGCCGCCGCCGCCACTCCCCGCGAACAGAAACCCCGTGGGACTTATGGCAAGTGAAAGAATGGATAAATTCAGGAGGCCGGTGCTGACAGAACTCCACGTTGCTCCATCATCAAGCGATTGAAAAACCCCATCGGACGCAGTGCCCGCGAAGACCTGTCCGGTGGTGTTTACTGCAAACGCATCGACTAAACTGGTCGTTAGTCCCAATTTGCCCCAACTCGCGCCATTGTCCACGGATCGAAACACTCCGCTGCTTGTTCCAGCGAGAGCATGGCCGCTTGAACTGAAAACGAGAGATTGAACGGCTGTGTTTGTCAGTCCCGTTTGGATCCAATTCGCACCATTATCTGTTGAGCGAAAGACACCAATGCTCACCCCTGCGTAAACATCTCCCCCCGATTGAATGGCTATGGCCGACACTGCCTTGCCGGCGAGGCCGACGTGCATCCAGCTTCCCCCATTATCCGTCGAACGAAACACGCCCGAATCGGTGCCTGCAAAGACGTGCCCGCTTGAGTTGGCGGCGAGTGAGTAGAGAGTGAAGGACGAGAGACCACTCGAAACCCAGTCGAAAGTGCTATCGGGTGATCGCGAAACGCCATTCGCCGTCCCGACATAAATGATCCCCTTGTTACTTGCTACGATGGACCGAACGTCAGGATCTGTCAATCCAGTGCTGCCTGCGATCCAGGTCCCTCCATTATCCGGGGAACGAAAGAGGCCGGTTTTGGTCCCGGCGATGAGTTGTCCAGTTGAAGTGACCCCAAGACACTGGATGCGACTGCTGATGAAGCCATTATTGATTCGAGTCCAACTTCCTCCGTTATCTGCCGAACGGAAAACGCCGTTGCCGGTTCCGGCAAAAATCTGCCCGGTCGAGCTAATGGAGAGGGCGGTCACATCGGTGCTAGTCAATCCAACATTCATACTAGTCCAACTAATACCCGAATTGGTCGATCGAAAAATACCGCTGCTGTTCCCTGCGAAAACGTCTCCATTCACGTTGACAGCAAGTGCTCCAGCGTGAACATTTGTCGATCCGATCTTAGTCCAGTTTCCACCATTGTTGGTGGAGCGAAACACCCCGGTGTTGGTCCCGGAATAAAGATCGCCATTGGGACTTACGGCAATTGCATGAACAGGAGTACCCGTCAAGCCTAATGTAACCGGCGTCCAACTCTTTCCGTTGTCAAGCGAGCGATAGAGACCGCCAAAGGACTCGAACAAGCCACTAACGGCACCGGCGAAAATGTCTCCACTCGAATTAACCGCGAGCGTCCATATTGTCTCCCAGTCGACCGTTAGGCCGGTCACCGTCCATGTCCCGCCATCGTCTGTCGAGCGGAGGACGCTCTCGGACACACCGAGAACGTCTGCATAAGCTCCTGCATAGATGTCGCCGTTCGGGCTGACCGCAAGAGATCGCCCTCCATAATTCGCTAACCCAGCTTGTGTCCAACTTCTGCCGTTATCGGTCGATCGGAACACACCGCCGGACGAGCCCACAAAGATGGTTCCGTTGGAACCGATCGCCAGCACGGTGACATAGGTGTTTGCTAATCCTACTTGTATCCAACTCTCACCTCCGTCTGTCGAGCGAAAGACTCCCCCTCCATTATTACCGACAAAAATAGATCCATTCGGTGCAATAGCGAGAGCGGACACGCCGCCGCCAGACGGACCGTTTGTCTGTTGCCAGAAATTCTGTGCGCGTACGTGATGAACAGAGAGAAGCGAGATGCACAAGAAAAGGGACAATACGGCTCTCATCGCGCCACGGCGCGGGCGTTCGGTAAGCTGAACGTCACATATGATCGCACCATGGGTGGCCACGGGCTCTTTTCCTAGTTGAATGGATCTTTGACTCGAAGGCATCTCAAAAAACCCTTCTCAGAGTCATTGCGAGCGAAGCGATCTCATCTAGGAATCCGTCAGGAAAACGAGATTGCTTCGGCATCAATCGCCCCGCAATGACGGCGTTGATTATTCTTGAGATTGGTTGTAGCAAAAGCAACGCTGCTCCGGCGAGAACGGCACCAAAAAAGATTAATACAAAGTAATGCAGTCTGGGGTGAAAGGCAAATCGCGCAGCTATTCACCAGCCCGCAGTTGTGTTGCCAATGTCAAGTTAGGTAATTTGTTGAGCCAATCGCAAGCTTATGAAGACGAGGTCGACAAAGTTGTAGCTTGAAGTACCAACAGAGGGACGGCCTTGGACCAAGGCCACAGGTATATATCGTGACAGTCGGGTGAGAGTGCTGAAAATGGGAACAGGATGTTGGATGAACTACTTGTGCATCTTCGCCAGTGGCCAACCCCCATAAGGCGGCATCAAGCGCCCGCACGTGTAATTTCATAGCTTCTTAGACACGTGCGGCTTCAACCAACTCAGCTTGAGCATTCCAACCAGGAGCGCTTCATGCCGCCTCGCCAAAAGTTGAGCGTTCCCCCGCGAAATCCCGACGCTCTTCGTCGGGACCTCAGCAATAACGCCTCACTCAGTCGCTCACTCCTCTTCGTTCCACATCTCAGTCATTCTGAAAGATTTGGTTTCA
>Ga0315275_10007827_pt1 | contig 10364 bp, 6 predicted proteins | sample YL17G03_0_MG_FD_205557 | JGI IMG/M metagenome (GOLD analysis project Ga0315275, IMG submission 205557) | Sediment microbial communities from Yellowstone Lake, YNP, Wyoming, USA - YL17G03_0 | ecosystem: Environmental > Aquatic > Freshwater > Lake > Sediment | place: USA: Wyoming | collected...
TAGGAATCTTTCCTTTATCAGCTCTGAAATCTCCTCTTTTTTTTCCTTTTCCAGATCAAAATTCAAATCCTCCTTCAGTTTTTTTAAGTCTATCCCCTCAGTCATTCTCAGGCCCAAAAGGATAAACTCGTTTATTTTTTGACTCTCGGTGAGCCTTTCTCTAAAATCAATAAGCAAAGAATTTTTCTCAGACAGCTCTACGTACTCTTTAATGCCTCTTATATTCCCCCATCTTACCCCCTGGAAATAAGAATGAGCGCCTGCGCCAAATCCTATATATTCCTTCCCCAGCCAGTATCTTAAGTTATGCTGACATTCAAATCCTTTGCAGGCAAAATTTGAAAGCTCATACTGTCTGTACCCCTGAGCTTTAAGCAGGTTTATACCCTCAAGGTACATTTCCCTTACCTCTTCCTCATCAGGTAGACCCAATTTCCCTTGCTTCCATAAATAATAGAAGGGCGTGCCCTCCTCGATGGTAAGATTATAGACCGATACATGCTCTGGCCTGAGTTTTAAAGCCATATTTAAATTTTCTCTCCAGGTCTTTAGACTTTGTCCTGGTATCCCAAAGATTAAATCCAAGCTTAGATTATTAAAATTGTTTCTGAGTATTTGATATGATTTGATTGCCTGTTTGCTATTGTGAGCCCTTCCTAAGATTTTTAACTCCTTATCCCCAAAAGACTGAACCCCTAAGCTCGCTCGGTTGAAACCCAAGTTCCTGAGCTTTTTTACCTTCTCTTTTGTCAGAGTTCCCGGATTTGCCTCTAAACTTATCTCTGCATCAGGTTTGACCTTAAAGGAGCTGAAAACCGTTTCTAAGATTTCGCTAAGTTGAGAAGCTTTTAGAATCGAAGGAGTACCCCCTCCAAAGTAGATGGTTTTGGCAACCATACTTACAGCCTGACTTTCAGAAAAGGCCTGAATCTCTTTTAAAAGGGATTTGACATATTCTTCTGCTAAACCAGAATCTAAAACTATCGAGTTGAAATCACAATAAGGGCATTTGGAAAGGCAAAAAGGTATATGGATATATATGCCAAGAGCCATATATTTATATTACTAATAAACTGGAAAGAAATAAAGGGGTTTATTTTACTTTAGGGGGAAGAGGTAGTGACGGAACAGTGTTCTGTCCCTACAAATAAAAAGGGGCGAGGAAACCTCGCCTCTACCTGTATGCTGTCTACTACCTACCGTCTACTATTTGACTATTGTCCCTATCCTGCCTAAACGCAGCCTGTCACCAAGATGCCCTAAATTGTAAAAGATTATCTCCAGAAGAGGGGTGATGTATGGGCTTCTGAATTTGGGCGCATGCGGGTCTTCTGTCCAGGACCAGTACACGATCATCGCTTTGCCTTTGATGAAACTCCGGTCCAAAAAACCCCATTCCCTTGAATCCTGGCTATTGTCCCGGTTATCTCCCAAAACGAAAAGATGACCTGCCGGGACCTGAACCGGTCCTAAATTATCCCTGGTCGAATAATCTTCAGGCAGGATACGAGAGTCTGAATGTTTTGCAGAGACAGGGTCTGGAATCATTTTACCATCCACATAGACTATCTTATTCGTGATCTCCACAGTCTGACCTTCTAAGGCAACTACCCTTTTCACCATATCTTTGCTGGGATTAAGGGGATACTTAAATACAATGACATCACCTGACATTGGTTCTTTAAAACGATAATGAAGCTTATAAACCAGAACGAAATCCCCGGAAAGTAAGGAATCCTCCATTGAGGAAGAAGGAAGCTTGTATGCCTGGACTACAAAAGTTCTCAAAAGGAAAGCGATCAAAAAAGCCAGGAACAATACTTCTATAAAACCTATAATTGAAGGTTTCTGCTCTTTCCTTTTCATCATGGTATCTTATCCTCGCAGAAAATACTTATATTTTACCAATTAGTTTATCGGTAAATGAACGCAAAAGTTTAAGGGCAACGGCATTCGTAGGGGCGAAGTTTAGCTCTGCTCTGAGTGGAGAAGGGGGGATGTAGTTGCTCGATTTATCGAGCTGAGAGGTAAATCGTAGCGTCCTCACTCCTGTGAGGACGATCCAATTAGCTTGTAGGTCACAGGAGCGCCGTGCTCCTGACTTCTCCTGGTGTCAGGTGTACAGAGTGCCTACCCTACGAGACTACTTGCGGTTTAGGTTTTTTTTGAGATTCGCGTAACATCGGTAAAAAACCAGGTTCTCCTATTTTAGCCACAAGAAATTCTACCCACTCTGGTTTATATACATAGTCCTTGTGAACATGATCATAAATGCAATAACGGGCGTCCGTCGAGGTCGGGTCAGGAGCATTTCTCGCGGGTCTTATATGAAAGTGCTTATAGCATAAACAATGCTCGTACTGTCCAAATTTCTGTTTCGTGCGTTCTGAAACCTGCTGATGAACTTCGCCAGGTCTTAGATATCCCAAATTTGCCACAGGTATTTGCTTTTCCTTGATGAATGTAACCAAATGTTCATATTTCTTCATCTCTTCCGGCCGCAACGGGTCGTATTTCACAAATTCTACCGCAACATCAGCACTCTTAACATGATTGTTAACTTTTGGAACCAGAAACACGCGAAAGCTATATTTGAGGTCTTTTCCAATATCATCACTAAGGGAAGACCTGAATTTGTCAATATACGCTTTTACGCTCTTATAATGCTTTTCGGATAATTTAGTCATTGACTTTGACTGGGTTGTGTGCAAGGCTGACGAGAATTGCAGAGCATATGTGAGTCCTGCCTTAAGTGAGAAACTGCGTCCAAATTCATTGCAAAGAAGATCCTCGAAATTCATCAGTAGTGATTGGCATTCTCCGAAAATCTCTGGGTCGAGTTGGGGGAGAGACCTGTGCTCAATTTTATTCCTCAAACCTATAAAGAACGTTAAATTGCTTCTTTCGGATGGATTGCTTGTGCCATAATATTGCTTCAAACATTCAGCCAACTCCCATGCCCTATAATCTCCGTCTATTCTTTCGAATCTTCTGGAATTCTTCCGGCGATAAAATGGTTTTTTGCCTTGTTTTATGAAAATCGAATGAAAGAGCGCTGTCCATGCTAAAACCATAAGAATAACGAAAGCCCCAGATCTGAATGTCGCAGTAGGTCTATTGTAAGTCTCCACTGCAAGTATAGCAGCTTCCCTGGCTTTGACCAAGAGCGTTTTAACTTCAAGTGGCAAACCTCTCATAATCTATTTCACTCCATCGAACTTTCTTACTGCGAACAAATTGCGGTCTCTGGGAACTATTCCATTTCCTTCCTCATGAAATCAGACCTCCGATTAGTACATCCACTTTCAGCATTGTTCCAGCAACGCTATTTATTGTAGCGATTGTCCGCAAAGAAGCCCATGCATCTCGTATAATTCCCTTACTTAGATTCTTCTTCGCAATTTGAGCTTGTAGGTCAGGGCGCAGGGCATCTGATGTATTATTACTACTAGCCTTTCGCCTTCTCAAGGTACATCATGCTCGGGATGAACCGTTTTGGATGTTTGCCTGCCGAAACGATCTCGTGTCGACGAAGGCGAGTACCTTGCTTATTAACAAGGTCATGACCTTCGAAAAGGAAATAACGAACGAGGGCACGCTCAATCATTAATAGGCTCTTATCAAGCTGCTGTCCCGGCTTTGTGACAATTTGTCCGCACACGAGAACGCGCTTTCCGGTTTTCGCCTTCCGAAGATGTTGCATAAGTCGGAGGTTATTCAACTGTCCCTTGACTCGACTACGGACATTTGTCGCCTTACCAACGTAAAGCGCCTCGAAGCCGCTGGCCCAACGACGACCGAACACATAGATACCTGCGTCATAAGGAACTTTGTCGGGATCAACGTAATAGATGAGGTTTTGACGGCTCCCGTCTTTGAGTGGTATAGGGCGATTCCATTCCATGTACAGCCGCATTTTTCCCTTCTCTTTCTTGTGTCTAACTATGATTATATGGTTTCTTCATAACACGCTTGGGGCGCAGAATTGCCTGCACCAATCACTTGCCTACCTGTTATGCTCCGGTGCATATTAGCTTTACCCCGATTCTATGGAAAAATCATTCTATAATGAACCATATCATAATCATTCATTCTGCCCTGTCAAGCATTTTTTCTTGAACGTGCTGTCAGGTGTTACCACCTGACAGCTTAACGTTCCAGCGCCAGGAGGTAACTCCTGACGCCACAGAAGAATGTGGAGGTAAGAATGTAGTTGCTCGATTTATCGAGCCAAGAACCCGTAGGGCATCCTGCTAAAAGCGGGACAACTTTGAGGATGACATGTACAAACCTGAAGGTCCAATATGGATCTTGAGATTTGCCCTACAAAAAAAATGCCCAATAAATTGGGCAACTACAATTCATCTGGAGGGTTTATCTTTCCACCTGCAGAATAGCCAAGAAAGCCTCCTGGGGGATTTCAACAGAGCCTATCTGTTTCATCCGCTTTTTACCCTCTTTTTGTCTTTCAAGGAGCTTCCTTTTTCTGGTTATGTCTCCGCCATAGCATTTGGCAGTCACATTTTTTCTTAACGGGCTGACTGTTTCTCTGGAGATTACTTTGGAGCCTATTGCCGCCTGTATAGCTACTTCGAAAAGTTGTCTGGGTATCAGCTCTCTTAATTTCTGGCACAGGTTTCTCCCCCAGAAATAGGCTTTCTCTCTATGCACGATAGCAGACAGAGCATCTACTGGATCCCCGTTGATCAGTATGCTTAACTTCACCAGATCCGATTCCCTGAAATCTTCCAGCTCGTAATCCAGGGAGGCATACCCGCGGGTAATAGACTTCAGCTTATCGTAGAAATCGAAAATTATCTCTGAAAGGGGCAAATCGAAATGCAGGGATACTCTGGTCTTGTCCACATATTCTGTGGTTTTATAAACGCCCCTTCTTTCCATAACTAATTTCATTATGTTCCCTATATATTCAGAAGGAGAGATTATCTGGACCAAAACGAATGGCTCCTCGATTTTCTCCACTTTATCAGTTGGCGGCAAAAGGGCTGGATTTTCGATATAGACGATCTTACCATCTTTCAAAGTCACCCGATATTCCACATTGGGAACTGTGGCAATTATTGGCTGGCCATATTCCCGCCTCAACCTTTCCTGAACGATCTCCAGGTGAAGCAGCCCTAAAAAACCGCATCTGAACCCGAATCCCAAGGCATTAGAGCTTTCCGGCTCAAAGGTTAAGGAAGCATCGTTCATCTTCAGTTTATCCATCGCATCTCTTAACTCCGCATAGTTCTCAGAATCTGCCGGATAGAACCCGGAGAAAACCATCGATTTTATATCCTTAAAACCGGGAAGCGGTTCAGTCGCCGGATTATTAACCAAAGTTATGGTATCCCCTACTTTAGTGTCGGTGACATTTTTGACATTAGCTATTACATAACCGACCTCTCCGACCGAAAGGCTTTTCGTGGGGACTAATTTCAGTCTGAGATACCCTACCTCATCCACATCATACTCTTTCTGGTTCGAAAAGAATTTTATTCGATCTCCTTTTTTCAAGGAGCCGTCTTTTATCCTGATATAGGGGATAGCGCCCCGGTACTGATCAAAAACCGAGTCGAAGATCAGTCCTTTTAATGGATTTTTATCCGCTCCTGAAGGGGGCGGAATCTTGATGATTATCGTCTCCAAAATCTTTTCTATCCCAATCCCCTGCTTGGCTGAGGCCAAGATTATCTCCTGTTCCTCTACTCCTAAAAGCTCTTTAATCTGGTTTTTGACTAAATCGATCTGCGCACCTGGCAGGTCAATTTTGTTAATTATCGGGATGATGGCAAGGTTGTTCCCCTGGGCTAAAAACAGGTTAGAGATGGTCTGGGCTTCAACCCCCTGGGAGGCATCCACCACCAAAAGGGCACCTTCACATGCCGCTAATGACCTGGAGACCTCATAGGTGAAATCAACATGTCCGGGCGTATCGATCAGGTTCAGGATATACTCGTTTCCTTCCTCGTTCTTATAGTCCATCCTGATAGCATGCGCCTTAATGGTTATCCCTCTTTCCCTTTCCAGGTCCATATTGTCCAGAACCTGCTCTCTCATCTCCCTTGGAGGTAAAGTATGGGTAAACTCTAAGAACCTATCAGCCAGAGTTGATTTGCCGTGGTCGATATGGGCTATAATGGAGAAATTTCTGATATATCTTTGATCCATATTTAAACTTTCTTTCCCATCTTCAAAACAGTTATCATCTGAGTATGGATTTTACCATTTGTGGCTAAGATATTTTTCTGGTAGATGCTGAATCTTTTACCTGAGAAGTCAGTGACTTTTCCACCTGCCTCTTTGACCATCAGACTCCCTGCCGCAGTATCCCAGGGAGAAAGCTTCAGCTCCCAGAACCCGTCAAAGATTCCTTTTGCCAGATAACACAAGTCCAGAGCCGCAGCCCCAGCCCTTCTTATGGCCTGAGCTTTGAGAGCGAAATTTTTAAAATGATCCAAGTTGTTCACCTGGCTTTCCCTTATATCATACGGAAAACCGGTTGCCAGAAGACTTTTAGAAAGGTCTCTCTGAGTCGAGACATGGATTTTCTTTCCGTTCAGAAACACACCTCTATCTTTCTCAGCCACAAAAAGCTCGTCCAGAACCGGATTATAAACCACTCCTAAAATTATTTCTCCTTCTTTTTCTAAGGCAATCGAGATACAATATACGGGAAAGCCATGCGCATAATTGGTCGTGCCATCCAGAGGGTCGATTATCCACTTATACTCTGATTCTTTTTCGTATCCTTTGCTTTCCTCAGTCAGGATATTATGCTCAGGAAAATTTTTTCGGATGATTTCAATGATAGCATCCTCAGAAAGCCGGTCCGCCTCTGTAACCAGATTCACCACCCCTTTATACCCAACCCTTTTAATCCTGCCTTTGCACTTCTGAACGATCGCCCCACCTTTAAGAGCCGCCTGTATTGCCACTTTTCTGAATTGGTTTGCGTGTTTCACCTTCACTCCTTCCCCTGTAGGAGCTAATATAATTTTTGGGCAAGCTTTATGCAAGGAAATGTAGGGACAGAACAGTGTTCTGTCCTTCCAAAATGTAGGGGCAGACCTGTCTTTCGACCTTGTTCAGGGCGGTGAGCCTGTCGAACCGCGTGCCTGCCCTTTAACGTTTTATAATGGTAGAACAGGCATTCCTGCCTGTTCCTCAAGGTCAGAGAGGAAAGCCCGGCGCCCTACGGACAGGCTGGCTCGTAGCCACAGGAATGTCTGACCTACCTGAATTTTTTTATTCAAAACCCTTGACAAACCCTCTCTATATTATTTAGAATAAGCTCGTCAAATGGCATTTAAACCATTTTTATATTAGGGGTATTTCTATGAAATTTATCTGTGATGACAATTTAGGGAAGTTAGCCAAATGGCTCAGGATCTTTGGGTATGACACCCTTTTCAGCCGGGAGATAGAGGACACCGAGTTAGTTTCAACGGCTTTAAAGGAAGAAAGGATAATCCTGAGCCGGGACCAGCGGCTTAAACGGTTCAAATCCGCAGAGAAGAATCTTTTCCTCCTCTCTTTAAACCAGCCCCTGGAGCAGTTGAAAGAAGTTCTGAAAAAGTTCAACCTTAAACCTGAGGAAAAAAATCATTTCACCCGCTGTATAGCCTGCAATACCGTGTTAGTTCCTGCTCCTAAGAAAGACGTGGAGAACAAAGTCCCGCCCTTTGTCTTCAAGACCCAGGAGAAATTCTTTTATTGTTCTAAATGCGATAAGCTCTACTGGGCAGGCACCCACGTAAAGAATTTGAAGAAGAAAATAAGCGAAAAAGGGCTGCTATAGTCATCGCTCCTGACGGATGTTATCATCCGCCAGATCATTTTTTGTCGAGGATGAGAACATCCTCGACGAGCGAGGGTCTTGACCTACACTTTTGAGAATGGTAAAACAGACATTCCTGTCTGTTCCTGATGGTAAGTGAGACGATTTCACATTGCGAACTCACCCCCGCCTGTGGCGGGATTTTTAACCTGAATCCCCTGCCATTGGCGGGACAAGCCTCTCTTAGAAAGAGAGGGACTTATGTTCCCCTTCTCTTTGTAAGTCGAAGATCCCGCCAAAGGCGGGGAGAAGGGGTCAGGGGATGAGTTCGAAAACGCCCGTAGGGCAGCTACCAAATCTCCCTCCCCTCAAAGGATGTTGATTCGCCCGATAAAACGGGCTACTATCCGAATGGATCCATCCTGGACAGAATATAAATCTTCTTGATTATCTTTACCTGCCAAACCTCTGCGGGATTTAACCTGATTTTCCAGTTCGGAAACAAAATCGTGCTCTGGTAAGTTTTTTCAAAACCGGATTCAGATAAGGAAACAGTGTACAGGGGGAATTGCCAGATATTTGCGGATTTATCCAGCTTCAGGTCTATCTGAAGACCCAAAGCTTCATCCTTTATGCCAAAATCCGAGATATTCTCATCTTCTGTCTTTAGATTGAGTTTTCTGTCTTTTAGCTCCAGACCTTTGACGTAAAAGGTTTTCCTCCCGTCCTCCGATGAAAGCATCCCGAAGTTAAACTCTACGCCAAACCATAAATCCACCGCTTCTGAATGATTATTCCTCAATTCATAATTAATCTCAAGCTCTTTGCTGTTACCTTTGAGGATAATTCTCTTTGTCAAACCGATACTTGCCCTCTTATCATCCACCCACACGAAACCATTCCGGGAAAGGACTAATTCAAGAGAACCTTCTTTTTTATTGATCTCATATTCATAAGGCTGATTCACAAAGTCCCCTTGTTCTGGATACTGACACCTTGTGAAATCATCTAAACTCGCATTTTTTCCCAGGAAATGGTCGATAAAAGAACCTTTTCTGTACCAGTCATAGGTCAGAAGCTTTTCTAAGCCTTCCTCCTTGACTCCCAGCAGATCGTGAATGCTGGCGAACTTTTCAGTTGGGTTAATCTGGGTATTTTTTATCTCAGAGATCTTTCTGTGGTACCCCTCCTTATGTCTGGACAGAATGTTCAAAAGATTAAAATCCGCAGGCTTGAAATCCAGCTCATACAAAGTCCCGCCAGTAAAGGGTGAAAAGTATAAATTGAAAACCGGAGACTCAATTATGACTTCCTCTTTGCCGTCCTTGTCGAAGTCGGTAATCTCATATTCTATCCAGTTCTCGTCTTGATGACACAGTTGATCAGCAAGCTTATCTGCTTTAATCAGATGCTCATAAATCGGTTTCCTGAGATTAGAAAGGTATAACCCGCCGAAAACCCCGTGCCAGTAAGGGTCATTGCACTGACTTTTCCAGCACTCGTCCCTGATAAGATCCATTTTCTCTCTGTCTATATTCGGGGAATTCTTCAGAGCCTTGATCTTCTGGCTCAGGTAAAGCATCCGCTTGTGCATATGATTGGACTCTGGATATTTTGCCAGGAAATTCCTCCAGAACCCACCCCTCACGAAGATACCATACTTTTCAAAGAGGTTTTGCTCTTTGAGAATTTTCTCAAAATCCTCAAACTCCTGAAAAGCTTTGGGCAGAAGCGCCCAGTGCATCATCTCGTAATATGAGGCGGTGGGAAGATAGATTCTGCCTAAGGGGGATAGTTCCTTTAAAACCTGGCTGAAATGGACCATCTCAATCCAGTCTGAATTCTCTTTCATCTTTTCGAAAAATCTCTCCAGCCACTTATCTTCATAACAGTGCTCGTAAGTCATGGGCCAGATCCCGAATTTCTCACCATCGTCTGCATAGACGATCAACTTATCCCCATCCTCTGTAGCCAGGCTCTTGAGATAGTCGATGATCTCTTCTGGCTCTTTAAACGGAATATAATATCTCAGCTTCTTGCTGATGGGAAAAAGAGCCAGAGTGTAGCCTTCCTCCTCAGTTAAGTAGTAGCCTAAGAGCCTCTCATCCTCTAAACCGGAATATTTGAAGTGTGAATCATCCAAAAGCGCAAAATCGACCCCGACTTTGGCGAAAAATTTCGGCAAATTAGGCTCCCATACCCTTTCTGCCACCCACATCCCTGAGGGTTTGAAGTTGAAATTTTTCTGGATAAAAAAACTCAGCTTCTCGATCTGACCGATCTTATCCTCATCCGGGATAGAGGGAAATATCGGTTCATAATACCCTCCGGTTAAAAGCTCTACCTGTCCGCTTTTCACCAGGGTTCTGAGTTTTTCGATTAGTTCCGGATGGTTTTTTAGAAACCAGTCATAAAGTATTCCGCAATTGTGTAAGGAGAGCTTAAAAAAGGGGTACTTCTCTAAAAGCCCTAAGAAGGGAGCATAACATCTCTGAAAGGCTTTTTCAAAAATATGCTCGAAGTTCCCGATCGGCTGGTGGTTGTGAATCCCGAAGGCAAATTTTATTTTCTTCAAAACAGG
>Ga0315275_10007828_pt1 | contig 10363 bp, 7 predicted proteins | sample YL17G03_0_MG_FD_205557 | JGI IMG/M metagenome (GOLD analysis project Ga0315275, IMG submission 205557) | Sediment microbial communities from Yellowstone Lake, YNP, Wyoming, USA - YL17G03_0 | ecosystem: Environmental > Aquatic > Freshwater > Lake > Sediment | place: USA: Wyoming | collected...
TCGAGTATTTCGTCGGGGAGGAGAATATCTATATCTTCTTCATCACCGCCGGGGATCTTTCGGTTCGCCGGCTCACGCCTCCTGAGAGCCGGCGGACCCTCCGGCTGGTGAGCAACTTCATTGGGCTATTGTCGTCGAAAGAGATCACAAACTCGGACATCGTCCCCGCGGGCCGCAGGCTTTATGACGCCCTCTTCGGCGCCGCCGGGCGGGAATGTCTCTCCGGAATAAAAAACCTGATCTTCATTCCGGATCGGACGCTCTACTATTTGCCTTTTGAGACCCTCGTCCCCGGGGAGGAGCCCGGCTCAGGCCGGACCCCCTCCCGCTTTCTCCTGGAAGACTATAGGATATCCTATGCGCCCTCCGCCTCGACCCTGGTGAGCATTTTGGAGCGCCAAGAACGAACACAGGCTGAGGCCGACCTGCTCTCGATCGGCAACCCCAGCCTCGGCCGGACCGGGGACATGAACCGTGGGGGGGAAACCGGAAACGACCTCCTCTCGGAATATTATCTCGAAAAACGTTTCGTCCTTCATCCGCTCGAATTCGCATCCCGGGAAATGGAGGCGATTTCGAGACTGATGGCCCCCGGTTCGCGAAGGATCGTCGCCGGCGCCGAGGCCACGGAAGACCGGGTCAAGAAGCTTCCCCTGTCCGGATACAAGATTCTTCATTTCGCCACCCACAGCCTCCTGGACGAGATGGTCGCCAGCCGCTCGGCCCTCGTCTTGTCCGCGGATGCCCGATCCGGCGAGGACGGATTCCTCCAGGCCCGGGAAATTTACAACCTCAAACTGAACGCCGACCTGGTCGTCCTCTCAGCCTGTCAGACGGCCGGGGGAAAGATGGAAAAGGGCGAAGGGATCCAGGGATTGTCGCGGGCGTTCTTCTGCTCAGGGTCCAGGTCGGTCGTGGCGAGTTTGTGGAACGCCAACGACGAATCCACTTCTTATTTTATGAAGACGTTCTACGGCTTTCTGACCGAAGGCAAAACGAAGCAGGAGGGCCTCCGCCTGACCAAGATCAAGATGTGCCGTTCCGACGACTGGCGTCCCTACCATTGGGCGGCCTTCGTCCTGATCGGCGAAGGCGACGCGGTCATCCCTCTCCACAGATGATCGTTCTGGCGCAGGCTTCTTCACTTCTGAAGAATAAACTTGGCGAATTCCGATTGGATCGTTTGGCTGTCCTTCAAGACGGCCACGATTTTCCAGAAATAGACCTCGTTTTTTCGGATCAAGGCCGCCGCGTCTCCGGGGAGGGAGAACCCATCCGCGCTGAGAGGGCCGGACTGATAGACCGGTTCGAGCGTTCGGTCATAGATCTCCAAGCGATAACTCTGAGCTTCGGCCTGCCGCGTCCACTGAAAGCTCAACGCCGACGTGGGGATCGTTCCTCGCGGCCGCAGGAGACCGATCTCAAGCGGCGACACGTTCCGTTCCAGGGCGCTCGTCCTGTGGGTTCCGATGTTCGGAACGATGACGAACATCGCGAGAAGCGCCAGGGCGGCTCCGACGGCCGGAACGCCGATCCAGCGGAGCGCTTTCCGCCTCTTCGGACGACGGCTTCTCCGGAGGCGGAGGATTTCCTGGCGGGCTTCTTCCCGCAGACGGTGCCGCGTCTCGCGGCTCTGCAAATCCAACCCGTCAAGGCCGCTGAGGATCCCCTGGCTTTGCGACCGGATCTCCTTGGCCGCCTCGAAAACGGCCCGGCATTCAGGGCAGGAAAGGACGTGGGCGAGAAGTCTCCGCCCGTCTCCTTCGGTGGCCGTTTCCTCGAAGAATCGGATGATCTCGCCCTTCGAGGGACACCTTCTAAGCTTCATGCTTCCCCCCGGGGGGCCAGCTGTCCGGAAAATTCCCGGTCACGCTTCCCTGGAGGAAGCGGGTTTTCTCCTTCAGGTCGTCGATACCCCGGTAGAACAGATGCCGGACCTTGGGTTTTTCCCAATTCAGGGACGCGCAGATTTCGTCGATGGACAGGCCCGCCAGATAGAGCCGTAAGACTTTTTTCCTGTTTTCGCTTAAGGAATCGACCAGCGCCAAGATCGTTCCCCTGGCCTCACGGTCCTCGACCCCCGCTTCGGGGGAAAAATCCTTAACCGGCCCGGACAGCAGAGCGGCCCCGGCGAAAATCCTCCTCATGCTCTCGGGTTCTCCGGACGGCCTTTGCTTCATCATCTTCCTCAATTCATCGATGGTCGTCGAGTAGGCGACTTTCTTTATATAGGACGGAAGATTTTGCACGTTTTTGCCTTTTTTGAGAAAGGCCCAGATTTTGAGCCGGACTTCCTGTTCGATGTCCTCGAGGTCGACGTCGTCGCTGCGGTGGAGGTTGTTCTGGATGACCTTCTTGATGAGCAGAGAGAATCTCTCGATCACGGCCCTGGTGCTCTCCTCGAGGTCCTGCATTTTTCCTGATATTATCATAGGTCCTGGTACAGATGAACGTTATTTGTCGTCGTTATAGAAAAGTGGAGGGAATTATGCGCTCAAAATCTCAATCGCGGCTGCTTCTCCTGGCGATGGCCGTCCTGGCCGGACTTCTTTCGGCCGGTATCCATTCGGGCTGTTCATCTCAGGGCCCGGCCAAGCCCCCTCTCGAGGCGCTGTTCGATGAAGGCCGGGCGACTTTTTACGCGGCCGTGGCGAACGACGTCGACCGCCATCCGCTGCGGGACCAACTCAACTCCGCGGAGAAAGCCAAAATCCGAGAGCTTCAGAATGTTTATCCGCGTCTCTACGCGATTCTGACGAATTATTATTATCAAAAAGACGCCCCTGTCTTCGAGGCCCTTCTCGGAGAGGGCAGCGAAGATTCCATGCGGAGCTTCCGGGAAAAGTATCTGGACCTGGCCCGATTCGGCGCGCAGATGTTCGCCGACAGTCTTTTCCAGCCCGGCCCGCAAAGCGCCTATTTCAAGGATCTCATCCCCCGGTTCAAGGGCAAAGACGCCGTCGACATCGTGGCCATGTCCTCCGGTCACCTGGCCAAACTCGATCTTCCTTCGCCGGATAAGATCGAAAAGAAGACTCTCAGCCCGGAGTTCGAGAAACAGTGGGGGCTCGACGCGGCTAAATTCAGGGGCGCCCACAAATTGGCCAAGGGACGGGGGGTTCGTGTCGCGGTCCTCGACTCCGGCATCGATATGAGCCACCCGGTTTTCCAAAATACCAGCTGGGGATCCCATTTCAATTTCGTCGGGCGGGACGGGTTTCCTTGGAATCCGGCCGGCCCACCGATGGTGGATTGGGGATGGCACGGCACCATCGTGACCTCCATCGTGGCCAGGTACGCGCCGGACGCCCAAATCACCATGTACCGCTATCTTGACGCCGACACGCAGAACGATTCTCCGCTTCCCCGGGTCGTCACCAGTCAAATGGGGGCGGCGATCTACAAGGCCGTTCATGAAGGCAACGACGTGATCAACCTCAGTGCCGGCACCAACCTCCACGTCCCCTACCTCCAGGAGGCCTGTCAGTACGCCTATGACAATAACGTGATCCTGGTCACGACGAGCCCGTACTACATGGGCAAGTACCTCGGCGGGAACGAAGATTATCCGGGCCAGTATCCGGTCAACATCTCGGTCACCGCCATCACCAGGCTCGCCGAAAACAAGTATGGATATTGGGACAGGGCGGCCCCTGAAGCGACGACCACGGTCGGATCGCCCGACGCTCCCTTCGTCGGCTACCCGGCTTATGTCGGCGAAAAAGATGATTACGCCGCCGGGATCTCCTGCGCGACCCCCATCGTCGCTTCCCTGGTGGCCTTGGTCGGCTCCGTATATCCCCGCCTGGGGACCGAGCCTCCGGGACAATACGCGGACACCGTGAAAAGGCTCCTGACGGAAAACGCCGATCCCCGGGCCGTGGGCTTCGACGGGTTTTCCCCCGAGTGCGGCTACGGGTTGATCGACGCCGAGAAAACCGTGAAGGCCGCTCTCCGGTTGGCGGAGGCCCGCCGTGTCCGGAGCCCTGCGGAGGAGGAAGCACGTCCCGGGCCGCTCGGGAACGCGGACGGCATTTTTTCGGAAGGGGAGAAGGTCTTCTACCGCGAGCTCAAGCTGGCTCTCGGCCTGCATCCGGAGATGCTGAGACTGCTGCCCGCGGAGATCGATAAAATCGAGCGCGGCGCCGACGGCATTCCCTGCCTTTATGAAAACGTGGTCAATATCCTTTTCCTGGAGACCGCACCCGAGCTCACGGCGCTTCGCGTAAAGAACGATCTCCCGGCCTTTAAAGAGAAATATCATGCTCTTTGCCGGGCCGCGGCCGACCGGTTTATCGAGTCCCTGTTCTCCGAAAGCCCCGGAACGCAGGACCTCCTCGCCTCCGCTCCGAACCTTGGGCGCGGGCGGCTGGACCTGGTCCTTGCCTCCCTGGGCCGGAGGTCCGGACTCCTCCCGTCGCCGGAAGTCCTGATAAAGATAAGCTCCCTGGCGCTCGACCAGAGCCCCGCTTTTATACTCGGGAAGTTTGGCGAGGCCCAGAAAGCCGGCCAGGGGAAGGGACTCAAGCTGGCCGTCATCGACTCCGGCTGGGCTCCCGATGCCGACGCCCCGCAAAAAGCGAAGTTCAACCATCTTGGCGATTTTTCCCTCATCGGAAGAACCCAGCCGCCCTGGAGCGGAGAGACCGTGGCGCCCGGGGACGAGTTGGGCCGGGGAACGCTCATGGCCCTCATGGCCTCCCGGTTCGCCCCGGAAGCCGAGGTCAGGACCTACCGGACCGGCGGCGGCCCCGATTCGCCCTATGAATATTGGCCCGCCATGGAGCTCGCCCAAGCTATTTATAAAGCGGCCTACGACGGGAACGACTTCATCCTCACGGGTGCGGCGTTCAGCGGCGACTTCCCGTTCCTGAAGCAGGCCTGCCAGTTCGCCTACCTCCGCAATGTGATCATCATCGCTCCGAATGGTCTTTTGCATTCCGGGAAGGCGGAGGAGCAGCCGGCTTACCCCGCCGCCTACAGTTCGGTCATCGCCGTCGCCGGGGCGGCCGCCGAAGGGCGAAACCGTCCCATCCCCTGGGCGTTATCCTCCCCGTCGAAATCCACGGCCGTCACGGCTCCGGCCTCCGCCGGCCCCGGGATCGCTCCCTCGAACGCCTACGCGGTCAGCGCCTGCGGCGGGCTCGCGGCCCTCGTCTCGCCGAATATTCCCAAGACCGGGAAAGAGCTTCCCGGACAATACGTGCAGAGGATCGCGGAGATCCTGAAAAAATCGGCCGACCCGAAGATTCTCGGCTTCGCGACCTTCAATCCTAAGATCGGCTACGGGATGATCGACGCCCAAAAGGCCGTCGGCCCGGCGGTCCAGACCTACACCAAGAAAATGAACGAGCTCGACGACTCCTTTAAGAAGCGGATGGCCCAGAGGGCCAAGGAAGCCGAGGAGGCCGCTCAAAAAGACGCGGCGGAAAAGGAAGCCGCGGCCAAGAAAAATTAACCGTCCAGGATGTCCGTCATGGAGGTTCCAATGAAAAGGCGATTTCCCGTCATTTCGGTCCTTCTCATTTCCGTCCTTCTTCCCCTTCTCGCGCGGGGCCAGACCGGGAAGAAGCCGCTGACGTATGCCGGGAAGGTCAAAACACCGCTCCTCATGACGCAGAATGAGAAGGACGAAAGAGTCCCGGTGGAACAGGCCGTGGAATTTTGCCGGGCGGTGCAACTCACCGGGACACCCGTCGAGCTCCATATCTATCCGGGGGAATCCCACGGGACAATGATGCCGAACCATCAGCTCGACAAACTGAGAAAAACCGAGAGCTGGTTCAAGAAGTACCTCCATTGATCGGCCGCGCTCGAAGGCCCGTGATTCTCGGCGTTGCCGCGGCCGCCGTCTTTCTGTCGTTTGGCCCGCGCCCCTTATATCCGGCGGCCCACCCGGCCCGGCTCGAGGACCTGCTCCGCATCCGGAATATCGAGGACGCCCGGATCTCGCCCGCCGGAGACCGGGTGGCCTATGTCCTTTCCGAAATCGACCTGGACGAGAACGCGACCCCCAGCCGCATTTGGCTGGTCAAGGCCACCGGGGGGGCGCCGCTGAGGCTCACGGCGGGCCCCGGCCGGGACGAGACACCTCGATGGTCGCCCGACGGGAAGGTGCTGGCTTTCCTCTCCGACCGGGACGGCTCGAACCAGATCTGGCTGATCGACCTGGCCGGAGGGGAAGGCTCCAAGCCCGCCGCCGTCGAGGGCGGGGTGTCGACATTCGCCTGGTCCCCGGACGGCCGGAAAATCGCCTTCCTGGCCCGGGCCCCGAAACCGCCCGAGCCGGCGAAGGCCTTGAACATGCCCGCGGAGGTCGTTGTTTACGACCCGGATGTTCCCGGCCTCCATCTCTTTGTCCTGGACCTGGCGTCCAAGGACACGAGCCAGCTGACCCAAACCCCGATGGCCGTCGTCGATTTTACCTGGTCTCCCGACGGAAAAAGAATCGCCTTCGCGGCCCAGCCCTCGCCGCGCATCCAGGACCTTTTTCGGACGGACATTTTCTCGGTCGACCTCGAGACGCGAGTGGTCCGGGACCTGGTCAAGCGGCCCGGAATCGACACTTTTCCCCGCTGGTCTCCGGACGGAAAAGAGGTCGCTTTTCTTTCGACCGAGGGGAAAACGGAGTGGATCGCCAACTGGTATCTTTGCATCGTCCCCGCGGAGGGCGGGGCGCCGCGCAACCTCACTCCCAAATTCGTTGAATTCATGTTCACCCCCCAATGGTCCCCCGACGGCCGCCGGATCTTCTTCCAGAGTCCCGCGGGCCTCAGGAACCAGCTCTATTCCGTTTCCCCGGACGCCGGGGAGCCGAAGCCGCTCCTCAAGGGCGATTTTGTCTGGAGCGATTTCAGTTTTTCGGTGAACGCCGAGAGGGTGGCCTTCCTCGGCACGGACTCCTCGACCCCGACCGAGGTTTTCGTTTCCGGCCTGGAAGAATTCAAACCCGTTAGGCTCACGTTCACAAACCCCGAGCTCCAGGACGTCAGCCTGGGAAGGCAGGAGATCGTCCATTGGAAAAGCTCCGACGGACTCGAGATCGAAGGGCTTCTTCTCCTTCCCCCGGGCCCGCCGGCGGGCAAGCCGTATCCCATGCTCACCTATGTCCACGGCGGCCCCTCCGGCCGGTTCGCGGCGGAGTTCTCTCCCCAAATCGGCTCTCCCTATCCGATCCAGGCCGAATGCTACCCGCTCCATGTCCTTGCGGGCCTGGGGTACGCCATTTTCATGCCCAATCCCAGGGGAAGCTATGGTTACGGCGATAAGTTTCGGAAGGCCAACCTTCTGGATTGGGGAGGCGGCGACACCCGTGACATCATGTCCGGGATCGACGGCCTGATCGGCCGCAAGATCGCCGACCCGGAGAAGCTTGGGATCATGGGACGGAGCTATGGCGGTTATATGACGGCCTGGATTATTTCCCAGACGAGCCGGTTCAAGGTCGCTTCCCTGGGGGCTGGGATGACCAACCTGGTCAGCTTCTACGGGCAGACCGATATTCCCGGATACACGGAATATTACCTGGGGGATGTCCCCTGGAAAGCCATGGACCGCTACCTGCGGCGCTCGGCCATTTTCTATGCCGGCAACATCAAGACCCCGACTCTCATCCTCCACGGCGAGAAGGATTTCCGGGTGCCGTTACCCCAGGCCCAGGAACTCTACGCCGCGCTCAAGAGGAACGGCGTTCCCGTCCAGCTGATCATCTACCCCCGGCAGGGCCATGTCGCCGTCGAGCCGAAATTCATGCGGGACATGATGGAGCGCAACCTGGACTGGTTCGCCCGGTGGATGAAATAGTCCCGGGCCAAAGGCCCGGCTGCTTCAGGGCGACGACGTCCATGGAGAGTCCGCCCCGGACCCGGCCGATTTTTTCCGGATGCCTCGATAAATACATAAGCAGGCCGGAGACATGGGGCAGCCGGAGGGAGCGGACGGTCCGTTGCGGCCTGGGGACGAGTCCGTTATCGATGAGCGCCTGCAAGGTTCGGGCGATCTCCAGGATGACGGCGCAGCCGCCCCCGGAAAACGGAAATAGCCGTGGGCCGGAACGGGGGTGGTACAAACGCTCTCCTTTCGCCGTCTTAACTTAAAAGCGGTAGGCGGTGTCGAAGGACTCGGCCGACGGCCAGGAGTCATCCGCAACCTGACGAGGTGAAAAATGCAGAAAAACACGTGGGGTTTCTTAGGCCGGGCCCTGTTGTTCACGGCCGTTCTCTGGTGCTTGAGCGTCCCGATCCGGGCGCAGACTCCTCTCGAGGTCAATAAAAAACTGGACCAGATTTTTGTCGAAGCCAAGAGCGCGTTTTTCGGGACGGCCGGCAAGATCCTCCAGAATCATCCCCTGAAGTCCCAGCTGAGCGCCGCCGAGCTCGCCAAGATCCTCAATGCCCAAAAAGAAATCCCCTGGCTGTTCGAGCGGCTGATGGTCTTCGCCTACCAGAAGGACGAACCTCAGTACTCGCAGTGGGCCCGCCGGGGAGACGCCGAATCGCTCGAGAAATTCCACAAGGCCTTTGTCGCGCTGGCTCAGGAATATGCGGCCCGGTTCGTCGGCTCGCTCTTCCGGAAAACCCGCCAGTACGACTTTGAGATCTCCCTCCCTCATAACCGGGGAAAATCGAGGCTCGACCTCGTCCTCCAGACCATCGGATACAACGCCAGGAACGACTTGCCCGACTTCCCCAAGGAAAAGTGGTTCACCAACAAGATTGGGCCCGAGTACGGGTCGCAGTGGGCCATCGACGCCCTCAATGCCCGTCCGTGCTGGCCCCTGACCAAAGGCGCGGGGGTCGTGGTCGCGGTCATCGATTCCGGCCTCGACCCCTATAATTCGTTGTTCAAGGACAAGACCGTCCCCGGTTTCAATTTCATTAAGCGAACGACTCCTCCCTGGGCGGATGAGAATCCTCCCATGATCGATTGGGGCATGCACGGCACGGGCTGCTCCTCGGCCCTCCTCGCCATCGCTCCGGATTGCAGGATCATGCCCGTCCGGGTCCATGACGGGGATACGCTGAATGATCCGGTTTATGATTATTGGATCTACGAGTTCGTCGCGGCCGGGATTTACTACGCCGTCCATCACGGGGCCCAGGTCATCTCGCTGAGCGCGCCCTTGCCCGCGACCGAAATGCCCCTGCTGGAGGCCGCCCGCTACGCGTACCGGGAAAACGTCCCCCTGTGCACATCGGCGGGAAACATCTCCCGCATCCAGTTCGGCCTGCGTCTCGAGGATCAGATTTTCAAAGCCATGAAGAAAGAGGTCATCCTCGCGGGCGGCGTCGCCAGGGAAGACAACGCCATCAGGCCGTGGCCGATCACGGTCCCCCATGATGAAATCGACATCGCGACGCCTTCGGCCGACGTCTACGTGATCGTTCCCGTCTACATGAAAGACATGCAGGATATGGCCGTGGCCGGGACGTCTCTGTCCGCTCCTCTCGCGGCCGGCGTCGTGGCGCTTCTCCGGAGCGCGGTGCCCCCCTCACAGGATGTTCTCAAAAAGCCCGGCGAGTACTGCCGCCTGGTCGCGCTCAGCTTGACGAAAACGGCCCGGCTGGATATTCTCGGGCTGACCGAGCCCGACGACGTTGTCGGCAGCGGGCTTGTCGACGCCTTCGGCTCGCTCCAGATGATCAAGAATTTGCTCCAAGAAAAACGCTGAAAAAGACCTCGGCGTTCGTCAAGTCCGTCGCAGGAATTCAAAGGGGAAGTCCTTGATCTCTACATCGACGGCGGGGCAAGCCGGGCGAGGCCGGCGACCCTCCGGAGATTGCTCGAACTCGCCCGGGCCGTGGCTGGAAAGATCCAGGGGACGTCGAGGCGCGCTCATCTCGTGGCCGAGCTACCTCAAATCAGGCTCCTGAATACCAGCATCCGCTACTTCAAGGGGGATCTCGGTTTCATGAACAATTATGCATCCCTGGGCAAAGAGGCGTTCCGGTTCCAGGAACGCGGCATGGGTGATTTCAGGGCAAATTGGCATGGGACTCTCAGCTTGGGGGCAACAGACAGGTCGGAATCTTCAGCCGCAGGGACTTCTCGTTCCGCATGCCGTAGGCTCGGCGTTGAAAAACCGCCGCTCCCATCCTTCCTTGTCGGTCTGACCCGGTCCAACACGGCATCCGTCGCACAGTCGGGAGCGGAACAGGACCGGCAGATAAGGCGAAAAGCCCAGTCGCTATATCCGGCCAACGCCGCCGGCACCACCGGAAAAACGATCTCGATCGATCCGAGCTTGAGCGGCTTGAGGGTAACGCTCCTCGCCGATCGCATAATGGGCGTTCGGCTTTTTTTGAATCCGGGCACAGTTTGACTTCGGGATTCTCTTCAATCTCGATAGAGCGGCTCACAGGAG
>Ga0315275_10007830_pt1 | contig 10363 bp, 16 predicted proteins | sample YL17G03_0_MG_FD_205557 | JGI IMG/M metagenome (GOLD analysis project Ga0315275, IMG submission 205557) | Sediment microbial communities from Yellowstone Lake, YNP, Wyoming, USA - YL17G03_0 | ecosystem: Environmental > Aquatic > Freshwater > Lake > Sediment | place: USA: Wyoming | collected...
ATAAAAATAAATATAAAACGTAATGTAAATGTATTGCGGCACAGTTTTAATCATAAATTTTATTAGTGTTATTATTTGTTTTGATATAATTTTATCATCGTGATAATGTTACATCAAAGTAAATTTTCTGCTTGACTTTTATGCAGACCTCTATCATAATTTGATATGATTAAGCAGGGGGGTAGTGGATTTGTAAATTTGTAATGTTCGCTGCCCCTGTAGCTAAGGAAAAATTTTAAAATAAGGAGTGCTTAAAATGGCAAGATTAAGTGCAAGTGAATTTCAAGAGAAACACGCAAGGCGTTTAACGGCTGCTATAGAAGATGTTAGACGTGGTATCGACCGTGTAACAGAATCACCAACGGCTAAAGCAGCAGCTTCAAAAGACAAGATGTTAGCTAACCTTACCGCTTCTGTACAAAACGGCAAATGGGCTGCCGGTCTTAACCGTGTTACACTTGAGGACTGGAAAGCTAAGGCACGTGATGTCGGAGTTAATCGTATCGCAGCCGGTATTACAGCAGCAAAGTCAAAGGTAATTGCCTTTGCAGAAAAACTGTTACCGCATATTGACGCTCAGCAAGCTAAGATTAAGTCAATGCCGTCCATCACCCTTGAAGATAACATCTCACGTATGACAACCTTCATTCGTGGTATGGCTGACTTCAAACGCACGTAGAAAACTACCGGCGTAGTGTATTTTGTTTGTAGTATTATTAGTATTATTAAAGATATAGTGTTAATAAAAAGGGAGTGTTACAATGCTTATACAAAGTAATTGCGTTAAGTCTGCTTTAAATACAGCAGGTTTAACTTTACAAGTACCTGTCGGACAGAGCTACTTAGTTAAAGCTATATATGTCGGTACAGTTACTACGGCAGGTTATCTTAAGCCCAAAATAGATAACTTTACAGTCGGCGTTTACCGCGTTGCAGGCAAACGTGGTAATGAATTAGGCGGCCAACGTCTGAACTACTTTGCTAAGAACCTAATGAAACTGCTGGTTAATAGGAATTTACCCTTTTCGTTACCCCTTGCTGAGGGTCAAAAACTTACATTACCTGTTCTTGACGGTGCTGGTTCTATGCAGGTAGTTTACGACCGCTATACAGCAGGCGATATAAAATCTACAGACCCTAACGGCACAGCAAGTAAACGCTTCGGATTTATACAATATATGGACGCTTCAACTGTCCTTACCGCAAGCGGTGATTTACTACTTGACACTTCACTTTCACCGGCTGAATTTCCTAACTTCCCTTGTGGCAATGTAGTACCGGCCAAAATGTCTATCACTCTACACGGTATAGAAGGCTCACCGTTTGCAGACGCTGTAAGCGGCAGTAATTTGTTTTACACTACATATCTTAAATTGATAAAAGACCGTGAGGTGCTTTTAGATGAAGATAGAAACGGCATTATCTTTTTAGGCTATTCTGCTGCGAGTGGTGCTGCTGATTATGGACACGTACAAAGTCTTATCGGCAGTATTGGTGAACAACCTGACGCTGTCGGTGATGAAAAATGGGACGAACCCTTCTGGTTCACACCACCGCTAAAATTCCTATCAGGCGATGAATTGCTGATATATCTTTCCATTCTCAAAGTCGGAACTCATACAATGCCTGCTGCTTTACCTGATATTGGTTTGATATTAGAAGTAAACAGGGAATGAGCGGCTAACTTGTAACTGATATATAATAATACTTTTAAGTTTATAGGAGTATTGACAATGATTAAATATGTACGTAAAACTACTGCTACACTTACTGTTGGAACAGAAACACTTTATAATGTTTTAGCCGGTGCAAGTGGTAAAAATCGTAAAGTAACAGGTATCAGCACAGACCCCTTAGCTGCAATGTACCTGCGGGTATATAAAAACGCAGAACAAATTGTTGACGCCTCAAGTGTAATATGTACTACAGCTTCACCTATACTACCTATGGACTTACCACTTAATGAAGGCGACCAACTAAGTATTGGATTTTATAATGACGCTGCTGCTACTACAGCTAAACAAATTACCGTACAATATACTGAAACCTAAGGGGACAATATGACTGAGGTTAAAAACCCCTTAAACAGTACGCTTATTGCCGGTGTTATACCGTTAAACGGTAAGTCAACTGTTACTCCAGAACTACAGCAGGTTATAGCTTTACTTGCCGGTTTAACAAACGGACAACGTAAAGTATTAACCTGCTTACCTTCTGGAGTCTTAACCGTTGCAAGTAATGTTTTAGCTGACATTATACATATAACAGCAACCGGTACTAATTTTGTTTATCAGGGCAATGATATTCCCTGTAGTGAAGTTATTATCGTAGCTTATCCAACTAATACAGGCTTAGTATGGTTTAGGCGTGATACTGAAGCTACAGTTAATAATGCTTATCCTTTAGACTCGTTAGACCATATAAAAATTACCCTTACTAATCTTAAACAGTTACAACTACTAATTGCTGTAAATGGCGAAAAGGCTATTATACTTTATACCCTCTAAAATGAATGAACATATTGAAATATATACATACAAGATTATTACCAAAAACAGGCCAAATACAATCTATAATGAACCACGATGATGGTTATCATCAACAAGGTTGGTGGAAAAATAGAACCGTTGCAAATAATAAAGTGCGTTTTAAAGACAATGGCAATAGTACAATAACAGATTTTGCAACGGGTCTTATGTGGCAGAAACTTTCACCCTTAAATCTTTATGAGTGGGATAGTGCTATAGCTTATGCCGAAAATTTAACCTTAGGCGGATATACAAACTGGCATTTACCTAATATATTTGAGTTATTCAGTATTGTTAACCTTGCTGCTTCAATACCTGCTACATATACAGATTTTTTTAGTAATATAACATCTGACCTTTATTGGAGCACCACTACAAATTATTATTATGATATTGGTGGTCGATATATGGTTGATTTTGATAATGGATATGTTTATGGTGCTGAACCTGACTATCCTCACGGTGTAATTTGTTGCAGGATTATATAGAATTATGAAAAATGGTATAATAATTGGAATTGTAATTGTTGTTAGTGTTACCGTACTTGTCGGATGTCAAAAACTATTAGACTTATACCCTGCCGATGTACCTAAAGGCTTATATACATACTTAGGACAAGAACCTAATCAAATACGCTGGGAATGTATAGGACAACTTAAAGGCCTTATGGACTCAGCTACACTTAAACATAATCTTAATCAGGCTGAATTTGATTATATATCTAAACGTGATAACCTAACCTATACCAGCGTCAATGCCTCAGCTACTATTAGCTTTGAAAGAGCTATAGCAGAACAAAAAGCTGTTTTCGGTGAAGGCGGTATTGCAAGTATTGCTCTTGCTGCTATAGCAGGCGGCGGCGGTATGTCTGTAATACTACGTAAAATATGGTACACAGAAAAGGAACACCAAAAAGATAAAGCTGCTGCTGTCGATACAGCAGTAAAAATGTCTAATAATAAAACTATAGTAACATAAATTAAAGGAACTAACATTATGGATGCCCCTGTTATAACTCAAATTTGTACAATGCGATTAATGTTTCCGATAACTACAGACGAACAGGCAATAGCCGTAAAACACACTATTGAAACGGCTTTGCAAGGTATTGACCGCCCTCAACTACACTTTAACATTATGCCTATGGCTGCTTTACCCCCTTCACCGTCTTTAGGATAAATAATATGGGTTCGTGGAGTAGTCATATCAACTATCTGTTAGGCGATTTAAGTGCCGCCTATCAAAACGCTTATGATGGCCGATACTGGATTGACCACGCTGCAACGTATTTACCACCTAATACACTTGACTTAACTAATGCGTGTATGAATTTACAGGCTGGTGGTCATTTTTTGGCTACTGCTGTACTACAAATACTATCCGTAAATGGTGTTATAGGTAGTGGTACATCGGATTTATATTATTCCATCCAACATATCCCTTCATATACACTTAGCCTAATACCAGCAATGACTTATGTTGATATTTGTAATGCGTGGGCTAAAGATAGTTTTAGAGGACGTGCTGAAACTATTGCTTATATAGATAGAATGAGACAGCTTGTATGGGACGAACCCTTTAATGTTATATGGGCTTCAAGACCAGAAGGCGGTTAATATAAATGAGTATCAAAACACCTGCTACTTATGGTGATTTTTATTGGTTACAATCTGTTGAAGCATCTATTGCACAAGCTGAACAGTATGAACAAGAATTATCCCCCTTTGTAAAAGATATTATAGGGGATATTATACCAACAGCAGACTTGCCCCCTGCTATTACACGTATGCTAAATGTTATGGCAGAACCACCACACCCTGCGTGGTCAACTATAATGTCCGGCTGGACAAGCAATCTATCTTCTCAAGTATCAGGCAACGCATTATCACACGCACTTTTAGACTTTAATTATAAAATGGCTGAGAAATTTGCAGACTTACGTATAGACCCCTCTGTTGCTTGTAATTTATGGAGTCGAAAGAAAATCACGCAGGGAATGTTTGACGCGAGAATGAAATCAGGGGGACTTAAAGAAGCAGAAGCAGCCGCCTTCTACGAATCTACTCAGCCTTATCCATCAATACCCGATATTATGACCTGGGCAAGATACAACTCAGACCCATTTAATATAAGAAGTGTTGTATGGGACAAATACAATGTTAATACTGAAGACTTTGCTTTATGGGAATGGCTTAGCGGTGTACGATTAACTACCTCAGAATGTCAAACACTATTTAAAAGGGGTTTATATACAGAAGGTGAATTAGGATATGCTTTAGGATGTATTGGCTATGGTAAAGAAGATATACCCCTTGTAAAAAATCTATCCTATACAATACCCAATGCTATGCTGTTAGTACAATCTGATTTATTTAATGGCCGCTCTGAAAGTGATATTTTAAATCGTATAAGTATGGCCGATATACATCCTGATTTTGCAGACGATTATTTCAACGCTGTACTAACTAAACCTTCTGCTCAAGATATTATAACGTTACAATTAAGATACGACCCTCAATTAACTAACTTAGGCGGTGAACTTAGAAAAATCGGTATACATCCTGCATATCATAATTTGTATAAAGAATTAGCCTATCAAATTCCCCCTGTAGCAGACATTATTACAATGGCTGTACGTGAAGCCTTCACACCCTCTATTGCAAGTAAATTTGGCCAGTATGAAGAATTACCAGCAGACTATGTTAAATATGTCGGTATGAAAGGACTAAGTAAAGAATGGGCGGAAAGATACTGGGCTGCTCACTGGAATTTGCCTTCACCTCAGCAGGGCTTTGAAATGTTACAACGTGGTATTATAACTAAAGACGAACTAAATATGCTACTACACGCCTTAGATGTAATGCCGTTTTGGCGTAATAAACTAATACAAATGTGTTATAATCTTTATACACGTGTTGACGTGAGACGTATGTACTCAGCCGGCGTATTAGATAAAAAAGGAGTCTATGAAGCCTATGTAGAAATGGGATATGAAGATAAAAAAGCTCAAAAACTAACTGACTTTACAGTCCAAAGTCAAATATCATCACTATCAGGCGTTACCAGCAAAACCGTTGTAAACTCCTACGCTAAAGGATTAATATCAGAAGGGGACGCAAGCCGCTTACTTGCCGGAATGGGATTAACAAGTCAAGATGTTAGTAGTGTAATGCAGTTAGCTAACCATAAAAAAGAATGGGAATTAAAAGAATTAAAAATATCCAGCATAGAAGCTCTTTATAAAAAGAAAAAGATTAGTAAATCAGAAGCACAAAGTCAACTTAGCATTATTGGTATAACTGCTAATGAAGTCAACTTAATGCTTGATAAATGGACACTTAGCGAAAAAGTAATTGAGCCGGCAACGTGGACAACCTCACAAACCTTAGCTTTATTTAAAAAAGGTATTATTACACAGAATAGAGCTATACAAGAACTTACAGACTTAGATTATGATGATGAACATATCGCAGGACTTATGGCTAATGCACAGAGTACAATTTAAGCCTCTTTTAGTACCAGTGGTATTACCTGACCTGAATCCAATACTGTACCTTTTAAATAGATACGTGATAACTCTTTAGTAATTGTCTTCACAGTATAATTATCCGCCTGATTTTTACGCAGTAAACCCCTAAAAGACGGCCATTGTTCTTGACTGTATAAAGTATCAGTCAACTTAACAGCATTTTTTCTTATACCCTTTACTACAGTTTTTAACTCAAATTGATAATCTTTTAAACCCCTTATGATAACTTTATTACCATTATCAGCTATTTTCAAATAACCTAATTCTGTCTTAGATATTAAAGTCATTAAGTTATTATAACCATCCTGATTTACTATTAAAGAGTCTGTATCACAATAAAAATAATTACCTTCACCGGCTTTAGTCATAATAGACCACAAATACATTCTGCCATAAGCTGTAACGTGCGAAGCTATAGCAGGGAAAGAGTCGAAACCCTCACCATACCCCTTTAATATAAAGACTTCACCTAACAAATACTGTACCTTTGTAAACTTAGTACCCCCATATACAAAACCTATTTCAATACGATTAGAGTCGTTAGGTGCTTCACCAATTTTAACCCAGTGTTCCGCCTTTTGACCAAACTTACCATATAGAGAATTTAACATCTTTTTACAAATCTCTACATACTCTTCATTATGCTGTATAGCAAACTTTTGACGCATATTGTAAAAACTATCGACATAAGAAGTAAATATATTTTCCTTATTGTACAACACCGCAGTATTAACCTTTACTATGTCATTATGATTTATTGCATATTGTAACTCAGGCGTACATAACGTAGTGTCAAATGTACCTATAGGAAACATAGCACGCCCCCGCCTAATACAATACACTGGCTCTTTAGTATTGAGCAAAACAGACGCTACTACAGCATACTTTTTTAAATAATACCTTAACTTGTCTAAAGATATATCGTAAACCGTCTTAATGTATTTTACAGGATAATCATTTTCTTTCATAACATAAGGATATAAACTATTTACGTCAAGCATATAATACTTAGTATCTAATAATTCACCAATACGAAAACACTCTACACGACCCCCCTTGTATGACTCCCGCTCTAACATTAAAGCCTGTTTGTTAGTATGTATGTATATCTTAGTATTATAGTGCCTAAGTAAAAAAGCTGACATAGCTGTTGACCCCCGCGTATAACAAAGACGTGCTATACGACCATCCTCTAAAAACTTAATAAATAACTTAATGTTTTCTAAGTCTATTTGAACATCACGCTTACAGTATGCCTTTAACTCCTCTTTCGTACACGTATCAAAGTTAATTTTTAATTTTGGTAAACCAATACGCTGACCTGTTTTCTCTATGGACTCTGTAAACCAATTCATACTGTCTAAGAAAACTAAAGAACTACCCTTTTTATATACACTTATTATGGTAGTAGTATTGGCGTTGTAAAAGAACTTTAACTTATACCCATCACGCTTTAAATGCTGCCAGCCTTTTAATACTGTATAATCAAAAACTATGTTACGTGCTATTACCCATAAACGCTCTTTAGAATATAACCGCTCAAATACAAATTGCCAAAAGTCTATAGGCTTTTCAAAATATAACCATTCTGTTTTGTCGACGTGCCTATCGTTAGCTCTTCTATAATAACACGCCCAACCTAATTTAAAATTCTGCTGCACCGTATCAGATGATAACTTTTCTTGACCTGTTTCCGTATCAAATACTATTATATGCCGTGGAATTGTTAAGGTCTTTTCAGACTTTAAAATATGTGCTATTCTAAAGGTATGCCTCATTATAGCGTTGTCCTATATGCTGTCCACGCTGTTACCTTCTCTAATGTTTCTTTTGTGTATTCCCATTCTACTGACCACTTACTTTTTATCTCTTCTTCTATCATACGAGGTGTTAATGGAATATCAGACATAACATTCACAAATCTTTCACTAATATCTTGACCCCTCTTTACATATACCTTAGCTTTATACATATATTCTACGTTTGATTTAAAATCCCATTCTACAGAAGCTATTGTTTTTTCAGTGGGATAATAGTCTTTACGTATGTTTGCTAAAGCACCTTCAACGGCATAAACCTTTGTAGCTGAGTACCAGTCTGCATACATTTGAGAAGTACGATAACCTAATCCCTTTGCACGCATTTGACTTATAAACGCAGACGCAGACTGTCCACCTTTAAAAGCCTCAGCAATACGTGCAATTACCTCAGCACGTTGTATTGACATAATTACATCCTTGTAAATTATGAATAAGTAAAATTATAACGTACTATATATATTGTTTGACAAGTCGTCAAGTATTTTAGTCTGCTCACCTAAGGCTTTAATAGCTGCTGACAAATCAGGTTTTTGCTCACCTATAATACCTAACATCATTGTACAATGAGCAACAACCCAGTCATAATTACGATGTATACCTTCTAAATGTTCTTTTAACTTGCCCCTATCATTCCCTGCCATAAAATAATCCTTTAAAAAAAGCCGGTGTAGCTGATATGCAGACCCACACCGGCTTATTAAGAAGAAGTATGAAAATCACTAATTATCTGATACCTCTTTAACAGCTTCTACAGCGTCCCTTAACAATTCCTTTTTGTAGCCCGCCTTAGCATCTTTTAACAACTGATGCGTTTTGGCTTTGTCATCAATAATTGAAACATCATACTTACTATTGACATCACCCTCGACACCGTGCCTAACAACCATAAACGCAGCCTCAGCAAATCGACTTTCAAACTTAGTCAACTTGCGAAAAACACGCTTGCCGGTTACAAATAATGCAAACCCTTCATCCGTAAACACTGGACAGCCGATACGCTCTTGCTCTTCTTTTTTGAACTTAGTCTTTATAAGCACCGGCTCATCAACTACTACAAAGATTATTACCTCACCATCAGACGATAGAAAAGTAAAATCACCACCACCCCATTCTTTAGCCTTTTCTTTCCATGACATTTTTACCTCACTTTCAAATAAAATAAATAAATTTAACCAGTACGCTTACCAGCTACGTTATCAACTATGGTTTTTAAAATGCTGCTTATCTCAAATCGCAAATCCATACGATTATTATTTGACATAACAGCTATTTTATTTACGGTATCTTCACTAACCAATAATAAAATACGCTCACCACCAACTTCTAACCACGCTTCCATATTATACACTCCTAAATAAGGCGTGCCGATACCGTAGAAAAGAGCCTAAACTTAACCCAGTAAGCGGCACGCTGCTCTAAAGAGGACTCTTAATTAACTTTAAAATAGTGGGTGATAACGCTCCTTGCTACCACCCACTACCACCAATGAAACGGCCACAATCACCGCCGGTACTTAAGTCTTTTTAAGTGTAAACTCACTTACAGCAGACGATTTTGAAGAATACTTATCGCCCATAACCTTCAATTCGTTTGCAAGTGCTTCTACAATTTGCTCAACGGCTTGCGGCGTAAAATCATAAGCCACACCTGAGCAGTAACCAATTACCCTTATAGCCTTCATAGCTCTAACTACACGTGGGGTAACTACACGTATAAACCTGGCCTCCTTGCTTTCCTTTTCAGGAATCTGTACCCTTGACCTTTTCTTTTTCTCTGACATAAGAACTCCTTAAAAATAATTGTTACGGTACTATATATGCTTACTTCACTAAACCCATTGTTATAAACTCACTATCCGGCAATGCTCCTAAGTATTCCATATTTTTACAATTAGGAAATAACTCCTCAGCTTGTTTAATATCAGACGCTTTAGCAATAACCATGCCGCAAATAACGTCTTTAATTTTGTAAACTATAATCATTTTAAACACCTTTACTAAATTTAAACCTGAGCCATAAATGGTATAAACCAAAACCATATTACAAGCGACATCACAATCTCAACTAACCAAACTAATACATATAAAGTCTTCATTTTACCCCCCTAATATTTAAAGCATAACTATATATGAGCCTAATAAAATCCAACTTACGTTTAACCAAAATTCATATACACTTTTCATTGTACCCCCCTAATCTGCTATGCGTAAAACTAACGATTCGTTACGAACCTTCATTAAAATATCACCTATAGCTAAATCCTGCCAGTTAGCATTAGCAGGCTTAGTATTAACAAATATAGATGCAATATCAATATACTTTAATTGAACCCACTGGTAATTTTTCCATAGAATACCAAAAGACTCCATAGCCTTTTGTAAACTACTCGCAGAAACAAGATACGATACAAGACCGCTTGTTCTATCCCTACCTAAATACCAAAATCTTGTATCAGTGGTTATCATCATATATACCAGCACACTTAA
>Ga0315275_10007831_pt1 | contig 10362 bp, 9 predicted proteins | sample YL17G03_0_MG_FD_205557 | JGI IMG/M metagenome (GOLD analysis project Ga0315275, IMG submission 205557) | Sediment microbial communities from Yellowstone Lake, YNP, Wyoming, USA - YL17G03_0 | ecosystem: Environmental > Aquatic > Freshwater > Lake > Sediment | place: USA: Wyoming | collected...
GTCGTTCTCATCCTTGAGCGGCTCAGTGCGTAGCCAAGTGTAGTCCTGACCGGAGACGAGTTCGTCGTCTTCACAGATGTTCATGATCTGCTCAATCAGTTCCACCAATTTATCAATGGGTGGATTGTTCTTCGGGTCCACCTTTTGTTGAATGGCAACTTGAACGGGGAGATCCAGTTGGATCGTTTTTCCATCGCGATAGACCCGTTCCCGATTGCTACCAAAACCAACCGCGATGACCTTGACCTTGGGTTGTTCCGAAAGGTTCTCCAGATCTTCACTAGGGAAGTAAGTCTTCTCCACGTCGAAGCGGGTAATGACAAAGGTGGCCTTGGAAGCCACGATTTTGTCGTACACGGCATCGCGGATAGTGACCTGGATGGCAGTCATGTTAGCCTACTTGCTTCGCGTGAAGGCGGATGCGTTTGCGGGTGCTGGTGGTGAAGTTATAGATTTCATCGTTGATGGGGGCGACCCCGAAGACTAAGGTGCCCCAGGTGAGTGTGTCTCCGCGTTGGGGAGTTTGTGGTTCCAAGCTGGAGAGGACTGCAAAGTCAAAGATGAAATCCTGCCATTTCTCGACAATGATGACGATACCGAGAGCTTGTAATTGCTCTACGTCGATCTTCTCTGGGGTGAAGTTGGTGATAACAATCTCCACGGGACCGCGAGTGTAGCAAGGAATTAGAGTGGAGACCCTGCATCCTGGTTCCCAGGTAATCCAGTCGCGTGGAGTGTTCGTAAGTCATGGTTATGGTCTCGCTGCGGTGCCTGCCTTGAAGACCAAGATGACAATGCTGGTAGTGATGCTGATACCTACGATGCAGGGATACCAAGTCGAGGCAATATCCGCGACGGGTGCAATAGCACCGACGTTACCAGAGACGACATAAATTGAGCCTGTCGTTAATGTGGCTCCGAGAACCATTTGCCCAGCGGTTTGAATCAGGAAGTATTCATTGGTGGTGGCGGGTGTTAAGGCGACGGCTGTGGCGTTGTACTTGGCTGAGTCGTTGGCATCCGCTTGATAGTATTTTCCATCGGTGATGCTGAGATAGACCGGTTGACCTTGCGTGATGGCTTCACCAGCTTTGACTAAGTAGGTGATAGCACCCGATCCGCTCTTGACGTTGGCGGGTGTTTGGGAAATGTCTGCCATGTCTGGTCTCCAGAAGAAGCGGACGGGGGTTTTGTGGGAACCTAGTAGGGGCTAATGTTTGTTTAGTTTCCACTGACCCCCGTCCGCGAACGATGAGTTGAGCTACGCACTCAACGAACCTGTTACGTTGCTTCCGGTTGGTGCCAAACGATAGCAATGGCTCCCGCTCCTGAACTTGCACCTCCGGGTACGACGTAGCCGAAGACCTTGTTGCCGCTGGCGGTGACCGTGACCCGCTTGGCGGCATTGTCCCAGTAGACCTTCAAGCCTTCGGCAATGGCGGCATTGGCAAGGATCTTGTAGACACCACCACCACAAGCCAGGGCACCCTTTTCGTTGGCCGCAATATCGCGGTGAGCGGGGAGCGGCAAGTCTCCGATGACATTGATCTGCCCGCCAGGGCAAGCGGAACCGGGAGTGTAATCCACCATGAGTGGATCGCCGTGATAGAAGATGGCTTCATTGGCTGCCATAGTATTTGTACCTCATACTGAAAATTGTGAATTTACTCAAACGAAAATGTGGACAGGAACCGAAGTGTTACGCGGCTCCCTTGCTCATGACTCCGAGGATCGGATCGCCGTTGGCAACGCCTGCATCGTGGTAGGCTCGCCACTGGAGACCGAGAACGTCGAAGGGAGCGTCATTGCTTTCCACCACCGGACGACGATTGCCGTTGAGGAAGGCACCGATGACCACACTGCCCATGGCGGCAGAGGGATCGGCCAGGAGGAACCACAAGGTGGTGGTCTGACCAGGAATGGCAGCTCCGACTGCTACAATCGCATCGGTGCGAGCTTTGATGTTGGTGTTGTTCAGGTAGGGACTGACCACCGGAGTGAACTTGCCAACATGCGGATTCTCGTCTGGACGACCTTTGGAATTGGCGGTCTGCAAGACCTGGAGACTGGTCTTCGTGAACAGTTCGTTCGCGACGACACTATTGGAGGTGCCCACCAAGAGGATCGAGGGGGACAGCAACAACGGGGCGAGATCCGCGTCGATCTGGTTCATGAAGAGTGTTTCGCCCTGGGAGAGTCCGTCTACGCTCAAGTTGGTCGTGGCACCGCTCAAGTAGTTGCGGTTGCCGCCACCCGTGGGGAACAGCGTGGTCAACTGGTTCATGAGTTGGGTGTAGAAAAGTTCTTCGAGGAACTTCGCACCTTCCATGCCCAGTGCCGTCATGATCCGGGTGAGGGCACCCAGGTCGTCGTTGATGATATCGCGACGGCTCAAGCCTACGATCTTACCGTAGGTGTTCGCGGAGACCGTGTACTTGTCGTCATCGAAGCCACCGTGCTTCAGTTCTCCGTCCGCACCGACTTTCAGGTAACCACCTTTCATGGTCATGCGGTAGAGATTCATGTTTTTGAAGTCGGTAACCGAAGTGGTGTAAACCCACTTCTCCCAGGTCGTATTCTGACCCTCGTAAGCGGCCAGCAGAACCTTGTTGGCAACGTCATCGAAGATGCCCAGGCCGGTCCAGGTGGTGTTACCCGTGGCGGCTCGCAGCTTCCACAAGGCTTCTCGGCAAGCGGTGATGAACCCATCGGTGTTCAAGCGTCCGGGATAACGGCTGCCGTTGGCCTGGATGTACGACTGCTCCATGACCTGGAGTAAGGAGGTGTCCCGGATGCCGGGCTTATCGGCGGCTGTCAGTATCTTCTCCGGGAACATGGACTCGTAGCCGTATTCCCGTCCGAGGACGTTTGTGGCTTTTGCCGGAATACCACACTGACGGACCAAGGAGCACGTCAGAGCTTGCGGATCGAACTCGCTGGAGTTGGTGTGAATGGCGAACTTACCCATGTCCTTCTTCTCCGCTCGACGGGCCTCCAGCTCGAAGCGGTCGCGGGTCCAACCTTCACGAACGGCGAAGCTGGCGAGACCGCGAACGGTGGTCGCTTTGGTGCCGAGGGACTTGACGTAATCGTCGTTCAGTTCAATGTCGCCATTGAGACGAGCGTAGTCCTGAATGGCTTCCACCCGATCCAATTCTTCGGCTTGTCGTTTGCGGACGGCGACCAAAGCATCGTCTTCGGAGTGGAGGGAAGGATTGGCAGCAGGCTTCTTCACGGTCTTTTTGTCGAACTTGGTCTGAAGGGCTGTGAGGACACCCTCTTCCAAGTCTTCAACCTTCAGTCCCAAGGGGGCACAGTAGTCTTCCAGATACGCCTGGAATTTCGGATCGAGTTTCTTTTTCACGTTAAATATTCCTTGTAAATGAGAAAGTTTGGCAACCAATTCCTGGAGGGAGGCTCCCGTCATTTCGATTTCCAGAGCTTCGATGACTTCTGTAGCGAATCCCTCATTGAGAGCTTGCTCTGCGGTGAAGTAGGTGTCCTTCTCCATCCAGGAAGTAACCTGCTCCGCTGATTTTCCTGTGCGAGAAGTGTAGATAGAACGAATGCTTTCTTCTGTTTTCTGGAGCAAATCAATTCCAGCTTCAAAATCCTCCTTTCCGCCAGAGACCGAGAACTTTGGATTATGGACCATCACCATGGCGTTGTCATAGATCATCCGCTTGGAACCAGCCAGGAAGATGACTGAGGCAATGGAAGCCGCCATAGCGGTAACAATGGTGGTGACGTTGGTACGACTAGAGAGCAAGTTGTAGATGGCTAGACCTTCCAGAACCTCCCCACCAAGACTGTTGATGTAGACCTCCACGGGGAAGTCTTTCTTTGTTCCTTTGAGGGCATCCGCTAAATCTTTAGAACTGAAACCCCAAAAGGAACTTATGTCATTGAAGACATAAATTTCCAACTTATCAGTTTTCATGATAAGACTGGAGTTCTTTACTGTCTTCTTATTCTTCATTATCTTCTTCTCCAGGGAGGAGTATGCCTCATCCTTAAAACTAAGAATTTACTCTGGTGATTCTAACAGACCATGGTCTAGGTGGAATTATTTTAATCACCTAGATCTAGGTTATTCACGTTTTACTTCTTTTGTCCTTTGGGTCCTTATTGTCCTCTGGATCTTCCTTATCATATTTCTCAGCTATCTCTAAGGGATCTGGAGGAGGTTCCGTAGGACCTATGGCAATGCCGAGTTTCTCACGAGCCTCTTTCTGCAAGCGGAGATTCTCGTAGTGTTCCTCCACGCGACGATTGAAGCGACCTTCCTGAACATCCACGTCGCTGATGTGGCCACCTTTGTGAAGCAAATCTAAGGCAGCCGCGACCTTGACCGGATCGGTATGCTCTGGAACTTCATCCCAGCGATAAGCGTGGTCTGGAGGTTCTTCACGTAAGGATAAGAAACGAGAGACTACTCCTTGGACTGAAGACCCACCCACCTCATCCTCAAAGTAGTCTCTCGTTCGAATCGCTTCAAACCACCATTGGTTTAAGTCGTAATCTAAAACTTCCGTCTCTGCATCGAGACGTTCCTCATTAATTGCTCCGCGATAAAGCTGGCGATCCAATGTGCCAGAAGCCATGTTGTATCCACCACTGTTGCCAATGGCGAGGTTTCTGGGAACAAGAAGAGGACGGGCAGCTTCCTGGACAAGAGCATTCACGAAGTCATCGTACATGGTCACCGGCTGCTTCGGGTCCAGTTGTTTCATTTCATAGAGAGATGGCAGGACAGTCATTAGTCCTCGATCAATTGGGAAGCTGGAGAACCAATCATTCGGGTCTTCCTGTGTGGGTTGACCTGAACCAGAAAGTGGAAAAGCCGTTACACCTGGAGATTGAAGTGATTGCAGCAGCACGGTGAAATCGGCTGCTATCTCCGCGTTTTGGACAACGGCCAGGGTGTAACGGCGAAGTAAAGCCCACAGAGGGAGCGTCGTGACTGTCTCCGGGACCCCCCGTAGATATTGACGTTCACGGCGGAACCAATGGATGGCGTCTTCTGCCCTGATCCATTCTCCGTCTGGAGTGAAGAAGGGTGAAATGGTGGTCTCGCCAGGGTGACCGTAGAGGAGGTGATAGTATTCCGGTTCCCCGGATACCCGATTGAAACGGATGCCGTCGATCTCCAGGTACTTGGTATCCTGCTTGTAGTTGAAGCGATCATGTGTTACCTGATCGCACTCGAAGATCCTCCAATTGGTCTTAACTGGACTCTTGGCTTTGAGATCGAGGTAGGCAAACGCGAAGGCTTCCCCATCTTGGATTTTTGCATAGCGAAGTTGCCAGAGCTTGCGACGGAGTTTGATCCTCCTGGCTCGACGTGACCACTGACGTTCAATGGAGAGCTTCTGCTCTGGAGTGAAGCGAGCGTCAGTAATCTGAAGAGTGGGACCGCTGCCCACAAAGTCATTGGCGAGTGTCAGGAGGATGCCTTTGAGGTAACCGTTATTGGCTACCTCGTAGCGACTGCGGGAACGAAGCTTCTTTCTTACGGGCAGCTCATTAGCCGCATTGGGCGATAGTTCGTCCGCCCAGACCCAATGGAGTTGGTTCTGGTGAGTAGTCTGAGCCACGTCGTATTTGGATTGGAGGTGCCGCATGATCGTTTCGCGGAGGCGAATGATCTGTTGGTTCGGCTGGACCTCTACGAAGGGCTTATTTGTAGCTGGATTGATGAGCTTTCCCATAGTTGTGTCCTTAGACTGGACCCCCAGGTTTGAAACGAGAAATGCGGAGACCGTGGAGTGGTACATCCCCGACTTGTTTGGCAGTGGCGTATTGATCGGCTTTGATGAGTTCATCGACTGGCCGTTCTTCTACGGTGCCTTCATCCGTTGAGACCTTTTGTGGAGCTTTACCGAGATCTTCAATGTCTTGTTGTGTGATAGTCATATTAGGCTGCCTGTTTGATTATGATGCAGAGCTTGCGACCAATAGGATAGGTGTCTCGCTCTATTCCACCGACACCACCTAAAACGATAAACCAACCCCAATACGTCCCAGGAGTGTCAACATTTCCTGGGATGAAATCAAATTGGACAATACCATTAGCCGCGTCGATGATTGTAGCTGATTCTTCATTGACGACAACCAGTCCAGAATTGTCCACCATTTTGAACTTCACTGTTAGTCCCGTTAGGATCATGTTTACCATGACCCCGGCACTGTTTTCATACTGCAACTGACAGTTAAGTGGCTTGAGAGTATCGTTAACTGTGAATTCGTGATAGATGATCGTCATGATTATTCCGTCTTCTGGAGTGTCAAGGGATCTTGAATGGTACCTGGGAGCGTGTATGGTTCTTCTCGTGATCCCGGAAGACCTATAAGGCGGCTGGTTAAACCGGTGAGCTTATAGATCTTTTGGCTTTGTCCTGGAAGTGGATGATTGTAGTTCTGTGTACCAAAAATGTTGTGGATATGCTCAGCGGGGTAAATGATAGCAGGTGGTAGCACGAATGGCATGCCGCTGCGGTCTTGCCATTGCCACGGTTTTGCTCGGTTCGCGGGAGTCGGATCAGCGGGTTTGGCATTCCATTTGTTAATGGTGGGAATTAGCACACGCAATGGATCGCCACGGTCCTGGTAGAGTTGCGGCGTAGCATGCTTGGCCGGAACCGGATCTGCACTTTTCGCCAGCCACTTGTCGATGGTCGGAATTGGCAACCAGGCTACATAGATCTCGCCACGAGTTGGATATAGATGTGGTGTGGCATGCGGCCGCGTTACAGGTCCAGGTTGCTGGGCTATCCAGGTAGTCACCGTGGGTGCAGGCAGTGCTGCGAACACGACGTCCGTGCGATCCTGATACCGCCATGACGCGGACTTTGGTCTGCGTACAGGTTCCGGTTGTTGAACTACCCACTTGTCAACCGAGGGCACCTGACCAAAATTCCAGCCGGTATTCCCGCCCCCGTTGTCCACGTTCCCCACACCGGTCGCATCAATGTTTATCGAGCCGGTGTTCTGACTGTTCGTGACAGTGGCGCATGTTGTGGTCGCCAAGCCACCGTTGGCCACGAAATCAAGATTCGTAATCAACAGCTGGAAGCCAGCTGCCCCATCCATTGTCAGATTGCCACCGACGACGATCTGACCATTGCTCATGTCGGCTGAAGCACCGTCCCAGAACCTCGCTAGGCCAGACCCACCGTTGACATCGAGTGCGCCCGCGACAGTCACGACGTAGCCATTGACGTCTACGTCGCCGTCGTCAAACACAAACGAGTCGGTCGTGAAACTGTTTCCAAACGTAACCCGTCCGCCCGGTTTGTCGACGACCAGGTCTTCAATGGTCAGGTTGTAGAAATCGACGGCCTGGTCGGCGGAACCGCTCAGCGTGATCGTGCCGGTGCCTTTAGTCCAGTTGATTGAGCCACCCGTCACGCTCCAGATCAGATCCCCCTGGAGCGTGAAATTCGGATTGTTGGTGTTGACGACCGTGAACGATCCCGTTCCGGCTTTCGTCACGGTGACGCTTTGCGTGAAAACGTTCGTGCCGCTGCAGGTCCAAGTCCTCGCTGAACTGCTCGAACTGGGATTGATATAGACAGGGCAATCCCAAGTGCCGCCCGTGAGGCTGGCGACAGCAGCTCCAACAAAATTCATCACCTTAAGGTAGTTAGGATGAAACAAACCGCCAGCTTCGCATAGGTTGCCTGCTGAGTAACTCGCTCCTCCTTCGGCACCGTCAACTTCTCCTGTCGAACGGCAGACAAACGTGCCAGAAGCCTCTTCTGCGATTGTGAGCTTGCCTGCTACGTCCCAGGTGCCCAATGAGAAGATAAATCCCGACACGGTGTAGGCTGCCCCCACCGGAATAGCTCGTGTTACGGTAACGGAGGCAGCCGACACACCATTGATCGTGCCGGCGGTGGAAGTCAATGTCAGCTTGCCAGGTGAACCGGTTAGAGCTGTGGTACCAGTCAGACTGAGATTGCCAGCGAGTGTGCTGCTGGTAGTATTGAGGAAGGTGATGGTGCAGGTAGCATCGCTGGTCAGGTGGCGACCAATCGCAATCTTGAAAGTCGCCACGCTGTTGGTGCCAGCGAAGGGCACGGTGGCCGTGTAGTCGCGGCACACGGCATCAGCGGTGAGCGTGTAGCCTGTAACATTCGCATCAAAAAACACATTATCAGAGGCAGTCGGTACCCAGCCGTTCGCTGGTCCGCCGGGCGTGGTACTCCAATTCGTGGCGGTATGCCAATCTGTAGTGGTCCCTAACCAGTGCAGCTCGTTTGCCGGTGTGAGAGTCGCGGTGATGACGTTCGTACAGGTTGGCCACGCATACGGGGTGGCTTTGTGAACACGGACAGGCGTAGGCTGTTGGGTGACCCACTTGTCTACGGTGGGTGCCGGCACGAACGGACAGGTGCTGATACAAGCGGCAACAACGGCGACGGTGAATGCTGGACTACGTCGCATGGGTTGCGAAGGTGGAGTGATCCAACGATCCACTGTGGGAGGTGGAACAACCGGAGGAGCTGCTCGGGATAGATAGGGAAAAGCACGCATGGGCTATTTCAACCAGATTCCTCCTGGCGACTGCACAGACACTGAACGGGGAGTGTTGGGAGGAAGTCCCGACTCCAAGTTTTCGAGCTGCAGTGCATACGGAACACACGTAGAACACACAGGACCGCACACAGGACCGTTGCATTGCATACACCAGCCCCGTGTACGACCCGAACCAGGGCGACCTTCCCAATGGCCACCACAGTGAACACATTGGTAGGTCGGGATCTGCTCGAATGGTCGATCTCTGTCCGGTGAAGAGATCGTTATTTCACCAGCTACCTTCATGGGTTATTCTCTAAAGAAAATGGTCGTGTTGAGGGTCGGAACGGTGCCGGCGTTGGCAAGCAGGGCGAGGGCGATTCCGGCGTAGACCACGGCAGCCTGCAGGATCTCACCACCGGGAACCGCACACCACCGCCACGTGACACGCTGATTCTGTGCCCAAGTCATTGGAAACGGCGTGCCGATCATGGTGGCCGTAGCGAGGGGCGTTGAACCACCGCACGCACCGAGGCTGTTGGACGCTGCATCAGAAAAGTCCATTGGCACAGGCACAAGTCCGACTGCCGTTCCACCCGTGGGGGCCGCCGTTGTCGTACGCCGGATAGCAAGCGACAGTCCTGCATCACCCGGGGTTGATCCCGAACTGACGATAATGTCGTACACGGTCGCTCTGACAGTGACGGCAGCTCCCGCATAGATCATGTTCTGGATGGCACCGACACCAGTCCCCGAGGTCAGGGCACCGGTGCCTTCACCAGACGCCTGAGCATAACAACGATTCATTGTAACTTCCTTCTGTTAGGAGCGGATAAAACAAACGAAACAAACTGTCTTAGTAGGGCACGGGCGTGACTGGTGAGCCTCCGATGCTGACAGTCAAAGCCTCGACAACGATGGTGGTTCCACCACCAAACGTGCCACCGTTGCCGACATACGCATTTCCGTAATTCACGCCTGTCTCAACCTTGTTCGTAGCCGGATAGTCGAGCAACTGTCTATAACACCACTGGAAACTCTCGTTGATCGTGAGTCGTTTGCCAGTGATTCGAATTGCCAACTGCTGATTGGCCGTGGCAGTGTGCGTAACGGTCAACAGTTCCCACGTCGTGCCACCCAGTGAATGTGCGGACGTGCTGATAACTTCCGCAAACGTCCCGCCGGAGTTCCATGCTTTGCCGGCGTTTACGAGTTGCAATCGAGGAGTTTCGCCAGCGGTCCAGCCCGAGATGGTGCTGGGCTTCATCGCCACTTGGAACTTGGCCGTCTCACCATCTGCAACGTGGACCGGAATGTCGATGTAGTTCGGGCAGGTCATTGCACCTGCCGGAATTGCATCGGTGTAATTCGCAGAGGTGTGAATGTAATCGGGATCAGGGGCTGTCCAGCCACAGCCTTGCAAATCCCCGTGCGTGCCTTCGACGTAAGCTGCTGAACTACCTGAACCACCTTGGGCAGACCAGTACAACGTTCCGCTCACGTGATTATGATCGAATGAAAACATGCCGCTGGGATTGCTCCCACCAAACGGGACGTAGAACTGATTCATTCGATAGCTTGGAGCGTAGAAGACAAATTCTGCACCGTAACAGACTACGCGAGCCGAGTAGACATTTATCGGATTGTTTGAAAAGACTGTGCCTCGCAGCGTGTGGTTCCCGTACTGCACGGCCTGGGTACAGCCAATGATCGCAGAACTGCTATTGCCATTGCCTGAGATGGCGACAATACAGTCTTGGATCGTTGTTGCGAGACAGTTTGTGGCAGCGTTCATGCCCCAATTACAACCTGTGATCATTGTCGCAAAACTATTCCCGTTAC
>Ga0315275_10007832_pt1 | contig 10361 bp, 8 predicted proteins | sample YL17G03_0_MG_FD_205557 | JGI IMG/M metagenome (GOLD analysis project Ga0315275, IMG submission 205557) | Sediment microbial communities from Yellowstone Lake, YNP, Wyoming, USA - YL17G03_0 | ecosystem: Environmental > Aquatic > Freshwater > Lake > Sediment | place: USA: Wyoming | collected...
CGGGATTCTCCCTACAGATCGAGCAACCTTTGGGAGCGAAAGCATGAAGAGGTTTCTAATCTTTGGGCTGGTGTGCATGGCGCTGGCCGGCTGGTTCTCCTGGGCCGTTGCCCAGGACACCGAAACCACCGAGGCCACGGGCATCGGCTCGATCATCGGCGGCGACGTGGCCCACGCCCGGGATGATGCCATCAAGGACGCCAAGCGCAACTGCGTGGAGCAGGTCGTGAAAGTGATGGTAACCTCCGGGACCTTGGTGAATATGGGCGTGGTCGAGGAGGATCAGATCAGGACCAACGCCGGGGGCTACATCAAGAGCCACCAAGTCTTGTCCGAGTCCAAGGGCGCGGACGGGCTGACCTACGAGGTCAAGCTGCGTGCCGTGGTCGAGAAGAGCGATATCAAGGACGACGTCGGAGAGCTCTTAGCCAAGAAGGGCAACCCCCGGGTGATGGTGATGATGGAGGAGCAGAACATCGGGGAAGATCGCTGGCACTGGGGCGTGGACCTGGCTGTGTCCGAGGCGGCTCTGGTGGAGAAGTTCCGCACCAAGGGCTTCCAGGTGGTGGACAAGACCCAGGCCATAAAGAAGATCACCCGCGAGGCCCTGGAGAGCGCCCTGGAGGGCGACGCCAAGGCGATGGTTGCTCAGGCCTTAAAATACGGGGCCGAGGTGCTGGTGGTGGGCAAGGCCTTTGCCCGCGAGGCCTCCAAGGCTTCGGAGATTTTGGGCGGGACCGGGATGACCTCCTGCCAGGCCACGGTCCAGGCCCGGGCCCTGAACGCGGACGACGCCAAAATTTTAGCATCCAAAACGCAGACGGCCCCGGCGGCGCATATCGACGCCACGACCGGGGGGACGTTGGCCCTGGAGAAGGCCGGGAACCTCCTGGGGGACTACCTGATCGAGCAGATCCTCAAGGGCTGGGCCTCTACCGCGACTACGGTGACGATGAACGTGCGCGGGGTGACCATGGGCGATCTCATGGATTTCGAGAAGACCCTGGAGTTCGAAATCCGCGGGGTGGAGGGCATCGACCAGAGGGACTTCTCGGGCGGCGTGGCCGAGATGGAGGTCAAGACCTGGCGGAACGCCAAGGACCTGGGCCGGGAGATGAGCGCCAAGACCTTGGAGAAGTTTACGGTCAACGTCACCAGCATGACGGCGAACACCATCGCCCTGCGGGTGACCCGGAAGGGCAAGTAATCTAACCACAATCTATCGTACAAGGAGGGAGACGGAACATGAGGAAGTTCGTGGTGCTGTTGGCCTGCGTGATGATCGCCCTTCCCAGCCTGGTCCTGGCCCAGGACAAGGTCGGGGGCGGCCTGAAGAAGCGGGTGGCCGTAATGGATTTCGAGGATAAAACCGGGCATGGTTCCTGGCAACTCGGGAGCGGGATGGCGGACAAGCTCGCCACGGCCCTGGTCAAGTCCGGGCGCTTCATCGTGATCGAGCGGGAGCAATTGAAGAAGCTCATGCAGGAGCAGGCCCTGGGTATGACCGGCGCCGTCAGCGCCGGGACCGCGGCCACGGTCGGCCGCCTGGCCGGAGTGGAGCTCATGGTCACAGGCAGCGTGAATGAGTTTGGTCAGAAGGAGGGCAAGATCGGTGGTGGCGGCGGTGGCGGCAGGTTTGGCGGGCTCCGCGGGATTTCTGTGGAGACCAAGACCGCTCGGGTGGGCTGCTCGGTCCGGCTGGTAAACACCTCCACGGGTGAAATCGTGGCCGCTGAGGACATCGCCGAGGAGGAGTCCAAGAAGGGCGTGGAGGTGAGCACCAACGACTTCGATTTCGCCAACACCTCGAACTTCGACAACACCCTGGCCGGCAAGGCGATGGGCAAGTCCATCACCAAGGCCATCGACGTGATCGCTAAGGCCATGGATAAGCTGCCTTGGACCGGCCGGATCCTGAAGGACAACGGTGACGGCACGGTGCTCGTCCGCCCGGGGACCGACGGCGGGGTCAAGGTCGGCGACACCTTCACGGTCTACAGCCTGGGCGAGAAGATCACGGATCCCACGACTGGGGAGGAGCTCGGCCAGACCGAGAGCAAGGCCGGGACCGTCACCGTGACCGCGGTGCAGGAGAAGTTCTCCACAGCCAAAGTTGCAACGGGCAAGGGCTTCAAGGCCGGGGACGCCGTAAGGTTGCAGTAGCTCCTGCCGTAACTCTGAACGCAGGGAGGTTTGAATGAAACGATCCCGATGGATCGGGATAACAGTAGTGCTGGCCCTGGTGGCAGCCTTGCCCGGGGCCCGGATCGGGGCCAAGGGCACGTCCGTGGCCAAGGTCTCCTTTTTCCTGGGTGCCTTGAAGCTCCAGCCGGCCCAGGCGGCCAATTGGAAGAACGCGGTCCTGAACCAGCCGGTGTACACCGGCGAGAAACTCAAGACCGAGGATAAGTCCCGGGCCGAGATCATGCTCACCACGGGGAGCGTGATGCGCATGGACGAGAATTCCTCCCTGGACGTGGCCAACATGTCCGGCGGCGGGTCCAAGGTCAGCAGCCAGACCAAGGTGTGGTCGGGAAAGGTCTGGGCCAACGTGAACAAGATGGCCAAGGGCTCTTCCTTCGGCTTGGAATCCCCGACCGCGGTGGCCGCGGCCCGGGGAACGGTCTACCGGATGACCGTGGGTACGGACAGCACGACCCGGATCCGCGTGTATCAAGGCAAGATCGAAGTCAAATCCCCGGAGGTCAAGAAGGCCGGGGGCGGTACCGGCGGCGGGCTGGGCGAGGTCAAGGGCCCGTCCGAGGTCAAAGGGCCTTCCGAGGTCTCGATGCAACAGTGGACCGAGATCGTGGCCGAGCAGATGGAGATCGTGATCCAGGCTAATGGGCAACGGCTCCCGCCCACCCGGTTCGACTGGGCCGTGGACGCCCAGGAGGAGTGGGTGCAGTGGAACCAGGCGCGGGATAAGCTGCTCAAGCGGTAATGGCCTGTTAATTCGAATACGAGGGCGTCTCCCGAATCCTCGGGGGACGCCCTTTGACATAATACCAACTGGAGAAAACGTTTATGGAAGATTTCCGTCTTGATTCCTGGCCCATGCTCCTGGGCTTCCTCTGGCCGGCCTTGGGCTGGCTCCTGAGTCTCCTGTTTTACGGCTTCGTCGCGGCCCTGGGGTTTCTGGGGCACAAGCACACGGCGAGCAGAGGTTGGATGTTCTTGGGGTTCGGAGGCGCGATCGCTTTCGTGGCGACGCTCCCGACCGTCTTTCCCTTTATGATGATGTTCGCAGCCTCCATGTCGAATTACATAGGACTTCTGTCCGTCGCGCTGGGGGTCCTTGGGCTCTTGAAGCTCGCAGCCGGCATCCTCTTCGCCATCGGTCTATTAATTCTATTGAAAGAACACAAGGGCCTCTTTAGGAAGACAACGTGAATCCTGAAATCCAAAATCACCTAGCCCTCGGCCTAATCGCTGTTCTCTTTTTAGCCCTTCTGTTCGCCGTCAAGAGCGTCCTGACGCCGTTCGCGATCATCCTGCTTTTGTTCCTCTTCGGCTGGCCGCTGCGGAATGCGGCCGGGGTGCGCTCGCTCCTCTGGGCCGGGGGGATCGCTTTTCTCCTCTGGTTCCTCCACACGGCCCGCCTGGTCCTGGCCCCGTTCGTGCTGGGCGCGCTCCTGGCCTATCTCCTGAACCCCCTCGTGGAGCTCCTGGTGCGCTGGAGGATCCGGCGGGGGCTGGCGATCTTCTTCTGGATGGTGGTCATCCTCGGGACCTTGAGCCTCCTCCTCTCCTGGGTCCTCCCGGTTCTCTTCACCCAGGTCAGCCTCCTCATCTCCAAGATCCCGCACTACTTCGAGGTCGTCAAGGAGAAGGTTGCCTTTCTTCTGGCGCGGTTCAACGTACCGGTAGACCGGGACCAGCTCATCCAGGAGGCCCTGAAGCGTTGGGAGATGATCCTGGGCAAGGTCTTTACCGGCCTCTCCACGGTGGGGAAGGGGATCGGGTTCCTTCTCTCGGTGATCTCCTTCCTGATCATCACCCCCATCGTGACCCTCCTCTTCCTCGGCGAATGGCCCAAGTTCAAGGCCGGCATCCTGAAACTCATCCCCGAGGGATATCGGGATAATTCGGTCTCGCTGTATCACGAGACCGATGGCGTCGTGGGCCGCTACATCCGGGGGCAGTTGACGGTCTGCGCTCTGGACGCGGTCCTGATGAGTGCCAGTTTGTCGCTCCTGAGGATAGACTACTCCCTGCTCCTGGGGCTCTGGGCCGGCTTGTGGCAGGCCATCCCCAACATCGGGTTCGTGGTCGGATTGCTCCCGGCCCTCGCCGTGGCGGCCTTTGCTCCCCAACCGATGCTGGCGATGCTCAAGGTCCTGGGCGCCTTCGTGGGCGTGAACCTGATCGAGGGGAATCTTACGACGCCCCGGATCATGGGCAAGTCCCTGGGCCTGCATCCGCTGTGGGTGATGCTGGGGCTGATGCTCGGGGCGCTGTTCTTCGGGGTCGTCGGCCTCCTCGTCGCCACCCCGGTCGTGGCCGTCCTCAAGGTTCTCTTCGGGAAGGTCCAGGGGCGATACCAAAATTCAGAGCTCTACAAGGGGAAACCCTTACCGCCGGTTTCGTAGTTTTGTAGGCACCAAGCTTGCTTGTGCCTTTTGTCGATCAGCAGTGATCCGGTACAGCTCTAACTACCAGCCGTTTCTTGTGAAAAAGAGAACGCCCACTAAATATTGTTGTCTGGAAACAAAGGGGGCGTGGGGAGGGCGTGGAATGGGTGTGATGTGGGCGTGATGTGGGCGGAAACCCCTCCCGGATATCGGAGCTTTTGCGGCCCTCTCCCTCCTGGGGGAGGTTTTAGTTAAACAGGCGTAACTAAGCTTTGTCGGCCTTCCTTACGAGACAAACCTGAGGGTACCACAATATATAGGGATCATCGCTTTCAGAAAACAGTCCAGGGGAAAACAACCTCTCCCCTGGACTCATGCTATTTTGGTGTCCCCAACGGGAATTGAACCCGTGCTACCACCTTGAAAGAGTGGTGACCTAACCGCTAGTCGATGGGGACGCCTTAGGACTGCTTGGCGTGGCTGTGGATGTAGAGCTTGCGGAACTGCTCGTTATCCACGATGGCCTTGTTGATCAAGAAATACGTCTCCAGGTTCTCGTTCGTGGAGAGGATCCGGCCGCAGAGGATCTCGGAGAGGGCCAGGAGAAACCGCACCGAGAGCTTGGGCTGCTCCTCGAGGAGCTCGTGGAAGCGACTCCGGCTCAAGGCGTAGAGCTCGCAGGCCGAACGGGTCGTAGCCGTGGCCGAGCGCGGGCGCTCGGTGATCAGGGCCATCTCCCCGAAGAAAGAGTTTTCCGGAAGGTCGGCCAGCACCAGCTTGGCGTTGTTCCGCTCGATGGAGACCTCCACCGAGCCCTTGGTGATGAGGAACATCTCGTCGCCCGGGGTCCGCTCCTTGAAGACCACGGCTCCGGCGGCATACTCCCGCCGATCCAGCTTGCCCTCGAAGAGCTGGAGCTCCTCCGGGCTCAGGTACTTCATCAGTTGAATGCGTTTCAGGGTTTCTTCGATGGCCATCCTTTTCTCTCCTGGGTTTTTAGAGGCATGACGATGAGCGCTCGATGATTGATCAGGCCTTGGTGAGCCAGTTGGGAATCGAACCCAAGACTCCCGCCTTAAAAGGGCGGTGCTCTACCTACTGAGCTACTGGCCCAGGGAAAATGGTGCGCGGTATCATTTCGTAATCTGCTGAATGATCAGAGCCATGGAAGCGATCTCGAAACTGACCCGGGAGAAATCCTTGATCGCGCTCCACCAGTTGAACTCCCCCTTCTTGGGCACCCAGATGGTGTCCCCGGCCTCGAGCTCTCCGGCGTCCTTGGGCAGGAGCCTCTGGCCCGTGGGCTTGATGATTTTCATGCCGCGGGCATTGGCGTTCCAGGCCAGGCCCCCGGCCTGCTTGATGTAATACTCGATGCCCGAGCCGGATTTGTAGACGACGCTTCCCGGACGGTTGAAGCGCCCGGTCAGGGCCACGGTCTCGAGCCGTTGGGGGATGACGATCCGATCCCCGTTCCGGAGCTTGATGTCCTGCTTGGGATCACGCCGCACCCAGAGCTTCTGAAAATCGATGATGATGAAGTCCGGGGGCTCCTGCTCCAGCTTGATCTGGAGGTACTCCCGGTCGTTCTCCGAGCGGTCCTTCTCGGGAGTCTTTTGGATCCGCTCCAGCTCCTTGTCCTCGAACACGTGGTTGGTCGGCCGGATGAACCTGGCCTGCTTGAGATCGGCCTTCCCGGTGAACCCCCCGGCCCTCCTGAGCAGCAAGGAGAGAGGCTCCCCCTCGGCGAAGGTATAAACCCCGGGGTAACGGGCCTCGCCTTCGATGGTGACGAAGAAGGCCTTCTTCTTTCCGGACTCATACCAGGGAGCGGAAAAGACCACGACTTCCTCGTCTCCCACCATGGCCGGGTTGGCCTCGAGGGAGCCCTTCTCACGGCAATCCAAATAAGCCAATCGACGCTCCCCCCCGGCAAGACGCTGAATGAACTGGATCTTCTCCAGATAGGCTGCGCTGGTGTATCCTCCGGCCAAATCGATCACGTCGCAAAGCCGCTCCCCGCCCCGGAGTTCGAAGATGGCCGGGCGCTTGACCTCCCCGTAAACCGCCACGCTCTTGCCCGAGAGAGGCACGAAGACCACATCTCCGGATTCGAGATAGAGGTCCTGGCTCCGGTCCCCCCGGGCCAGTAGCCCGTACAGGTCGGCCTCGGCCGTGTCCCCTGTGGAGTGGCGGATCCGGATGTGGCGGAGGGAGGCCTTCTCCGTGGGTCCGCCCGCGACCGTGATGACCTGCGAGAGGGTGGATAAGGCGCTGACCACGTATCGGCCCGGCTTTTTTACCTCGCCGGAGAGCCAGACCGGGATCTGCCGGGGACGGAGCAGGGTGCACTCCACCTTCACGTCCCGGTAAAACCTGTGGACCACGGAATCCATCTCGACCTGAAACTTGGAAAGGGTGAGTCCCGCCGCCTTGACCAATCCCAGGTTGGGAAGGAAGAGAGTCCCTTCGACTCCGACGGTCCCGGACAGGGTCACCTGGGTCCGGCCCCAGATATAGATCCCCACGACATCCCCGGAGCCCAGCCGGTAATCCTCTCGGTAATCAGGGATCGAGGAGGTTTCCGGCACCTTGTTCTGCGCCGCGGCCCGAAAATGGTCGTACCCGAATGGCGCGAGCCCTTCCGGCGAGGGCGTGCCTGCCCCGCTCCCCACGGGAGGGATCTCAAGGCCCGGAGGAATGGCCGGTGTGGTCGCCGTGAGCTTGGGCGGCTCCTCCTTCGCCTCCTGCTCTTGGGCCCCGGCTCCCCCGGCCCCGTGGACCAGCGCAAGCCACAGGGTCGCCATGAGAATCCCGGATAGCCAGCGACCGAATCTTGGATTCATCTATTCTCTCCGAATATTAGCCTCAAGGCTTCTCCAGAATATAGTATTCTAACAGGTTCTGACGAATTTGTCAACCCGTTTTTTGGAAATTCTTCATTCCCCCGTCCCTTGACGCTGGAGAATGTAATATGGTATGCTTAATAATACCGTGAAAGGAAAAGCAAAGGAAATAGCATGAACCCATCAAAGAAGAAAACCGTCTTTATCGCTGGCCTGCTTTTTATCCTGACCTCGGTCTTGCCGGCCCAGGATGTCCGCGAGACCATCCTTCCCAACGGCCTCAAGGTACTGACCCGGGAGGTCCATGCCGCGCCGGTAGTGACGACTTACGTATGGTATAAAGTGGGGTCGCGAAACGAGAATGTAGGCATGACCGGTATCTCTCACCAGATCGAGCACCTGATGTTCAAAGGCACCCGGCGGCTCAAGACCGGGGAAATCGATCGGCTCATCACCCGAGCCGGGGGGGACAACAACGCCTTTACCAGCCAAGATTTCACGGCTTATTACATCGAGTTGCCTCGGGATAAGCTTGAAGTGGCCCTCAAGATCGAAGCCGACCGCATGACAGGCAGCCGGATGGCTCCCGAGGATCTGGCCAAGGAGAAAACCGTGGTCCTCTCCGAGCTGGAGGGGGACGAGAACAACCCCCAGTCCGTCCTGGACGATATGGTTCAGGGCGCGGCGTTTATGGCCCATCCCTATCGCTGGCCGATCATCGGCTTCAAGAGCGATGTCCAGAACTTCACCCCGGAGAAGGTCCGCTCCTATTACCGGACTTACTACCAGCCCAACAATGCCACCCTGACGATCGCCGGGGACTTCTCGACCGACGAGGTCCTAGCTAGGGTCAGAGCCCTGTTCGGCAGGATTCCCCGGGCCCCGGATCCGCCAGCGGTCGTGACCGAGGAGCCTCCCCAGCGGGGGGAGCGGCGGGTCGTGGTCCGCAAGGAAGGCACGACCCATTACCTTGAGGTCCAGTACCATGTCCCCGCCTTCCGGGATAAAGACAGTTATGCCCTGGACGTGTTGGATGCAACTCTCACCGGCGGAAAAAGCTCCCGGTTCTACAAGGCCCTGGTGGAGTCCGGCCTGGCCACCTCGGTGGACTCCTACCTGCCCAAGAGCCATGACCCGGGCTGGTTCGGGCTCTATGTGACGGTCCGGTCGGGCGTGGATCCCGACACCGTAGAGAAGGTCCTCTTCTCCGAGATCGGGAAGGTCCAGCGCGACACCCTCGATGACCGGGAGCTCCAAAAGGCCGTGAACCAGACCAAGGCGCAGTTCATCTATGCCAAGGACAACGTTTCCTCCCAGGCCTACTACCTCGGCTACTTCGAGACGGTTGCCTCCTACAAGCTTCTGGATACTTATGTGGACGGGCTCAAGGCCGTGACCAAGGCCGACATCCGGCGGGTGGCCAACCAGTATCTCATCCCGGACAACCGCACGGTGGGGATCTTCGAGCCCATTCCCCCCAAGCCCGGGCAGGCTCTGCCTCCCTCCCAGCCCGCGATCGGGCCCAGGCATTACAAGCCCCCCCAAAATTTAGATTTTGGAATGCGGAATGCGGAATTAACGGCTTTGGAATCCGAAATCCTAAATCCAAAATCTAAACTGCCCTCTCCGGCCCGCACCGAACGCATCGTACTGCCCAACGGCCTGGTCCTCGTCGTGCGCGAGAACCACGCCAACCCCACGGTGGGGATATCCGGCAACCTGAAAGCCGGGGGGATGTACAACCCCAAGGACCGGATGGGCCTGGCTTCGTTCACGGCCGAGATGCTGGCCCGGGGAACGACGACCCAGACCAGCCAGCAGATCGCCGAGGAGCTGGACTTCATCGGGGCTCGCCTCTCCGCCTCGGCCGGGATCGAGGCCGCCAACTTCCAGGCCTATTGCCTGTCGGAGAACTTCGAGCAGGTCTTCTCCCTCCTCGCTGACATCCTGCGCCGTCCCTCGTTTCCGGAGGGCGAGGTCGCCAAGCTGCGGGGAGAGTTCGAGACCGGGATCAAGGAGGAGAACGACGATCTCTGGAACGTGAGCCGGAGGGAGTTGAGCAACGCTCTGTTCCCGGAGGGACATCCCTATCATCAGACCCCGCGCGGAACCCTGGAGAGCGTGGGGGCCATCACCCGGCAGGATGTGCTGGGGTTTTACCAAACCCATTACCGTCCGGATACGATGATCCTGATCGTGGTGGGGGACGTGACCGTGGAACAGGTGAAGAAGCAGTGCCAGGCCCTGTTCGGGGACTGGTCCGCGGCGGGAAAGGCTCCCGCCTACGGCATCCCGTCCGTTCCCCTGGCCGAGAAGCCCGAACGCAAGGTCTTCCCGATGATGGACAAGTCCGAGGCCATCGTCCGGATGGGTCACGCAGGCATCGCCCGGAGCGACCCGGAATACTTCCCCTGCGAGGTCATGAACTTCATCCTGGGCAGCGGCTCCTTCACCTCCCGCCTGATGGCCGACCTCAGGGACAAACAGGGCCTCACCTACGGAGTGTTTTCCTATTTCCAGGCGACCCAGGGGGCAGGCCCCTTCGGCATCGTGATGCAGGTGAACCCCAAGGATGTGGACCGGGCCGTGTCCGCGACCCGGGCCGACCTCGAGGAGTTCATCGCCAAGGGCATTACCGAGCAGGAGCTGAAGGGGGCCAAGGACTACCTCATCGGCAACCTGCCCCTGTCCCTGGAATCCAATTCCGGCATCGCCCAGACGCTCTTAGAGACCGAGTTCTATCATCTCGGCCTGGACTACGTGGAAAGATATCCCGCCCTCATCCGCGCCGTGACCCGGGAGGATGTCCAGAACATGGCCCGGAAACACCTCCACCCTGACCGTCTCGCCACCGTGATCGCGGGGCCGTATAAACCCTGAAAAGGCAGGGGATAGGGAGAAAAAGGAGGAGGCCCCGAAAAACGGGGCCTCTTTCTCATTC
>Ga0315275_10007834_pt1 | contig 10360 bp, 10 predicted proteins | sample YL17G03_0_MG_FD_205557 | JGI IMG/M metagenome (GOLD analysis project Ga0315275, IMG submission 205557) | Sediment microbial communities from Yellowstone Lake, YNP, Wyoming, USA - YL17G03_0 | ecosystem: Environmental > Aquatic > Freshwater > Lake > Sediment | place: USA: Wyoming | collected...
CGCCCCTACGGGACTACGGGGCGTGGCAAGCAGCGCCCCTACAGGATCCCCCGCTCCCGCAGGTAGGGGATGGCGGCTGCTACCTGCTCCTCCGGTATGTGCTGGTTGATCTCGCAGACGCGGAGGGCGGCGGGCGGCAGGTAGCGCGCGATGTGCTCCCAGTCGGCGTCGCCCTGGCCGGGGGCCTGGTGGTCCATGAGGCCGATGACGTCGTGGAGGTGGGCGCCCAGGCAGCGGTCGCCCAGCTCGGTAAGCCAGCGGCGCCTGTCGATAAGCTGGAGACGGTCCATGACCTCGGCGTGGCCCATGTCGTGCCAGCAGCCCGCCACGGCGGGCGGGTAGTCGGCCAGCAGCTCCTTGGCTTCGTCGGGGTGCGGGATCTCGTGGTAGTTGTAGCGGTTCTCCAGGCCGAGAGCGATCCCCAGACCGGCGGCGTGGTTGGTTAGCTCGCGCAGACTGGCCTTGGCGGCGGCCAGGTGGGCGGGCGCGGCCTCGCCCCGCTGGCGACGGCAGTCGGCGCGCAGGAGCGCGGCGTCGCCGGTGTCGATCTGACCGGCGTCGAAGAGCTGGCGAAGCTGCTTCTCGGCCGGGAGCATCTGGTTTCCCACGCCGCCCAGGTGAACCACCACGCGGCCGGCGCCCACTTTGGCCGCCCAGTCGAGGGTGGTGGTCGCGACGGCCAGCGCCTGCCGCCGCTCCCCCTCGTCCAGGGAAGCGAGGTTCAGCTCGTCGCTCCAGCGGCCGTCGCCGGCCCTCACGCGCGGCACCGGCGAGTGGAAGCTGGGGTAGGCGCCGTCGCCGTCGGCCAGGAGCTCCGCCAGGCCCCGAGGGTCGACGGTGTAGTTGATCTCGATCCCGCCGAAGCCCATACGCCTTACGGCGGCCACGAACTCGCCGAGGTGCTGGAAGCGGCCCTGGGCCCACATGGTCGAGAGCGATACGTTAGCCATGACTCCTCATCCTAGAGGGTGTGCATGGGCCGCGCTAGGCGATGCGCTCGCCGGGCACTGGCGGCGAGGCGCTGTACACCTCCAGCACCTGGATGACGCCCAGCGGCCCGCCCAGGCTGCGCTCCACTCCCAGGAAGCGCCCCTTCACCTGGTAGGCCAGCGGCTCAGCCGTAAGGACCGCCGCCGCCACCCACACGCCCCGCTCCAGCCCGTCCACGCTCCCAGCAAAGACCAGGGCCCGCTCGCCGGCGGGCGTCAGGGAGAGGACCGGCGCGATATCGGGGTAGCCGTCCGGCCCCAGGTAGGCCAGGAACTTGGCCGCCTGCAGTCGCGCGAACTTCTCCCGCACCGGCGGCGGCATGGCGGCCCCTTCGCCCTGCGGGCGCCGCCAGCGAGCGGCCCAGCGGGCGCGGGCGGCCGCCGCCAGGATAGCGCCCCGCGAGAGGGCGAACTCCCGCACCACCCGTCGCGCCCGGATGACGCCGGCGCTGCGGATGCCGGTGTAGGCGTTGTAGCGGTAGAAGTCGGCGCTGTTGATCGAGTCCACGTAGGGGCCGGTGCGCTGGAACTCCTGAAAGTCGCCCTGGATGATCCAGCCCCGGGCGGCGGGCGTCATCACCCCAATGCAGACCCTGGGGTTCGTCTCCAGGTTGCGACGCGTCTTCCACATCATCAGCTCGCCGAAGATGATGATGCTCTCGTCTATGGCCTGGAGCGAAGTGATAGGCACGACGTTGGGGACGCCCTCAGCGTCCAGTGTGGCCAGGAACTTGGGCCCGGCCGGCGCCATTGCCTCCACTATGGCCGGGCTGAGGACGGCCGAATCTACAGCCGCGTCGCGCCCGACCATCGGGCCACCTCCCCCACGGCAGCCGCGGCCAGCGTGTGCAGGCGTTCCATGTGCTCGCGCGTTGTCAACTCCGCCCCGTCCAGCGGATAGGGCAGGCCCAGACGGGTGTACTTGGGCCGGCCCAGGTTGTTGAAGGCCAACAGGTCCCAACGCTCCACTGTGGGCAGACGCTCGCGAATGAAGGCGGCCACCGCGGCGATGTTCTCGTCGTCATCGGTGGAGCCGGGGATGATGGGCGTGCGCACCCACATCGGCACGCGGGCCTCTCCCAGACGCTGGGCGTTGGCCAGGATGCGGTCCGGATAGACGCCTGTGGCGGCGCGATGCCGCTCGCGGTCGATGAGCTTCAGGTCGAACAGCACCAGGTCTACGAAGGGCAATACCGCCTCGAAGTGGCGCCAGTCGGCCTGACCGCAGGTGTCCAGCGCGGTGGCGATGCCGCCTTCACGACAAAGGGCCAGCAGGTCCTCCACGAACTCCGGCTGCATCAGCGGCTCGCCGCCGGAGACGGTGACGCCGCCCCCGGAGGTCTCGTAGAAGGCGCGATCCTTGGCCACCTCAGCGTAAAGGGCCTCCACCGTCCACTCCCGCCCGATGACCTCCACCGCCGCCGCCGGGCAGGCGTCTACGCACAGGCCGCAGACCGTGCACCGATTGCGGTCGATGATCATACCGTCAGGCGTGAGGCCCAGGGCCTCCTCGGGGCAAACGGCGAGGCAGCGACGGGCGCCGATGCAGCGCACGTCGTACCAGACCAGCTCTGGCCGCGGCGCTAGGCCCTCCGGATTGTGGCACCACTGGCAGCGAAGAGGGCACCCCTTCATGAACACGGTGGTGCGGATGCCGGGGCCATCCTCGGTGGAGAAGCGCTGGACGTTGAAGGTGGTGCCGGTCGTAGCCATTGTCGTCAACTGCGCTCCACCCAGCGCAGGCTCCACAGTAGCGGCTGCGAATAGGGAGGCTCTCCGCGCATCGCCCGCTCCAGTTGGGTCAGCCCTTCCTCTGCGTGCGCTTCCAGCATTCGCTCGCCCGCCTCGGCCGAGGCCATGCGCGGCTCGCCCACGTAGGTTACCTTGGCGCCGGCGGCCACCCAGCCGAGGGCCATCGCCAGGGACGGCAGGTCAGCCGCCAGCCGCCGCGCCCCCACCAGCCGAAGCGCCGCCGAGCCCACTCTCACCAGACCGCGGGCGACGGCGCCTCGCCCAACCACCACCCAAGGCAGCGACCGCCAGCCCGGCGCCACCTCGTTCGGCGCCGTGGCCAGCATGAGGGACGTCTCGTTGCGGCCGGCGTGAGCGTCGGTGAGATCGCCGGAACTGCCGGGGCCGGTGCCCGTCGTCTCCAGCAGGACCGGGTCGTTCTCCACCATGCGGCGGTAGAAGTTGAGGAACGGCGCGATGATCCTGAACCGCCGCTCCTTGTACACCTTGCGCACTGCCTTCTCGATGGCGATCTGGTGCCGCGGCCCGCCGTGGTTGTCGGCCACCAGGAGGTAGCGAAAGCCCTGTTCGGCCAGGCTGCGCCCGATAGAGAGCAGCAGATAGTAGATGGCGCGGCTGTCCACCTTCACCGAGCCCACCACGGGGATAGTGTCCGCGCCGGCGTATACGGGCGGCAGCACCAGGCGGTCGTAGTCCGGATAGCGCTCGGCCAGACGGGACAGCAGCCGCCGCTGCAGCTCCTGGGCGACGATAACGTCGCAGCCGATGGGCAGGTGGGGGCCGTGCACCTCCAGCGGGCTCAGGGCCATGAGAACGATGGTGCGGGCCGGGTCCAGCGCCGCCAGCTCGCTGGCGTTCAGTTCAGCGTACTGAAAAGTTCGGCCGGCCATCGCTCCCCTACCGACACTGGTGGTCCGAGCGGGCAATGATCTCGTCCTGGATCTCCTTGCCCAGCATCACAAAGTAGGCGTTGTAGCCCGTCACCCGCACCAGCAGGTTACGATAGGCGTCCGGGTCGGCCTGGGCCGCCCGCAGGGTGGCGGCGTCCAACACGTTGATCTGGAGGGCCGTGCCGCCCACGAGTCCGTACGCCCGCAGCAGAGCGGCCAGCTTCTCCCGGTGCTCACTGTCTCCCACAAGCGAGGGGCTGAGGCTAATGGTGTGCGAAGCGCCGTTCGGCGCCGTCTCCAGCCCTAGCTGACCCACCGACTTCACCACGGCCGTCGGCCCCTCGCGGTCGACGCCGTCCACCGGGCAGACGCCGTTGGACAGGAAAGTGCCGCGGCGGCGGCCGTCGGGGGTGGCGGCGGTAGTGGGAGCGTAGGCCACCCAGTAGTTCCAGGACAGATACCCGCCCCGGTAGCGCCGCCCCGTGGCCGGCGACGTGTGCCGGAACGCCTCCTCCGTCCAGAACTGCGAGACCTCTCGCCCCAGGTCGTCGGCGTAGGGGTCGTCGTTGCCGAACTTGGGCGCTTTGTTCCGCAGCGTCTGGCGCATCTCCTCGTAGCCCTCGAAGTTGCTACGCAGCGCGGCCAGCAGCTCCTCCATGCTCACCTTTCGCTCATCGAACACCAGCCTCTTGACCGCCGCGACCGAGTCTACCGCCGTGGCCAGGGCGATCCCCTCCACGGTGATGTAGTTATGCCGAGCGCCCCCCTGGGTGATGTCGCGGCCGCTGTCGGCGCAGCCGTCCACCAGGGTGCTGAGGAAAGGCGTCGGCTCGAAGGCCGCGCGGATGGCATCCGCTTCGCTGGCGGCGTCGATCAGGTGGTGCAGGATCGCCTTGAGCTGCGCCTTGAAGGCGGCGAAGAAGGCCTCGAAGTCACGAAAGGTGCGCGGGTCGCCGGTGCGGGGGCCGATCTGAACGCCGCTGGCCACATCTTTGCCGTGGTTCAGGGCCAACTCCACCGCCTTGGCGATGTTCAGGTTCACGTCCACGGTGCCCGAGCGGTCGCAGCCCTGGAGGGTGTTCTCGAGACAGCCGACCGGCGCGTAGTCCCAGAGCTGCTCCTTGGGCAGCCCTTCCCACTCCAGACCGCGTATCGACGCTTCGTCGAAGTTCAGGAGGAAGGGCGACCCCTGGGCCTGAGCGATGAGCTCAGTGACCCGTTGCAGCAGGTCGTCGGGCGTATTCTGGTGTAGACGGACGTTCGGCTTGGGCTCCAGCAGGTTCATTTCGCCGATGACGTCCAGCATCAGGCGGGTGAGGTCATTGCTGGCGTCCTGCCCATCGGGCCCGATGCCGCCCAGCGTGATGAGTTGGCCGAAGCTGGAGTTGATCCCCTGGTTGGTGCCCACCCGGCCCTGGTAGTCGTAGGCGTAGTTGTGCTTGATCCAGTAGCACTGAAGGAGCTCGCGCGCCTGGTCGCGAGTCAGGCGACCTTCCTCCAGGTCGCGCCGGTAGTACGGATACAGGTACTGGTCGATGCGTCCGGGCGAGAGGCCGGGCCCCGGGTAGGACTCCGCTGCCATCACCAGCATGTGCGTGAACCAGACGGCCTGGAGGGCCTCGGCGAAGGTCTGAGGGGGCTGCCATGGCACCTTGCGGCAGATACGCGCGATCTCCTCGAGCTCGGCGCGGCGCGCCTCGTTGCGCTCCGCCGCCGCCAGGCGTGCCGCCTCGGTGGCGTAGCGCTCGGCGAAAGTCCGCGTGGCCTCGCAGGCCACGATGAGCGCCCGCAGGAGGTCGCGCTGGCTCAGGCTCTTGGCCACGCGCAGCTTCTCCTCCAGCTCGACCACGATGCCGGAGAAGCCCAGGCGCAGCGCCTTGGGGTAGTTGGGGATGAGGTGGCCAGGTATCGCCCCGCAGTTGCCGATGCCCAGGTCGTTGATCCAGCGGGCCTTCTTTAGCCAGCGAGCCGTCCGCGGCTTCCAGCGACGCGCCTCGCTGCGGGTATGGGTCTTGGAGAGGGCGGTGTTGAAGTAGGAGCCAACGATAAGCTCCCCCTCCAGGATCTGGACCGGCAGGTGCTTGTCGATGACCTCGCGGAAGAAGAGGGCGCGGCGCACGACCAGTGGTTCCTGCCAGAAGCCAGCGGGCAGCGGCACCGGCCGCGCCGCGGCCAGCAGGCTATCGCGGTAGGCGTCCATGAAGACGTAGATCTCGGGGACGACACCCCAGTGGTAGGGCGACCACACCTCGTCCCAGGGCGTGCCAGCGCCAAAAGGACGCACCTCGTTGCGGAAGTAGTCTCGGGTGTAGAAGGAGAAGTACTCGTCACGAAGGCGCCGCACACGCGGCGACAGGCTAGGCGCGGCCGACCAGACGCCCGGCTGCGCCTCTGCTGGGGGTGGCGTAACGGTCATGCTCAAGCGCTTCCATCAGAGGATGGCTGACGCTCGCCTGCCGGCAGGCAGGTCTCAGCCACCTCTACTGCAATTATAGCTCAGTTCGACGTAAACAATAGGTGGCAGGGGCCAGCGGAAGTGATCCGTTAAGTGTGTAAGGGTATTCGGAATTGGGTGAGGCGCTGGGGTAATCCTACCGCAGCACCCAGGAAGGCGACAAGCCAGTCCTCCCGTCTGTGGCGGGCGTTGACCTGAGCTAGGGCCAGGGCTACCAGAGCCGGTGCTGTGGCGGCACTGCGCAACGCCAACCAGGGGCACTCCGAAGGTGCCCCGCCAACAGGTGAGCGGATTAGCGGCCTTAGCGCGCATTCGTGAGGCACCCTCCGCATCTTGACGGCGTCGAGACGTTGAAACGAATGTCACCCCTATGCGTCTATTAGTACAGTGAGCGGAACTGATTGGGTAGCGTCTAGCAGCGGTGATGTGGCTGTTTCGCAGGCATGAGCGGGCTGGCAGGGGAGGTGGCGACGACGCCACCGGTCACGTCCTGTCCTGGGCCAAGCGGATCTTGAACGACCCCGTCTACGGCATACCTCCCGTTCCGGGTCTGCTGGACTCACCTACGGACGTGAGCGACACCGATGCCGAACGGCTGGACTGGAGGAGTAGCGTGCAAGACCCGTCTGAGAGCGGTTGGGGCTCAGTTTACGCCAAGATCGCGAAGGAACCTGACGGCGACGGTGCCCGGGCGGAGCCCAGCACCACCATCGTGGTGGTCACCACTCAGTCGCCGGAGGCGTCCGAGGGCGAAGCCCACATCTTCGGGGACGCTCAAGAGGCCAAGCGCTTTGTGGAGCGCCTCATCGATGACGGCTTCGACCGGGAGCGCATCAAGACGATCCGCGGCGGTCAGACGCAGCTTCGTGTGTCTTCGCGCGCCGTCGTCGATTTCGACTAGGGCGAGCCTCCTAGGGCGTTGGGCCAAGCGCTAGGCCCCGCTACGAGCAAACGGCGAGATGCTTTCCCAGCCTCACGTGGCTATGAATGCTAACTGCTTCTAGGGCGCCTACTCCTGGATCGTCCGGACCGCCCCGCTGTTGTCACCCGCCTCGGTCGATCTATTCCGACGCGAACGGGACGAGGTTTCGGCGACAGCACCTCGCGGCTCGGCCTCGCCTCTTCCCGAAGCAGGTATGGGGTGACCTCCGCCAGGGTTCGGCACCACCGGGCCTGAGTGGAGCGGTCCCAGCAGCCCCAGCCGTCCTGCACCGTCTTGAGGACGGCCTCGACCGTCATGAAGCCCGCAAAGCCACGCCCCTTGCTGTCGCCGACCGGAATAGGAGCCGCGGGGTCCACGTGGCCGAGCATCACGTAGATGTGGAGGGCGACCCAGTGCGCCCCAAGTTCCTCCTCCACACGAGAACGGCCGTACGGCAGTCCGATGCGGCCTCCGATTCTGCTGAAGAAGACGGCTAGCTGTCGAACCACCCTTTGCCTGTCCCCTCCTGGCCGGGATGAAGATTCCTCGCGGGTAGGAGGGCATAGCCCCCCTGTGTTGCAGCGTAGCAGCAGGGAGGACTCCATTACATGTAAAGCGGTGAAGAATCAGTAGATTGCCGGTTAACGGGGCCGGCGCTTGGCCGACCCTACACCCACCACTCCAGCCTGCGAGCGTGCCGGTCGCTGTAGCCAGCCTCCAGCGTGCTGACAACGGCAAGGGGTATGATGATGCTTACACCGCCGGGCTCGCCAAATTCCACCGAGTTTTCGCCCGTTTCTACCCGTCGTTAAGTTACGCGCACCTCTCCTGTTTGTCTCTACCAGTGGAGAGGAGAGAAGCGCCCACGTGATGACGGGCGCTCCACCCAAGCCAAAGGCGAATATGAGGGAGGTAGGAAAGATGATGTGGCGGCCATTTCGTAGGGACGAACAGGTTGGAGGCGGCGCCCAGTACGACCAGACCGCTCAGATTCTGTCCTGGGCTCAGCGGGCATTGGGCGAGGCCGACTGTGGCATGACGCCTGTCCTCGGGCTGGCGGAGTCGCCTCCGCCCGTGGGCAACACGACGGTCGAACCGGTAGGTTGGCTGTTTGGCGAGCACGACGAATCGCGGGGTGTTTCGGGCCAACCGCACACCGAGGTCGCGAAGGAACCTGACGGCGACGGTGCCCGGGCGGAGCCCAGCACCACCATCGTGGTGGTCACCACCCAGTCGCCAGAGGCGTCCGAGGGCGAAGCCCACATCTTCGGGGACGCTCAAGAGGCCAAGCTCTTTGTGGAGCGCCTCATCGATGACGGCTTCGACCGGGAGCGCATCAAGACGATCCGCGGCGGTCAGACGCAGCTTCGTGTGTCTTCGCGCGCCGTCGTCGATTTCGACTAGAACGTCCGCAACCCTGACAGGCACGACAATTTTTCGGGCAACTTTACCGTAAGCGCTTGACGGAGCCGCAGCTTCGTCTTACGTTGTTTCGGGGGCCGAGAGTTTCGCATCCCGACCTCCGAGAGAGCTTTTTGTGGACCGCACCCCCGAAGGCTCTCTCTTTGTTTCCACGCCAAGTCGGCCCGGATCAGGGAGGACGTGATGAGTATTCCACATCTTGCTCGAGGCCGCAGCTTGGCTTCATGGTGACCGCGCCTCATCGGGGGAGCAATACTGTGGCGAAAAGTAAATGACATTCTACCAGCGCTTTTATGACTTGTTCACGGGCGGTGGCCTATTGTTTCAGTAGTCGGGGGGTGCGGTCACGGGGCTCCCGATGTGTTTGGGGTGGAGAGATCCTCAGGCGGACATTCCCCACCCCAAACCTGTAGTTGGCCCCTCTACGGCCACCACTCCAGCCTCCGTGCGTGGCGGTCGCTGTACCCCGCTCCTAGCGCCGCCTCGTAGACCGACAGGCCGCGCTCCAGTCCCTCCCCCAGCTTCGCCCGCTTGTCGGGGTCGGGGGTGCCCTTCGGTATGAGGGGTACTTCCTCGCCGGTACAGGGGGAAACCATGCGCGAGAACGGCTCTAGGACACGCTGGTGTCGTGCAGGTCAGCCTCTGTCAGGCCGAAATGGTGGGCGACCTCGTGCTTGATGACCCGCTTGACCCGCTCCCTGACCTCGTCGTCGCTGCGGCACAACCTCTCGATAGGACGCTGGTAGATGAATATGCGATCGGGCAGCGCCACTTGATAGCGGCCTCTCCTTGTGTAGGGGATGCCGACGTAGAGACCCAGGAGCATCCCACCGGCAGGTACTCGCGCCGACTGCAGCTCCTCCGGGCTAGGCCAGTCCCTTACCTCAATGTCTACGTTCGCCAGCCTGTCGCGGAAGCGCTCAGGTAGAGCCTCCACCGCCTCCAGAACCAGTTCCTCGAAGCGCTGCCTGTCCAGGTTGGGGCTCATCGACGTCCCGTCCCTCCACCTGACGCTGTTCACCAGGACGCCCACCAGGTTGGCAACCAGCCGCCGCCCTACCTCCCCCACCGCCTCCTGGCATACCAGGCGCCTGCGGACACGAAACTAACCACTTGCGGGCCTGTTCCCTATCTGGCTTCTTCATCCGTATGTCCTCTAACTGGACAGCAGCGGCCACCACAATGGTTTCGAACGGTGCCGATCGGCACACCGTCTAGAGAACATCTCGCCACGCCGACATTCGCACCAGGCTTCGATATTAGCACCTTTGTCTTTCAATAAAAGCCGGCGGCACAGGCCGCCGGCTTTTATTGAAAGACAACCTGGCCTGACAGGCTAGGCCAGCAGCTTGGGAACGTTTCTCAGGATGGTCTCGGCCTCCTTGACGATCTCCTGCACCATATCGTTGACTTTAGGCATGTCCTTGATGCGCTGGGCCACTTCGCCGGCGGCCATCATCGCCTTTTCCCTGTCGCCTTCGAAGGTAGCTTTGATTGATTCAATCTCGTATCGGATCAGGGACATGTCCATCGTGCTCAAGTCATCAGGGGTGCCGAGGAAGACGCCCGGCGATTTCTCGAGGGTGTTGGCGGCATGTTCAACGCTGCGGGGCGTCTTCAGCCAGCGGGCAGGGCCGACAAAGCCGCGCGCGATAAGTGTTGCCCTGTCGCCAGCAGCCACAACTTCTTCCTTCCAGATCTGGTGGAAGTCGCTCTCCTGCGTAGCCAGGAAGCGCGTGCCCATCTGCGCGCCGTCTGCGCCCATGACCAGTGCAGCTGCGAGGGTCTTGCCGTCGCAGAACCCGCCGGCGCCGACAACCAGGGTATCCTTGTCGGACACCGTTTCCACCACGGCCGGAAGCAGGATCATGGAGTGGACCGGCTCCCAGGAAGTGTGGAAACCTCCTTCATGGCCGGAGGCTACGATAAC
>Ga0315275_10007835_pt1 | contig 10360 bp, 8 predicted proteins | sample YL17G03_0_MG_FD_205557 | JGI IMG/M metagenome (GOLD analysis project Ga0315275, IMG submission 205557) | Sediment microbial communities from Yellowstone Lake, YNP, Wyoming, USA - YL17G03_0 | ecosystem: Environmental > Aquatic > Freshwater > Lake > Sediment | place: USA: Wyoming | collected...
CGACGGGGCCAGCTGAACGCCACCATCCGCTGGCAGTTCAGCACCGCCGATGCTCGCATCAAACTGCGCCGGCTTTATCCCGAAACCAAGGAGCATAATCAACTTTACTGAGCACTAGGACGCCCGCGACCTCCCCATCACGGGTCACCTCGATCCGCGCGCAGTTCGGCTTCTTCATCCAGATGCGGTAAGCGCAACTCTCCGCGAAATCCTGGCTCCCCCACCTGTGCTGGCTTTGCCAACTCAGCGTCTCGGCCTTCCGCATGGTGTCGAGCATCGTGTCGTAGACAGCGTGTGCAGCCGGCTTGTCCACGAACCCAGATGGTCTTCGGCCCGGCGCCTCGGATGTGCTCCCAACGGACGGCACAGCACACTCCTGCTGGCTGCCGGGCGTGCACGCATTCCCGCTCTCTGCAGCCATGTATGCGCCCGGAAAGAATGCAGGAGCGAGTGAGCCGACGGCCAACTCAGAGCAACCGCGACGTGATGGCACCATCTCACCCTCCTGGATGATCGGTGGGCCGCGCGGGACCCCCTATGATATCGCGCACTTTCGCCCCGCAAGAGCCGGCCCCTGCCTCCGCGACCCTCACGTCAGCTAACCACCCCTCCATACTCCCCAAACGCCGGGCTTGCATCCAGATACACCCGCACCAGGCTCATCAACTGCACGTAGGCCCGGAAGTACCGCGACAGCTTCTCGAACAGCTCCGCCTCGGTCAGCCCCACCTCCCGCCCGATCTCGGCCGCGCTTCGATAGGCCCGCCGGCCCGCCTCCTCGTAGTACTCCTGCGGGTCGCGGAACGGCACCAGCAGATTCCCCAACTGCATCAGCACCGAATCCTTCCGCCGCCAATCGCGCCGCACCCGCTCCAGGCTCTCGGGGAACAGCCCAGTGATGAAGAGCGTGTAGTCGCCGATGTGGCGCTGCACCGCCAGCGCCCGCAGCTCCGGCGACACCCCCACCGCTTCGCCCGACAGCAACATCTCCGCAACATCGGCCAGCGGCCGGCCGCGCGCGTCTCGCAGCCGGAAGAGCCGGTCAACGTGGAGGAACCGAACGAGGAGATGGTCCGACAGATAGCCCTTGAGCCGCGCGTCACGCGCGCCGGGATCGGGGAACTCGCCGTGTGTGAAGGCCCAGTCGGTCGCTTCCCGGAAGAGGAGGCGGAGGGGATGCTGCTCGGGAACCTGTTGACTCATACCCGTGGGAACGGCATTCCGTTCTTCGGCTGCCTACCCGTCCCCGGCGGGGCGCCCGCCCCGCCGAATCTGTGCAATCTGCGGAATCTGCGGTTCCCTGTCGTTGCCTCTGGCTACGCGGCTTGCATCATCTTCCTGATGCTCTTGCCGATCTTCCGCTTCGCTCGCTGGAGCGCGTTGTCTATGGACTTCACCCGCCGGCGCAGCTCTCCCGCGATCTCCTGGTAGGACTTGCCCTCGAGATGGCCCCGAAGCACCGCCGACTCCAGATCGCTCAGGTCTCGCTTGATCCTATGACGAAGGTCGTCCGAGAATTGCTGGGTAATGACCAACTGCTCAGGGTCGGCCTTGTCGGACTCGGCGATCGTGTCGAGCAGCGTCCGGTCCGAGTCCGAGTCGAACAGGGTGGCATGAAGCGAGACGTAGGAGTTGAGTGGAATGTGCTTCTGTCGGGTGGCCGCCTTGATCGCGGTGAAGATCTGCCGGCTGATGCAAAGCTCGGCGAAGGCGCGGAATGGCAGCATCTTGTCGTTGCGAAAATCGCGGATCGCCTTGTAAAGGCCGATCATCCCCTCTTGGACGATGTCCTCGTGATCGGCGCCGATCAGGAAGTAGGACCGCGCCTTCCCTTCGACGATGGTGCGATACTTGCTCAGTAGATGCTCGGTGGCTCCCGGGCTGCCGCCTTTGGCGTACTTCACCACCTCTTCGTCGAGCATGCCGTAGAAACTCGAGGGAGAGCCCTGCATGCCTGTGTTAGGCATTGCTACCGCCTCCACAATCAGTAGTTCAGTCTCTCACGCCGTGCACAGGTGAGAAGGTGAGAACACAAACCTACTGCCGGTCGAAGCACCTCCTTAGGGGATTGCCGGGCTGGGACGCTCTCACTATTATGCCGGGCCGGTGCGCGGCCCGGACACTGCCATTATAGGGCAAGCCCTCCGCCGAGTCAACACGGTCCCCGGCGCGCACGTCCGAAATGATGGCAGATTTCCTGCATTTTTGTGGCGAATTCTCGCGACAGGCCCGGCGCACGTCCGCGGGGCGCCGCTGCCCCCGTTTCTACCGCCTCATCCGCCAACCCGTGCCCTCCGGGCGGTCTTCCAGCACGATCCCCAGCTCTGCCAGCCGCGCCCGCACCGCGTCGGCGATGGCGAATTGGTTCGCCTGTCTTGCCCGCTGACGGACGTCAATGAGCGCCTGGATGAGTTGCGCCTCCAGCCCCCGCTCCACCCGGCGCTCGGCCAGACCGATCCCCACCACCTCGCACAGTCTGACTAGAGTGTCCTTCGCCGACGCTAGGCGCGTCTTGCCCGTCTCCGATGGGGTGAAGCTCGCGCTCGCACCCGCCCCCGCCCGGTTGATCGCTCCTACCAGGCCGTGGAGCGCGGCCAGCGCCCGGGGCGTGCTGAAGTCGTCGTCCATCGCCTCGTGGAACTCGATCTCCGCGCCCCTCCTGGCTCCCTCGAGGTCGGCCAGATCCTCCCCGCCCGACCGGGTTGGCCGCTCCACCATGCGATCAACCGCGTGCAGTCCGATCCGCAGGCGCTCCAGCGCCCGCTGCGATTGCTCCAGTTCCGTCTCGCTGAAGACGATGTCGGTGCCGTAATGCGCGGCGATGTAATAGTAGCGAAGTGCCTGCCCGCCCACGCGCCCTATCGCCTCCCCCAGCGAGACCACATTCCCCAGCGACTTGCTCATCTTCTCGGCGTCGCTGCCGCGCCCCATCTGAAGCATTCCGTTGTGCATCCAGATGCGCGCGAGCCTCGCCTCGCCTGCCGCCTCCGACTGGGCGATCTCGTTCTCGTGGTGTGGAAAGATGAGGTCCGATCCGCCGCCATGGATGTCGAACCCCTGGCCCAGGTACTTCTCGCTCATCGCCGAGCACTCGATGTGCCACCCCGGCCGCCCCGGCCCCCACGGGCTCTCCCAACTCGGCTCGCCTGGCTTCGCCGCCTTCCACAGGAAGAAGTCCCGAGAGTCCTTCTTCCGCTGGTCTTCCTCGACCCGCGCCCCGGAGACCTGCGCGTCGAGGTCCCGCTTCGACAACCGCCCGTAGTTCGGGTAGCTTGGGACATGGAACGCGACATCTCCTCCCATCGCGTAGGCATGCCCGGCTTCGATCAGCCGTTCCACCAGCGCGATGATCTCCCGGATGTGCTCGCTCGCCCTCGGCATGTGCGTGGGCGGCAGCACTCCGAGCTGTGCCAGCTCGGCGAGGTAGCTCTCCGTGTTCCTCTCGGCTATCTCCTGCCAGCTCACCCCCTCCCGTTCGGCCGCCGCGATGATCTTGTCCTCAACATCGGTGATGTTGTAGACATAGGTCACCTCGTAGCCCCGGTAGGCAAGCCATCGCCGCACAACATCGAACGCTACCGCCGATCGGCCATGCCCCACGTGCGCGGGCGCGTACGGCGTCACCCCGCAGACATACAGCGAGGCCTTGCCCGCCTCTCGGGGGGCGAACTCCTCTTTACCGCGCGTAAGCGTGTTGTAGATCTGAAGCGGCATGCGTCTCCCAGTTGGGCGGGAGCTTGCCTCCTGCCCTCACTCAGGCCGCGCCTATCCCCGTCCCGTCACTCCTGCCCCGGTTTTCAGGCGCTCCTCCAACTCCTCCAGCCTCCGCTCGAGTCCCCGAACCATGGCGGCGAACAGCTCCTGGCACTGCTCGCATGGGTCCTCCTGCGTCGCCCCGGAGATCGCCGACACCGCCACCCGGACCCCCCTTTCCCGGACCACGTGCGCCGGCACCCCGACCACCGTGCTCTCCGCCGGCACGTCCCGCAAGACAACCGATCCCGCCCCCACCAGCGCGTTATCGCCCACCGTGATCGCCCCCAGGACGCTCGCTCCGACGCCCACTATCACGTTGTTTCCCAGCGTCGGATGACGCTTCCCCGTCTGCTTCCCGGTCCCCCCGAGCGTGACGCCCTGATAGAGCGTCACGCTGTCCCCGATCTCGCTTGTCTCCCCGATCACTGTCCCCATCCCGTGGTCAATGAACAGCCCCCGGCCGATCCTCGCCCCGGGGTGGATCTCGATGCCGGTGAAATGACGGTTGACCTCTGAGATGAGCCTCGCCATCAGGCGCAGGTTGTGGACCCACAGGTAGTGGGCGAGGCGGTGCATGAGCACCGCGTGCAGGCCAGGATAGAGGAGAAGAACCTCAGCCCGGCTCCGGGCCGCCGGATCGCGCTGCAACGCCGCCTGAATATCAGCCCGGACTCGGTTGAACATGGTGACGGGAACCTAGCGATTTCCCACACCGAGTATATCGGCGGCTTCGCGGGGCTGTCAAGCGAAAGCTGGGCGAGCGTGAGCGGAGGGCAGACGCGGAAGCAGTCAGACCCGTCCTCGCTCTCTTATCGGCCGGATCATGGCCGTCCCCACCGCCAGGTACACGATCACCGCCATCAGCACCACCCGATAGCCGAACCCCTGCCCGAAGTGAAGGTTGAAGACATAGGCCAGCACTCCGCCGATAAGGGGGGCGAGCACCTGCGGCACCGTGAACGCGACGTGCCAGATGCCCATGTGCTTCGCCTCGTCGCAGTCCGGCAGCAGGTTGCAGGCGAAGGCCCAGTCCACCGCCATGAAGGCGCCGAAGCCCGCGCCGAAGATGAACGCCGCGCCGAACGCCACCGGAATCGAGCTGGTGAGCAGAAAAACCAGCGCCGCAACCCCAGTGACGGAGGTGGAGATGTAGATGACGAGCTTCTTCGAGACGCGGTCGCTGAGGATGCCGGCGGGGAAGTTGCCGATGAGCCCCGAAATCGTGGTGATGACGAAGATCATCGTCACCGTCGCCATCGGCCTCGGGGCGCGGAGCGTGTCCCGCACGTAGTAGTAGAGAAACTCGGTGGCCGTGTAGAAACCCATGTTGATGACGAAGCGGGATATGATCAGCCGGAAGAAGTCGGGGTACTCCTTCGGGCTCAACCTGAACGACTCTGCCACCGTTCCCGCGAGCCCGAGCTGCGGCGCCGGATTGCCAGCCGCCGACAGCTCGCCCACCCGCCAGGCCGTGTAGATCATGGCGCCGACGAGCAGAACGGAGAAGATGATGGTGATCGCAACGAGGCCGCCGGGGCGCTGCATCAACGAGCCGCACAAGATGAGGCCGCCGAGTTGGCCCAGCAGCGACGACATCCCCATGTGGGCCGAGGCCGTCCCCTGCCGCTCTCTGGGGACGAGGTCGGGGATCAGCGCCTGATAGGGCGAGGTCGCGACATTCACCCAGAGCTGAATCAGGCAGAAGTCATAGATCAGCAATGGGATGGACCGCACGTGCGCGAGCCAGAGCAGCACCGGCACTGACAGGATCGTGCCTCCGATGATGTATGGCCGGCGCCGGCCCATGCTCCAGCGGGACCGGTCGCTCGCCGCTCCCACCACGATCACCACGACCGTCGAAACCAGCGCTCCGATGGCGAGCGTCCAGCCGAGGTAGACGTCCTTCCTGCGGTCGCCCACCATCTCCAGCACAAGCTGCTGGATGACAATCGTGATCATCCCCGCCCATATGAAGGTGAGGGCGAACCAGAACACGCTCAGATCGAAGTACAGCCGGGCGGTCTGCGGCGGGTAGACGCGGGCGGCCGGATTCTGCCTCTCTCGCTCAGGCGCTCGCGGTTCCTGGGTCATAGTGTGCTGCCGGACGGCGGCCATCCCTCGGGCGGATCGAAGTCTCCGCGGCGCATCTTAGGCGGGACAGAGCGGGCAGTCAAGCTGGGCTCGTCATCACGTCGGGAAAGCAACGATCGCGCGCGTGCGGTGCGCGGATCCCAGACTACACTTCCCCGGTTTTGAGGCATACCAGTGCGAAGAGGTGTGGCACGCACCTCGGAGCCCGGGCGCGATGGCGCCAGCGCAGGAGGGCGGTTGGGCTTCCAGCCGCCTCGGTACCTGCCTGCCCCGTCGCGTGCGCGGCCGCGCGCGGGTATGGACCAGGAGGTTTGTTGTGATGTCAGCAGAGGTGGAGCGGGGGCTCGAGCACCACGCGGTGCGACAGCTCGCCGGGCTCGTCAAGGCAGGCATGGAGAGCCACATCCAGGCGCTGGAGAGCCACGACGCCCGGCTCTACGAGGCCGTGTTCACCCTGCAGCAAGCGCGCGATCACCTGGTGTCGATTGACTACTCCACGGCCACCGGGCTGGCGGACCTGAAAGCAGGGTTCGAATACGGCGTCTCCCAGGTGGTCTGGCAGCTCGAGCGGTCGCAGGAGACACTGGTGAGCATCGCGCGCACCTTCGAGGAACCCCTCGACACCCAAGCGCGGGAGCTTCGCAAGCGGGCGCAGCAGGCCTACCGGAACGGAATGGCCACCTCGGACGAGACCCGACGGAGGTGGATGGAGGACGCTCTCTCCGACTACCTGGAGGCGATTCAGCGCAATCGCTATGACTTCACCTTGCACTTCGATGTCGCCACCATCTTCTGGCAGGAGAAGGGCGACCTCGCGAGCGCTGCTGTCTACTACGAGGAGGCTGCCCGCTACGCCGCGCCCACCTCAGACTACTACGCCTCCTATGCGTTACTCCACCTCGGCCAGGTGCGCAGGCTCCAAGACGACTTCGGCCATGCGTACTCGGCGGCAAGGGAAGCCGTCAGGCTCAGCCCCGACCTCGCTCAGGCATCGTACGACCTAGCTCTCTACTGCTCGCTGACCCGAAGGTATGAAGAATGCGTGGAGGCCCTCCGCAAGGCCGCCGAGGCGGATGAACTCTACTGGGTGCGGGCGGCCATTGATATGGACCATGGGGACCTCGCCCCTGTGAGAGAGGAGATCCTCAAGCTCCAGCAGTCGCTCAGAGACGAGCAGCGAGAGATAGCCAGGAAGGGCCTATCCGATGCGCGCTGTGAGATCGAGACCGCCAGACTCGCCCTTGCCGAAACTCGGAGCGCGCCCGAGTTCGCCAGCGCGGTCGGCGATTACGAGCGGTCTCGCCAGCTGTTCGGGGAGAACAGCCGATTCAGTCTGCTTAGCGCGGTCTCGATGGTCAGCCAGGCAACAGCCGCGGCACGAGCGGCGCGGGAGCGGGCAGAGGCCGCCGAGCGCGCCGGAGCGGCCGCTACCGCGGCCATTGATGCCACCGCCGAGGCGATCGCGCTCGCCCGCCGCAGCGCTGCCGGACGGTACTGCCCCGGCGAGATAGCCCTCTCCTCCGACCGCCTGCGCTCAGCCCGGCGGCTTCACGCGCTGGGCACCCTGGAAGGCTATCAGGAGGCACGGAAGGAGGCACAATCCGGCCTGGAGGCAGCTCAGCGCGCGGCCCGATCTGCCGAGACGGCGGTACGGAGGCAGAGGGCAGTCGCGAAACGCGCGCTCCGTCTGATCCTCGCCGGGAGCGTCGTCTTCGCGTTGGGCGCCCTCGGATTGGTCGCTCGGCAGGCCCTCGCTCCGCGCTTTCATCCGCGGGTCTTCGCGCGAGGGTTCGGGCCCCGCTGGTCTCCCGACGGAAGGCGCATCGCCTACTTCCGGCCGGCGACCAGCGGGCCTCGCTTGCGCATTGACAGCCTTCAGGGGGCCCGCTTCCTCGAGCTGCCACTGGGCGACGGCCCCCCATCCCGCTATCGGTGTGAATGGTCCCCCGATGGCCGCGAGATCGCGGCCTTCGACTCCCAGCCCGGCGGTTGGGAGTCACAGGAAACGCGCCTGCGCGTCTACTCCTCCTCCGACGGGCAGATCGTCCTCACGGTTCCTCGCTCAGGGCCCTACGCCCGGCTTACCGAGGACGAGTACCGGAACCTGTCGGTCCCCGAGTGGCTGCAGCCGTTCGCGCGCAAAGACGGCCAGGGAGCGCCGCCCCCTCACGACGGATTGGAGCCTGCAGCCCGCGATGCGGCCGACAGCCCCGAGTTCGCCGAGCCCCCTGTTGCAGAGACGCTGCTGGGTCCCCATCGCGAAGGCTGGTACTTCACCCACCCCTCCGCCGCTCGCCAGCAGCGCGCCGGAACCAGGGAAGTCCATGTGATCGGCGAGCACGTCCACCTTCGGGAGGGCCGGCGGGACGCCCGTATCGCCGAAGGCTGCAACCCCCGACTGTCCCCGGATGGCAGCATGGCGGCCTTCGAGCGGGAGGGGAGCATCTACCTGGTGAACCTCGACCCTGGCGGCTGATAGCCCCTCTGGCCTGCCCGCAGCCTCCAGCAGGACCGCGCCCCCCAACCGCCGAACCTCTTGGCTCTCTGAGGCGGACCATGGCCCCAAGGTACAAGGCCCCACGCGGCACCCAGGACGTCCTTCCCGAGGTCTCGTGGCGCTGGCAGCGCGTCGAGGCAGTCTTCCGCGACATCTGCCACCGCTATGGCTATGGCGAGATCCGCACCCCGCTGTTTGAGGAAACGGAGCTGTTCCAGCGCGGCGTGGGCGAGGGCACCGAGGTCGTCTCCAAGCAGATGTACACCTTCGAGGACCGCGGCGGCCGCTCGCTGACCCTCCGCGCCGAGGGCACCGCCCCAGTCGTCCGCGCCGCCCTCGAGCATAACCTCACCGCCCAGGGCCAGCTCGCCAAGCTCTACTACATCGCCCCCATCTTCCGCTACGAGCGACCCCAGGCAGGCCGTCTCCGCCAACACACCCAGCTCGGCATCGAGGCCATCGGCGCCCCCGGCCCTGACATAGACGCCGAGAGCATCGCCCTCTATCATCATTTCCTCGCCGAGATCGGCTTGACGGGCGCGGTCACTCACATCAGCAGCATCGGATGCCCGAACTGCCGACCGGCCTTCTCCGCCGCGCTGCGCGAGTTCTTCGCACCGAAGCTCGCCGACCTCTGCGAGTTCTGCCAGGCGCGGTACGAGACCAATCCCCTCCGCATCCTCGACTGCAAGGCCCCGGCCGACATCGAGGCCCGTCAGGGCGCCCCGAGCGCGCTCGATCACCTCTGCGATGAGTGCCGTGACCACTTCGCCGGCGTTCGCGCCGTGCTCGATGCACTTGGCCTCTCCTATGAGGTAGACCCTACCATCGTCCGCGGGCTCGACTACTACAGCCGCACCGCCTTCGAGGTTACTCACCCCGCGCTCGGCGCCAAGGATGTCATCATGGGCGGCGGCCGCTACGACGGCCTCGCCGAGATGCTGGGCGGTTCACCGACCCCCGGCATTGGCTTCGGCTCCGGCCTGGAACGGCTCATCCTAGTCCTGGACTCGGTCACCCCCTCTCCGTTTACGGGGAGGGGGGAGGGGAGTGGGGTTCGTCCTGCTACCCCCTCTCCAGACTTGGAGAGGGGGACAGGGGGTGAGGTCCAGGCATACCTCGCCTCCGCCTCCCCAGCGGCCCGTCAGCCGCTCTTCCTGCTTGCAACGGAACTCCGTCGCGCCGGCATCGCTGCCGATCTTGACTACCGACAAAGAGGGCTGCGAACGCAGATGAAAGAGGCCGATCGCCTCGGCGCCCGTTGGGCGGTGATCATCGGCGAGGATGAGCTGACGGCTGGAACGGTCACCCTGCGCGACATGGTCACCGGCGACCAGATCAGCGTCTCCCGCGCAGAGGCGATTGTGGCAATCAAGCGAAAGCTGCCTGAGGCGCCAGAGGACCACCCATGAAACGCACCCACCCATGCGGCGCGCTCCGGCGCGACCACATAACCCAGAGCGTCACCCTCGCCGGCTGGGTGGCATCCACCCGCGACCACGGCGGCCTCATCTTCATTGACCTGCGCGATCGCGAGGGCATTGCCCAGGTCGTCTTCGACCCGGCCGTCTCGGCCGAGGCCCATGCCGCCGCCCGCAGGCTCCGCGCCGAGTTCGTCATCGCCGTCACCGGCGAGGTCACCCCTCGACCTGCCACCTCCGTGAACCCCAACCTCCCCACCGGCGAGGTCGAGGTCCGCGCCAGCGCGCTCGAGATCATCAATCCCTCGCAAACGCCCCCCTTCGAGATCGAGGACAGCGCCAAGGTGGACGAGCTGCTGCGCCTAAGGTACCGCTACCTCGACCTCCGCTCAGCGCGCATGCTGCGCAACCTCCGCACCCGCCACGCCATGGCGAGGGCCACCCGCGAATTCCTGGATGAGCGCGGCTTCATTGAGGTCGAGACGCCGCTGCTTATCCGTTCTACGCCCGAGGGGGCGCGGGACTATGTCGTGCCGGCCCGGACCAGGCCCGGCGCCTTCTACGCGCTGCCGCAATCGCCACAGTTGATCAAGCA
>Ga0315275_10007838_pt1 | contig 10358 bp, 8 predicted proteins | sample YL17G03_0_MG_FD_205557 | JGI IMG/M metagenome (GOLD analysis project Ga0315275, IMG submission 205557) | Sediment microbial communities from Yellowstone Lake, YNP, Wyoming, USA - YL17G03_0 | ecosystem: Environmental > Aquatic > Freshwater > Lake > Sediment | place: USA: Wyoming | collected...
GGATGGGGGGCGAGCCTATGCCTCCACCCCAAGAGGAATTGCCACCAATAGCCGATAATCAAATACAAATTTAAGACCTCAAGCACGGCCAATAACTGGCCCTTGAGCAAATCACGAAGGAGTGTATATGTCTGAGATCGTAACACCTGGCATTGATGCCAGCCCTGCAAGCGCGCCAATAGAAACAAGTGGAACAACTGAAAGTCAAAGCAGTAGCTATGATGCTACGTTTTTCAGTGAGCTTTCATCTGACCAAGTTCCAACTAAGAAGACAGAGCTACCAGCTGACTCGGTTGAGAAGTTAAAGGCAGATGCTCCAGCTAAAGAGAAGAAGGAGGCTAAGGTTGAAAGCAAAGAAAAAACCAAAGAAGAGAAAGACATTAAAGAAGACGTTAAGGACAAAGAAGCTAAGCCAAGTTCTGAAGCTCAGAAAAAAACGCTTAAGGCAAAGTCTGGAGAGTCTGAACTAGATATTCCTGAAGATGCAGTCTTTAAGGTTAAAGTCGGTGGCCAGGACATTGAAGTACCACTTAAAGAACTTCAAGCCAATTACTCAGGTAAAACTCACTGGGATAAAAAGTTCACAGAGCTTTCAAATGAAAAAGGTAAATTCAACCAGATGAAGAATGACGCAGAGAGTAAGATCAAAGCTATCTTTGAATCTCCATCGGCTGAAGAGCGATTTTATAGAATGGCAGAGTTTTCTGGCAAAAACCCTGTCGAGGTTAGAAGAGAATTTTTAACAGAAAACATAAAACTACTTGAAAAGTATTATTCTATGTCAGACGATGAAAAGAAGGCCGATGAACTTCAGTTTGAGAATCAATACTTGAAGCATCAGCAAGAGACCTTGAAAAAGTCATCTGAACTTAAGCAGACCCAAGAGGTACTTAAGTCTAAGGTTGAAAAGATTAAGGCAACTCATCAAATAGCAGATGACCAGTTTGTGTCTAGGTATGATGAAATCCAATCCCTTGTTAAAGAAGGTAAGATTGAAGAGTCAAAACTAACACCTGAGTTTATCGCTGAAACAATCGTTAAAGACAACTTATGGACTGCCGCTGAACAGGCGATAACGAAATTCGGAATAGATTTTCCAGATGCGTTAAAACCTAAGAAGATCATGGACTTGATCGACGTTAGCTACCAGAACGGAATCACTAATCCTAAAGATATTGAGGAGATGGTGAACGAGGTCTGGGGAACTAAAGGCAAAAAAGCTGTCATAGACGATAAGTCAAAGCAAAGAAGCGAGTTTTTAGAGGGACCAAAGGACCCAAAGAAATCTACGCCTAAACGATTTGATGATGATTTATGGAATTTTGACCAATTATAAACAATAAAAAGAAGGAGGCCATGGAATGGCTAAGTTTAACCTGGTAGATCAATCTGCCCTATTTAAGACAAAGTTCGGGAAGCTCTCAGAGAACGCTTACAATTCAGCTAACGTGCTCTTGGGAACAGTAAAAAAACAATATGACTTCACTGGTGAAGACATGAAGGTAGCAGTACCGACATTTTTCGCAGGTGGCGTCGGCTCTGGATCTCTGCCAGCTGCTAACCCTGCTTCAGCTGCTAAGGCAACTTTGCTAGCTAAGAAGGTTTACGCAGTAACTGAAATTGACCGCGAGGCGCTTAAGGCTTCTCAAGGCAATGAAGGTGCTTTCGTAGAAGCTATGAAATGGAACGTGCAAAAAACAGTAGAAGCTTACAACAGAAATGCTTCAAGAATCATGTTTGGCGACGGATCTGGTAACCTTGGTGTTTCTACAGCTGCAAATGCTACTGGCACAGCTGCCGCTCCAGTTATCACAATTTCAGCTGCTAGCTGGGTTGAAGGTCATTGGGAAGAAAACGACTACGTAAACATCACAGGGCTCACTTCTGTATGGGCAATCACTGGTGTTAATGCTTCACTTAAAACAGTAAGTCTTGCTCGAATCAGCGGATCTGATGACTTAACTGCAATTGCAACTGCTAAAGTTGTTTCAATGCAGAACTCATTAAACAATGATCCACTCGGTCTTAAAGGTGTTTGTGATGCTACTTCAGGAACTCTTTACGGAGTAAACGTGGGACGCCGATGGCAAGCAACTCAAGTTGCAGCTGGTGGTTCTGGTATCTCTGAAGACATCTTGAATGAGCTTATGATCGGTGTTCAAGCTAAGTCTGGCAAAACTCCAACTAAGCTTATCACTTCATACACTCAATATCGCAAGATCTTGAACTTCCTAGAAGATCACAAAGTTTACCAAGTTGACCCAAGAGCGTCTGAGCTTAAAGGCAAAATTTCTTTCAAAGGTATCGAGTATGTTTCTGACACTGGTCCTATCGGGATCTTTGCAGATCGTATGTGTCCAGATGACAGAATGTATGCACTAAACACAGACATGATTTTCTCTCACCACAGACCAGACTTTGGATGGTTTGACGATGATGGAACTGTATTTTTGCGAAAAGCTGGCGACGATGCTTATGAAGCACGTTACGGCGGTTACTACCAAAACTACATTATCCCTACATTCCAAGGTGTTGTATCAGGACTTGCAATCTAATTAAACTTTGAGGGGAGACTCTACTTTTTGTAGGGTTTCTTCTCTTTTCTATAGGAGTATTTATGCCAGGATTCGGCGCAAAATCTGTAGAATCTCCGCAAAGGAAGATGCAAGTTATCACTCTTAAAAAGAGTGGTCTTGGAACTCCTGTTTTGAGTGGCTCATGTGCATCTTTTTGCACAGTCACTGATAACGGCGTGGGTGACTACACAATCAATTTATCAAAAATCCCACTAGCCCAAGTACCAGAGGTGTTTGTTACTCAAAACACAGCTGCACGAATTGGTCGAGTAAGTTCAGCAACAGCTTTAGCTGTTCGAGTTCTTACAACTGACCTAGCAGGCACAGCTGCCGAGAGTGACTTTCATGTTATGATCGTTGGAAGTCTAGCTAAGGATTTAGTCTAACAAAAAAAGCAGGGCTTTCATTAGCCCTGCAAACTTCACTAAGAAGCCGCATGGTAATACCATAAAGGACGAGCAGAGGGAGCAATATGTCTATTAAAGGTTTTCCGTCTCAGCAAAAAAATCTAACAGCTGAGGCAGGTCTTTCAAACAATTATGTTACAGTGCAGCCAACAGGTTCAGGGCATTATTCTCTAGACACTGTTAACAAATCAGCTTTTCGAGTTGGATCTCAAACAGTCGCTAGAACTGTTGCAGTAGGTTCAGATGTCACGATGATCGTAGACACTGCAACCCAAGCAATAGCTGGCGACTTTATTCGATTTGAGCAAACAGCAACAATGCCAGGACTTGAGGTTGCAATCTTAAAAGTTACTGGCGACAACTTATATTTATCTCACAAGCTCCCTTTAGCCCCAACGGTAGGTAACGAGTTTTATGTGATGAGACACGCTGTTGAGCGCATTGCAGAAGATGGTTCAAGCTTAGCAACTATTACTCCATCTGCTATAAATTACAGACGAAACTTATTACTCCAAGAGGTTTTTGAAGATACTGGCACACCAGCCAATTCAAGACCACTTCCAACAAAAGAATTTTCAAATGCAGGTGTTCCTGTAGACCTAGCATTAGAGTCAACAGCTGTAGCTATTAGAACAGCGGTTGAAATTATCGACAACGCAATTGCAGGATCTGAGATGCAAGTCGATGTGGTTGCGCCTTTACCAGCTGGTACAAATAATATAGGCGACGTTGACATAGTTACATTGCCAGGCACTGTGCAAGCTGACATTGCAGCAATTAACACAAAGACTCCAGCTTTAGGCCAAGCTCTCATGGCGGCTTCTCAGCCTGTAGTCATAGCCTCGAATCAAAGCACATTGCCAATAAGTGCTGCTACTTTGCCGCTTCCTACAGGAGCAGCAACAGAAACTACACTAGCAGCAATCAATACAAAGCTACCTGCACAAGGTCAGGCTTTAATGGCAGCTTCTCAGCCTGTTGTTATTGCATCAAATCAGTCAGCTATTCCTGTCTCTGGTCCATTGACAGACACTCAGCTTAGAGCTGTTGCTGTACCTGTAAGCTTTGCATCAAGCCCACTACCAACTGGAGCTGCAACTGAAACAACTCTAGCTGCGATTAACACTAAGACTTTAGCAGCTGGGCAAGCTCTTATGGCTGCCTCTAGTCCTGTGGTAATAGCTTCCAATCAATCAGCGGTGCCTATTAGTGCCGCTTCATTGCCACTTCCTACAGGTGCAGCTACAGAGACGACACTTGCAGCTATCAACACTAAAACACCAGTGGTAGGACAAGCATTGATGGCAGCATCGAGCCCTGTTGTAATTGCGTCCAATCAATCTGCCGTACCAATTAGTGCTGCCTCGTTACCTTTGCCAACAGGTGCAGCGACAGAAACAACTCTAGCTGCAATGAGTGCAAAGCTTCCTGCTACTTTAGGCACAAAGACCTCAGCTTTATCTTTAGCTGTGGTTTTAGCTTCTGATAGCAATCCAGTACCAACTTTGATTCAGATACCAGCTGCAACTGGTCTTACTCAGGCAGCAATATCTTTTGGAACAACAGCGGTTAGACTTACAACTTCAGGGAGTGCTCCGACTGGCAATAGAAGAAGACTACAGTTTATTATTGAGCCACCTACAGTTGGCGAGCCTAATTACTTTATGGGGAGCGCATCTGTTACAAGCTCAGGAGCAACTAGAGGTTTAAGACTTTATCCTGGTACTTTGTACAGTTATGAAAATTCAGCACAGGACTTTTTTATAATTTCAGACACAGCCTCACAGACTGTATTTATAATGGAGCACACATAGTATGAAAAAGTTTAACTTAGGCGATAAAACTATACTTACGGTATATGTTTTCATCATTTTGTTTTTATCAGTTTGGAACTTTAAAGCTGGAGCGCAATCTGCACCTCCTTCAATCAAGGGGCAAAGCTCTGCAAGACAATTACCTAAGCCAAACTTGCAAGTTCCATTTAATCAAGCAACTAACTTAGGTGGCCTTGATGCTTTAATTGAGACTGGTAACGATAACTTGCTAGCGAATCCTGGTTTTGAAGCTAGCACAGCGACCAGCGGCTGGACAGCAAGTGGTGGGCCAGTGTCAACTTTGACACTAGCTGCCGATGTTGCTCAAGGGCTAAAATCAATTAACTGGCAGCCAAACTCAGCTGGACAAACTTTTACAAGTACAGCTGTCACAATCCCTACAGGTTGGAGAAATCAAAACGGAGAGGCTAGCTGTTTAGTCAACTCAGTAGGGGAGACACAAAACTTCTTAGCAGCATTTGATGGAACTAACATATTAGCTGAAGTTAATTCAATAGCGTCTACAACATACAGAAGAGTCACTTTGAACTTTGTTTTTCCAAGCTCTGGCTCGATTTCATTAAGACTATTCTCTAAAAACGTGTCATCTAACATGAGTTTTGACAGCTGCTACCTTGGTTTGGCGACAAACATCGGAAGCGTTAGCCAAGCTACTTTTTATGGAAGCGTGAAACTTAGTGGTTGTGGTAGCTGGAGCACGACATCGACCTCTTACGTTGATGTGGCTGGCTCAGGTTGTATTTACACAGCAACAGGTGGGTTGGCTGCTCCTACTACAGCAAATAGACCAGGATTTACCGCTGCAAATTTGCCTCCAGGTAATTACCTAGTTATAGCTTCGGGTGTTTCTTTGAGGAACGCTGGCGGCGGTGGCGGTAATGGCTCTCAGATGCAATTATTTGATGGCACTAGTCAAGAGGGTGGAACTGGTTTATTTATGGCTAGCCCACTTTCTCAAGTTAACATTGGTTCAACAGTGGTTGGAAGGTTTAACTACACTTCAGTACAAGCATTGGCAGATATACGCCTTAGATTATTTTCTGTGAATGGTTCTTCAGCTAGTATTGAGGCAAACACTGGCGGAAATCTAACATTTGATGTTTACAGATTCCCACTAGCTCAAGAACAAACTTTCAGAGCCGACACAATCGGCTGGAAAGTTGATGCTAATATCTCTGGGGCTAACCCCGACCTTGGTAGCAGCAATGTTACTACATATACTGGAATTGAGAACGGTTCTTTGACTCTTACTAACAACGTAGGAGCTGGGAATATTCAGGCTCAAATCCCATGCTCAGGAGTTAATCAAAGTTCTGGTGCTACTTGTGCAGTCGGCAATGAGTCAGTAGGGGTTTCGTTTAACTTACTAGTGGCAGGCGATGTATTAGCGTGTGCGAGTTTTTCAAAGTTAATGACTACAGGCGCGGGGGGTTCTTTTGCGACTATATTTCAAATTGTTGAAACACCAAACAATGCTCAAACAATATCTCAAGAGGGTAAAAGCCGAGTACAAACTCAAATGGGGAGCCCCAGCACTAGAGTAACAACAGCGGTTAGAGTATGCGGTAATTTTAGTTTTTCTTCTTCTGGATTAAAGACATTAAGGCTTGCTTATGAACAATCTGCTACAGCAGTGGTAGCTGAAAATTTAATATTAGCCGATGCAGATTCGGGTAACGGCCAACGAGACATCCACTGGGAAGTCTACCCTATCAATCAAATAGTACCAGCTCCGCTTATTGCTGGAAGCGTAACTAGTGGTTCAAGTGGACTAGTGCGAATTGTATCTGCAAATGTGACTATCGCACCTTCAAGCTGCACTGTAAACTTTCAGCTAGAGCCTTGGATTACATCTGGAACTTTTAATGGTACAGGTGATTGTACGATTAACTTAGCGGCTGGGATATTTTCATCCGCAAACTACTCTTGCTCAGCAATGTCATTAACTCACTCTGACGCTTCAACCGAAGCTATAAAATACGTTACTAAAACAGCGTCAGCTCTTAGATTAAATTTTAATAGGGTATTAAATACTCCTGGAATTATAGACAATGGAACTTTTGACTTAATTTGTGTGGGGCCAAGATAATGAAAACACTACTTACTATTGCACTACTATTGACTACTAATGCTTATGCTCAAAACTTCATGCGCTATGATGACTTAAGAGATGGCCTATCAAGAGGCTTTCAACTGCAAGCAGATTGCGAGCGCGGTGGGTTTGAATGTTTCAATGCTGACCTTAATAAAATAGACGAGCAGTCAGTGGTTTATGATGACGTAGACGATCTAAACAAACCAAAATACTCAGCTCCTTCGGATATTACACCATGTGCAGACCCATTAGCTTGTAACGTGCTTATTCAAAGTTTGTGTCAAAGTCCTAAGCTTCCGTTCTATAGACAGGTTCAAGGCCAACAAACTTTTGAAGCTTATTGTGTAAGGATTGTGTCTTATGAACAAAAAAAGCAACCAAAACTCGCAGAAGATACTCAAAAAAAGCAAGCAAAACAAGCAAAGGCCCAAGAAAGAGAAGCAAGACGCGCGGCCCGTGCTTCAGGGGAGACACGAATGGCTCGATTGGCTGGACAAGCAGACCTATCAGCCCAAGAAGCAAGAGAAGTAGCAATGTGGTTATTAAAAAGAGAGCTAAACAATGAATAAGATTACAGAGGCAACTTTAGTCCCGATTTCTTTAGTTATTGTGTTTATTGGTGGAATTTTGTGGCTCAGCTCAATAAACTCTAAGGTCGAGGCTTCCTTCATGAAGTTAAGCACATTAGAGAAGGCAATCATAGACATTGCTGAGATAAGAAAAGACCTTGAATACATCAAAAAGTCGTTAGACGATAAATAAAGAGGTATGAAATGCAAAGAGTAGTAGGTGATTTAACAGAGCAAAACTCAAAAAGCCTTGGCGCTTCAATTACTTCTAAGTCAATTAGAGTTTTTGACTTTATTGGTTACTCGCTTTTGATAAAATACTCAGGCGCTCCAACTGGTGACTTTAAATTACAAGTTGCCACATCTTCAGGGGAGCCTCAAAGTTCAGATTTTAATGATCTAGCTGGCTCAACTGATTCTGTTGTCGGAGCTGGCTCAACATTTTATAATGTTTCTGATGTTCAATACACTCATGTTAGATTTGTCTACACAAGAACGTCTGGCACTGGTTCAATTGATAAAGTTATATTTTCTGGGAAGGGGAATTAAATGGGAGTCATTACAATACCACCATCAGGCGGCGGCGGCGGCGGTGGAGCTGGTGACGCTTCAGCGGCTAACCAAACAACTCAGATTTCAGCTGCCAATTTAACAAATACAAAACTCGAAGAAGTAAAAACAAAGCAAGATACTCAGATTGCTTCATTAGCTACTATTGCGACTCAAAGTACTGTTACAAAAGGCAGCGGAGTAATTGATTCCAACACTCAAAGAGTAACACTTGCGACTGATGGACCTGGGGTTGTTAACCTTCAAACAATTGCAACGCAGACTGATATTGAAAAAAACAGTGGTGTAGTAACAGCTAGAACGCAAAGAACTGTAACGGCTTCAAATTCACCAGATGTCACAGAATTAGGTCTTATCAAGACTTCAGTACAACTTATTGACGACACTGTAGGAACAATTGGCGCAACAGCACCAACAAGAGTTCAAGCTATGGGAATTTTTGGAACTGATGGCAACTCTCTACCAGCTCTTGCTACTGAGAATGGTGCTTTAGGTATCGGTAACGGAATGAAAAAGTTCCGTGACGGATTTGCAGACCTTGCGCAAAATGCTGGGCCTGATTCAACAATTTGGGATGTCGCTTGGACGAATCAAGGCACTGGCTTTGCTGGCCGTGCTGGTAACGCTCAAGGCGCAAGCTACATGAAGATTTCAATGTGCCCAATCCAACCTGGATCTGAGTTTTCGATGACCACAAAGCGCTCTTTTAAGTATCCAATGCGCTTTATTAACATGCTTTCTCTTTCTCAAAGAATTATTGGACAAGAGTTTGAGGTTTCCATTGTCGGTGTAGACGGTGTTGGTACTATTACAACTCTTACGCCAAGAGCTGATTTAACTATTCTAGGGACAGTTTCAATAACTTCCAACGTAGCGACAATAAACTTTGCAACAGCTCATGGGCTGCAAACTGGTGACCGTGTAATTTTAGTTGGGAATACCGAAAGACGTTTAAACGTAGGACCTGTTACAGTGACGGTTGTAACTGCAACACAAATTACTGTGCCTTGCACTCTTGCAAATGCTACTTACACCGCTGGCGGTGTTGTTAGATGGGCTGATCCGCTAGCTTATGCTAGAAATGGCGCAGGACTTTTACATGAAAATGCGACTGCAACAAATGCCAACTTCTTAACTCGTAGAAATGGCTTTAATACTCGTCAACTTAACTCGACAATTGTGACGACTGCAAATGCCACAACTGTTGCTTATGCTGACCCATTTCAAGCAACATCAATGAATGTGTTTATTCCTAATCAAGAAGAATTTACAGTGATTCCAAGGTCACCGGATTCTTCGGCTGCTCCTGGCGTTCCGCTTAAATGGCATCAATGTATACCAGACGAAGAAGTTGAATATAAAATAAGACTTCGAGCTAAGAATCTAGACAACTTTACTCGACCAGTGGCAAGAATTTCATCTATTTCTAAGACAGGCACTACAACTGCGACAGTTACAACAACAGCTGCTCATGGTTTAGCAGTTACAGACTTTGTACAAATTTATGGTGTTAGAGATATTGTTAGCTTCCCTAACTTAACTGTATCAACAGTCGTTGCATCAGTAATTGATGCTTTTAACTTCACAATCATAATTGGCGCTGCTTTAACGGTATCAAGCGCAGGTGGAACTGTATTCATCAATCAAGGCTCGGTCTTAGCTCCTGGTATTTCAGCGGTGAACGTACAGTCAATATCCAGAGCTAGTAACATTATGTCTTTAGTCGGAAACACGACTTGGGCAGGTTTTTTGCCTGGTGAAACAATTCACCTTTATGGTTGCGACGCAACTTCAATGGGTCTGTATGATGGAGCTTACAGAGTACTACGAATAAACACGATTACCCTAGAGCTTGAGTCTGTAGGCGCTGATTTTGGTTTAATAAACTGTGGTGGCGCAGTGATGCGACGAACAGATTTTAGGATTAATGCAATTTCTGAGATTGAACACACACGTTTAATTGCTGAGTTGTCAAATGCTCAAGGTTCAGCAGACAACTCTAAAGCAATGCCAGTTAATATTCCTGGCGGTGTTGTAGTAAATTCCGGTACTGTTACCACTGTAACAACTGTTTCGGCAGTTACAGGTATTACAAATGCTTTACCAGTAGGAGCCAACGTAATTGGACAAGTTGGTTTACAAATTCCTGGTATAGTTGCAGACGTTGCTTCCGCAGCTTTGACAACTACCACTACAACGGCGGCATTTACTCCAACTTTCGGAACTGCTTATCAAGTTAATATTCCAGTTACAGTCGTGACAGGAACAGCTCCAACACTGGATGTAGTTATTGAGGAGAGTGACGA
>Ga0315275_10007842_pt1 | contig 10357 bp, 8 predicted proteins | sample YL17G03_0_MG_FD_205557 | JGI IMG/M metagenome (GOLD analysis project Ga0315275, IMG submission 205557) | Sediment microbial communities from Yellowstone Lake, YNP, Wyoming, USA - YL17G03_0 | ecosystem: Environmental > Aquatic > Freshwater > Lake > Sediment | place: USA: Wyoming | collected...
GCGAAGTCGTAGTGGACGGGGAGCACGAGCGGCGGCGCCATCGTGGACACGTCTTGCATCCCCCGCTTGCCGCGGCAAGACCAGATCAGCGGGTCGTCATGCGGTAGCGCGCCTCGGCCGGCCGGATCCCGATCCCGCATTTGTCGCAGACGATCTTCGCGGCGAGGTGCCGGCCGCAGCGGCGGTGATGGAGGACGAGGGCGGCCCGCAGCCTGAAGCCCGTAGCCCCTATCCTCCGGTGCCGAAGAGCTTCGGCGTCGGCATCTTCGCGCGGATCTCCGCGAGCACCTCTTCGCTGACGCGGCCAATCTGCCGATCACGACAGTAGGCTTCGACGCGCTTGGCGACCATGCCGCGGACGAACGCGGGAATCTGCTTCATCCGCTCGCACGCCGCCGGGTCCCACGCAAGCGTGACGTCGGCCGGCGAGCCGTATTCGACGGCGGGCGCGGCGGGCTTCGGGAACGTCCCCGGCTGATGCGTGCAGAGCGGGTCCTCCGCCATGACGTCGCCGGTCATACCGAACGCTCGTGCGCGGCAGCCGCCGCAGGCGGCGTTGAGCTCGCAGTCGCCGCAGCGCCCGCCGAGACGGCTGCGGCTGCGGATCTCGACGAAGAGGTCGGAGGACTGCCAGATCTCGGTGAGGCTCTGCGTTCGCAGATTTCCGCCGAACAGCGGCAGGTAAGGGCAAGGGGTGACGTCGCCGTTCGGACGAATGCCGAGGTAGTGCGTACCGGCGGGGCAGCCGCCGGCGCCGCCGGCGTATCCCTTCAAGGCCGGCGACTCGGGCTCTTCGGCGACCAGCACGCGTGCGTAGTGCGGCGCGCACTTGGCGTTGACCAGCATGCGGCCCGCGAAGCGCTTCTGGATCGCGCGCAGCTCCGTGAGCACATGATCGTAGTCCTTCGCGTCGAGGTCGGAGACGTGCGCGCCGCGCCCGGTCGGTACGAGGAAATAGAGGTTCCAGACCTTCGCGCCGAGCTCGTCGTGGGCGAAGTCGGCGATCGCAGCGAGCTCCGCGACGTTGTGGCGCGCGACCGTCGTCTGGACGATGAAGGCGAGGCCGGCTCGGGCGAGGATCTTCGCTCCCTCGACCGTGTTCCGCCAAGCGCCGCGGACGCGGCGGAAGAGGTCGTGCCGGCGCTCGTCGAGCGCATCGAGGGAAAGCGAGAGGCCGCGCACGCCCTCGCGCTGGAGGACGGCCGCCAGATTTTCGGTGATCTTCACGCCATTGGTGCCGACCACGACCCAGAGGCCCTTGCCCGCGCCGTAGCGGATGATCTCGACGATGTCCCGCCGGAGCAGCGGCTCGCCGCCGGTGAGGATCAGCAAGCAGTCCGGAGCGAACGCGGCGACCTCGTCGATCACGCGGAAACAGCCCTCGGTCGAGAGCTCTCTCCGATCGGCGAAGCTCTCGGTGTGGACTTCGGGCTTGCCGCCCGCATCGAGGTAGCAGTGCTCGCAGGCGAGATTGCAGCGGTACGTGAGATTCCAGGAGATGACGTACGGGCGGGAGAACGGGGACGTTTCACAGTTTGTGCAGTTTTCGGTCGGCATGGTGATTTCGAGCCGGTTATGCTGGAAAACTGCACGAACTGTGAAACGTCCCCTACATTCCCTACATTCCTACATTCCGAAGAAGCTCTTCGCCTGCTCGAGCACTTGCACGTCGACCTCGCGAAGGCCCTGCTCGCGCGCATAGCGCTCGATGCCCACCCGCGCCATCGGACGGACGAATTCGGGAACGTTGGCGAGCCGCTCGAGCGCCATGGCCGTCCACGGCAGCTCGCCGTCGGCCGACGGCGCCGACATGCCCTGGATCATCCCCGAGAACGGGCACTTCGATTCGGTTTTCTCACCGCTCGGGCCGATCTCGACCCCGAGCGACGTCATCATCTGCGTTTCGAGCGGGTTGGTGAGCATGGCGATCCGGTGAGCGCACTCTGGACATTCGTAGACGACCGACAGGCTACCGCGGTCGGGTGGCGCGACCTGGACGAGCTTCATCGGCTGATCGCAGAGGACGCAGAGGAACTTCATGTCACCTCCATGCAACGGTGGATCTCCAGGGCGACCTCGCGGATGGCCCGCCGGGTGGGGTTCGACGGATCGTCGGGCAGGGCTTCGCCGCGATCGCACGCGGCGGCGAGATCGGGATCGAACGGGACCGAGCCGAGACAGGGGATGCCGAGGTCGATCGCGCCCGACTCCGCAAACAGCGGCCGGATCGTGTGGCAGCCGCTGCAGGCGTAGCCCTTCATGTTGTCGACGTAGCCGAGAATCCGGTTCGGCGTCTTGCGGAGCGCTGCGAGCGAGCGCGCGACGACCCCGCGCGAGAGGTCCGAGGGAATCGTGACGAGCACGATCGCGGCCGCGGGCCCGAAAAACTCCGCATACTGAAACGTGCGCTCCGCGCCCGGCGGCAGATCGATGAGCAGGAAATCGAGCGTTCCCCATGCGACGCCGGCGAGCAGATCACCGAGCAGGGAGAATTCCCGTGTGGCGCGCCACAGGTAGGTATCGCCGCGGGCGACGGTCTCGAAATCGAGCGCCTCGGACTCCGGAACGAGGACGCCCATCGACACCACGCCGATTCCGGACGGCGTGCGCGGCATGACGATGCCATCCGGCCCGGGAATGATCGGCATGCGCCCGAAACCTGCCATGCGCGCCTGGCTCGGACCGTTGAGATCCGCATCGAGAATCGCCACGCCAGCACCTGAGGCGCGAAGCGCGCGGGCGAGCTGCATGGTCAGCGTGCTCTTGCCCACGCCGCCTTTGCCGGATCCGATCGCCAGCATGTGGCGGACCCCGGCGAGGCTCGCGGCGATCCGTCCCCGCTTGGCGACGACCTGTGCCTCGACGTTCGAGCCGCCGTCGCCGGCGATGTCGTAGTAGCTCTTCACGGCGCTCGCATGTTTGCTGCGTAGCCGATGTACTCGGTCTCACGGCGAAAGCCTAGAGCGGCCAGGAGCGCTTCGGGGATTTCGTCCTCGGCGACCTTCCGGATCCGCGGCGTCACGCCGGCGCGCCGGTGAAGGTCGGCCAACAGCGGGGCCAGGAGCTCGTTGCGGGCGGCGCCGAGGGCCACGAGCTCACAGGCCCCGGAGCTCGCTCGATGGAGGACGTAGGCCTCGATACGCTCGTCCGACGCGATCGCCAATCCATCGATCTCTCGGCTCCGGCTCACCATCGTTGCGAGCGAGCGCCCCCAGGGGCGCGGGATCGACGGGTCGAGCGCGCCGCTCTGGACGAGATCCTCAACGGTTACGGCGGAGACGAGGCTCGCCGCCAGCGGGAACGCCGCCGGCGTCCTATCCGAGACGAAATCGCCGTAGCGCCTCTCGGCGGCGAATCCGCAGCGGTCGAAGAAGCGACACACGCCCGTCGATTCGGCGGGAACCTCGACGACGAGGCGCCGCGGACCGAGGATCGCGACCTTGCGGCGCAGCGAATCGAGCAAGTGCCGGCCGTGCCCCCGGCGCTCGTGGCCGGGGCGCACGGCGAGCCGGTAGACGAGGTTCGAGTCCTCGCGCTTGGCGCCGAGCAGCACCGCGATCGGCGCCAAGCCATCGAAGGCGATCATGCAGCTCGACGGCCAGAGACCGAGCTCGCGCGCGCCGAGCTTGAATCCGTCGACGGTCAGCGGTGGTTCGGTTTGGCGGCGATCGCCGCAGCAGGCGTTGTACGCCTCGACGAGGAGCGGGATGTCGTCGGTTCGGCAGAAGCGGTAGCCGGACATGCCAAGATTGGCTACCGGCTACAGGCTACAGGCAAAGACATCATGGGTCCTTTTCTGTAGTCTATTTTCCGTCGCCCTGCCTCTTCGCCTCCATCATCGCCATGATGCCCACCTCGTTGAGCGCTAGGCCGCCCGGCCGCGTCGCGGGAACCGGGCTCGCCGTAGCGGCGGCCTCGCGCACGGGCTCTGGGTCTTGATTGTAGCCCTGGATCATCTCTTCCATGAGCTTCCGGCCCTGCTCGATGCCTTCCTCGACGAGCGCGAGGTCGATCGGGCTTCGACTCCGCTCGCGCGCCAGGTCTTCGATTCTCGCCTGAGTGCGGCTCCGCATGAAGCCGGCCGGGACGCGAAGGATCCGTGCGATCGCGTCGGGTGCCCAATCGAGCTCGGAGAAGAGAGGATTTCGGTTGTCGTCGCGAGCGACGAGCTTCTTTCCGTCCTGCGTCTCGACAGGCGCTGCCGCGGCTCCGTCGGCGGGAAGCACGAGCGGCGCACCGGTCTCCTCCTCGACCATCATCTTGGCGAACTCGAAGCCCACGGTCTCGAGCCGGCGAAGGCGCGCGGCCTTCTCGATGCGCGCCTTGGTGCGGCGGCGCTTGTAGCCATCCTGGATCGTCCAGAGTCCGCGCTTGGCATCGCGCGTCCAGGTGAGCTTTCGTCCGTCGTAGGTCGTCTCGGCCTCTGCGCCGCCCTCGGTCTCGATGATCTCCTCGACCATCTCGGGCGAGATCACCTGGAAGGAGTGGCCGCCGCACACCGCGCACACGACCGGGCTCGCCTCGACCGCCGACACGCCGCATTTCCGGCAGATCGAGATCGGCTTGTCCTTGGCGTGCCCGAGCACCACGCTCTCGGCGAGCTTCGTCGCGGCCTTCGCACCCTTCGGCATGTAACGGTCCATCGCCGCGTCGAGCAGATCGCTGGTGATCACGCTGTGGCCCTTCTCGAGGGCCAGCCGGAAGATCGCCGTGCGGGCGATTCCCTGGACGAGCGGCGGCACGCGTGTCATGCGCGCCTCCGCCTCCGCGGTCCAACGGATCGACTGCTCCGCCTTGACGTCGAGCTCGGGCACCTCGAGCCGCGTCGTCAGCAGGACGTTGCACGGCGAGTTGCGGAACAGATTCTCGGAATTGCTGCCGAGCTCGTGCTCGTCGTTCGCGCTATGGATGCCGGTCCGTCCGACGACGAGGAGCCACGGCTCGATCTTCCGCGCGTGGTTGAGAACCTTCTGGAACGCCTTGCCGTCGAGGAGCGTCTTGTGGATCTCGACGCCGACCTCGGCGGCCATCGTACCGGCGACCTCGAGGTGCGACTGGTAGATCTGCGCGAGGCCCGTGTCGATGACTTCCTCGTGGAGCTGATTTTGCTCCTCGAAGCGAAAGACCTTGGCCGCCTTCTCGGTGAGCACGTCCACGATGCTGTTGAAGACCGTGTAGTGGAGGTAGGGGTCGTAGACGGCGATCGCCTCGACCTTCTTGTCGAAGCGCTTGGCGAGGTCGATCGCGGTCATCAGCGCGCCGAAGGACTGCGGGCTGCCGTCGATGCCGACGAGGATCGTGTCGCGTTCGGCTCCACCATTCTCGCCCGGCAGCTGCTTGACGACCAACACGTCTTGTCGGGCTTTCCGCGCCACACGCTCGCAGACCGATCCCACTTGGCTGTCGCGCACGCGGCCGAGACCGAGCACGCCGATCACGACGAGGTCGTAGTCACCCGCGGCGAGGTCCTTGACGATCTCGGTGGAGTGTTTGCCATCGATCATCCGCGGCTCGAACTCGAGGCCCGCCGTGGCGCAAGCGGCGGTCATCGGCGCCAGGTAGCTCTCGGAGACGAGCTTCAGGCCCATCGTGATCAAGCTGTCGTGGATCTTCCGCTGCCGCTCGAGCTCGGTCTCCTCGAGATATTCCTCCGGCAGCGTGTACTCCATCTGCTTGAAGCGGTAGTCGTGCATCTTCGCCGCGTAGACGTGACAGCCGACCATCTTCGATCCGAAGGCCTTGCCGAGGTCAACCGCGCGGCGAATCGCCTGGTTCGAATGTTCGGAATTGTCTACCGGGACGTAGATCGTCTTGTACATTGCTTCCTCCAAATCACGTCGCTCCGGTCGAACGGCGCGCCCGACGCCGCGCCCAGCCGATGAACACGAGCTCGAGCGCGAATGTGGCGCCGGCCCACTTGGCCATCTGACCCGCAGGCGACTGCTTCTCGGCGGGCGACAGGTACACCGTCCACCAGTTGGTGAGCGCGCGCTTGTTGCCGCGCTCGCGGGCGAGACCGTCCCACAGCGAGAAGGCGACCGGGATGAACGCGCCTTCCTCGAAGCTGATCTCGCCTTGGCTGCGCAGCGGGCGTTTGAAAACGACTCGCCATTCGCCCTTGTCGTAGTGGCTCGCGACCCCGAGCTTGCGTGGCCCGAGCGCTTCGAGGCTGTTGCTGCCTTGAGCCAAGTACAGGCCAGCCTGTTTCTTGGCGAGGTCGGCGAACCAGAGGTTCACCGGGTTCCCTTTGTCGCCGAAGATGAAGTAGGGCTTGCGGATCGTCGTCGGGAGCGCGACCGGGAGCTGAATCGCCACCGCGTCGGAGAACTCGCTCGCCGGAGCCGCGGGAGCGCCGGCGCCGGCTTCTTCCTCTCCCCAGACGCTGCCTTCGGACTTCGCAGCCGGCGCGGCTTGCTCCTCTTCGCCCCAGACGTTTCCGCCGCCCTCGACCGCCGGCTTCGCGGCGGGCTTCTCGCCTTCGTCCTCGGCGGCGGGCACGGCGATCTCCGGACCGTTCTTGCCGCTCGTCTCCGCGCCCATGTCGTGCCACGTGAGCTCGAAGGCGATGTCGGTCTCGTTGTAAACCGTGCGAACCGAGATGCCGTTGCACGGCGGATGGAACTCGCGGCCGGGCTGCACGATCTGACCGATCACCGGAAAGTACGCCGCTTCCGTGTCCTCGAAGAGCTTCGCATCGTTCGGATCGATCTCTTTCTGGACCTTCTTCGCGATCACGACCGTCGCGTAGGTCGGCGTGTCGCTCTCCGACAGCGAGTAGGTGTAGTTCGCGAGATCCCAGCGCTGTTCGAGCGAAAGCGCGTCAACGAACGACGGCATCGGCGTTCCGTTGAGGCCGGTCGAGAACGCGCGGAAGATGTCCTCGCGCTTCGGCCCGCCGCGAAACGTCCAGCGGCGAGTGAGGTCGGCCGAGCGGATGGTGTTCCCCCAGTCGTCCTTCATCGTCGGCGCGGAGATGCCGTCGGTACGGCCGAGGTCGCCGTGGCAACGCGCGCAGCCGAGATCCGCGTAGAGCTTCTTGCCCTTCTCGATCGAATCCTTGCTGAGCGATGGAGCGGGGGGGATCAGAATCGGCTCCGCCTGTCGCTCGGCCTTGGCGAAATCGGGGGCGAATGATTTCACGTAGTAAACGAGGTCGGTGAGCTGCTGTTCGCTGAACTGCGGCCACGCGGGCATCGCGGTGTACGGCATGCCTGCGCGGATGATTTTCTTCAGGTCCTGCGTGGTCGGCAGCGCGCCGCTCGGCGTGGCGCGGATCTTGAACTTGCCGGAGGTGAAGTCGCGCGGCTTCGGCAGGACGAAGGGCGTGGCGATTCCCTCGCCGTCGCCCTTTTCCCCGTGGCACTGCGCGCAATTGACGTCGTAGAGCTTCTTTCCGGCCTCGCGCTGCGCGTCGGTGCCGACATCGGGCGCGGGTGCGGCTGCCAGCGCCGCCGACGCGGCGAGCGAAAGGATCGAGAGGAAGACCGGCCGCGCCTTTCGGACCAGGGGGCCAGGGACGGGGGAGGGGCGCGAGGAGAGGTGGGGTTCCTGCGAAGCAGGAGCGTCCCGGAACGCGAAGCGCGAAGGTGGGGTTCCTGCGAAGTAGGAGCGTCCCAGAACGCGGATGCGTCTCACTTCGGCGCCTCTTCCCAGGAGCGCGGCCGATACCCCGTGTCGCTGTAGAGAAAGAGAATCACTTCCCAGATCTGATCGTTGGTAAGGAAGCGTTCCCACTCGGGCATGGCCGAGTCACCCGGCCCGCCTTCATCGGGCATGCCGGGGCCGCCCTTGGCGATTCTCCAGAAGAAGAACGTCTCCTGGAACATCGGCAGCACGCCCGAGTCCTGGAAATTCGCCGGCACGGGGCTCAGTCCGTAGGCGAACATGCCGTCGCCGCCGAGCGCGTCGCCGTGGCAGAAGAAGCAATTGCTGTAATAAATACGCCGGCCGTTCTCGACGTGCTGCACGAATGCCTTCGGGTCGGTCTTCTCGAGCGCACGGAAGGGATTCTCGCCGCGCAGGAGATCGATCTTCTGGCCGTGGGAGGAGATGTCCGCGGGTGGGGACGGGTGCACCGTGCGACCGAAGAACGGCGGCTCGATGGGCTGGCTCAAGCTCGCGTACACGCCCCAGGCGACGAGGCCGGGGATCGCGGCCGCGACCAGGGCGAGCGGCAGCGTGTAGCGACGATTGGTGGCGAGCTCGAGGATCGGTCCGAACGTTCCGCGCGAGCGCTCGCGGCTCGACATCGCGTAGGCGAAGAGCGCGAGCGTCGCGATCGCCATGTAGATGCGGACGGCCGAAGCGGGGATCGGCGTCGCGAAGCCGTAGGTGAAGGTGACGTACAGCCCGACCCACCAGGCGACGATCCACAGGAGTACGCCCGCCCGCAGCAGGCGGAGCAATACCATCAGCGCGAGGATCGGCAGGACGACGGCGAGTTTCACGACGCTCCTCCGCAGTACGGCAGTTTCTCCTTGAGCGTGATCGTCGCCTCCCCACCCTGGCTCTGCAGCCAGGCGATCACCGCGTGGAGCTCCTCGTCGGTCAACCCGACCGGCGCCTTGTTGATCGTCGGCATCCCCGGGGTGAAGCCCGGCACGATGAAGGCGTTCGGGTCGCAGAGCGTCTGCGCGAAGTATTGAAGCTGGTCGAAACCAGTGACCCGTGTCTTCGCGCGCTCGGCGACCCCCGCGAGATCGGGGAACCGAAGCGTCGCCTCCTTGCTGCCGATCGTGTGGCAAGTCGTACAAAGGCCCTTGCTATGCGCGATCTGGTCACCGATCTTGGCGAGCTGGGCCGGCGTCATGTCCTGGGTGATCTCGACCTTCGGCGGCGGCTGCAGCTCCTTTTGCGGCACGAGCTGGCCGACGTAGGTGTAGAAGAGCGTCGTGCCGACCACCACCAAGACCACGTTGACGCCGACCGGGGATCTCATGAGGCCGCCGACACCCTCTTCGGCGCGTGGCCGCCGTGGCTCGGCTCGTCGGATTGCGCTACGCCCCAGTCCTTCTTGTCGTGCAGGCTCGCGAGCCAGAAGACGAAGGCGATGAGCGCAAAGAAGAGGATCACGCAGACCGAGACGACGTTGGCAACGAATCCCAGCGTGGGCGTGAAGGCATCGGGAGAAGAATCCTGCAAGACGCCGTACACGTGCCAGTGTTGGCGGAGGCCCGAGCGGACATAGCCCATCAGCCCCATGAGCCACGTGAACGTCACGGCGATGAAGATCAGAACGTACTGCGAGATCGCGGGGATCTTGCCCCAGTGCGTCTCGCCCGTGGCCTCGGCGCCTCGCATCAGGAAGATGTCGATCGCGGTCATCGACGCCATGGCGAGGAGCACCGACAGTACCTGCGGCACGGAGAAACCAATGCGCACCGACGCTTCGACGAAGTAGCCGTAGATCCCGTAGAAGATCACGGTCGACGTGGCGGCGACGAAGATCAGAAACTGGGCGAGGTTGCCGAGCTTGGCCCACGACACCGTCGGCCGCTTGCCGGTCCGGCGATAGAACAGAAAGCTCACGTAGGTCGTGAGGATCAACACGTTCACCGCGGTATTCTTCGCCGACATCACGCCGAGGTAGCCGAGGATCGGGTGCAGCGTGCCGCCCATCGCGCGGATCTCGGTGGTGGTCGCGATGATCGAACGCGGTGTCGCCCACACCGCGAAACAAACGGCGATCGTCGCCAGCAGGTACTTTACGTACTTCTGGTACGCCTGTACGCCCTCCACTCGGCCCATGCCGAGCCAGAGGTAGTAGTTTGCAGCCAGGAAGAGGTTGCCGATCAAGATGGCCTGGATCATGAACAGCCAGGAGAACGCGCCGCCCATCATCATGATGCCGAGCGCCTGGTTGTAGGCGTAAATCTCCTTCGCGAGGTAGTAGCCGGCGAACGGCAGCGGCAGGAACGCGCTGATCGCCACGAAGTTGCCGATGTAGCCCATCCAGTCGTAATGCGCGCGCTCCTCGTCGCTCGTGGCGTGCAGGAACTTCCAGGCCGCGTAGGCCGCGGCCACCGAGCCGCCGAAGGCGATGTTGCCGATGAAGCGGTGGATGTTGATCGGCATCCACGAGTAGTTGTCGAACGCGGCGTAGAGATCGACGAGCGCTCCGCTGTCGGAGACGCCCTGCGGCGTCATCATGAACGACGCCCAGGCATTGGCGATCGCCATGATCAAAGTACCGACGACGTTGATGCCGAGGCCGAGCCCGAGGTGGACGAGCGGGTGAAACTTTCCCCAGCCGTAGTAGTAGCTGTAGAGGAACCCTGCCTCGAAGAAGAAGAGCCCGACGTACGGCAGGAACGTCGGCGAGAAGACCTCCATCAAATAGTTCGTGAAGGCCGGGTAG
>Ga0315275_10007843_pt1 | contig 10357 bp, 9 predicted proteins | sample YL17G03_0_MG_FD_205557 | JGI IMG/M metagenome (GOLD analysis project Ga0315275, IMG submission 205557) | Sediment microbial communities from Yellowstone Lake, YNP, Wyoming, USA - YL17G03_0 | ecosystem: Environmental > Aquatic > Freshwater > Lake > Sediment | place: USA: Wyoming | collected...
ATGCGGCAGCCCGGCGGCGGGTTCGCTGTGAAGCGAAACCTGGCAGCATCGACGTAGACTTTGCGCCCGACCTTCCGCGGAACGCGCGACGTGCGCAGAAGTTGCCCTGCGTGACCTCGACCTGCATCTCGCCGCGATTCGCTACTTGATTGGGTTGCATCTCGCTCGAGCTCACTTCGGGAACATGAGCTGCACCTGGAACCGGATCTGCCAATCGGCCCCGTCGTCTGGCCGGACGACGTTGTAGTAAGCGGCAAGCGAGGTGTTCACCGGCAGCTTGCCGAAGTGGAAGATCTTGCCAGCGCCGCCGCCCACCGGCACCGTCCACTTCTCGCCGCTGTCGGCCTTCCAGTCGACCGTGGCGATGGGCGCGCTGGTCAGATAAAAGCCTTCCTTAAAGTTGTAATTGACGAACGGCTGGATCAGGCCGTTGTTGTACGAGCCACCCTGCTTGCTGCTCGAGAGCGACCAGATGTTGTTGACCAGCACACCGTATACCCAGGGGTCGTCGTGCTCGAGATGCAACACGACGAACGACGGCCCCAGGCCCCAGTTCTTGTTGCCGAGCTCCGCGTTGCTGTTGGTCGGCAGTTGAAGCACCGGCCCAGCGCCCCAGATCCACGAGCCGGGCTTGGCCGGCGACAGGAACGCGGTGAAGACCACGTCGCCGATGCCGCTGGTGCTGTCGATGGTCGGGCTAAGTGCCGGCTGCCAGATCACCGGCAGGATGGTGCGCGTGATGACGTTCCATTCGCTGTTCACCGAGATCGGGATTACCGGCTGGATGTTCAGGATGTTCTGCGTGCCCGACAGCGGCCCCACGTTGAAGTTGGTGTTGTTCTGGAACGGCACGCTGATCAGGTTGCCCACCGGGTTCTGCGCCAGCTTGGCCAGTTCCTCGGCGCTCATCTCGGCGTAGGCAGGTGCGGCCAGCAGCATGCCTGCGACGATCGCGATCGAGGACGAACGGTGAAGGTGAAGGGTCTTCATGGCTTGCTGCTCCGACGTTACGGGTTTGATCGCGGTGTCACGCCTCTAGGGTGCGCGGCTGACGACCGGCGGCTTCCAACTGCCGTCGAGGATGGCCTGATCGGGCCAGTACGCGCGCAGCCAGATCGAGAAGTTCCCGGGTGGCGCCGGCAGCCAGTTCGACTCCTTGTCCTTTCCCGGCGACTTGTTGCCGAGGTAGATCGTCAGGCTGCCGTCGGCATTGGTCTGCAGCGACTTGTTCTTGGTGCCGAGCGCGTAACGCTTCAGCGCGTTCGGGTAGAAGAAGTGCGCCGGGTCGTACATCGTCAGCGACCAGAAGCCCTTCACCGGCGGCAACTGGCCCTTGGCAAAGGTCACCGCATACGACGACTTGCCGTCGAGCTGCTGCCCCTTGGTGTCGCCGTCGGTGTAGAAGTACATCGTCTCGTTGCGCTTGTTGTCGTACGGGTCGGCCTTCACCGCGCCCATGCGATGGATGTAGTCGGTGCCGAACGCACCGTTGTCGGCCGGCGATGTCCAGCCGTTGCCAGCGGGCTGGCCGTTGAAGCGCCACTGCATCATCGGCGCGACCAGTTCCTGGTCGGCCGCGAGGGCGGTCTCACGCAGCGTCTGCATCACTGCCGGATCCTTGGCGGCGGCATCGAGCACGCTGGCGATCCACTTGTACAGCGACTCTTCGCCGGGCAACGGCGGCACTTGCTTCATGACGGCGGGCAGGTGATCGAAGAAGGTCGCCGGGTCGACCCACGGCGGTTGTGTGGAGGAGTACTTCGCCGGCTTTCCTGCCCTCTCGACCCTCGGCATCTTGCTCCAGTCCTTGATCTTCATCGTTCCGTCGAACTGGCTGAGCGGGTAGATCAGGATCTGGTTCAGCGCGGGCTGGATCGCCGCCTTGTCCTCGGCTGTGTCGTTCAGGAAGATGCGCGGCATCGTAGCCGCAAAGTTGGTGGACGAGCGCACCACGCCATTGATGCCGGCCGGCGTAGCACCCTTCCAGTCGGGTCCGACGATCATGTAGAAGCCGGGCTTGGTGCCGTACTGCAATCCGAGCTCGCTGATCTGGTCGGTGCGCGCATCGTAGATGGGCAGTGTCCAGAACCGGTCCCCGAAGTCGGGGACTTGCATGACGACGGGTTCTTTCTCGAACGACATGAACCCCAAGCCATACACCACGTCCTGGTTCGGGTCGGCAATGTAGTTCTCGGCAGGAGCGACATAGCCGGTCAGCATCGAGAGCTGGTTCATCGGCGCAATGCAGATGGCGCCGTTGAGCAATATCGGCTCGGGCACCTTCGTGAGTTCGTTCCGCTGGTTGTAGACATAGACCAGCGGCCAGCCCCACACATAGGCCATGCGGCCCACCATCTGCACATAAGCCTGGGTCATCGGGCCCGCAGCCGGGCCACGCACCTCGGCGGCAGTGGTCGGGATCGGAACCTGCTGCGCTTGCGCGTTCGTGAACGCCAGCGCACCGAGGAGCGTGGCGGCGAGGATGTTCCGTAGATGCGGGGTCTTCACTTCAACTTCCCTTGTTTGTTTGTTCTCACGAGATCGGCTGCGGCTCGGCAGTGCTCCTGCCGAGCGCGCGCCGAGCCGATCTTCGTGCGGTGACATCAGTACCCCCGCACCTTGCCGATACGCGGCGGCTTGACCGGTGCTGCCACGCCGTAGATCACGGTGAAGCCGGAACCGCCGCCCCAGGTCGAGACCGGCTCAGATGGATTGGGTTTGGCCGCCCCTTCCAGACTGTTCCAGTTGTTCGCCACCCAGACGTTGCCCGCCGGGTCGATCGACACGTCGGTGATCATCTGGATGCTGCCGCTCTGGAAGATGTGAATGACATCGCCCGCCTTGGTGCCAGCCGGATGACCCTTGGTGTTGTCCCCGGCCAGCAGGGAGGCGGAACGGCCCCACATGTTGCCGACCCAGATGTCATCGTTGCCGTCCACGTTGATGCCCCACGGGAGGCTGATCGCCGGGCCGGTGAAGCCTTGCGGCGCAGGCTGGGTGCCATCCGGGCGGATCATGTTGACCTGACCGGTGATGCGCGCCGGCGGCCCCATGATGTACTTGAACGTGGCATCCGTGAGGATCTTGAATTGCTCCATGATGGACGCGTTGGCGGGGAACTTCGGGACCGGCATTTTCAAGTCCATGTTGTTCGCCACCCAGACGTTTTCCTTCGAGTCCAGGGCCAGGGCGCGAACACCGCGCCCGACATTGAAGGTCTCCACTTTGGAAGGATCGTTGGCCGGGAAGCGCACCACCGTGTCCGACGATGAGTTGGCGACCCAGACACGATTCTGCGAGTCGATGACGATGTCGAATGGAGACACCAGCCCCGCAGGCTTGACGATCTTGCCGTCCTTGATGCGTCCACCCGGGAAATGGAGCAACTGGTTGTCCGAGCCATCGGTAATCCAGACATCGCCGTTGTCGGCGACACCGATGCCCATCAGGCCGAGAAACTTCTCCTTGAATGGGAAGTCGCTTTCGCTGGCCACGGGCTTGCCATCGAAATCCATCACCAGGATTTTTCCGTTGAAGCTGCTGATCCAGACCCGGTCCCGGGTCACGGCAGTACCCCAACCGACGCCGTCGATGCCCATGCCGCGAAATCCCATGATGGGCGGGGAGAGCGCCGTGCCGTTGGGGCTGTACTTGCCTACGCCGCCACCGGTGCTCTTGTTGACACCGGACTGCGAGCCGGGCATCCAGTTCATGCCGCTCCATAGGTTGCCCTCGGCATCGAACATGAAACGACCATTGGCGAAATTGCCGCCACCCGAAAAAGCCAGCGAGAGCGCGAAGTCTTCCGGCGCGTAGACAAGGTACGGCAAGAAGGGTGCCGCCTTGCGCAGCCCATCGGGTGCCGGCAGCGGATAGGCTTCGTCATACAGCGCGTACAGCGCCTTGGGTTGCGCCCACGGCTTGCGAGCGATGCCACCCATTGCTTCGAGCGTGTTCTTCGGTGTCGCGCCGCCCAATGGCGTGGCCGCCTTGAAGAAGCGGGCGCGCCAATCGTCGTTGGCCACGGTGAAGGTGGCCGTGACGAGCGAGCCGAGCGTGTGCAGCTTGGCCATCGTCGTGGTCATCGAGCTGTTGAGCGGGTCGAGCAGCACCTTGCCCCAGCCGCCGGTCACGGGATCCACCAGATTCGGCGCGTTGCCGGCCGCGATGCGCAGCCCGAGCGCGTTGCCCGAGATCGCCTCCCCGTTGAGGAAGCGCGCGGCGGTGAACACCGAGGCCACGGTGGTGAGTTCGTTGACGACGATGGTCTGCGGCGCCTTCGGACCCAGCACGCTCAGCAACGCGATGGCCGGGTTGTTGCCGCCGGCCTTGTTGGCCGCCGCAATGCCGCCCTTGGCGACCACGTAGAGGATCGAGTCGCTGCCGGCGTCATCGGGCGCGTTGACCGTGAAGCGGCCATCGGCGCCGGTCGTGGCCTGCGTCAGTTGCTTCGGCGCGCCTGCGCTCGCCGCCCAAAGCGTCACCGTCGAGCCGGCGATCGGCGCGCCGCCACCTTGGACCTGGCCGCCAAGGGAAGCCGCGAACGTGCACGTCGCGGCCATGGCCGTCAGCGCGGCGACGACGTTGCGAATGAATCGCGCATCGGTTTTCATCATCATGAATCGCTTCTGAAGCAACAATCAATACGGCCGCGCCGGCCCGATCAACGGTGTTTTCACCGGCTTGGCCATGCCGAAGAAGACCACCACGCCCTGTCCACCGCAGCGGGTGGAAATGGTCTCGTCGGCCTTGCCATAGCAAGCGGCGGTGTCCTGCCAGTTGTTCGTCACCCACACATCACCGGCCGGGCCGACGCCGATATCGACCTGCAACTGCAAGCCGCCGCCGACGTACCCGCCCGGCGGCGAGATCGCATCGCCGGTCTTCATGCCGGGCGGGCAGTTCTCGGTGCGAAAGCCGCACAGTTGCACGATGCCGGCCATGGCGCTGGAGAAGTTGCTGATCCAGATGTTGTCGTTGCCGTCGACGGACACCGCCCACGGACCGGTGATGCCCTTGCCGTAGACCGGCGAGAAGCTCGCCTCGCTGCCGTCGGGGCGCAGTACCGTCAGGCTGCCGCCTTCCCAGCCCGGCCTTTGCGGGTACATGGCCTCGACCATGACGCGCGTGAGCCTTGAAGTCGCGTCAGGTTCACCGTCGTAGTTCACCTTCCCGGCCAGCGCCATCTCGAGCATCTTCAGGCGTCCGCGCTCCGAATTGCCGAGCTTGTTGGTGACCCAGACATTGCCAAGACTGTCGACGGCGAGACCGCTGCCGGAAAAGCCGGTCTTGAAGGTCTCGGCCTTGGTGTGGTCTCCACCGGGAAAGCGCGTGACATGGTCGCCGAGGATGTTCGTGATCCAGATGTTGTCTTTCTGGTCGATGGCGAACGCGAAGGGCAGCAGCAGCTTGCAGGGATTCTTCAGCGGGTCGCGACTCGTGTTCTGGCACAGCACGCGGCCCTGGGTCGGGTCGCCCTTGGGGAAGTGAACCAACTGGGAGCTCACCGTATCGGCGGCCCAGACGTCACCGGCGGGCGTGACGATGATGCCCTGCATGTTGGTGAGCTTGCCGCCGAAGTTCCAGCCCTCGGGCGGTGACAACGGTTTGCCGCTGTTGTCGAACAGCGCGACGTTGTTGTTGCCCGCGAAGCTGGTCATCCACGCGTTGTCTTTGGCATCGATGGCCAGGCCGAAGCCGGGGCCGAGCAGCCCGCCGCCGGTGAAGCCGGTGGTCATCGGCGACAGCGGCTTGCCGTCGGGGGCGAACTTGGCGACACCGCCTTGCCAGAAGTAGTCCTGCGCCTGTGCGCCGACCTGGAAGTTGGAAGCCGCCCAGGCGTTGCCCTGGCTGTCGAACATCAGCTTGCCGCCAGCGTAGTAGCCGCCGCCCGTGAACCGCAGCGGGAGCACCCAGGCGCTCGGGGCGAACGTCAGGTAGGGCGTGAAGGGCGTGGCGCGTGGCGCCGGCTTGCCGGCCGGGACCGGGTAGAACTCTGCCAGCAAGGCGAAGATCTTGTCGGGGTGATGCCACGGGGAGCGGGCGATGTGCTGGGCCGCCGCCAGGGTATCGCCGGGCACCTTGCCGTCGGACGCGGTGGCCGCGGCGAACAGGCTCTTGCACGCATCTGCCTTCACACGCGAGACGCAGCCCGCCACGATGCTGGCCAGCGTGGCGAAGTTCGCCATGGTCGGCGACTGCGTGCTGTTCAGCGCATCCTGGATCGCCTGGCCCCAGCCGCCCGAAGCGACATCGACGAAGTTGTGCACGTTGCCCGCGGCGATCTTAAGTTGCAGGGGCGCGCCCTTGATCGCGCTGCCGTCACTGAACTGCGCGTGCGTGAAGACCGAGGCGATCGTCGTCAACTCGTTGATCGTCACCCGGGCGGGGGCCTTGGCGCCGACGACGGTCATCAGCGCGATGGCCGGGTTGTCGCCGCTTGCTTTGCCGGCCGCGGGCGTGCCCCCGCGGGCGATCAGATACAGCGTGCCGTCGCCGAGCGGCGCATCGGGGGCGTTCAACGCGAAGCGGCCGTCGGCGGCGCTGCGCGCCTGCGCCAGTTGACGCGGGGCGCCACTGCCCGCCTGCCACAGTGTCACGGCGGCGTTGGCGATCGGCGCGCCGGCGCCGAGCACCTGGCCATCGAGCGTGGCGGCAAGCACCGGCATCGCGGCGAGCACGCCCGTGACGGAGAGTGCCGAGGTTCTGAGAAATGTCTTCATGCCTGACTCATGTTGTGAACTGGTTTGCATTGTCGCCCGTGCCTCACGCTGCGCGGCCCGCTGCGCCGCGCCGCCGTGCCCGCAGCAGCCACGCCACCAGGGCATAGATTAACAGGCCGCGCACGAGCAAGGCGCCGCCGAGTATCGGCCACATCTGCCGCAGCAGGATCGGCGCGTTGTTCGTCAACACCTGACGGATGCCGTGCACTTGTATTACCATGCAGGGCATCGGTAACACTCCCGGAGCGCACCATGCCCACCACCTTGACCAGCAAGGGCCAGGTCACGATTCCCAAGCGCATCCGCGACGCGCTGCAACTGCTGCCGGGCGCTGCCGTGGAGTTCTCGGTCAACGCCGGCGGCGAGGTGGTCTTGCATCCGCCGCGGCCGCCCAAGGGCGCCGGGCGCAAGCCGAAGGATCGCTTCGACGCCGTGCGCGGCCGCGCCGACGTGCCTTGGCGTACCGATGAACTGATGAAGCTGCTGCGCGCAGACGACTGATGCTGCTGGTCGCCACCAACGTGCTGGTGGACGTCTTGCAGGACGACCCGCAGTGGGCCGAATGGTCGATCGCCCAGTTGCGTGCACGGGCCAGCATCCACGAACTGGCGATCAACGCGGTGGTGTACGCCGAACTGTCTCTGTCGTTCGCCACCGTCGACGCGCTGGACGACGTGGTGGCGACGATGCAACTGGTGCTGCGCGAGATACCGCGACCGGCACTCTTTCTGGCCGGCAAGGCCTTCCTTCAATATCGTCGGCGCGGCGGCAGCAAAGCGCAGGTCCTTCCCGACTTCTTCATCGGCGCGCATGCGGCAGTGCAAGGCTGGCCCCTGCTGACGCGCGATGCCAGCCGCTTTCGCACCTACTTTCCCAGCGTCGAGGTCATCGCGCCCTGATCTGTCGACGCCCCGGCACGCCATGCCCCACGTTCCCTTTGGCCCAGGGTGCTGAGTGGAAGCGGCCCGCACCGATGGCCCGGCGGCTTGACGAAGTTCTCCATCTCGCCCGACCGGCCGAAAGACGTGCCCGGCCTCGGGGAGGCTCGCCACAACCCAGCCCGAGCCGCCGCTAGCGCCTGAACCCGCCGAAGCCTACGCCCCATCCGCCCCAGCCGCCCCAATCCATGTTGTTCATCTCGTTCATCTGCGCCGCCTCGAGGTTTTCGTTGCTCAGCTGCTTCTGGATGCGAAGCTGCTGGTAAGCCTGGAATTCCGCGGGCCCGCCGACGTAGACCAGGTTGTTCAATGAGTCCGGCAGCACGTAGTAGGTCTTGCCCTGGTAGGTGATCGGCGAGACCTGGTTTTTCGGCAGCTTCGCAAGGATCGCCTGCTGCTCCGGCTTGACCGGGGTGATGACCTTGAATCCGGCTGCGATGGCGAGGTTATCGGTGCTCACTGCGTTGCTGGCGCAGGCTGCGGCCAGCAGGACGAGCGCAATGGCGGCGAGGTATTTCAACGGGCTCAGGATGGTATTCATGGTCGTGTAGGTTGCCTGTTTCATGGTTGGTTGCCGGCTTCGACGCCGGGGTCAGTTGCCCGGCGGCTTGACGAAGTTTTCCAACTCGTTGAACCGCTTCAACGCCTGCATCGCCTGCAGCGTGTTGTAGTTGATGTTGCTCGCGCTCATGCTGCTGCCCTGCTGGAAGGGGTACTCGGGTAGCGTCTTCAGGAACGCGCCCACCTTCTGCTGCACCGGCACGAACAGCCAGATGTTGTCGGCATACCAGCGGATGTACAGGCCCGATTCGTGCGGCGCCTTCTCGTACGGGTCGGCGCGCAGGTTGACGATCACCGGCCAGCCCGGCGCCTCGCGCACCGCGGTGGCGATGTTGCCGTTCTGCACCGCGAAGTGCACCTTCCAGTCGTTCCAGCGCACCGCGTTGAGTTCACCGCCGGCGCCGAAATAGATGATCTCCTCGCGCGGGCCCTTCTTCACCTCGCCCTTGAAGTAGGGCAGGAAGTTGTAGCCGTCCAGATGCGCCTTCCAGGTCTTGCCGCCGGCCGGGTAGCCTGCCTTCACCTTCTCGACGATGTCGGGCACGCCGGCCGCCGCCAGGAAGGTAGGCATCCAGTCTTCCTGCGAGAAGATGTCGTTGACGATCGTGCCGGGCTTGAACACGCCCGGCCAGCGCACGAGCATCGGCACGCGGAAACCCCCCTCCCAGGTGGTGCCCTTCTCGCCGTGGAAGGGAGTCGTGCCACCGTCGGGCCAGGTGCCGGTCTCGGCGCCGTTGTCGGTGCCGTAGACGACGATGGTGTTGTCGGCAATGCCCAGCTCGTCGAGCTGCTTCAGTACGGCGCCGACCGTGTCGTCGTGCTCAACCATGCCGTCGGGGTACAGGCCGATGCCGGTGCGGCCCTCGGCCGACTTGGCCAGCCGCGTCCACACGTGCATGCGCGTGGTGTTGAACCACACGAAGAAGGGCTTGCCTTCCTTGGCCGCGTTGGCGACGAACTTCTGCTCGGCGGCCAGGATCTCCTGGTCGATCGTCTCCATGCGCTTGCGCGTCAGCGGGCCGGTGTCGGTGATCGTCTGCCCGCCCTTGCCGTCGGCGAAGGTGTGCAGCACGCCGCGCGGGCCGAATTTCTTCCTGAAATCCGGGTCCTTCGGGTAGTAATACGTCTCGGGTTCTTCCTCGGCGTTCAGGTGGTACAGGTTGCCCAGGAACTCGTCGAAGCCGTTCACCGTGGGCAGGTGGTTGTCGCGGTCGCCCAGGTGGTTCTTGCCGAACTGGCCGGTGGCGTAGCCCTGCGGCTTGAGCAGGCCGGCAATCGTCGGCGACCAGGCCGGAATGCCCTGCGGCGAACCCGGCATGCCGATCGTCAGCAAGCCGGTGCGAAACGGGTTCATGCCGAGGATGAACGACGCGCGCCCGGCCGTGCAGCTCTGCTGCGCGTAGGCGTCGGTGAAAAGCGCGCCCTCCTTCGCGATGCGGTCGATGTTGGGCGTGCGGTAGCCCATCAGCCCGAGGTTGTAGGCGCTGATGTTGTGGATGCCGATGTCGTCACCCCAGATGACGAGGATGTTGGGCTTTTTGGGCGCTGGCTGGGCAAGCGCCGGCCCGCAGAGGGCGCCAGCCAGCAGGAAGACGAAGACTTTCGTGAACACGGTTCGCATCGGGTTTTCTCCCACTTTGGTCTCGGAATTGCGGCTGGTCGCGCCGACCGCACACGCGTAGGCGGGCTTACGGGGGTGGTCAATGCCAGCCCCCAGCAGTCCGCCTTGTTGAACCCTGGCCCGCCTGCTCTCCGGACGGTTGATCCCGGTTAAATCATGGTCCTATGTGTTTCCGGGATTTCTGTTTCCGGGATTTCCGGGCCGTCTCGCGCCTGCCCGGAGAATACCCCGCTCGCGGCTGCGGTCCTATCCGGGCGGCTACGGATGGCACGTAGGTGGTGGCGGAACGGAAAGTGGCGGGAGGGCTCCTGGCCAGGCGTAGCGCGCCGCGCCAGGGTGGATGCAGCGCGAAGCGCCCGGGTGATGGAGGTGCGGCAATGCTAGCGAAGCACCCACTCACCGTGGCGCTTGATTTCGTCGTACATAGCGTCCGGCGCCAGGTCGAGTTCGCCGGGCCACGTCACGGCGCCCTGCTCAACATAGACCCGCCGAAACAGCACCTCGTCTTTTAGTGC
>Ga0315275_10007844_pt1 | contig 10356 bp, 11 predicted proteins | sample YL17G03_0_MG_FD_205557 | JGI IMG/M metagenome (GOLD analysis project Ga0315275, IMG submission 205557) | Sediment microbial communities from Yellowstone Lake, YNP, Wyoming, USA - YL17G03_0 | ecosystem: Environmental > Aquatic > Freshwater > Lake > Sediment | place: USA: Wyoming | collected...
CACCACAGTCGTCTTCGACAAGACCGGCACCTTGACCAAGGGCAAGCCTTCAGTGACAGACATCGTGCCGATTGGACAAACGGATTCAAAGGACGTGTTGAGGCTTGCGGCGGGAGCGGAGAAGGGATCCGAGCATCCGATTGGCGGGGCGATTGTCGCGAAGGCGGAGGAAGGTGGCATCAAGATTCCTGAACTAACCGGATTCGAAGCTGTGCCAGGTCAAGGAATCAAGGCGAAGGTGGAAGGGCACGACATCCTCCTGGGAAATCGTGCTCTGATGTCGAATGGCGGTCTTAAAGTGGACGCCGCCGAGGAACAGCTCATGAAGCTTGAGCAGGACGGAAAGACAGGAATGATCTTGGCGGTGGACGGAAAATTGGGGGGGATAATCGCGGTCGCGGACACCCTCAAGGACAACTCGGTTGCGGCGGTGAAGGCGCTCAGGAAGATGGGCGTGAAGGTTGTGATGCTCACAGGTGACAACAGGAGGACCGCAGATGCGATCGGGAGACAGCTCGGCCTCGACAGCGTGATCGCAGAGGTCTTCCCCGGAGAGAAGGCTCAGAAGATCAAGGATCTGCAGCAGAAGGGCGAGGTAGTCGCGATGGTAGGCGACGGCATCAACGACGCTCCCGCGATAGCCCAATCGGATGTTGGGATTGCTGTGGGCAGCGGGACCGACATCGCGATGGAGGCTGGCGGCATCATCCTCATCAAGGACGACCTCCGGGACGTCGTGGCCTCGATCCAGCTGAGCAGGAAGACCATCGGCAAGGTGAAGCAGAACCTGTTCTGGGCGTTCTTCTACAATGTCGCGTTGATTCCCGTGGCGGCGGGCGCTCTCGCTTTCGCGGGCATAATCCTTAACCCGATTCTGGCGGGCGCTGCGATGGGCTTCAGCTCCGTGACCGTGGTTGGCAACACTCTACTCTTGCGAAGATTCCGGCCCGAGATGGGCTGAGGAGGTGAACCGATGGAAAAGGATCCGATCTGCGGCATGATGGTCGACCCCAAGTTCGCGGCGGGCAGTTCCTCATACATGGGCAAGACGTACTACTTCTGCAACCCCGACTGCAAGGCGAAGTTCGACAAGAACCCCGCCAAGTTCGCGAAGTAAGCTCACGTCTGGAGCGACTCCTCGAGGGAAGCAGCATCGTGCGTCGCCTGCACTTCGCCTCGCGTGAGTTCTACGTTAGGAGGATCTCGTATTGAGTGCTGGACGCGACCATGGCCATCTAGACCACATCTCCCATCACTCGAAGATGGAGGATAAGGTGTCCGAGGAGTCCGCAGTGTCCTCCTGGATATCTTTCGAGGCCTCCTGATCCCTCTTGTCCTCACTCTGAGACTTGTCTTCGGGAACCTGCATGATCCTCGGCTCCCGCCCGTTTCTCACCGCATCAATGTATTCTCGTATGAAGAGGTTGTACCCGGTCATCCTGACGGCAGCTTTGTTGTACAGCTCCCGCTGGCGGGGGGCGAGAGCGTGCCATGTCTCCACCGCCTTCGCGAACATGGCCCTATGCCGCAGTTGGAGTTCGCTTTTCGGGTCCACGGGGACCTTGTACTCGCGCAAGTAGCGGATCCCCATCCATGAAGACGCTACCATGTCCTTCCCTATCGTCCCGCTGTACCTATTCCCAATTATATTTCTGAGTCTCATCGATATTCCTTCTGCTCCCGCGAGAGGGCGCTATGATTGTTGGCGGGGACCGCATAAATAGGGTAGGCGCAGATGTAGCAAGAAACCAAAGCGCAGGATGTGTCAGGGCGAGGACTGCGTGGGGTATGCCGCATGATGAGCATGTGTATGGCGGATGTAAGGTTGATGTAAGGTTGCTGCAAGGCCTTCCCTCCTAACCTACCCTCCAGGTTGGCTGTGGCTCATCCTCGGAAATCGCGGCGGCAAAGAATCATGTCACATGAGCGGTGCCCGGCTACGCTGAATTCAACGAACCTACGCTCTTTGCACTGAGCTTCGTCCTGGTCGGAACACCCTGAAACCTTGGACGGCCAGGCCTGCCACGAGAATTGCGAGATCCAATACGGTGGCGGGCCCGACCGCCGGCGGCATCGACAGCTGCCCGGTAAGGTAAGACACCACGCCAGTCGCCGCCTCCGCAATCACGAACGGCAGCGATGTGATCATGAACGTTTTCACTACCGCCATCCTGTCCTTCCCGCCTTTCCACGGCCTCCTCTTTGAAGGCCAACGCAGACCTCGACAGAATCCTTTCGTCCTTCCTCGCATACTTTTATTGGGCAGCCGCAGATACCGGAGCGTTTCCCATGAGAGTCGGAGTCATAGGCGTAGGGTCGATGGGCCAGAACCACGCGAGGGTGCTGTCAGAGATGGCGCGTCTCGTCGGAGTGTCCGATACAAATGTCAAAATCGGAGCTGCGGTTTCGGACAAATTCAGCGTCAGCTACTTCATGAACTACAAGGACCTGCTGAAGGAGAAACTCGACGCGGTTGTAATTGCAGCCCCGACGAACCTGCACTTTGACATGGCCAACGCCGCTCTGGCGGCGGGACTGCATGTCCTGGTCGAGAAGCCGATCTGCTCCAACTTGCGCCAGGCAGAGAAGCTGGTGGAGAACGCGGAAGACCTTGGTCTGGTGCTCGCCGTAGGTCATATAGAAAGGCACAATCCCGTTGTGCGTTTCGCGAAGAAGGCGCTTCAGGCGAACGAGTACGGGCAGCTCATCACCGCCTCGACGAGGCGAGTGAGCTCCTTGCCGGAGAGGGTGAGGGACGTCGGCGTCATCATGGACCTAGGCATACACGATATGGATGTCCTCCGCTATCTGATAGGGAGTCCGGTCAAGTCCGTCTATTCGCTCGGCGGCAGGGAGACGCACGAGAAGTTCGAGGATCACGCGAACATCCTGATGAGCTTCGAGAACGGCGTCACCGGTTTCGTCGAAGTCAACTGGCTGACGCCGATGAAGGTGCGCAAGCTGTCGCTCACCTGCCTGAAGAACTTCGTCGAGCTGGACTACACGACGCAGTCTGTCACGATATCATCTTCGACGCTGATGAAATACGACCCCTTCAACCTCTTCCAGGTTCCATTCGAATACGACATACGGCACGTCTCCCTCCAGAAGAAGGAACCCCTGAGGCTGGAGCTCGAAGACTTCCTCGACGCGATCAAGAAGAAGCGCAAGCCGCTGGCAACAGGCAGGGATGCGATGGAGACTTTGCGCGTGGCCGAGGCCGCCCTGCGTTCTCAAAGACAGGGCAGGGTCGTGAAGTTAGACTAGTGGTCGCCCTTCCCGAGGCCCCTATAGACGAACCTTCTCCCGCCAAGCCCCTGTGGGAAGACGTTCCTGCCGTCCACGATGACCCTGTGCTTCATCTTCCGCCCTATCTTGGCGATGTCCATCTTGCGGTATGCTCTGTGGCCCGTGACTATCACGAGGGCGTCGGCCTTCCGAACCGCCTTGTTGAGGTCACGGATGATGTGATAACCGCGCTGTGAAGGCGCGTACGGGTCGTGGATGACGACTTCCGCGCCCTTCCGCCTCAGCTCGCGGATGACCTTGACCGAGGGAGTGTTCCTCGTATCTTCCGTCTCCTCCCTGTATGAGAAACCGAGGACCGCGATCCTCGCTCCCTTGATGCGTCTTCCCGCCTCCCTCAATCCCTCCTCTGCCAGCTGGGCGAGGCGTTCGGGCATGAACTCGTTGACTTCCCTCGCGGCGGGAATAATCGAGACCTTCCCTTGGGAAGTGACGGACACCAGGAGCCAGGGATCCTTGGGGATGCACGGACCGCCGACGCCCGCCCCTGGGATTAGCATGTTCCTGAAAGGGCATGTGTTGACCAATTCCCTGACCTCGTAGGCGTTCGCACCGAGGTCCTCGCATATGAGGGCGATTTCATTGGCGAATCCTATCTGGGCATCCCAATAGGCGTTCTCCGCCGCCTTCACTATCTCCGACGTGACCCAGTTCGTGGGATGCAATGTGCCCTTGGTGATCGTCGAGTAGAGCTTGAGGGCGGCCTTCAGACTCCCGGGATCATTCGCGCCTATGACGCGATCCAGCGTGCGGAGGTTGCTCAGGAGTTTACCCGCGGTCACCCTCTCCGGCGCGTGCACCAGATAGAAGTCCCTGCCGACCTTCAGCCCGGACCTGTGCTGCAGGATCGGCTTGATGATCTTATCCATCGTGCCCGGCGCGAGTGTCGATTCCACGGATACCAGGGTCTTCTCGCGGAGGTTCGCCCCGAGGCTCCTCAGCGCGGCCTTCAAAGGCCTGTAGTTCGCGTCCTTCGTCTTGTCGTTGATCGGTGTCTCGACCGAAACGATGACGGCTTTGGCCGTCCTGCATTCCCCATAATCCATTGAGGCCCTGAGCCTCTTCCTTTGGACATTGCGCTTGATGAGGTCGTCGAGGCCGGGCTCCTTCCCGCCGATGAGCCCCTTGCCCTTGTTCAGCAGCTCGACCTTCTTGGGCAGGATGTCAATGCCCACGACTTTGTTGCCCGCGTCGGCCAGAGTGGCGGCAACCGGCACGCCGACATAGCCCATGCCGATGACTACTACCTTCATTCCGAGTTCGAATACTGGCGGAGGCTAATAAAGTCTGTGAATCGGCTCATGGAGGAGAGCATGATGCGGGAGATTCGTGACCACGGTTTTGTTAAATAGGCTCCTGCGATTCGAGGCTCGTGGACATCGTAGCTGCAATCGCAGTCATGTTGATCATAGGCGCTTTCGTCTACGCGTTCGTGCGCAAAGCGCCACTCAGCCTGACGATAGCGATCGCAGCAATCGCAATCTATGCGCTGCTTGCAGCGACCTCCAGGTTCTGGGGCGATCCAAGCTGGTCCGAAGGATATGCTCCGCTGGTCTTGGTGACTGGGACGTGGAAACTGGATGTGATTCCGTCGTTCTTCACGACGATGTTCGTGCACCAGAACCTGCTCCACTTGGGCTTCAACATGGCCGCGCTCGTCTTCATAGGGGCGGCCCTTGAGGACCGCATTGGGACGCCGGCTTTCGCGCTGATATTCGTCGTCGGAGGCTTGATCGGCAGTCTCACGTTCTATCTCATACACTATGGCCAAGTTGTCATCGTCCTGGGCGCGTCCGGAGCGATATCTGCAGAGCTCGGAGCCTACGCAAGACTCTATCCTCGGGAGAAGGTGACCCTGTTCTTCCCCGGAATGATGATGCCCGCCATCCCTGTGTTCTGGTTGGCCATCGGGTTCATCCTGCTTTCGAGCATGCTCATATACATCATCCCCGGGATCGCGTTCGAGGCGCACATCGGTGGAGTAATCGCGGGGTTCTTCATGGCGCCTGCTGCGGCCAAACTCACCAAGAAGAAGGCAGGCGGGGCAACTATAGACCTCGACAAGCTCGAGCCTCTCGCCACGACACCAGAGCTGAAGGAAATGCTGGCGAAGATGAAGGCAGAGAAGATACCAGAGGTTCGTGAGGCATGGGTGGAGCCTTTTCTGGAACATGCGCGATGCCCTCGTTGCGGCAAACGCCTCTGGGAATGGATGGGAAAAGCGATTTGTGAATGCGGATGGAAGCTTCGCCTCCGTTAACCTTTTTGCCGGTCTCCCGTATGGCGGTTCGTGGCCACTCCTAGCGCCGTCATGGCGAACTGCGAGAATTGCGGCGAGGTGCTGCACAGGGTGATCAAGGGAAAGCTCTCGACCCGGAAGGACATCGTCTTCCAAGGAGTCGTGAAGTGCCAGACATGCGGAAGAATCTCCAACATCACCATCAGGGAATCCAAGCCGGTGAAGATCCCCGTGATTGTCAGCTGGATGGAGGAATCTCAGAGGATCGAGACGGAGCTCGGCCCCGACGTCCTGCTGAGAGTCGGTGACCTGTTGGAACTTCCTTCGGGGAAGGCTGAAGTGACCGCGATAGAGTCGGTGGGGCGGCGTGTCCCGGAGTGCACCGCCCACCGCATCGACACTGTCTGGGCGAAGCGCGCGGATATTGTCAGAATCAAAGTGACCCTGATGAAGGCTGGAAGGGGCTCACCGAAGGAGATTTTCGTGGCTCCGGATAGAGAGTTCTGCGTTGGTGACATAATCGAGGTAGGGCGGGTCAGGGCGCTCATATTGCAGATTAGGGTCGAACAGCAGACGCTCCATAGAGGATGTGCCCCCGCTTCGGCAATCAAAAGGATTTATGCGAAGGCCGGCAGACCGGTTAGGACTAGTGGGTCTTCCGCCTGAAAAGGAAAACAGCCGCAGCCACGCACACGGATATTGACATGAGGACCGCAACCACCAAGAGCGGGTCGAGGCTGATCTTCTCGATGGTCAACGAACCCGACTGCGTGTCCAACCGGACGAGCACTTCGGCATAGTCAGGGCCTTCCGCCACCGCGAAGCCTTTCTGGGAGCTGCCGAGGAAGTCCTTCATGTCATCGAACCGGATGAGCGTTTGGCCGTCTACCTTCACGACCGTGCTATCCTTCAGGGGCGCGTACAGGTCATTGGAAAGGTCGACGATGATGACGGGAGAAGTCCCGAGCCCTGAGAACGAAAAGGACGCGCGGTCGGATGCAACCGAGTCCACGGTCATGGTGGCTGTGCTTCTGAACGCTGTCAGATCGGAATCTACGGTCGGTCCGACCGTCCTCACGTCCAGCTCAGCATCGAGGTCCCCAGACGCGAGCAGACTGCCGAGGCTGCCCGAGGGGCCCTGGACGCGGAACGCCAAGACATCTCCCGGCTGCAAACCCACCATCACATTGTCCACGGACTTCTCTATTGTGCGCCCCTCGGTGACGGTCATATCTGCGAGCATCTCGGAGTCGCCGATTATCGCGCTGCTGCCGAACGACACGGCCCCTATCCCCGAATCCAAGGAGAACGTTACATTGCTGTATTGCGATGCCCTGTAGATCAGGGTGGCATGCGCGCCGTCGTGAGTTTCGATGGATGCCCTGCTTCCCATGATCGAGACAGTCCTGCCATGTTCGTCAGGTTCCGAGGTCTCGAACAATCCGGCCTGAATCAGAGTGAAGACTATGTGCTTGCCCCCGCCATCCGTGGCGACGCCATAGTCCCGCAGGGTGATCGCGTCGTTCGGGAAATAGCGGTACTCGATGCTGTCGGTCGTCACATCGCAGTAGTTGCCGGCACAACTGACGGAGCCGAGGGCTCTGCCTGAGGGAATCAAGAGGGCGAGCACGACCGCCAGTGCCAGTATCGCTATGACGCGTTTCATGTTGTCCACGCCCCTCCGATTTTTCAAAAAAAGAATGGAGGAGGCTTTTCCCCCTCACGGAGGAAATCTATTATGTGGGCAGATAATAGACGAAGCCTCTGGTCACTTCGAAGCCGGGGTCTGCATATATGGGATTTGGTACAACGGTCGAACAGAGGACGCAGATAGGCTAATGAGCGCCTCCGACGTGCATGTCGTAAAAGAGGACAGTGAGGAAGAGTGAGGGTCGGCATAATCTCCAACACGCTCTACAAGCAGGGCAAGGGGACCGGGCAGAGCCGGTACCTGAGCAACATCCTCACCTACCTCCGCGACATCGACAGGGAAAACGAGTACATCCTCTTCCACAAGGATCCCTCGCCCAACCAGTTCTACGAGATGTACGAGCATGTTGAGTACGGGCGGTATTCCTCGAAGATTCCACTCCCCTTCTTCATTTCATGGGAGGTGGCCTTCGCCAAGGCCCTGCAGCGCAATCACGTGGACATGATCTTCGAGCCCGCTTGCGTCGGCTTGCCGCTGCTGTCATGGCCACCGCGAAATGTCGTCACGCTCATGGACGTGATGGCGAACCTGTTTCCCAGGAAGTTCGCCTTGAAGGGAGTGACAGAGTTCAGGACGAGGCTCCCCGCGGTGCTCTGGAAGACCGACGCGATCATATCGCCGTCGGAGAACAGCAGCAGGGACATGCAGCGGGTGTTCCGCTGGGCACGGGGAAAGGTGAAGGTGGTCCCTCTCGGCCTGACGCCGGACTTCGGGCGGCGGGGAGAGAGCGAGGTCGAGGCGGTCATGGCGAAGTTCGGAATACGGAAACCCTACGTGCTCATGCACGCTGTCCACCGTTGGAACAAGAACACTTTCGGGGCGGCAGAGGTCTTCAATCGAGCATGCGAGCTTGCGTGTTCGAAAGAGCATCAGCTCGTGCTCTCAGGCGGCATGCTACCCCGCTTCGAGGCCGAGTTGCGCGCATTGGTGTCGCGCCTTGGCATCGCCGACAGGACAGTGATCACAGGCTTCGTGGACGATGCGTCTGTCCCGGCGTTGATCTCCGGGGCAACCGCGTTCCTCTATCCGGCATTCTACGAGGGATTCGGCTTTCCCGTCCTCGAGGCGATGGCTTGCGGGGTCCCCATCGTGGCGTCGTCCATTCCGACGACCATGGAAGTGCTCAGTGGGGCGGGACTGACAGCTCCTGCAAATGATCCCGGAACCCTCGCGAAGCATCTCGCGGCCGTAATGTCCGACGAATCGCTCGCGGCGCAACTCGGATCGAGGGCGCTCGAGAAGTCAAAGGATTTCACCGCCGAGCGGATGACCAGAGGCACAGTCGAGTCTTTCAGGGAGGTCCTTGGCGGGCCAGTGAGATGGCGCGCGTAATTGGGATTCTCCCGCCAGGCTTCATCCGCCGTTTCTCCCTCCCTAAGTCTTTTATGCTGCGACCCTGATTCAGCCTCGTGATTCTGGAAATATTCCTCGCGGGGTGCATAGTCGGATTCTCGCTCCTTCTGTTCGTGACATCTCTGGCGTCGTATTTCCGCCTGCGTCACGCCAGGTTCGCATACGTGGCAACAGCTTTCCTGATGTTCCTCGTCATGGGCGTCGTCGCTCTGATCGGGGAGCTGAGGGGTAGCTCATTCGCATCTTGGGAGATCCTCGCGCTCGACCTGTTGATTCTGCTGTTCATGTACCTGGCAGTGGCAAAGAGATGAGGCATGGGCACGAAGGGCGCCCTTGAGCTCGAGACGAGGCGGCGCATCTACCGCAAGATATCTGCCTTCCCCGGTATGTATTTCAGGGAGATCCAGAGGGCGGCGGGTCTTGAGGTTGGCGAGGCGGAGTATCACCTCTCTTATCTGGAGAAAGCGGGCTTGGTCTCCGTCCAGCTCGATGGGAACAGAAAGAGGTATTTCGCCAGAGGCGCCTTCGATGAGAGAGAGCGGCGTTTGCTGGTGCTCCTGAGACAGAAAGCTCCTCGGCGGATAGCGATAGAGATCCTGCTCGCCGGCAAGCGCACGTTCCAGGAGTTGCTCGAGTCGTTCGGCAAGGCGAAGTCCACGCTCTCGTTTCATCTCTCGAAATTCGCTCAGGCGGGCATCCTCGCGGTGGAGCATGTCGGCAAGGAAAGAGTCTACAGCCTCAACGATCCCGATAGGATTGCGAAAGCCCTCATCTCGTACAGAGCGACATTCTTGGACGAGGCCGTCGACAGATTCGCGGAGGCCTGGCTGGAGCTGAGGCCGTAGTCCGCGATAGTCTCATATGCGATGGTTGCCTTCGTCATCTGGATGATCACGATCATCGGCGTGGGCCACGTTTTCGACATCGGCGGGCAGGTCAGACAGGTCGTCGTCAGCCGCCAGCCGACCGTGGTCGGGGTCGAGCTTGATCAGGAGAGGTATCACGCCCTCAATAACCGCTACGGGCGGGAGGACTCGGGTGTTCTCTACCGCCTTCTCTCGCACTTCCAGAGGAGGATTGCGCACGAATATGGAGTCGAGGTGGGAGACGAGATGCTGGCTGCGACCAAAGCCGCCGGCGAGGTCGGGGCCGACATCGCGTTCCTGGACATGGACTCAGCCACGGTCCTCTCCCGTCTCTGGGGGTCGATGACGTTCGAGGAGAAGGTGAAGCTCTTCGTCTCCACAATTGCGGCGCTTTTTGTCGGGAAAAAACAGGTGGAGAAGGAGCTCAAGAGGTTCGACGAAGATCGCACGTCCTACCTCGACGAGTTCGCCAGCCAGTTCCCCTCGGTTAAGAAGATACTCATAGACGACAGGGACAAGTACATCGCTCAGGGAGTGCGACAGCTGGCCTCGAAGTACGAGCGGGTGGTGGCGGTGGTTGGCGAAGGCCATGTGGACGGGATGTTGCAGCAGCTGGCGGACCTCGGGCCGGAGGTGGTCAGACTGAGGGAATTGAGATCGGCGACCCCGGATTCGAACGCCTCGGTTTCGTTCACGATCGATCCCCGGCGGAGTTAGCTAGGACTTGCCTTCTCGGATATACAAACTGTTCATTTGTCTTATCCCGTAATCACTTCCCATTTAAAGATTCCTCCAGAACCATGAGTCGACTAGCCCAATGATCCGCTCAGGCGGTAACTTCCAGTAGAAGGCGTGGAGGGGGCTGCTGCCGTCAAGGCTCG
>Ga0315275_10007845_pt1 | contig 10355 bp, 8 predicted proteins | sample YL17G03_0_MG_FD_205557 | JGI IMG/M metagenome (GOLD analysis project Ga0315275, IMG submission 205557) | Sediment microbial communities from Yellowstone Lake, YNP, Wyoming, USA - YL17G03_0 | ecosystem: Environmental > Aquatic > Freshwater > Lake > Sediment | place: USA: Wyoming | collected...
GTCTGGACAAAGAACTGTCCGGGCTGCGGACGAAGTTCGGGGCCGGGGTTATCGACAAGTTCGGCGCGGCCCGGGCCATCCTGAAAGCGCTCGGGCGCAACGAGATCGTGGCCATCCTCATCGATCAGAACGTCCTGCGGAGCCAGGCCGTCTTCGTCGATTTCTTCGGCAAAACGGCGGGCACGACGCCCGGCCTGGCCGCTTTTCATCTCAAGACGGGGGCTCCCCTAGTCCCGATCTTCGTCCATCCCGCCCCCCGCGGACGGTACGTCCTGAAGATCCACGAGCCTTTCGCCGTCCCTCCCACGGGCCGCATGGACGAGGACGTGTTGAAAATCACCCAGTTATGCACTAAGATAATCGAGCGGGAGATCCGTCAGCGTCCGGAGCTTTGGTTTTGGGTCCATAAGCGCTGGCAGACAAGGCCTGCCGACGAGGTGACGTCCCCATGAGAGCCCATAATCGCAAATTCGACGAATTGAGGCCGATCAAGATTTTCCCGGACTATCTTGACTTCGCCGACGGGTCGGCCCTCATCGAATGCGGGAAGACGCGCGTCGTGGCCGCCGCGACCATCGAAGAAAAAGTGCCGCCCTTCCTCAAGAACAAGGGCTCCGGCTGGGTCACGGCCGAATATTCCATGCTCCCGCGGTCGACCGAGAAGAGGACGAACCGCGAGCGAAACCAGGGCTATCCCTCGGGCCGCAACCAGGAAATCCAGCGCCTGATCGGGCGGGCGCTCCGGGCGGTCATGGACCTCCGGACGATCGGCGAGCGGCAGATCATCATCGACTGCGACGTCATCCAGGCCGACGGCGGGACGCGGGTCGCCTCGATCAACGCCGCCTGCATCGCCCTCGCCCTGGCCCTCAAAAAAATGCTCGATATGGGGATCATCGACGCCATGCCCCTCCGCCACCTCGTCGCCGGGGTGAGCGTGGGCATCATCAACGGCGAACCGCTCCTCGACCTGGACTACGCCGAGGATTCCTCCGCCGAAACCGATATGAACGTCGTCCAGACCGACCGGGGGCAGCTCTTGGAGGTCCAGGCGACGGCCGAAAGAGAACCCTTTTCGAGAAGCCTTCTCGAAAGGCTTCTCCGGCTGGCCGACCAGGGCATCGAGGAGATCGTTCTGGCCCAGAAGGAAGTCCTGAAAAAGAAGAGCCTGCTGTTCATGGCTTACGGATATAAGTAGAGCGGGAGACTCGAGTGAAGGAGGAGCGGCGATGAACCGGGTTCTGGTCACGGGCGGCGCGGGCTTTTTGGGCAGCCATCTTTGCGAGCGGCTCCTCGGCGAGGGATCGGACGTCGTCTGCATCGACAATTTTTTCTCCGGCCACAAGGACAATATCCGCCCCTTCGTCGCCCATCCCTATTTCGAGCTCATCCGGCACGACGTCATCCACCCTCTCTTCGTCGAGGTCGACCGGATCTATCATCTGGCCTGTCCGGCCTCCCCCATCCACTACCAGATGAACCCGATCAAGACCGTCAAGACCAACGTCATGGGCACCATCAACATGCTCGGCCTGGCCAAGCGGATCAGGAGCCGGATCCTTCTCACCTCCACGTCGGAGATCTACGGCGACGCGCAGGTCCACCCTCAACCCGAAAGCTATTGGGGGAACGTGAACTCGATCGGCGTGCGGAGCTGTTACGACGAGGGCAAGCGGGTGGCCGAGACGCTGATGATGGACTATCACCGCCAGAACAAGGTGGATATCCGTATCGTCCGCGTCTTCAACACCTATGGACCGCGCATGGCCGTCGACGACGGCCGCGTCGTCAGCAATTTCATCGTCCAGGCGCTCCGCGGCGACCCGATCACCATTTACGGCGACGGCGGCCAGACGCGGGCGTTCTGCTACGTCTCCGACCTGATCGAGGGGATCCGCCGGATGATGGACCAGGAGACGACCATCGGGCCGATCAATCTGGGGAACCCCAGCGAATTCACGATCATCGAACTGGCCGAGAAGGTCGTCAAGATGACCGGGAGCCGCTCGAAATTCGTCCATAAGCCTCTGCCCTCCGACGACCCGGTCCGGCGCCGGCCGGACATCTCCATGGCCAAGGCCAAGCTCGACTGGGAGCCCAAGGTGTCCCTGGACGAGGGGCTGGCCCGGACCATCGAATATTTTAAGGAAACGCTCGGCGCGCGGGATCGCGGATGAAAGGCGTTCCCATGAAACTTTCCATCGTCATACCGGTCTATAACGAAAAGGACACCATCCGCGAGATCGTCGACCGCGTCCTCATGGTCGAGACGGGGCTGGAAAAGGAATTGGTCATCGTGGACGACTTCTCCAAGGACGGGACGCGGGAGATCCTGGAGAAGCTCAGCGATCCGAGGGTCCGGGTCATTCTCCATCCGAAGAACATGGGCAAGGGGGCCGCCCTCCGGACCGGATTCGCCCAGGCCCAGGGGGATATCGTCCTCGTCCAGGACGCCGACCTCGAATACGACCCCCGGGAATACCCCGTTCTTCTGGCCCCGATCCTGGACGGCCGGGCCGACGTGGTCTACGGCTCCCGCTTCCTCAGCGGACCCCACCGGGTGCTCTTCTTCTGGCATTATGTCGCCAACCGGATGTTGACCACGTTCTGCAATGTCCTGGCCAACCTGAACCTGACCGACATGGAAACCTGCTATAAAGTGTTTAAAAAGGATGTGTTGTCGCGGATCCAGCTGAAGTCCGACCGCTTTGGATTCGAACCCGAAGTGACCCTCAAAGTGGCCGAACTCAAGTGCCGGATCTACGAAGTCCCGATTTCGTACTCGGGGCGCGACTACGCCGAGGGCAAGAAGATCGGCTGGAAGGACGGCGTGGCGGCCATCTTTCACATGATCCGCTACAAATTTTTTAAATAGGAGCGGCTTGACTTTTTTCGATCTTATTCAGTAATATATTTCTTTTAAACAAGTTATGCTATTCCGAGCCCTAACGTCGAGCCATCATCCAAGGAGGTCCTCATGAGTCTGGTTTCCTGGCTTATCCCGGCCGGCGCCGTCATCCTGTTTCTGGTCCTGGTCTCCCTTGTCATCGCGAAGCAGTATAAAAAAGTCGGGCCCAACGAAGCCCTTATCATTTCCGGGCGCAAGCGGACGGTCACCGGACCCGACGGCATGAAGAGAAAGGTCGGATACCGTTACCGCCTCGGCGGCGGCACGTTCGTCATGCCCTTCATGGAAACCGTCGACATCCTGCCCATGGACGTCATCCCGATCGGCATCCGGACCCCGGAGGTTTTAACCCATGGCGGCGTCCCCATCCTGGCCGATGCCACAGCCCAGGTCAAAATCGACTCCTCGGAGGCCTCGATCCACATCGCCGCCGAGCAGTTTCTCGGCATCGGCAAGGACGGCATCCGCGATGTGGCGACGAACGTCCTCGAAGGCAAGATGCGCGAGGTCATCGGGACCATGACGGTCGAAGAGATCTACCGGGGCCGCCATGAGTTCAACCACAAGGTCGTGGATTCCGCCCATGAGGCTTTTTCCAAAATGGGATTGGTCCTCCTCTCGTTCTCGCTGAAAGAGTTCAGCGATACCCAGGGCTATATCGACGCCCTGAGCAAACCCCTGATCTCCGCGGCCAAGAGGGAAGCGGCCATCGCCGAAGCCGAAAGCCAGAAAGACTCGATCATCAAGTCTTCTCAGGCGCGAAAAGAAGGAGAGGTCGCCCGCCTCCAGGCCGAGGCCTTGATCGCCAAGGCCCAATGGGAGAACGAGGCGAAGAAGGCCGAATCCCAAGTCATGGTCAACACCAAGAAAGCCCAGGCCGATTTTTCCTACGAACTCGAGCGTCACAAGCTCGGCCAGGAACTGAAGAAGGAGGAGGCCAAGGTCCGCATCGTCGAGAAAGAGCAGGCCATCAAGATCGAAGACCTCGAGATCCAGCGCCGCGAGAAGGAGCTCGACGCCAACGTCCTAAAACCGTCGGACGCGCGCAAATATCAGATCCGGGCCGAGGCCGAGGCCGAAGAGTTCCGCATCCAGGCCGAAGCCCGCGGCAAAGCCGAGGCGGTCAAGCTCGAAGGTCAGGCCGAGGCCGATAAGATCCGGGGGAAAGGCCTGGCCGAAGCCGAAGCCCTGCTCAAAAAGGCCCAGGCCTGGGAGAAATTCAACGACGCGGCCATTTTGGAGATGTACTTGAAGGTCCTCCCGGACGTGGCCAAGGCCGTCTCCGAGCCCCTCTCCAAGGTCGACAAGATCGTGGTCGTCGGCGGAGACAAGAGCCTGGGCACGACCCGGATCACGGCCCAGGTGGCCGAGGTGCTGGCCCAGCTGCCCGACGTGGTGAAGGCGCTCACTGGAGCGGATCTCAAGAAGTTCTTGAAGGACAAGCTCTCCCCCGAGGAAAAAGCCGGAAAATAGCGCGCCCGGACGCTTGGAGAAGGGATTCCCATGATCTCAGATAAAGCCAACCAGATCGGCGAATCGCCCACGTTCAAGGTCGCGGCCAAGGCCAAGGCTATGAAGGCCGAGGGCATCGACGTCGTCGACCTCAGCCTCGGCGAGCCGGACTTCCCCACTCCCGAGAACGTCAAGGCCGCCGGCATCAAGGCCATCCAGGAGAATTTCACGAAGTATACCGAGAGCGGGGGCATGCCGGCGTTGAAAAAGGCCATCATCGCCCGGATCCAGGAAGATTACGGCTTGGCCTATACGCCCAAGGAAATCATCGTCTCGACGGGCGCCAAGAGCTCGCTCTTCCATCTCGTCCAGGCCCTGGTCAACGACGGCGAAGAGGTCATCATCCCCGCTCCGTTCTGGGTGACGTATCCTCATCTCGTGACTCTGGCCAAGGGAAAATCCGTCATCGTCCCGACCAAGGAGGAGAACGGGTTCGTCCTGACCGCCGACGAGCTCAAGGCCCATATCACCCCGGCGACCAAAGCCCTCATCCTGAACTCGCCTTCGAACCCGACAGGCGCCACGTATTCGAAAGCCCAGCTCGAGTCTCTCGCCGACGTCGTCCGGAACGAGGACATCTATGTCATCTCCGACGACATCTACAACAAGCTCATCTTCGACAGCTTCCCCTACACGAGCTTCGTCTCCCTCGGGGAGGACATCCGGAAAAAGACGATCATCATCAACGGCGTATCGAAATCCCATTCCATGACCGGCTGGCGCATCGGCTACGCCGCCGGGCCGGCCGACGTGATCAACGGCATGGACAAGATCCAGAGCCACACCACGTCCAATCCGGTTTCGATCTCGCAGAAAGCGGCCCTTGAAGCCCTCAGCGGCCCCCAGTTCGAACTGTCCAAAATGGTCGCCGAATTCCAGCGGCGACGGAATTACTGCCTGATGAAGCTTCTGGCCATCCCCCGCCTGTCCTGCTTCAAGTCCCAGGGCGCCTTTTACCTTTTCCCCAATCTTCGGGCCTACTATGAGATGGAATTCAATGGGACGCCCATCCGCAATTCCTACGGCATGGCCTATTACCTGCTCAAGGAAGCCCAGGTGGCCATCGTTCCCGGCGACGCGTTCGGCGCCGACGACTACATCCGCCTTTCCTACGCGACGTCCATGGCCAACCTGGAGAAAGGGATGGAGAGGATCGGCCGGGCTCTCGGACAGCTCAAACCGGCCCGGAAGGCCAAGCGCGTCGCGCTTAACAATTATGTGACCCACGTCCGCAAATCCGTTCCCGTGGACGCGGCCGTCCCGGACAAGGTTCGCGACGGGCTCGTGGCCGAGGTTCAAAACCATCTCTCCGCCGAGAATTATTTCGAGTGGAACGCCAACATCAACGGCGTGATCGTCCAACTCCGGACGAACGTTTCCCACCTCAACGATTTCTGGGTCGAGAACTGGTATCCCGCCCAACTCGAGTCCGACCTCGAGCCACACGGCATCATCTACGCGGTCGACGGGATCCCGGGCCGCGAACCCCGAGCGTTCTACAACACGGACACCAAGACCGGGGTCATCGTCAATGTCGACGCCTACGGTCCGCTGCGGAGCCTGGCCCTCGGCCTCGTGGCCGACGTCTCCGAAAGGCTGTTCGGCATCCATTCCCTGCGCGGCATGACCCTGGACGCGGGCGGCCGCGGGCTCGCTCTCGTCGGACCGCCCGGGACGAAAAAAACCGAACTTTTCTTCGACCTCCTCCGCGATCCGAAGTTCCGGTTCCACGCGAGCGAGGTCTCCTTCGTCCGCTATTCGGGCAAGGCGGCTCTCGCCGACAACGTCGAGCGCAAGGTCTATCTTCCGACCAACACCGCGGAGTTGTACTCCCGGCTCGCCCCGCTCTTCGATCACAGCAAATGCGAGAACGTCGTCGTCCGCAAGGACGACTGCAAGAACGCCGAGTGCCTCCGCCAGGGCGACTGCCGGCTCGACCGCGGTTCTCCGTTCTGCTACAAAGCCTCCAAGGACGCCCATGCCCTGCTCGACCCGAACTGGATCGGCGGCCCCGCGGCCTGCGTCCGGAGGACGTCGCTCCGCTGGGTCTTCCTTCTGCGGAACGACGCCACCTCGCCCTCCGCCGTCGAGCTTTCACCCGATGAGGCCCTTCGTATCTTGGAGTCCGGCGAGAGCCCCGGAATGCGGATGAGCGTCTCTCCGGGAAAAAATCCCCCCTTCTTCAATCCGCACCTGCTCCAGACGACGGACGAGCGCTTAGCCCTTCAGAGATCGTTCTTCCAGAAATTGCTGGGAAGCGCGGCCTTTTTCCTGTTCAACAGCGGGGTGGCCGGCGCGGAGAAGATCAAAGAGATCGTCGGCGAATAAAATCGGCACATAAAAAAATAGGGGACATGTTCCGAATTTCCGAATTCGGTACGTGTCCCCGTCTTTTAAACGACAGTTAAGAAAAAAGCCGTTTTTCAATCTCCTCAGCCATCCAGTGCAGGGCGATCAGGTGGATCTCCTGGACGCGCGGCGTGCGCGAAGAAGGGACATCGATCAGGATGTCGCAAAGCCCGGCCATTTTTCCCCCGCCCTCTCCGGTCAGTCCGATCGTCACCAATTTTCTCTTCCTCGCCGCTTTCAGCGCCCGGATCACGTTGGGAGACCCGCCGCTCGTCGACAGGGCCAGGGCCACATCGCCGGCGTCGGCCAGCGCCTCGATCTGACGGCTGAAAACCGCCTCGAACCTCATGTCGTTGCCGATCGACGTCAAGACCGAGGTATCCGTCGTCAGGGCGACGGCCCGGATCGGCGGCCGCTTTTCGTAAAATTTATTGACGAGCTCGGCCGCGAAATGCTGGGCCTCGGCGGCGCTGCCTCCGTTGCCGAAAAGGAGGAGTTTTCCTCCGCGGCGCAGGGCCTCGACGCAGGCCCGGACGGCCCGCTCGAGGACTTCGGCCCGCGATATCAGAAACATTTCCAAGAGGCGGCTGAATTCTTGGATCAAAGCTCGCTGGTTCATGTTCTCTCCTCCCCAAAGCCGTCGTGAATGGACGTCCGGACCTTGTCCATGAGATCGGTCAGATCCTGCGCGCCGGTGTCCTGAACCGGGATGGCCGGCCTGAAGCTCACCCGGATGTTCCCTTTCTTAACGAAAAAACGGCCTTTGGGCATGATCTCGAACGTACCCCGGATCGAAACGGGAACGATCGGCGCTCCGCTTTCCACGGCCAGGAAGAACCCGCCGCGACGGAAGACCGCTAAGTTCCCATCGCGGCTCCGCGTCCCTTCCGGGAAGATAAGGAACGAATACTTTCGCTCCCTCATTTGGCGGGCGGCGCGCTCGATCGCTGCTTTTCCCCGCTGGCCGCGCTTCCGGTCGACGGGGACGAATCCGACATATTTCATGCCGAAACCCAGGATGGGCAGTTTGAAGATGCTTTTTTTAAGAATGACCCGTACATGCTGAGGGATGAGCATGAACAGCAGGGGCCCGTCGATGAAGCTGGTGTGGTTGCCCATAAAGACATAAGTCTTGGCCCGGTCCACAGCCTCCAGGCCCGTCACCTCGAGCCGAAGTCCTAATATCCACCTCGACAGCCGCATGGCCGCTTTGCCGAGGTCATAGAAGGGCTCGCGGATCCCGAAAAGCATGCAGAACAAGAGAATAGGAGTAAGGCAGATGACGAGCACGACATAAAAAAGGAAAAGAAAGACGGTCCGGACCTTCATGGCCCGGAATTATACTATAAAGAAGGGAGGGCCACATAAAAAAAGGGCGATGCGAGGTCTCTCGCATCGCCCTTGTCGAAAGGCTTGGTTAGGGCCGAAATTCTTACGAGCCGGCGGTTCCGGATCTCGGGCCGCGGATGAATTGACCGTTGAAATTGACCAGGTCCTTATCGAAGTCGGCCGTCGTCGAGATCGAATAGTAGCCGGCTTCGGGAGTGGAGGCGTTGTACGTCCACGCTTCCACCACGCCGCCCCGGGCGTAGGACGCGACCAGGAAATCGTCCGAGACCGCACCCGTCAGCCCGTAGTTGCCGGTGACGTTCGTGCCCGTGTAGACCTTGAAACCGGTCCCCCACTGGTCTTTGGTCGGCAGGACCTTCGTGTACATCGGGACAAGAGCCGTGTTCATGGCTGCCGTGATGTCGCCGGTCTGGGTGAAGGGCGTCGCTTTGTCCGTGATGTACTCGGCGATCCACGAGGAGATCTGGCTGATGTCCTGCTGCGTCCCCCTCACCTTGGCCCGCTGGAGAGCGGTCATGGCGTTAGGGATGAGCAGGGCGGCCAAGATTCCGATGATGGCCACGACGATCAGCAGCTCGATCAGGGTGAAGCCTTTTTGCTTCTTCAAGTTAAACATTAAAACCTCCTATTTCCTTGTTGTTTTCTTTCTCTTCCAACAAGGCATTTTGAATTTGCATAGCACTCAATATCATTGCAAACTGCGTGCCAGGCTTAATATAATCGTAAGTTACAGTATTTAAATAAATTACTTTTTTGACGTCTATCTTGTTGTCAACTATTGTTAACATATTTTGGCACTTATTGCCGATTTTTGTCATTTTCAAGTCGCCAACCTGTCCCCATCGCGGCCATTCCTCAGGTCCGCCCGCTTGACCGATTTAATCTGGTATTTATCCAGCAGGTATCTCAACGACCGGTAGCTGAGCCCCAGGATCTCAGCCATCTTCCGCATGTTGCCCCCAGCCATCTGCCCCGCCTCCTGAAGGTATTTCGTGGCGACCTGGTCCAAATAGGCCTCCAGGTTGAATCCCGGCTTAAGAACAGCCTGGGCGTCCAACCTCGGGGGGGCGTTGAGGATCTCGGCCGGGAGGCAGCTCGCCGTGATCGTTTCCCGTTCCTCGACGGCCACGATCCGCTCGATGATGTTTTCCAGCTCTCGGACGTTTCCCGGCCACGGGCAGCTCTCCAAGAGGCCGACGACCTCGGGAGTCAACCGCTTTATCTTGCGGCCCATTTTTTCGCAATGCTTCTGGAGAAAATGAGTGATCATGAGCGGGATGTCTTCGGCCCGCTTCCGGAGCGGGGGGACCTCGAAGGAAATGACGTTGAGGCGGTAGAACAATTCCTCCCGGAACTTGCCCTCCTCGATGCGCTTCTTCAGGTCCTGGTTCGTAGCGGCGACGATCCGGACATCGACCGGGATCTCCTCCGTGCCGCCGACCCGCCGGACCGTCCGTTCCTGGAGGACGCGGAAGAGCTTGACCTGGGTCCACGGCGACATCTCGCCCACCTCGTCCAGGAAGATGGTTCCGGCCTGGGCGGTCTCGAACATGCCGCGCTTGTCGGACACGGCCCCCGTGAACGCCCCCCGGACGTGGCCGAAGAGCTCGCTCTCCAGCAGGTTTTCGGGGAGGGCGGCGCAGTTGATCGAGACGAAGGAGTGGTCGTGGCGGCGGCTGAGGGCATGGATGGCCCGGGCGACCATCTCCTTCCCCGTGCCGCTTTCGCCCGTGACGAGGACGGTCGAGTCCGTAGCCGCCGCTCGCTCGATCAGGCCGAAGATATCCTGCATAATCTTGCTTTTGCCGATCATTTTCTCGAAGCTGGCTTCGGCGCGGAAGGTTTTTTTGAGCAGGATGTTCTCTTCGCGGAGCTTGCGCTGCTCGAGGCCGTGGACGACAAGCACCTTGAGCTCCTCGATATCGAACGGCTTGACGACGTAATCCAAGGCCCCGACCTTCAGCGCCTCCACGGCCTGTTTGACGCTGCCGTAGGCCGTGATCATGATGACGGGAGCGATCGGGTTCCTCTTTTTGGCGTGCCTGAGGAGATCCATGCCGTCGACCTGCGGCATCTTGATGTCGCAGATCAGGATATCGAAATCACTCTCATCGATGAGTTCGTACACCTTCGGCGTCCCCGGATTCGTCTTGACCTGGTAGCCTTCCTTCTTAAAGACGACCTCGAGGAGCTCGAGAATGCTTTTTTCATCGTCGACGATCAGGATTGTTTCCAT
>Ga0315275_10007846_pt1 | contig 10355 bp, 14 predicted proteins | sample YL17G03_0_MG_FD_205557 | JGI IMG/M metagenome (GOLD analysis project Ga0315275, IMG submission 205557) | Sediment microbial communities from Yellowstone Lake, YNP, Wyoming, USA - YL17G03_0 | ecosystem: Environmental > Aquatic > Freshwater > Lake > Sediment | place: USA: Wyoming | collected...
CGCTTCGTGCAAGTGATCCTCTCCGTGAAACCCTTTCCGCTGTTTCTCGTTCATCCACTGGTTTTTGACTATCCTCCGCGCAAACCTGTTCGATATGAAGTCTCGCATCGTCGCTTATTCGGAGGCGTTGCGAAACTCGCGAGAAGCATGGCACAATTCTCGTTGCCGGATTCGAGGCAGCGAGTCGACGAGAGGGCGTATTTTGAGCGAGCTGGATGCGTCCAGACGGAGGGTTGCCAATAACGCCGTTATGCCCTGCCAATTGGAGGTTCGTTATTGGCAGGGCCATATCCTAGAGGAATGGCTTGAAATCAACACAGGACTAGAAATAACCCTAAACCGTTTCCGGTTCCAGGACCAGGGAGGTCATGGTATGCCTCAGGAACGTGTGCTCGAATTCTCTTGCCCGATCAAGATCAAACTGATTCTTCCGAAGGATTGCGTACTGGACGAGAAAGCTCTCAAGGAGCGAATCGGCCAGCTCGGCCCGCAGCTCTTCATGGGGCTTTGCGACGCTTGTCCGCACTTTCTGGAGAGAGACAAAGGGTAAGCACGCGATTAGATCCCTCTTCCCGCCTCGCTTTGATCTCATTCTCCACTGCCCTGCGCACAAAATCTGGCACGGAGATTACACCCCATTCGGGATGTGACTTGACCAGGCTCTCGACTCTCCTCCAGAGTGCCTTGTCAAACTTCATCGTGATCCTGTCGTCTTTGGGGGGCATTATCTGCTACTCATAATCATCCTCTGGACTAGTTATCCTTTCCGACTCAGAGAATCCCACACAATCAACGAAGTCAGTAGCCTAATTTAATCTACTTCTGTACGCATACAGTCGTACAAGGGTACTCGCCACAGGGCATGGGGCATCTGGTTGTCCGAAGACAAGGAACCATCGCGAAAGGAATGTCCTCTTTGCGGGCGCGTCATCTCAACCGAAGAATGCGTCTGTCCTAGCTGCGGCAACGTTTTCATGAAGGACAGGGACGCATGGTTGTGGAGATTTGCACATCCTGACGGGGGCGCTGCAGGAAAACGGGCCAAGAACCACAGAGCATCACCCACCCAAGGCCCAAGTGACGGCCAGCCCTCACCCCCAGTCGAGCCGCTGGGTTCTACTATTTCGCAATTAGGCGAGAAGCTAGCTGAGATCCTTAACGCCTATGAGCATGATCGGACCAGACAGAAAGACGGGTTCATGAAGGATGTCGTCCTTTCCCATCAGTCCGAGGAATTCGATTGCTTCGAAATAATCGACTTCTCTCGCTCCGGCACGTTATCCACGAACCGGCCCAAGCAGTTCGTTTTCACACTGAAGGACGGGAGTGTCGTCGGTCGGGGCCTGTACGGAAAGGGTCCTGGAGAGGACGACCTAGAGGATTCGGAGCAGGACATCTGGCGCATATGGCATGTCGTCTGGGCAGGGGCCCATCTGAGGTGTCTGCGATGCGGCTGCGAGTGGAAGCCATTGGAGAAAATGCCGGAGCAGTGCCCTAATTGTCTCGGAGTTCTGTTTAGGCCTCTTGAGAGGCAAGAACCACGCGAGAATCCTTAGGGTCAGGACAAATCTGAAAGCAACTGGGTGGAGTGTCAATCATGTCTCTAGTCTCAATTGGTAGCGACGGAGAACCTCGCCCCGGTTTCCTGATTAAGAAAATGAAAACAATTGCCAACTGCCCTCACCCAGATCTATCCTACTTAATGCAAGAATACCGCGGAACCGGTATCTTCATTTCCTGATAATCGCTCAATCATTTGAGGAGGATGAACGTGGATTTAATTGCGAGTCTTCTTGGGGATCTTTGTCCTGAGGTCGAACGCCAGCTGAAACAAAACCTTCGAGGAATCAGGGGAATGTTCGTTCAGGGTTACTTGCCCCAAATGTGGGTCTTCGATACTGAAACTGAAACCGTCACTTTCACGGTGGATAGCCAAGGGAATGCTCAAGTTCGACAAGGCGCTTTCCAAAGTCCAGATGTGGTGATACGGTGGAAGCATGATCTCTTGGCCTCTGTTCTCAGAACGAGGAACCGTGCTTCTGTTCCTGGCGGTATTCATCCAATCTTCATGTTCCATACGGCAAAGGGTCGGGCAGCGTTCAACTATCTGAGAGGGCGACTTGGGCTGTGAGTTCCCCGTCTGATGCAGCTAATGCCCAGGCACCAGCATTAATATATATTGGTCAGCGCCAGACCTACTTCGAACGCACTCTCGAGCGGAAATGATACGAATGCCTCAAGAATCCTACACTCTCTATCTCGACGCATCCGGGGGACCAGGGTGGCCTAAACCTCTTGGAAACGACCCGGACAAGCACTATATTCTGGGTGGATTCGCCATGACCCCGCAAATGGATAGTATGGCTCAGATTGAGGTCGGAGGGATTCTCGATAACTACCTTGGCCAGCCAGCCCAAGGCAACTACGAGTTGAACTACAACGATTTGATACACGGGGAAGGGCCCTACCGAGCATTGCAGGATACAACCCGCCTTGCTATGGCTGATGATGTATTCCGGCTTCTGCTGCGAATGAAACCTGTGGCGTTTGCGACCGTCCTTGACAAGGAGAAACACCTGATTCGATATGGAGCAAACGCACACAGCCCGCGACCTCACGCATTCAGAGCTACTGTCGATCGGTTCTGCAAGTTCCTCAATCGCAACAATGCCATAGGATACGTTACAATGGACTCGGAGCAGTTTCGAAATGATAGGAACCTTCAGCTTCTTGTACGAAATGCCAAGAAATATGGCATATCACTGACAGGTATGCTTTACCAGCCATCCTGTAATTCCAAATTGAAGCCGTTGATCAATACGCCGAGTTTCTTACCGTCGCACGACTCACCGGGTCTCCAACTTGCTGATTTCTGTGCCAAAGTTGTCTTTCTGAGTTATGCTCGGGGCAAACACAACCGTTTTAGCGAAATCGAACCGCTTTTTGACCGGACGGGGGACCGAAGATGGGAACCGTCACTGATTCCAAAAGACATTGAATAATGCTAGGAAGAGTGGGCCACCAAGAAGATGGCCCAGCGAACCATTCACGGTTCTCCCTTCCCGCGCGTCCTATCGACTTACCCAATACAATAAGCTTTCCACCCGGTTCAGGAAACTAGTACAACTCTCGCTGGCTGGCTCTTAGCAGCGGTGCTTTGATTCCGTTCTGGACTCTCGTCAACGCGGTTGCAATCTCAGCAATCCAGAACAGATTCGTGCAGGCTTCTATCGATTCGATACCTTTGACTCGACAAGTTCAAATATGGTTATAACTATTGGTTATACCACTGGTAGTACCAATGAGGGTCTTGAAGAAACGTTGGGGCGAAGTTTCAATTAAGAAACAAGGTGCACAAAAGAATCAGTTCGACAAGACACGTTCATTCAGCATAGTCCAGACTAATCCAGAGTATACGATCGACGCACTTGAAGACGTTCTAGAGATGGCAGTGAACCTTACTGAACACTACGAATATAGGCAGTTGATTGCCATTATGCGAAACATGATGAGTGGACACACCGAGAGAGTGCGGACGTCGAGCAAGAGGAGGACACGCAAGCAATGATAAGTTCTTGTATCCCGATTCCGCTGCTACTCGGAGGGGGTGACGAACCAACGATACCTGACTTGAATCCTCACTACCTGCCAGTCGGCATTCATGATTGCACGCTTGAAGAGGTTTCGGCGGTTTTCGGACAACCCCCTCAGAGAAAGGCAATGATGGACAAGTTATCGGAATACACTACAGCAATACGCATGCTAGGCGTCACAGGATGGATTTTGGTTAATGGTAGCTTCGTGAGTTCCAAGGAATCTCCAGGTGATATTGACATTATTGTGGTGATGAACAGAGAGAGATGGTCTCAGCTATTGAACACGCCTAACGCATTTGCGGCACTACGGCTACTCAATCCCGGAGAAGCACGGATGAATTACAGGTTGCACATCTTTCCAGGGTGTGCCGATGCTTCCACTTCAGATGGTTTCGTGAATCCGGATAGGCATTTGGTGCCCTATTTTGATCTCTTCACCACAATAAGGAACGGTGGTGCGCGAAAGGGAATCTTGAGGGTGGCGATATGACAATTGAGAATGAATTGCAGTACGAAAGCACGAAGAAGGCGCTTGATTTGGCTGAGAAAGCGCTAAAGGCACTTCGTGAAGAAATGCTCCCAGGAAGACCCGAGGAATACGAAGCTTTCTCAGAAGCCTACATAGACTATGTCTACAAGTTGCGCCATGAAATTGACGAGTACATCGGTCTGCAATCTGCTGAAGAGAGTGCCATGCCCTTGTGGATACGACTCCGCGGGCCTCGGATTTCAGATCGTGTGCCAATGTCCGTTCTGTCGGACTTCCTGAAGGATTTGCGATATGGTGTTTATCAGGTTTCCAAGTACGACATGATGACGTCAAAATCAGAGGATAGACGATTGAAGGACAGCGAACTCAGGCGACTGACAAATGCCAAGGTAAAAATAATGCCTGGTAGTCTGAAGATTGGACTGGCATTTCCACCAGGGCAGATGTTGGTTGATGGGAAGACGGTCGAGGATTATCCTGGCGATGCGATGAAGAAAATACTGGCCGGAGCATCTTGGTCCGCAGACCCCGGAACGGAAGGAATCGAGGATTTACTTCCCAATCCAGTTGAACGACATCTCGTTTTGACTCATGTTGAGAAGCTCTCCAGAACTAGGGGTGGCGAGATCAGCAGTATTGAGTTCAGAGGCAAGCAACTCAGAAAGAGTTTTGAACTGACCAATGAGTCCGCAAGGGTCGTTAAGAAAGCGATGATGAAGGAATTGCCTCCTGAATTGGCGACTTTCGAAGGCATAGTTCGAGAAGTCGATTTGGATGAGAAACACTTCACGCTGAGAATCTCCTTACCGGCTGGCGGTGAAGAACGACGCCAATGCCAGTACGACCCTGAATATGAGGAAGATGTCAAGAACAGTCTTGACAAGAGGGTGAAGGTAATGGGCGAGTCACGTCCTGTTGGGATAGGCAAACCTCCAATCAAGGCGATCCTGATAGAGCAACTGGAAAGCGAAGACGAATGAAAGCGAGGGCAGATGATTAGCACAGGTCACGTTGATTCGCCCTCAGAAGAGGTGCTTTGATTCCATTCTGGACTCTCGTCAACGCGCACGCGATTTCAGCAATCCAGAACAGGTTCGTGTAGATCTCGACCGACTCAATTCCCTTAACTCTTAGATTTCTTTCTAACCCCAACTGTTCTTTGACGTGCGAATGGAACCGCTCTGTCGTTGTTCTCTTGTCGTAGATTCTCTGCCACTTCTCGGGGTCCCTTTCCTTGAGCTCGAACCACTGATTCCTGAAGTACGCACCAACAGAATCGATGACACCGTGCGCAAGAAGGAACTTCAGGATATATTCGATGGATGTCTCGGGAACGTAGTCTGCCTCTCTCCACATCGAGTTGTACTGCTTTCTAAGCCTGGCAGGCGTGCCATCATATCTGTAGGTGTCATTCTTTGAGAGGTTGAAGTAGGTCTTGATTCCGTATTCGATGTTCAGGCGTGCCCAGTTGTTGAATGTTCCATAGTGTTGATCTCCTATTGTCTCATCAACTGAAATACCCAGCCTCTGAAGCTTCATGATTAGCGGGATGAGATAGTCGCCGTCATAGTCATTGGCTCTCGATACAATCTTCGCCAGACTAAGCCCAGTATCGATACAGGTTGCCTGATGGACCTTGTACATGCTCATCTCGTAATGGCCATTGTACTCCGCATCTTCATCTCCAAACATGCCTTCTAACGGTGTTGAGTCGACTGCGATTCTTCTGCCCAAGTGTATCTTCTTCCGTGCCAGATTTTTTCTCAGCTCAATGACCATAAGGTCCAACACCAGGCTGGTTCCTGTTCTTCCAAGTCTCTTCCAAACGAAGTGGTCTATCGTGCGTCGGTCAGGAATCTCGATCATGCCATCGCTCTTCTCTCTGAAGCCGAGATTTCGCGGGACTGAGTTATTCCACGAGTTGTTCAACTTCGTCTCAAGCTGGGTCGTGTGTCTTAGACCAGCAAGTCGCTGATAGATCGCAGTTCGTAGCATCGCATCGAGGGGATAATGGAAGTGCTCGAGGTCCTTGTAGAACGAGCGCAGCTCCTTTGTTATCGGATCTAGCCTTAAGAAGCTAAGGAACTTCGAAGCCTCCATTGGCTGCTCTGGTGTAGGATCAGAGAACCGAGCTCCTTCTCCGTCTTCGAAGATTGTATTTGAGAAGTCCGGAGCTTCTGGTTCCGAGCCAAAGAGTGAATAGCCTTCGGCCTGGAATGGAACAATCTCGACCCCTTCTGAGCCAATTTCGTAGCTCATCGAGAAAGTGTTATAAGCATCGGGTTCGTTTGATTCCCCAGTGGGGGATGATATTCGTCGCACGGGTATCGCCTCCACAACCAGCGGGGTTAGATCTTTGCGGGTCGCCCCGCTGGTCCAGATTGCAGTATTCTCAGTCAGTGTCAACTTTCAACTGCTTCTTAAGCCTCCATATTCCAAGAAGGATCTCGGCCATCGAATCCTTGCTGAAGGTTCCGTCGTCAGGATTGTAGCCTCTGGCTGTCACCTCAAGCCCTAGCTCCTTCTCAATATCTCGAAGCAAATCATCCTTCTTGAAGCGCTTCATTATCGATGGTATCTCGTCAACAATCTGTTTGTTCGTTATCTTCTCATATTCCCCAGGCCGCAGGAGAACAACAACATCCTGGCCCTTCCATTCTCCAACGTAGATTCTGCCTTGGTCATCCACGGTTCTTTCGAGTTGACCTTTCACTCCCTTCAAGGTGATTTCAGCCATTTTCGGCACCAACACCTCAACTACGCCGTAACTATATAAATATTTGGCGTAAATGCGCACTAAATACGCACTAATAACGCCTATAAAGGGCTTTTTCTGAATATCAGGTTGAATTCATGATCGTTCTTTGGGTAGTAGCTTTTTGGATAGCCGAAGACGAGGCGCCCACCGTTGCTGTAGTTGAGCACATAGATGTTGATGTTGACGACCTCGAAGCCAATACTCTTGCAGATGTTGATGTAGTCGGAGTGAATGGGAGCTTTCAGGTCCCGTTTGTACAGGTCTTGCGTATTGACTACCAGATGGCCGTTCTCCTTCAGCACATCGTAGCAGCCTTCGAAGACCCCTTTCATGGCTTCTAGGAAGCCTGAATAGTCGTGCCAGTTGCCAATTTGGTCAGGGTCATCATGTTGATAATCCACCACATCGAAGTAGGGAGGCGAGGTCACAGCTAAATCAATAGCCCCTAAAGGCAGGTTCATCAACGCCTTCCTCGAGTCGCCAGTCATAATGAGATGATTTGTCGGCTCTGGTTCGTCAGTCTGATTCAGCCTAGAGATCGTCATCGCAGTCGATCGAGGATTGATGTCGACTCCTATACTGTTGCGCCCGAGTTCCTTGGCGACGACATTCGTGGTCCCTGATCCACAGAATGGATCCAGAACAGTCTCTCCCCGGTGGCTAAAGAGCTTGATGTACCTCTCGGGCAACTCAGGAATGAACCTTGCAGGATGAGACTCGGACCATCTGTGTCTCGCTTGAACATTGATAATCGTCGATCCGAGTTGGAAAGTCTCTTTTCGAGTGAGACAATTCAGCCTTCCATCCGGACATCCGCATAAGCGGTGGCTTGGTAACCATCCTACGATTCTGTCGCCTTCCATGTCTAGGGCGTCCACTAGTGAAATCATACTGGGGGCATCCCGGATATTAATATACGTTCCGACGTATATACTTTTGCATATTATATTGTCAAATGGTCGACGATGATGTCGTCCGGTGACGTAATGGCGAGGAAGAAGCGCATTGTAAATTACGAGGATGCAAAGTGCGTATGGAGGCTAGAGTGTCCCTTCTGTGGATGGCTATTTGGTTTTTGCCTTGATCTGACAGCTGAAAACGTCGCCGATGAGGCTGCTTTCTTCGTCGATAATGCTAGGCGAACGCCCACTTGCTTTCCCAAGAAGGAGTCTGGCCACACATTCGCATACTTCAAGGTCCGGAGTCGAAAATGTGCCCGCTGCCAGGCACTCCTAATTCGAGAAGACGATTTCGTCGATTGGCTAGCGTCATATGATGTGACGGACATTGAGTATGAGGAGCTTCAGGTTCTGCTCCAAGAAATGGACCCTCAAGGACGCCTGGCAAGAACATGCTCGGACAGAGTATACGATGTCCAGTTTGAGGAGTGGGGGATCAACGGAATGCCTTCTCACTATCTAGCTGTACGAAACACAGCAGAATCCCGGGAAAAGCTCCTTTCCCTGCTCAAACCTCGCGCATGATGTCTTCGACGGTCTTCAACTCAATCTCTACGCCATCGGCGTTCTTTACACGAGCCACTTCCTCATAGGCACCCTTGCCGAAGCTGAATGCCACTATAATTCCTTTCGTTTTCTTCCCTCTTTTGATGGCCGTCTCAAAGTTGTCCACGACGTTCCTCCCAACCGATTCAGATTGCTTTACCTGAATCGGTGATCCATCGAAGAGATAGCCATCTATTCCCATATCTCCAGTCTTCCTTGCTGACGCCCTCGCCATCAGTTTCTGTAACACCCAATTCTGGAACTCGAAGGGCTGCAAGGCCATGACCTCTTTTATCGTCTTAGGCAGACCTTCGAGCTTGATGTCTTGGGCGCCAATCTTTCTCATCCTATTAGCCATGAGCTTGCATGCAGTTGGTGAAACATCTATCCCTACCCATCGGCGACCCAACTTATGGGCGACCGCTATTGCCGTTCCGCATCCGCACATTGGATCAAGTACCACATCTCCAGGATTTGACGAAGTCTTGATGATGCGCTCTAAGAGCCCCTCTGGCTTCTGTGTGGGATAACCCAGTCTCTCTTCTGATTTGCTTTGAACCGGTGGCACATCGTTCCAGACGTCTTGCAGAGGCACTCCCTGCATTTCGTCAAGATAGCGCTTATACCGAGGCATGCCGCCCTTCTTCTTAGGATAAACGACTCGCCCTTCTCTATCGAATTCTTCCATCTTCTCCTTTGAATACGCCCAGTACCGTCCGGCGGGAGGGCGCACCCCCTTCCAAGAGTATGAGGTGTCACCCCCGGGTTTTGCTGCCGTCAAATCGCCCAGTGTGTATCTTCTCCCCGTTCGAGGCTCAATGTACCTGTAGAATGAGTCGGTGTAGCTTTCATCATAGGGGACATATAGGGTGTTCCAGATACGATCATCTGAGTCTTTTTCATACATGAGAATCACATCATGCACTCTTCCTAGATGCTTCGCTCCCTGTTTGGCATCCCCATGTGCTGATTGACGTCTCCATATGATCTCATTCACGAGGTTGTTGTGTCCGAATAGTCGGTCCATTAGAACCTTGAGATAATGAGAAGCATGCCAGTCGCAATGCATGTAGAATGTGCCCGACTTCTTCAGCACTCTGTGACATTCTGAGAGCTTGGGCTCCATCCATGCAATGTAGTTCTCGATGCCTCCTTTCCATCGGTCCTCGAAAGCTCGAAGTTCGTAGCCATCGCCCCATAGAACCTCATAGTGTCGGCTCGAGAAGAATGGTGGGTCGACATAGATTAGGTCCACCACCTCGTCAGGGAATTCGACCGTGTTTCCAAGGATTCTCTGACAATCCCCGCAATAGATGGCGCTAGTCTTCAGAATCTCCCCAGTAGTAATGAGAGTCTGGCTGATTATCCTTTTGCCCACGCGCCATTTTTGTCAGTTGCTGCATCATACGGTTTCCTGCTACGTGCAGCCTTCTGCCAAGGTTGATGCTAAAGCACTCCGATACAGTGTTATGGCCAGCTGCAAGATCTGCGGAAAGCCTTCCGTTGGCTACATACAATGGTATCAGGGAAAGAAGAAGGTGGCTTCGTACCCTGCGTGCATCGAGCACACGTTGGTCGCATACTCATTGATTGAGTTGGGCCAAGATCGACTTCGAGAGTTCCTCGCAACCTCCATGCCAATCAAGAAGGGAAGCATTCCGCGATTCAGGGTAAGTCTGACACCGTAGGGCGGTGCGGTTTGTCGCCGATTTTCCATTTGTCGTGTTCTCCTAGCTGACAGGTTGTCTCCAGTTTACCTCGCGAACATGAACAGAAATCTGACGACCAATGAGTTCAAGTAGGATGCTTTGCCAGTTCTGCTAATTGGCAACCCTCTTAATGCAACAATGCCCAGTGCAAGAAAATTATAAATACTGAGGAGTCCATACTGACAATTGTCTGACGAAAGTGCGCATATCGTCGGACACACGAGGGCCGCCACATGGTCGAATCGGAGCGCGTCACTATAAGGCTTCCAGGGGAGCGCATACAGGCCCTGCAAGCTC
>Ga0315275_10007848_pt1 | contig 10355 bp, 5 predicted proteins | sample YL17G03_0_MG_FD_205557 | JGI IMG/M metagenome (GOLD analysis project Ga0315275, IMG submission 205557) | Sediment microbial communities from Yellowstone Lake, YNP, Wyoming, USA - YL17G03_0 | ecosystem: Environmental > Aquatic > Freshwater > Lake > Sediment | place: USA: Wyoming | collected...
TGTTCGTGCATGGCTCATTGCCATTCATCAGTGTTACTCTGTATTTAGTCTCCTTGATGCCGGACTTGTGCGGGCCCGCGTCGTACACAGACAGCGTCACGTTTGTGCCGCTGGTTATCCAGCGAGTTGTCTCATTACCGGTTGTATTACCAGTTGTTGTAGCATTAGGTAATGAGATAGTATCGGCAATTAATGTAACATCTGTTTGCCCCAATGCTCTTCCGTTTAATGTTGCGCCATTGAGTAGCGCAATCGTCGATGTACCAGGTCCAGCCAGAATATTTCCATTGAAAACAGATGTTGTTCCAAGTGTCGTTGTGCCAGCAACCACCCAGTAGATGTTGGAAGCCTGGCAGCTACCGCTCAGAGTAACTTTGGCACCGCTGCCCACAGCGAGAGTTTGCGCTATCTGGAAGATGAAGACAGCACTCGCGTTGCCTCCGCAGTCGAGAGTGACACCATTGTGGTCAGGAGTACCACCAGCGTTTATCAGAAGCCCGGTAGTCCATTTGTAAATTCCAGGTGCTAGTGTCATTCCGCTAATATCTCCAGTTCCAACTCCAGTATGATTCGGAGTTAATCCAGAGAGACTGGTGTACGCTGCTTCCATGTCGCTTACAGCCTGGGTCAGTAATGGAGCGTTAGTCACCCTGCAAAGAGGACCAGCCGCATCGACTGAGTATATTGTCCCATTCACTTCTCCGCACGGTACACCAATAGTAGTACCACTGGCTGGGCTAACTCCAACATCTCCAGTGATAACAGACGTAGGAACGTCCGTGATTGCTGTTTTTGCTAGAATCGAGAAATTGCCGGCTGTTCCGAGAAGATTTACACTCACGTTACCTTCTGTTCCGTTGGTTATTACGACATACTGCGGTCCAACGTAGCTCTTTGTAGTAACAGGCGGGGTCTTGTCGACGTAGAATGTCTCCACGTCCTCGGTCATCTGGTTGCCCAGGGCGTCCCAGCATCTTATATGCAATTCGTGTTTTGTTTCTTCTGGGAAGTGCACGGGGAATGTGTCATACCAGCCAAAGAATTGCTGGTGATTGTCATCAAGGTAATATTCCCATTCGCATGTAACTCCGCTGACATTGCATCCTCTTCCTGTCGGGTCGGGGTCGGTCATCTGGACCGTTATGTTCGTCACGCCGTCAAGGAAGCATACATCGTTCGGATTCTGCGGCAGGCAGTTTCCAGATGAGGGGCCTTGTATTCCCTTTGCTATTACAGGCGGGGTCGAATCGACTTTGAAATATTCCACATCAGGGAAGTTCCTGTTACCAAGGGCGTCTTCGCAATAGAACTCCAAGTCATGCAGAGAATCTTCCTGGAAGGTGAACGTGTAAGGCAAGAGCTGCTGGTCCTTTTGTACGCAGCACCACTCGCCGTTCATTGCCCCTCCGAACTGCGTGCAGTACTGTGATGTCAGCCACGGGTTCTCCGGGTCGTCGAATGAGACCCTGTAGCACATCTTCTCGTGGTCGACCGGGTGCGGGTTCTGGTCTGCACAGTTTAATGTGACCGGCGTGCTGCTGTTAGCAAACCACAGCGGCTCTGACAAAATCGCATTTCCGTTAATTGTAACATCATCTGTGTAGCCAACGAATCCTGCCCACGGGTTGCCGGGGCCGGTTCTCATCTCAGTTTTGATTATCTTAAGGGAGCCGTATTCTCTTGTGGCAAACATATTTGCAGGATGGCCTGGACAAGGCACGCTTACAGCGGATCCATTAATGTACTGGGCCAATGTTGGGGCAGCAGATGGATAATCACATGTTTCCTCGTAAGATTCGCATCTCATGTTGTAGATATCATACTGCGTCCATGTGTTCAGGGTTGGATTTCCATAGGTATAGTACGGCTCACACTGCAAGTAATAATCCCAAGTACCGTCATTATTTGCATCCAGATAGAATGATGGCCATATTGCAAGCTGCCCGAATGTTCCTGCATTAACCACATAACTCCAGTAATTAAATGAAGTTATGGTGTTCAATGCAACTCCGCTGTAAGGCAATGCAGCCCCTCCCCAAGCTGTGTTTGTAGACGTTGTCATCTTTACGGAATACATTCCACTATGCGCTTGTTCAGTTGACCAGCCAGCAGTTCCCCCTGTTCCGCCTGTTCTGAACTTTACTCCGCTTCTATCTAGTTTGGGATTGCCAACTTCTTTTGATCCAACCGGTGGCAGGCTGTCAACTATGTCGTATTCCACGTGAGTTGTTTCCGTGTTGCCCAGCGCGTCCTCGCAGTACCACTGGAGCACGTGCGCGGAATCCTGCTGGAATGTGAATGTTCCTGCGTATGTCATCCACCCTGTGAACCCGCCGCCGTTAACGTTGTACCTGTATTTTATCACGGTGTGGTCGACTGGGTGGGGCTGGCCGTCAGCGCATGTGAGTGTTATCGGCGTCTGCTGCGTTATGAAGTAGCAGCCGTCAGTCGGATCGCTCATCTGCGGGTAATACGTCGACTGCTCGTCAGTCGTGCATGCATGCTGTGGCGTGCCAAGCGTCTTCTGAGAGACGGGTGGCTGCGTGTCGACTATGTCCATCTCCACGTGCGTCGGTCCCTTGTTTCCAAGAGAATCTATGCAGTAATAATATAATTCATGGTATGTGTCTTCGGGGTATGTGAACGGAACCGTGTATTGTGCCCAGTCTCTGGAGAGCTGGCCGTCCACGTAATATTTGTAGTATATCTTCACGTCATCGACAGGATGTGGCTGCTGGTCTTCGCATGTCAGCGTTATCGGCGTCGCAGTCGTTATGTAGACTGATGGATCTGCAACATCGTATGTGTATGCATACGTGAATGGAGTTCCAGAGTACGCGTACTGCAGCTGGCCCACGACCTTGTTCACAAGCGGATATTTGTTGTCGACCGCGTCTATCTCGACCTGCGTTTCTTCAGTGTTGCCAAGGATGTCCGCGCAGTAATAGACCAGCTTGTGGCACGAGTCCTGAAGGTTTGTGAAGCTCTTGTAGCCGTCAGAACTGCCGCTGCCGATAAGTTGCCATATAGGTTCGACGCAGTTCTGGTTCCAGTAAAGCTCCCAGTTAAGGGTCACGTGGTCAGACGGATGCGGTTGCTGGTCAGTGCACGTCAGCTCTATCAGGGTGTTGTTGGTTATGTATTTGTGGATGTTGCCGGTGCCTGGTTGCTGCGGGCCCGTGACTGTCTTCTCTGTGTGGGGCTTCGTGGTGTCAACGTAATCGGTCTCGTAAACAACATCAAGGTTGCCTGCGGTGTTACCGAGTGCGTCAGAACACCAGAAGTACAGCTTGTGCTCGGAATCGGTCGGGTAGTTGAACGTGTAGCTCTCCGCATTCACCGAACCGTTGTACGATGTCTGATCCTGAAGGTTCACCCAGCTATAATGTAGTGTCACGTTGTCGACCGGGTGCGGGTTCTGGTCAACGCAGTGAAGCGTTATGTCAGTCGCGGTCGTCACGTAATAATCGCACGACTGCGTCTGCGGGTTGCAGTTCGGATCGACAAGGTGACTCGGGCTGCCTACAGTCTTCCACATGTTCGGAGCCTGCGTGTCAACAATGTCCAGTTCGTAGTGCTTTTCTTCTGCGTTGCCGCAGCTGTCTACGGACCAGTAGACTATTTTGTGATACGAATCTTTGCTAAGCGTTATCCATACGTCGCCGTTAACAGTGCTTTGACCGGAGCTGTCAAGGGCCCAGTCGTGGGCCTCGTCAAGCCTCCAGTAGACTTCGTAGTAAATGACGACGTTGTCCGCGAACTCGCCTGTTCCCTGCGGGTCAGGATCCTGCGCGGTAAGGTGAATCTGCGTTCCCTGCTTCACGTAATAGCAGCCGTCCGTCAGGCCAAGGCCGTTGCCTTCGCCATTGGAACACACAACCTTCTTTTCATCAGCTGGCACAATGGTCTTTGTCGTGATGGGGTGCGTGGTGTCCTTTATGAACGAAACGTTACTGCACTGTATGAATTTGCCCCAGTTCTCGACTATGTCCTTGCCTCTCAGCTTTATGTAATGCGTTCCGTCGCTGAGCTGTGATGTGTCAACATTCGCGCCTATGACAGCACAGTGGTGGCCGTTTCCGTCTATGAATTCCCTGAGGACGTTCATCCATATGCCTGTCCAGGGTTCTGGAACAGTATTGAACGCCGGGTCTATGAAGTATTCACCGCCCTGTATCAGCGACTGCGAATCGCAGACTGTTGCATTAAGCCATGCGTTGCTGCCGCACATCATGTATTCGTTCGGATACAGCTGCTGGTTGAGATAAATGTCATACGAGCAGTCCGGCGGGAGTATGTCGGTGTCGAAGTAGCTGCAATTGCAGTTGCCCACCTTGTCAAGGACGTCCCAGGATTTCACGCATGCGAAATTCTGGCCGTCGTGTATGTACTGGACGTTGAATTTCTTCACGTTCTCTAACAATGAGTTATAGCTTCCGTCCGTCGGGTCCATATTTCCCGTTATCAGGAACGGGTTGTAGTCGTCGCAGGAACCAACGCCTGTTCCAATGTAATATTTTGAAATCTTTATGTTCGAGCAATTGTCTTTCGCGGTTCCCGTAAGGTTGAATATGCCGTTGTTGAACGGCGGGGTGAGCAAAACATTGTACGTCTGCGGGCCTACCGTATCAATCGGGCCAAGCACCGGATCGCATGTGTCATGGCAGCCCATTTGAGCCGTCAAAAGCCCTTCGCATCCATCAGCAACACATGTCCTGGTTCCATAATAGCATGTTGTTCCGTTGACTGTTCCCGGAACAGGACAGTATTGGCTGCCTGCATAATTGCATGTGCATGCCGCAGGATCAGTATTACAATTGCCTAAATACTTACAATAATCCCCATCTATCTTTGGCGGGCATCCATGCAGCGCGTCGCATTGAGCTCCGCATTGTGTCACATCGCAGGTGTGAGATATTGTGGAATCTCCGGTTGTGCAGTAAGGATGGGGCACCACAAAATCATACGTCACTCCGCCGAGCGTAGCCGTATCGACCCACGCAACGGTGCCCAAGCCAGCGCTACCGTGATACGAATCACCCATGCCGAGGCGAAGGTAGGCACGTACGACATTGAGGCCTGTGTGTGCCGCAGCAACCTGACTAATTGATATCAAAGGATTCCCGGTGACGTCGCCATTATTATTATTCCATTTCTGCCATAATCCGGCACCAGCGTCAACCGTGTGCCAGCCGGCTGGATTCGTTGTTGGCACAAACTGATAAACTGTGTTATCTGATCTGTCGCCTACCACTCCAGTATCGATTTCGATTGTCATCCACACCGGATTTTCGCCATATTGGTTTTCTACATCATAGGTCAGAGGACTGGCCGCGAAATTGTTAATCGTGACAGTGGGCTTAAAGGCGAAGAGTCCTTCGTCCTCATAGTGTCCATCAGTGCCTATATTGAGACCTGCTTTGATAATACCTGCTTCACGCCCGTCGTATACAGTCGTTGTACCCGGTGATACGTAACCATAAACAGGCGGACCTACATAGGCAGAGAAGACTCCTCCACCACCGACTGCTGTCCAATTAGGTTGCAAATTGTACACACGAATTCCTGATATAGGATTAACATTATCTTCGTTGCACGTGCTCGTGAACGCGATTCTGTAGTCCCACGTCGGATGATAAGCGTCTGGCGTGTTATCGCACGTGGCTACTCCCGTAAAATCGTTAGCTGAACAATTCCTTGGGTCTGATGTGCATTGACCAGTAGGTTCGACACATCTCTCGTTTACCGTACAATATAAATTGTCCGAGCAGTCAACCGGAGTTCCCTGAACGCACTGGTTATTCACGCACGTCTCTATGCCATCACAAACGAGATTATTGTTGCAATCAGTATTACTGTTGCAACATCCCTGTATCGGCGTGTGAACGCAGTCACTCGCAGGATCACAGCTGTCTGAAGTGCACGCGTTCTGGTCGTCGCACGAAATAGCTTCGTGCACACAGCCCTGAGTCGGGTTGCATGTGTCTGTGGTGCATACACTCTGGTCGTTGCATGGGGTTGTCTGGTAATCGCAAAGGCAGCTCTGGCCGTTGCAGTTTCCATTTGAATAATATGTATTTTGAACACACTTGGTAGGACAGTTGGTAGGACAGGCTCCTGCATCGCCGTTGCTGCACGTTGCAGTACAGTGAAGGTAATCGCAAACATAATGATTGCATGAACCTGCGTTCACGCACTGGTCGCTTCCGAAGCCGCTCCATTGCAGTGAACTGCACTGCGGGCACCAGTCGCAGTTAACTGCAACTTTGCAGGCGTTCTGATTCGAAATCGCGCTGCAAATCTGCGTGCAAACACTGAGTGAACCCGAACATGACCATCCCTGTTCAATGGTGCATGTCGATGAACATCCATCACCATCGTTAACATCACTATCGTCGCAGGCTTCCGTGCCTTCGACAATCCCGTTACCGCATTGCACGACGTTTATCCCATTAGGCAGGGTGTACCAGCTGCTTCCACCGGTGCCGCTACATCCTGATGTGCCTAAGAACTTGAATGCGGCGTTATATGAGCCAACGCTTGATGGCGCGATTATACTGAAGGTATCAATATATGTTCCTGGGGTAGTATACGGCGTTAACAGCGTGTAGCAGATTGGTGTGTCGCTGCCTATCTGGTATAGGGTATAATACCATTTGTCTGTCCCTGTTATTGTCGCAGTAACCACAGTTGTAATTGATGAGCTGGGCAAAACGGTTGTGGAGGATCCGCCGTCAAGGGTGACGGAATCAATGACTTTGGTATCAGTGAACGTTATCTGAACAGAATTAGTTCCGTCGGAGATGGATAATGTGTAATGACCTTCTATGCCGTCAAGGAGATATGGATATAATGAGAACGCGCCATTCGCGTCTGAGGTGAGGGGTCCATTGGTGAATCTCCAGTGGCACGCACTAGTATCGCACGATTCCACGGTGAGGTCTGGTCTCGTGATTGATACTGTCAACGAAGTGCTTGGTGAGAAGCCGCTTCCCTGAATATATACTGTCTCTCCGGGAACGAAATCCGCCTGGTCGATACCTTCTGCATTCGTTGTGCGAATTTGAACGTTATCGGCAAAAACATTGCTCATCGAAACGGTGAAAATCCCCAGAATACAAGCCATAACGATTATGGCAGTTAGCTTCGTGGCGCCGACGGCGCCTATGTGTGCTTTCATCTTATTCATCTAACTCACCTCACCAAAAATCCTTTTCTTTATTATAAAATTCTAAATCGAAACCTGCTGAATCGTGTGCTAAAAATCCGTTCATTGTTTTGACGTTCGAATGAAGCTTTATATACCTTACCGAAAATAATCGAAACGCTTATAAAAGTAGTTTGTTCCAAAAATGATTTTATAAAATATGTAGTTACTTTAAAATAGGAAAAATTTTCAGAAAAACCCGGTCCGAAAATGGTTTCAGTTTGTATGAAACCAGTATGAAACTGGTTTGATACCTGCTAGAAAGGCGCTGGAGCAACTTTCCGGAAAATCATTCATCCAATCAGCGTCTTTTGCCTGGAGCTCCATTCCTTGTTAGGAGTTTTTTTGAGCCATTTGGCATATCTGTCGATAAAGTCAAGCCTCTCCCTGAAATTTTCTTTTTTTTGTCTTTTCAGCTCTTTCAGGTCTATATTCGGCAGTCTTCCGGTTTTTTTCATCTCAGATACCTCTTGAATGATTTTTCGACTTTGAGCTTTGTGATGAAGCTCCATAGTAACTTCTTGTCAAGCTTGCCCTTAAATAGCAGATAAAGGTACTTGGCGTCCTCGATGTCTTTCTCGCTTCCGAGGAAAAGCTTGAACGGTATCTGCAGTTCCATGGGAGATATGAACAATCTGCGGCCGTTCATGAAAACTCTCCATTTTTTTTCCAGCGTCCAGACATCCAAATCATTTTTAGGAAACTTCATTTCCATGTTCGGTATGAATTGCTTCTTTATTGAAAACCTTACGGAATGTTTCGCGGATAAATAATCATCGTAAGCCTCTTTCGGGTCGCCCGTTATTATGCATTCGAAATCCTTACCTAGCTCGCCCCAAAGTTCATCGAATTGCTTGAAAGTCAACTTTTCTATTATGATGTCGACATCTTCAGAATTTCTGCTCCTGCCGAAAAGGATGGGCACGTATCCCGAAAAGCACGTAGTCGATTTTAAGTTTATCCAATATTCCGGTGAATTTCATAACAAAACGGTCGAGAGCGTTGGCTTTCTTTTTGAATTCAATATTTCCTTTGGAAAATTTTATTTTCATCTTCCTGCCTCTGAAATTCAAGTTGTTTAAGTTTGAATTCTTGCAATAAATAGATTGTCAGCTTCATTTCAGCTTCTTTCCCGGGCTCAGTTTTCCATCGGGCTTCTTTTCCTGGTGACTGCGGAGCCGCAGTTGTCGCCGAGCATTTTTTCTATCTCTTTCATGTCGAATTTCTTGCAGATCCTGCCGAAAATCTTCTCGACGCTGTTCTCGTTCTCGCAGTTCAGGCCCCATACCGAGCGCAAAAGCTTCGCGCCCTTTTTCCTGAACTCGCGCACCTCGACCAAGCCGTAGTCCTTGAGAATGTCAAGATGGTAGAGAACAGTGCGATGGGAAATGCCGAGTGTTGATGCGATCCTCTCCGCCTGCATGCAGTTGTTGTCCGACCTCTTGAGAAGGTAAAGTATGCAGAGGCGGTTCATGTTCGAGCATATCATGCTGGCCGTGAGATTGATTTCAATCGAATCCAAGTTTATTGGTTCGTTGTAATCCATACGAGACCTCAGAATTTTTATCAGATTTTATAATCGACTTTTTAACACTCCTAAGTGATTATTTTATGATACTTTTTATATGTAGATAGGTTTTAAATACTTATCAGTAGGAAAAACTCGCAATAAAATAGAATTAGCGGATTTACAGGCGGACTGGCACATTATATTACCAGTTATTATATTCTATATAAGAAGAAGTGAATAATTCATCATGAAGCCCATGAAACTCAGGAGGATGCCCAGCTCGACCGAAAGGAAGCGCTACGTTTTCTTCAAAGTCCACTCCAGCATGAAGCTCGACTTCTCGGAGACGAGGAACGCCCTCATGAACTCGCTGCTCGGCTGGATGGGAGAGGCGACTTTCGCGAAAGCGAGGCCGTGGGTGATACGCAACCTGTGGAAGGCGAACGAAGGCGTGATACAGTGCACGCACAGGTACGTCGACGACGTTAAAATGGGTTTGGCCCTGATAAGACAAATAGGCGACGCGAAGGTCATTTTTCAGACTGTGCGCGTCTCGGGCACGTTGAAGTCCGGAACGGAAAAGCTGGATTCTTAGAGTACGCAGGAACTGATTCTTAAATACCGGAATTCCCAATTATGTAGATAACATAGGTGACGGCATGAAAGAGAAAGAGCTCATCGCGAAAATCAACGAGCTGAAGAAGGAGAAGGACGCCGTGATTCTGGTCCACAACTACCAAAGGCCGGAGATATACGAGGTCGCGGATTTCATAGGCGACTCGCTGGAGCTTTCGCTCCGCGCAAAAGAGACGAAGGCGAAAATTATTGTTTTTTGCGGTGTGGACTTCATGGCCGAGTCCGCGAAGATTCTCAACCCGGAAAAGAAAGTCCTACATCCCGACGCGGAAGCGAAATGCCCGATGGCCGGCATGGCCAACGCCGAGAAGCTGCACCAGAAAAAGGCCGAGTATCCGAACGCGGCGGCCGTAACCTACATCAATACAAGCGCCGCCACCAAGGCGGAAAGCGACATTTGCTGCACGTCCGCGAACTTCGAGAAGGCCATCGAAAGCCTGAAGAACAATGAAATCATTTTCGTGCCGGATTACAACATGGCCAATTACGTCCAGACGAAGACGGACAAGAAAATAATCCCGTGGCCCGGATTCTGCTATGTCCACGACTTCATCGCGCCGGACATTCTCAAGGTTATGAAAAGCCAGAAACGCAAGGCTAAGGTCATCGCGCATCCCGAATGCCCGCCTGACGTGATCAAGCTCGCGGACCATGTCTGCGGGACCGGCGGGATGGCAAGCTATGCGAAAAAGTCCAAAGCGAAGGAATTCATAGTTGCGACCGAGGAGGGGATGTGCGTCAGGCTCGAGCGCGAAGTCCCGGGAAAGAAGTTCTACCCGGCCGGCGGCACCTGCGAGAACATGAAAATGATAACGCTGGAAAAAGTATACGAATGCCTTCGCGACGAGAAGAACGAAGTGATCGTCGATAGCGCGGTCGCGGAGCGCGCAAGAAAGGCGCTCGAGAAGATGCTGAAGTTAAAATAATGGCTTAAAAAGCCCGAAAGCAAAATAATAAACAAGGGTATAAAATGTCTTATCTTTTAACCGGGCAAGCTTTAAG
>Ga0315275_10007850_pt1 | contig 10354 bp, 9 predicted proteins | sample YL17G03_0_MG_FD_205557 | JGI IMG/M metagenome (GOLD analysis project Ga0315275, IMG submission 205557) | Sediment microbial communities from Yellowstone Lake, YNP, Wyoming, USA - YL17G03_0 | ecosystem: Environmental > Aquatic > Freshwater > Lake > Sediment | place: USA: Wyoming | collected...
CCAGGAAAATTTCCACGACCTGGCCGTGGCCACGTACGGACGGGGATTCTGGATCCTCGACGACATCACGCCGGTCGAACAGCTGACCCCCGAGGTCCGGGCGGCCGAGGCCCATCTCTTCGCGCCCCGGCCCGCCTACAGGTTCCAATCCGTGGCCGGCCCGGCGGGGATAGCCAACGACCCCTGCCAGGGCAAGAATCCGCCCTACGGCGCCTCGGTCAATTTTTACCTCAAGACGGAGCCCAAGGACGAGGTCGTCATCACCATCCTCGACGCGGCCGGCAAGCAGGTCCGGACGCTCAAGACGGAGCCGAAGCCGGAGGGCGAAGAGGCGGGCGCGGAGGACGAGGGGGAACGCGATAAGCCCTTCTCCGTCCCGAAGAAGGCCGGCCTCAACCGCATCTGGTGGGACCTCCGGTACGACCGAACGGCCGAGATCAAGCTTTGGACCCCGACGGTCGATCACGCTCACGCGGCCGTCGGACCGCAGGGCTGGCGGCGTTTCCCGCAGGGCCGTTTCCGTAGCGGACCGCTCGTCGATCCGGGCGAATATACCGTCAAGCTCGCCGTTGGGAAACAGGAATTCACCCAAAAGATAACAGTCCTCAAGGACCCGAACACGGCGGGGACCGAGGCGGACATCCGCGAGCAAACCAAGCTCCTCCTCGGGATCCACGAGATGACCAGCGACGCCGCCGGAATGATCAACCAGGCCGAACGGATCCGGAAACAGCTCCGCGACCTGGGGGCCCTGCTCGAGGGTTCGGCCGAGGCCGAGCCGGTCGTCAAGGCGGCCAAGGACCTCGACCAGAAACTTGTCGATCTCGAAGACTTTTTCTTCCCCGTCCGTCTGACGGGCTCGGGCGACGAGCTGCGCTGGCCGGACAAGTTCTACGCCAAGCTCGGCTTCCTGGCCTCGAGCATCGGAGAGGCCGACCATCCGCCGACGGCGCAGCAGCGTGAAGTTTACGACCTCTTCGTCAAGCAGCTCGGTGACGAGAGAGGCAAACTTGGCATGCTCATCGAGGAGGACCTGGGGGCGATCAATAAAATGCTCATCGACAAGAAGGTCCCGCACATCATTTACAAGTTCAGCCGCTCGTCCCTTGAATCACCGGCGGCTATTTGATACTTACTACGGGGAGCAGCAAATAGATTACATAATCCTTTCTGCTCCCCGAGTACTAGCCGGGCAATAAGGGAATCTGAAGTCAACTATATTCTGCCCGGCTTAGTAACAGGGAGACCGGATTCGGTCCAAGAAGGAGGCCCGCATGAACAGTCCTGAACGGAAAAAATTTTCACGTCGTGATTTCTTGAGAACCGCCGCCGTCGGAGCCGGGGCCGGACTCGTCGGCCTGAACGGCCGCGGGTTCGCGGCGCCCCAGGCAGGGGCTCTAAAGAAAAAGATCCCCGTCGGTGTCCAGCTCTACTCCGTTCGCGAGGCGGCGGCAAAAGACCTGCCGGCCGTTCTCGAGGCCATCGGCAAGATGGGCTACAGGGGCGTTGAGTTCGCCGGGTACTACGGCTGGGACAACAAGCCTAAGGAATTGAGGCGGCTCCTCGATGGGAACGGCCTCAAGTGCTGTGGCACGCACACCGGCCTCGAAACCGTCACCGGCGAAAACCTGAAGGCCACGGCCGAGATGCACGCGATCCTGGGGAATTCCTTCCTCATCGTCCCCAGCCTCGAGGCCAAGGACGCGCAGGACTGGCTCGACCTCGCCAAGAGGTTCAATGAGATCGCCTCGAAAGCCAAGACCCTCGGCATGCGCGTCGGCTATCACGCCCACGCCGGGGATTTCCGCAAGCTCGGCGACACCACCTCCTGGGAGATCTTTTTCGACAACACAAGCACGGACGTCATCATGCAGAACGACATGGGCAACTGCCTGAGCGGCGGCGGCGACCCCGTGGCCATCCTGAAAAAATATCCCGGACGCTCCGCCTCCGTCCATCTCAAGGAGTATGGCGGGCCGGAAACCGCTGTCATCGGGCAGGGCGTCATCCCCTGGGCCGAGGTCTTCCAGGTTTGCGAGACGACCGGCGGCACCGCTTGGTACATCGTCGAGCACGAGGTCGGCGACGACCCGATGGGCAGCATCAAGGGCTGTCTCGAGGGTCTCCGAAAGATGGGCCGCGGCCTCTGAGCCCGGCCGGCGGCGATCCCGTGCGAAAAGAAGGAGGGAATACCATGAAACAGCCGAAGACCGTCAAGCGCCGCGAGTTCATGGCCAAGGCTGGCGCCGCTGCCCTGTCCATGACCATTCTCCGGCCGGAACTCGTCCGCGGCACCCAGGCCAATTCGAAGATCAAGGTTGGTCTGATCGGCTGCGGCGGCCGCGGCGGCTGGATCGCCGGCCTGTTCAAGAAGCACGGCGGCTACGAGGTCACCGCGGCGGCGGACTATTTCAAGGAGCGGGTGGACGAGGTCGGCACGGCCCTGGCTGTCCCCGGATCGCGGCGGTTCACCGGCCTTTCCGGCTACAAGCGCCTGCTCGACTCCGGCGTCGACGCCGTCGCTATCGAGACGCCGCCCTACTTTCATCCGGAGCAGGCGGCAGCGGCGGTCGAGGCCGGGGCGCACGTCTATCTGGCCAAGCCCGTGGCCGTTGACGTCCCCGGGTGCGATTCCATCGCCATGTCTGGCAAGAAAGCCTCGGCAAAGAATCGCGCCTTCTTGGTCGATTTCCAGACTAGGGCCCATCCGTCTTTCATCGAGGCCGTGAAAAGGGTCCATCAGGGCGGCCTGGGCGATCTTCTCTTTGGCGAGGCAGTCTACCACGCCGAATCCCCGTGGGAACAGTATTACGACCTCGTCAGGGCTGATCCCGGCAATTCCGAAGTCCGCCTCCGGGCCTGGGGCCTCGACCGGGCGCTTTCGGGCGACATGATCACCGAGCAGGACATCCACACACTCGACGTCATGAACTGGATCATGCAGACGCCCCCGCTCTACGCCTTAGGGTGCGGCGCCCTCAAGGCCAGGCCGAAGGCCGGCACGTGCTGGGACCACTTCGTCGTCTATTACCAGTATCCGGAAAAGGTCGGCGTCCAGTTCAGCGGCCGCCAGTTCAAGGGACACGGCACGGCCGAGGGGATCAAAAACCGCATGTTCGGCTCCAAGGGCGTTCTCGAAACCGAATACGGCGGGACCGTCCTCATCCGCGGCGAGGGCTATTACAACGGCGGAAAAACGCCCGAGATCTATGAGTCCGGGGCCGTCGCCAACATCGCCGCTTTCCACCGGGCCATCGTCGAGGGGGATTTCGAGAACCCCACCGTCGCCCCGAGTGTCCAGAGCAACCTGATCACGGTCCTCGGCCGCAAGTCGGCTTACGAGAACCGCGTCGTCGCCTGGACGGACCTCGTCAAGGACACGGAGCGGCTCGTTCCCGACCTAAAGGGCTTGAAAAATTAGACGGCGGGTGAGGAGGGAAAGATGATCAAGATCGGCGTCAGTTTCCTGATGCTCATCGTCATGTTACTTTCGCTCCCTGCTCCGTCCGGGATCGCGGCGGCATCCGGCGGCGGTTTCGAAGTCCGGCTGGGCGTCTGCGACTGGACGATCGGCAAGTCCGGCGACCCGGCCGCCCTGGGGCTGGCCGGGAGCCTGGGCCTCGACGGCGTCCAGGTCAGCCTCGTGCCCAAGGGCGATTCACTGGCCCTCGACGACCCGGCCCTTCGCCGCGCCTACCTCGAAGCGATGGAAAGGACGGGCGTGGCCATTGTTTCTTTCGCCATGGGCGACCTCAACGATGTCCCGCTCAAGAGCGACCCGCGCGCTGAAAAATGGCTGGGCCAAGGGATCGAGATCGCCGCGGCCATGGACGTCAAGATCATTCTCGTCCCTTTTTTCGGCAAAGGAGATTTGAAAAACGACCCGACCGGGCTCGGCGCCGCGGTCGCGGCCCTGAAAAGACTCGCCCCCGTGGCCGAGAAGGCCGGCGTCGTCCTGGCCCTCGAGAACTGGCTCAGCGCCGGCGAGAACCTGAAGATCATCGAGCGGGTCGGCTCGCCGGCCGTCCGGGTCTACTACGATGTCGGCAATTCCCAGGACACCGGGCACCCCATCCTCGACGAGATCCGCCTGCTCGGAACGCGCATCGTAGAATTCCACGCCAAGGACACCAAGGACCTCTACGGCAAGGGGTCGGTGGATTTCCCGGCCGTACGCAGGGCGATGGAGGACATCGGGTACGTCGGCTGGCTCGTCATTGAGGGCACCAAAATGCCGCTGGGGGTCGAGAAAAGTGTCCGCTACGACGCCGATTATCTGAAGATAGTATTCGGAATCAAGGCCGCCCAGACCGACCCCGTCGAAACCATCAGGTACGAGTAATGCCGGGAACTTCGCGAAATCTCCCTATGATGCGATAATTCACCTTAGGAGGAAGTGAGCGTGAAGTTCAATATCAGCTTGACTCCCGCCGAAGAGGGCGGATTCAATGTCACGGTCCCGGCCCTGGACGGTTGTTTTACGCAAGGCGAAACGGAAAAAGAAGCCCTCAAGAACGCCAAAGAAGCCATCATCTGCTATCTGGAAGGCCTGGAAAAGGTCAACGCGCCTTCATGGCCTCCCAGTTCGTGATCTTCTGGCGGATGACGAGATATTCGCTCGTCTCGGGGTCCTCCCGGACCTCGTAGAAAAAGCCGCCGCGGATCGCGGCCGGCCAGGAAGCCCAGGTCATCCGGTAGAGATAAATCCCCTCGCGGGAGAAGACGTCAACGCGGGTCGGAACGTCTTTATCCAGGATGGACTTGAACCGGGGGATGTAAAGCCGGCCGGTGTCATCGGCCATTAACTGTCCAAAATAGGGTCGGTGGTCGGGAAAGAATACGCCTTCATCGCGGCTCTCCCCGTTTATCCAGATAAGGCCGTTCTTTCGCGTTTCGTCCTTCTCACTCCCCGAGATCGCCTGCGGCTTTTCCGTCTTGGTCATGACGAACAAAGTCCTGCCCTCGGCGTCGGCGTACCAGATCCTATATTCGCCGCTGAAGCCGTAGGCGAACGAGTCCGCCGAGACCGGCGCGAAGTTGATCCAGGTGCTGTAATAATGCAAGGCGATGGCCTCCTTCGCCTGGCTAAGCTCGTTGCGGAATTCGGCTATCGTCCGCAAGGTCTTCCCATCGGGTTCAACCTTGATCAGTTCGAGTTTCCGGTCGCCTTGCGCGGGCGAAGGCTGGGTTGTGCCGATGAACGAGCCGCCGGGACCAAGCATCTTCCGAATCAGGGGGTTTGCGACGGAGACGTTCCTGGCGAAGAGACCGTCTTTCGAGAAAACGACCATTTTCCGGCCCCCGTCGACCCAGATGTTCCCATCGGCGTCGAAATAGATCTCGCCCGGAAACATATACTCCCCCGGACCCTGCCCTTGCCGCCCGATCGTCCGGGCAAAGGCGCCGTTCTTGTCGAACATCTGGACGCGGCGGTTCCCCCGGTCGGTGACAAAGAGGTTCCCGGCGATGTCAACTGCCAGCGAGGCCCCCCTGGGGAAGTAGGAAGCTTCCTTCTCCGGGTCGCCGCCCAGTCGGAGATCTTCCTTCAGGTCAAAGACGAACTCTCCGTAGAGCGGTTCAGACGGATTCTTGACCACCTTGACGCCGTCTTCGGTCGCGACCGTGCCTTTCCAGACCGATTTCCCGGCCTGGGCAGCCAAAAGCACCCCCGCGCCGAAACAGACTGCGACAACAAGGATCAAAGCAAGCTTTCTCATCCCTTTTGCCTCCTCTCCGACCAGCACGAGGATGATAGGCCAGGGCGAGAACTGATGTCAAGGACAGCAACGCCAAAGGGAGTATCGGCTATCGCGCGCCCCAGTAGCGCTGCGGCGCCGCAGCCCCGCCCGGAGCGGGCGGCGCGGGCTGGGGGTCAAGCCAGCGGTCGGTGATGTACTTGGACACGGCATCGCGCAGGGCCGCCGCGTTCGGCTGGGCGGCGAGCACCCTCTGGACGGCCTGCATACGGCCGACGAGCCCGGCCGTCGAGATGAGCCTCAGGCTGGCCCGGTAACCCTCCTCGAAATCCGCCGACCGGATCTGGACAGAGACCGAGTCGGCCAGGAGCTCGGCACCCTGGAGCCCGGCCACGGTCCGGGCCTGCGCTTCGTCCTGGAAGGTCAGCGCGAAGCGGAACGGGCCCGGGAAATTCTCGGGCAGGCGCGCGGCGTCGAGGGCGAGGATCGCCTCCCGGGCCGCTTTCTCGATGCGGCGCGAGACTTCCTCGCGCGGGAACGGCTCGGCCTTGGTCCGGCCGATGGCCCGCTTGCCCGAGGCGTACTTGATCCAGGGGAGGAAGCGCCGGATCTCCTTTTCGAGCTGGTCGTCGCCGCTGACCATGATGATGGGGATGCCGAAGCGGGCCGCCCCCATGGCCATGATCATGGTTTCGTTGAAAGGAGTCCCGTTGACCCGGTATTGGATGTCCTCGATCGTGTAGGTGTGGGAGAGGAAACCGGCCGGATTTCCCGCGCCGGCGTGCATGGCGATGGCCACGATAGCGTCGACGGACTGGTCGTAGCTGTCCATGTAGATGTCGAAGGACCGGTCGCGCGAGATCATCTTCGCCGGCGGCAGGAGTTCCGCTTCGAGGACGTCGGGGCTCTGCGAGTTGCCCGAGCCGTGGCCGTCGACGACGATGATCTCCGTCGCCCCGCCGGCCTTGAGCCCGGCGATGGCCGCGTTGACGTCCGCGGTGAGCGATTTGCGGGCTTCCTCGTATTCCGGGTTGGCCCCGAAGTCGGTGTGCCTGACCGAGGTCGCGCCCGACACGCCTTCCATATCATAAAGAAGGACGACCTTGAGGGATTTCTGCTGAGCTAAGGCCGACGATAAAAGCAGGAGAACGCCGGCGAGCACCAGAGCTTGGATTTTTCTCATATAGTCCTCCTCGGTTTTTCGGCCCACCCGTCCGACGAGCGATGGCCTCTCTCTCGAGATCATAATTTCGCCCTTGGCCCCGAGTCAAGTAAAGAAAAGCTTGCGAGAGGCCGTTAAGTCGCGGGACGGCCTTGACAAATCCACTCCGGAGCGCTCACAATGACCGCAGGTCAGGATGTATCAACTTCCAGAATAGAAAGGAAACGAACATGCGCGCACGCCGTCTTATTCTCCTCGTCTTATTGTCCGCCCTCCTAGGCGTGGCCCCGGCACTCATGGCCCAGGGGCACTTCGAGTTCGGCGGCCACTACGGCCGGTGGAGTCTAAACCTGCTCGGGAACACTGCCGAAAAGCTCCTCAACGATGCGACGAAGGACGAGATCCAGGACCGGATCCTGACCGACATCCAGGACTCCTATCCCGGGTTGACATTGACGTCCTACGATCAGGCCCTCGATTTCAACTCGAGCGGAGACAATTTCGGCTTCGGGTTCCGTTTCTACCCTGGCGGCCAGCGCGGTTCGTTCAGCCTGGGCCTTTCGGTCGAGAAGAGCACCTTCAAGGTCCTGCCGACGGCGACGGCGCTGATGCAGCTCCAGGATATGGGCACGCTGGAAACGGCGACCTTCAACGGGATCGCCGATGCCAGCGCGATCATCAAGGCTACATCGTTTCTCCTGACCTTCCGCTGGGACATCTTCCCGTCTGCGGTCGTCCATCCCTACATCACCTTCGGCGGCGGCATCTCGACGGCCAAGGCCCTCGACGATTCCATCTTGTCCTACAGCTACTCCGGTCAGCTCTCCGGAAGCGCCATCCCGACCGAGACCGTCGAGGGCTCGGACACAAAGACCCTCCGGGAGCTCAAGGACGAAGCCGCAGACGACTTCCCGCTCCCAAATTTCCTGCCGTTCATCCAGCTCAATCTCGGTTTGAAAGCGCGGTTGACGAAAAGCATCCACGTCCTCGTCGACGCCGGGATCTTCGACGGCTTCATCATCAGCGGCGGACTCGCCGTGAGGCTGTGAAATAGCCCCGATAGGGCTCCGCGCAGTCCCTACGTCAGCGCAGCGAGGCCAGGAAAAGCACGAGCTGTTTCTGGGCGGTGAACAGGCCCTCGATGTCGGCCTCCTCTTCCAAGCTGTGTTTCTGGATCCCGTAGGTCCTCCCGATATTGACCGAAGGGATGCCGCGCTCGATCCCCGCATTGGCCTCGGTCGAGCCGCACGGGTCGACCTCGATCGCGGGCACGGACAAGTACCTCAGGATGTCGACGAGCGTTTTGACCAGACTGGAGTCGGCCGCACCGGGGAGCTGGGACGCCTTCTCCGCTTCGTTGAGCTCGAACGAAACCGTGGTCCCCGTTTCCCGGGCAACGGTTTCGCACGCATCTCTGATAGCGGCGCGCGCCTTGAGGAGTTCCTCCTGGTTCGCCGACCGCAGGTCGACGGCGAGGAACGATTCCTGGGAGACGGCGTTGCGGACCTTGCCGCCGCCGATCATGCCTACGTTGATGACCGTCCACCGTTCGGGCGGAGAGTCGGGCACCGAAATTTCGCATATCCGCTGGACGGCTTTAGCCACGGCTAGATTCGGGTTGGCCACGCCTTTGCTCTGCATCGTATGAGCGCCGGGCCCGCGGAACACGATCCGGCCGCCGCCGAATCCGAGGGCCCCGAAGTGGACCTTGCCCAGGTCGTCGTCGAGGGCCAGGACCATGTCGATGGGCTCGGGCGGGGACTTAAGGAATTCGCGCATCCCCTTGAAGCCCGTTTCTTCGCCGACCGTGGCCAGGAAATAATAGGTGTTCTCGGGCCTGAATCCGGCCGCCTTGAGGGCCCGCACCGTTACCAGGAGGTTGATCAAGCTGGCCGTGTCATCGCCGATCCCCGGCGCTTTGAGGCGCCCGCCTTCCCGAACGACTTTGATCGAGGTCACGCCCTGGAAAACCGTGTCCATGTGGGCCGAGACCGCGATGCGCTTGCCGCGGCCCGAACCGGGCCAGACACCAACGACATTCCCGGCGGCGTCGATCCCGACCTTGTCCAGTCCGGCCGCCGCGAACTTATCGCGCAGGACCGCAGCGCGATTCTCCTCCTTCCCGGACGGCGCGGGAATTTCCGTGAGCGCGATCCATTCGGCAATCGCAGCGTCCCGGTTCTTTTCGATGAAAGCGAACGCGCCCTTCACGAGTTTGGATTCGGCGACCCGGAGCGAGAATAGGCTTTGATCGGCGGGGGAATCCGGGAAAAGAGCCCGGTTCTGCGCCATGAGAAGTAGCCCGGCGCATGCGGCAATACGTAGGAATTTCATGTTGACCCCTGGAAAATAAAAAAAGGGCGGACTACCCGACCCGGGCATCCGCCCTTGCGTACGAATCTGATTTGACCGCTAGGTTAAACGAGCGATCAGAACCGGCTACGTCCGCCGCCGCCGCCGCCGAAGCCGCCTCTGCCGCCGCCGCCGCCGCCGGCCGGACGGGGCTGGGCTTCATTGACCTTGAGGTTCCGGCCCTTGAGGTCCTTGCCGTTGAGCCCGCTGATGGCCTTGACCGCCTCGTCCTTGTTCGGCATCTCGACGAAGCCGAAGCCGCGGGGCTGGCCGCTCATCTTGTCGGTGATGATGGCCGCTTTCTCGACCGCTCCGAAAGCCTGGAAGGCCTGCCGGAGGTCGTCCTCTGTCACGGTGAAAGAGAGGTTGCCTACATAGATATTCATACTCGTCTCCTTTGACGAAGGGTCCGTTCGGGGGCACCCGAAACGGCCCATGCTTAAAAATCGATCGCAATAAAGGAGAGGAGTATGTCGGCTGTTAGGGCCTCTGCCCCTTTTACCTTTATCCGACCCGCGCCCCCTTTACGGGGGATATACGCCCAATATATTACCATAAAAGAACTTCGTCTGCAAATAAAAAAAACGATTTTTTTCTCTCTTGACCCGACTCTATATCTTCAGATCTTTGCCTTGAACCCCTTCAGTTTCTTGAGGTTAGCCACGAAATACGGCTGCTCCCTCGGCTCCATCGGAAAAACCGCCCCTTCAGGGGGTGTCCGGGCCAAACCTGAGCCCGGTCTTGACACCTCCTCTCGATGCGACTATTATCTATCGCGACTTGGGAGATCGTCATGAGTTTATTGAGAGCCCTTGAAACAAAATTTGCCGAGTTCAAGGATCACTGCGCGGCGAAATACCCGCTTCCCGCGCTCCGGATCGGCGACAAAACGGCCGGACTCCCGATCGTCCAGGGCGGGATGGGAATCGGCATCTCGCTTTCAAACCTCGCCGCCGCCGTCGCTCGGGAAGGCGGGATCGGCGTCATCGCCGCCAACTGCATCGGCATGCTCGAGGACGATTACTACGACGATCCCGCCGTAGCCAACGTCCGGGCTCTGCGCCGCGAGGTCCGCGAAGCGCGCCGAAAATCGGACGGCCTCATCGGCGTCAACATCATGGTCGCCGTCGACTGTTACCATCAG